>ENA-OWPB01000238-OWPB01000238.1-human-gut-metagenome-genome-assembly--contig:-NODE-238-length-77184-cov-4.802513_pt1 | contig 77184 bp, 70 predicted proteins | sample MGYA00248260_ERZ651838 | MGnify/ENA primary metagenome ERZ651838 (study PRJEB26924, sample SAMEA4378304) | human gut metagenome | biome: human gut; feature: human-associated habitat; material: faeces... | reverse complement strand
ATTCATAAATATTAAATGGTTCTTCTCTTTTTTCAAATAAGATATCAGCTTCTTTCCTTTGATGCAAATCTGATTTCTGACACTCTTGGTCTTCTTTTTCCTGCACTAAAAAAACGCCACAAATTGTGACGTTTTTTAGTACCTTTTATATTTCAGTGAGATTTCTTGATTCTAAAACTCACTTTTTCCATATTTTACAGTTACCACTGCAACAACTTTTTCATTTTCAAACACTTCATAAATGATAATATAGTTTTCTACAGTCAACTGCCTATATCCTTTAAAAGCATAAAATCCATATTTTCTTTCTGCCCCTCGATATGGCTGTTCTTCCAAACTTAAAATTGCTTTTTCAAGTTTTTCTGCCAGTGCAATTGCATTATCAGCATAATTACTAACAAGAAGTGCCTGCTCGTATATCTTATCAATATCTCTATATTCCTGTGGAAACATTTTTACGGTATATTTATCCCAAATGTTTCCTCCTGAGTTCTCCCAATGCCTCACGTGCATCTAATAACTCTGCACCTTCTGCGACTTCCCGTTCTGCTTCAAAAATTGCCTTATCAATCTGATTTGTGCTGAATAATTCTTCATAAGTTTCCATACTCATAACTACTAAATCTCCATAACCATTTTTTGTAATAAATACTGGTTGCTGTTGTTTGTGACATATTTCAGATATTTCATTTATATTTCTTAAATCTGTAATTGGTTTTATTACTGGTATTGTAACTCCTCCTTTCTTTGTACATTATTATAACAGAATATTGTACATTTATCAATTTGTAAACCTGATGGAGTAGATCACTAACTTCTTTCTTCATGTTCCAAAACCTTCTGCTGATATCTCATGTCTGCCACCGTGTACACTGTGATGAAAGCCTTCGGATCAAGATTATTGATGTAATCCATAAGTTTCTGATACTCATTTTTATCTACGATCGTAATGATCTCGTGTCTTTTATCTAAATTGTACGCTCCGATGGCATCATAAATGGTTGCTCCACTATGAAGCTCATGCAGAATAAAATTCCGAAGTTCTTCTTCATACTTTGTAATAATACATACTCTTCGTTTCAGATTCTGCCCGAAGATAAAATGGTCTACCACCATCCCATTAAAATAAGTACCAAGAACACTTAAAACCACCGTCTTCTTATCATATACAAGTGCTGCCGAAAGCGCCACACACATACCGGCTAAAGACATGGCTTTCCCCAATTCGATGTGCAGATATTTATTCATGATCTTAGCCACAATATCAAGTCCGCCGGAAGAAGCATTCATATTAAAGAGAATACTGAGTCCTACACTGACTACCAGAACATAACAGAGGACATCCAGTTCCTGGGTTTTTGTCAGGGAACCGATATTCGGGAAAATCCGTTCAAAAATACCGATAAATACCGGCAGTAAGATACTGGTATACACGGTTTTCGTACCAAATTCCCGTCCACATGTTATGAATCCGATGATCAAAAGAACAACATTCAGGACCATTGTGATCACTGAAAGCGGTAAAGGTATAAAATTCGTAAGAATAATTCCAAGACCGGAAATACTGCTGACCGATGCATGGCTCGGCACCAGAAAGAAATAAACCGCTGCAGCGATAATTGCCACTGCAGCGGTAAGTGTAAATAGTTCCCATGCAACTTCTTTGCAATTGATTTGTTTTTTCATCCCCAAACCTACCCTATCATGACATTTTTATAGAACTGCTATTTTACTTCTCTGCTCGGAAGGACTTGCAGTGCTATATATACAAGTATAGCGTATGCACAAAAAAATTGATAGTATTTTTTAATTTATGTAAATTTTGTTGAATCCTGTTGTTACTGTTCACTCCCGTGTCAATCACTACGCTGATTGGCACGGAGGATGCACGTTTTATCTTGAATGGCATCTCGCCCATCGCCAAAGGCGATTTAAAATGGCGAGATGCGTTGCTGGTCACAGGTACTGTGAACAGTAACATCCTGTCTTTTGAATCTTATTCAGCAATTGCATTCCCAGTGTACAACTGATAATATTTTCCCTTTTCTGAAATCAGTTGGTCATGGGTACCTCTTTCGATAATGCGTCCCTGTTCCAGAACCATGATACAGTCGGAATTCCGAACCGTAGACAGACGGTGTGCGATCACAAACGTAGTACGTCCATGCATCAGTCTGTCCATGCTTTCCTGAATAATACGTTCAGTACGCGTATCAATAGAGCTTGTAGCCTCATCCAGGATCAGTACCGGCGGATCTGCAACTGCTGCTCTGGCAATTGCAAGAAGCTGTCTCTGTCCCTGGCTTAAGTTTGCCCCATCCCCGGTGATGACCGTATCATATCCTTCCGGAAGTCTACGGATAAATCCATCTGCATTTGCCAATTCTGCTGCTGCAAAGATTTCTTCATCTGTTGCATCCAGTTTTCCAAAACGGATATTGTCTTTTACCGTTCCTGTGAACAGATGTGTATCCTGCAGTACAATTCCAAGAGAACGTCGCAGATCCGCTTTCCGAATCTTGTTTATATTAATTCCATCGTAGCGGATTTTTCCATCCTGAATATCATAAAACCGGTTGATCAGATTTGTAATGGTTGTTTTTCCTGCTCCTGTCGAACCTACAAAGGCAATTTTCTGTCCTGGCTCTGCATACAATTTCACATCATGAAGCACGATCTTATCATTATTGTACCCGAAATCCACACCATCAAATACTACATTTCCCTTAAGCTCAATATAATCTACCGAACCATCTGCCTGATGTGTATGCTTCCATGCCCAGCATCGGGTATGTTCCTTACATTCTATAAGTTTTCCATTTTCTTTTTTCACATTGACCAGAGTCACATACCCGTCATCTACTTCCACTTTCTCATCCAGAAGGGTAAAGATACGTTCTGCTCCTGCAAGTGCCATTACAATAGCATTCATCTGCTGGCTGACCTGGTTGATCGGCATACTAAAGCTTTTATTGAATGTCAGAAAGCTTGCCAGTGCACCCAGTGTAAATTCTCCCACACCATTCAGCGCAAGGGCACCTCCGACAATCGCACAGACTACATAACTGATATTTCCGATCTGCGCATTCAAAGGTCCGAGGTAGTTTGCATAGGTATTCGCACGGTCTGCGCTTACAAAAAGTGCCTCATTCAGCTCTTTAAATTCTGCCTTACTTTCTTCCTCATGGCAGAAGACCTTGACAACCTTCTGTCCATTCATCATTTCTTCAATATAACCATTGACTTTTCCAAGATTTTTCTGCTGTTCCAGGAAATATTTCCCGCTCTGTCCGGCGGCTTTCTTGGTACCAAATATCATAATTGCAACCATGATCATCGTCACAACCGTAAGTGGAATATTTAAGATCAACATACTGACAAATACACTGATGATCGTAAATCCGCTGTTGATGATCTGCGGAATACTCTGGCTGACCATCTGCCGCAGGGTATCAATATCGTTCGTGTAAATTGACATGATATCACCATGTGCATGGGTATCAAAATATTTGATCGGCAGCTTTTCCATATGTTCAAACAGCTCATTACGCATATTCATCATCATTCCCTGTGTCACATTGATCATGATACGGTTATATGCGTAAGTCGCAACGATTCCGATTCCGTAAAATACCGCAACCCTTTCAATTGCATGTGCAAGCGGTGAAAAGTTCGGTGTACCGTCAGACAGCAGGAACGGTGTAATATATTTGTCGATCAGATCTCTTGTAAACATCGTTCCCTGCACATTTGCGATAACTCCTACAAATATAAGGATAAATACTGCAATACAATGAACTTTATAATCACGGAAAATGTAGTTTATCAGACGCATCAAAAGTTTCCCCGGATATTTCACTTTATTCTGTGGTCTTCCCATCGGTCTTGGCATTATGCTTCACCTCCGTTTTCATCAAAATCTCCTCCGCCCTGAGTCTGCGATTCGTATACTTCGCGGTAAATTTCATCGGTCTTCAGCAATTCTTCGTGTGTACCAAATCCATGAACCTGCCCTTCATCCATAACGATGATACGGTCTGCATCCTGCACACTGGATACACGCTGTGCAATGATCAGCTTTGTTGTATCCGGGATTTCTTCACGGAATGCACGGCGGATCTTTGCATCTGTAGCAGTATCTACCGCACTGGTACTGTCATCCAGGATCAGAATCTTCGGTTTCTTAAGCAGTGCTCTTGCAATACACAGTCTCTGCTTCTGACCACCGGATACGTTGTTTCCTCCCTGCTCAATGTGGGTATTATATTTATCCGGGAAACGCTCAATGAATTCATCTGCACATGCAAGCCGACATGCTTCCATACATTCTTCGTCGGTCGCCTCTTTGTTTCCCCAGCGCAGGTTATCCAGAATACTTCCAGTAAACAGTACATTTTTCTGCAATACAACAGATACCTGGTTTCTCAGTACTTCCAGATCATAATCCTTGACATTCTTTCCGCCAACCAGGATTTCTCCGCCTGTCACGTCATACAGACGACTGATCAGATTCACCAGACTCGTCTTCGCACTTCCGGTTCCTCCAATGATGCCAATCGTCTCACCGGAATGGATGTCCAGATTGATATTCTTCAGGACTTTCTCTGCACTGTCTTTTTTGTAAGCAAAATCTACATTCTTAAATGAAATACTTCCATCTGCCACTTCATAAAGCGGATGTTCCGGATTATGGATATCGCTGGTTTCATCCAGTACTTCTGCTATACGCCGCATACTTGCCATACTCATGGAAATCATGACAAATACCATAGACAGCATCATCAGACTCATCAGAATGTTCATACAGTATGCAAGAAGACTCATCAGCTCTCCTGTTGTCAACGATTTCACTACGATCATCTTTGCACCAAACCAGCTGATCAGGATGATGCAGGTATAAACAGTGAACATCATGATCGGTGAGTTCCATATAACATTTTTCTCTGCTCTTACAAAAATATCGTAAATATTCTTACTTGCATACTGAAATTTACTTGTTTCCTGTTCTTCTCTTACATATGCTTTTACTACACGGATCGCAGATACATTTTCCTGAACGGATGCATTTAAAGCATCATATTTTGGAAATGCCTGCTGGAAATAAGCCGTTGCATGACGAATGATAAAGAAGAGGATCACTCCCAGGATCACAACTGCCACAAGGTAAATACTTGCCAGTCTGGCATTGATCGTAAATGCCATCACCATTGCACAGATCATACTTGCCGGTGCTCTCATCATCATACGCAGCATCATCTGGTACGCATTCTGCACATTGGTCACATCTGTTGTCAGACGTGTAACCAGACCTGCTGTACTGAAATGATCAATATTTGCAAACGAATAGGTCTGGATCTGATCGAACATCTTATTTCTCAAATTCTTCGCAAACCCGGTCGAAGCCTTTGCTCCGTATCGTCCTCCTGCCATTCCGGCAAGCAGGCCACAAAATGCAGCCACGATCATAATTCCACCAACTTTGTAAATATGGTGAATATCTCCGGTATTGACACCCTTATCGATAATAGATGCCATCAGAAATGGAATCAATGTCTCAAACAATACTTCCAGAATCATAAAAAACGGTGTTGCGATCGATGCCGCTTTATATTCTTTTACTTCTTTTAATAAAGTCCGAATCATGAATTCTCTCCTTTCATTTTTTCCATATTGTAATAAACTTTATCGATCACATGCATAAATGCATGTAATTCTTCTTCTGTAATGCCTTCTTCCAACTGCGCATCCATTTTCTGAAAAATTTCTCCCAGTTTTTCATGGTTTTCCCGTCCTTTTTCTGTCAGCATTACTTTTTTCAGACGCGCATCATTTACAACCGATGCACGGCAAATGTACCCTTTTTTCTCCAGAGTCTGGATAATATTTGTTACCGCTGAACGGCAGATACCAAAATACTTTTCTATATCTTTCTGATAAATTTCCTTATCCTGATGTTCATATAGATAGCGTAAGATCCAGCCATGCATCAGGGCAATCTCATCCAGTCCTTCTTCTTTTACACGCATTTCCAGCAGTTTTGAAATCGAACGGTCTATCCGGTGTACCTGATGTCCTACGTGGATTCGCTCTTCACATCCTTCACACAAATGACTTTCCTCCTTCCACTTTTTGCTTCTTCAAAAAAAGAAAACTGTTCACGAATAAATTGTTCATTCGTAAACAGTTTAATTCTAAACAAGTTTATCACATATATTTCCCTGCTGTCAACCTGCTATTTACTATTTTCCATCCAATCAAAAAGCTCACAGTTTTTTGCGATCAAAACCGCTGAAACCGGCATTATCATTGTGCAGGAAATTGCTCCAAAAATCATGGAAATACAGTTCTGAAAAAGAATTTTGGAGTTGAGCAACAGCTCAATGGAGTAATTCTGCATTCTCAAATACGCGAATAACAACAGCGATTCTCCCAGATATGCAAACAATAACGTATTAACCGTTGTTCCGATCACATCTTTTCCAATCTTCATTCCACTTTGAACCAGTTTGTTCATTTTGATATCCGGTTTATGACATTTCACCTCATATACGGAAGTTGTTACTGTCAGTGCCATATCGATCACAGCTCCTAACGTGCTGAGTACAATTACGGCTGTTGCAACCTTGGGCATACTGATATCCAGGTTCATATTATAATAGAAAACATCCTCTCCGGCTGCCTGGATCTCATTCAAGCCTCCCGCCCCACTTTTCCATACGACCAGATAAATAAATGCAAATAACACACACATTGTAATTGCAACCGCAAGAAATGCACTCCAAGTTTTAATATTCGTCCCATTTTGATAAAACAAAGTGATACAGGAAATTAAAATTCCTGCACCGGCAGTAACCAAAAACACAGGTGCTCCGACGGCATAAAGCCAGATCGCAAGACTCAGGCACAAAATATTTCCAGCCAGAGCGATCAGAGACATGGCGCCTCTGTCCCCTCCAACAAGCACTATTACTATCATTAGAATCAGTCCCAATATGATCAACATCTTTTTTCCCTCTTTTTCACAGATAGTTTCATCATAACTGCTGTTATGAAAATAGACACTGGGATCGCCAGTACAATTCCGATACTTTCTACAAAGAAACGGCATAATTCACATGGAATATGCAATTTTACAATGGTAACAAAACGCACCTCATTGTTCATCCGGATCAAACATGTAGGGATCAGACCGCAGCCAAACACAAACAACAGCACATTGATCATTGTTCCCATAATGTCATATCCGATCTCTCTGCCCGAACGGAAAAGTTCCACAAATTTTACTTCCGGTTTCTGTTCAACAATCTCGCTTAAAGCCACCGATATGGCAACCGCCACATCCATGATGGCACCGAGTCCTGACAACAAGATCTCTGCATGGAAAATTTCATCCGGATTATCAATACTGCCCAGATATTCCATCGTCGAATAATCCAGTTCTTCCATATGCTGCATAACAAGATCAAATATCCCCATGATCATAAGCAGGACACATAGTGTTGTCAATAGTGCGGCAAAAGTTTTCCTGTGGATTCCATTTAATCCAACAAGCGTTACCACTGCGAAAAAAAGAATCAGTCTGCTACATACACTCAGAATTTCCGATGTGTCATCCACCATCCAGAAACCGATCACAAAAATCAGAATATTCAACATTGCTGTTATGATCGTCAAACCGCCCTGCCGTCCGGCAATCCCAAGGAGCAGAAGTGCAAGGAAGCCAAGCATAACAACCAGCATCGTATCCCGCTTTACTCCAATGATCGATGATCCCTTATAAAACACCCGGTCACCTTTATGGTATTTTTGGTCAACCATTTCTGTTGTTGTGTATTCATTGGCAATCCGGACTTCTTTTCCTTTGTCTTTTCCGTTTAGGATCTTACCATAAAGACTCTGCTTATATTTCGTTTCTTCTGTTCCACGGGTACTTTTGCTTTTCCCTTCTACAATTGTCACTACTTTTGTCACTTTCACGATCGGTGTCTGATACAGCCAGGCATCATTCATGACAAACAAAATTGCCAGCAGATACAACACACCTGCCACACAATAAAATCTTCCTTTTTTGTTTTTCATCAAATATCTGCTAATCTTTTTCCCGTATTCCTTCATGATCCATCTTTTCTCTTCTTATTTTTTTATCTGCATATCCGCATCTGTGATCCTGCAATACAAAGTCTCATCATTTGGTTCTTTATATTTCTCGAACGTTCCCTGAACGATAATTTCTGTTTCCTGTTCCGGATAATCTTCATCCGACAATTCTTCCTCATTTTTCCGGACAAATTCCAGTCCCTGCGCGCAGCACGCCAGCGCATCTTTGATCACGCAAAAATGATAGGTATTCCCTGTCGCTTCATCCTTACTTATATAATAATTCCCGTCGATCCGGATTGTTTTTCCTTCATACTGCTCCGGTTCCATCATCATCTGGTAAACTGTCGCGTAAACCATATCACTGTTCATTTCTGTAAGATCATAATCTACATCTTCTGTCTCCGTATTTTCTGAAGTGTCTGTACTTTCTTTTTTCTTGTCCTTTTCCTCTGTCTGTTCCTTCTGTTCTTCCGCTTTTGTCTGTTTCTCTAATACATCATTAACAGATTTCCCGTTATTCACTTTCTTGTTGCTGCTTGCATTATCTCTGCATCCGGTTATCAAAAGAATTCCCACAAACAATATCAGCCATTTCTGTAATTTTTTCACTTTATTTCCCTCCCGCGATTTTTTCGATCATGCAGCAGATCAAAAAGGCCACAATATCGGCTGCCACGATCGTTGAACCAACCGGTGTTCCTGCCAGGATTGACAAAAGCATCCCACTGATCGCACAGCACACAGATAATACAACCGAACATACCGTTACACTGAAAAATGTTTTAAAGATACGCATCGCGGATAGTGCCGGAAAGATGACCAGTGCCGAGATCAGTAACGAGCCTACCAGGTTCATTGCAAGTACGATGATCAGCGCTGTGATCACGGCGATCAGCAAATTATAACGGTCTGCCCGGATGCCTGTTGCCTTTGCGAACGTTTCATCAAAGGTCACGCAGAAAATTTTATGATAAAATACGATAAATAACACAACAACCACAACCGACAATACCACACACAGCCACACCTGTTCAATCTTCAATGTCAAAATAGAAGTAGATCCAAATAATGTAGTACATACATCTCCGGAAAGATTAGGACCTGTCGCAAATACATTCATAAGCAGATAACCGATTGCAAGTGCTCCAACTGAGATCATTGCAATCGCCGCATCTCCTTTTATTTTTGTATTTTGTCCTGTCCGTAATAATAAAATCGCACATACGACCGTTACCGGAAGGATGAACAGCATATTGTTTGTAATATTTAAAACCGATGCTACCGCCATTGCTCCAAATGCAACATGAGATAAGCCGTCTCCGATAAACGAAAATCTTTTCAATACCAGTGTCACTCCAAGTAAGGAGGAACAAAGTGCAATCAGTACGCCAACGATCAGTGCATACCGCACAAAAGGATATCCCATATAAAATATCAGTTTTTCTATCATTTTTTCCCTCCTGTATTTTCCAGAGTTCTTCTCTTTGTATGCGCCCGCAGATAATTTTCTTTCGATTCAAAAATAACTTCCTGACCAATCTGCAGGATATGACTTGCATATTCCATTGCCCCACGGATATCATGCGAGATCATAATGATCGTTATCTTGTCTTCCCGGTTGATTTTCTCAATTAACCGATACATTTCTTCTGTCATTTGTGGATCCAGCCCGGAAACCGGTTCATCCAGAAGCAGGATTTTCCTGGTCGCACAAAGTGCTCTTGCAAGCAGAACTCTCTGCTGCTGCCCTCCGGACAATTCTCTGTAGCAACGTTTTGACAGATGAGTGATCTGCAGTTTTTTCATCATATCTTCTGCGTATTTTTTTTCTTTTATACGGTAAAACGGCCAGAAGCCAAGGTGATTCTGACATCCGGAGAGAACAATTTCTCTCACGGATGCCGGAAAATCTTTTTGCACCTCTGTCTGCTGTGGCAAATATCCGATTTCATTCTTCTTCAGTCCATCATGGAATTCTATTTTCCCGCTCACCGGTGATAAAAGTCCCAGTAAAGTCTTCATAAAAGTAGATTTCCCAGCCCCATTTTCCCCGATCACACACAGATAGTCCCCTTTCTTTACCGAAAGGTTTATATTCTGCACGACTGTTTTTCCTTCATATCCGATTGCCAGATCCCGACATATAATTTGTGCCATATTCCCTCCTACTGCAAAGCTTCTTTTAATACTTCAAGATTCTTTTCCATCACTGACAGGTAGGTTGTGCCATTCTTCACATCATCCGATGTTGTAGACTGCATAGTATCCAGTGTCAGGATCTTCTGATTTTTCTCTTTGGTGTTCTCAATGATCGTCTTTGCAATTTTCTGATTGGAATTTTCAATCGCCATGATATCCTTTAGTCCCAACTCATCTACTTTATTCGCCAGGAATGAAATTGTATCAAAGCTTGCTTCACTTTCTGCCGAGCATCCGACAAATGCAGCATAATAGCTTAATCCATAATCATCTACCAGATAACGGAATGGAAAACGATCGCCAAAAAGCAGTGTTTTCTGTGACGCGCCATCAACAACTTCCTGGTACTTAGCATCCAGGTCTTTCAACTTTTCACTGTATGCAGATGCATTCTCCTGATAAATATCCTTATGATCCGGGTCTACTTTTTCCAGCGCGTCTGCAATTGCCTTACTCAGCACTTCTGCATTTTTTACAGACAGCCATACATGCTCATCATATTCCGGTTCTTCTTCCTCTTCTTCTGGCTCCATTCCTTCGATCACTTCTTCCTCTTTCGCACTGTTTCCAAGTACATCGAGCAGATCGACCACCTGCATATCTTTATTCTTCGCCTGTTTTAACGCATCATCCACCCATGCATCCGATTCGCCGCCGACATATACGAACAGATCACAATCCGATACTTTCATGATGTCCTCTGCAGTCGGCTGATAACTGTGCAGATCCACACCATTGTCAAGAAGCATGGTGATATCCATCTGATCCGCTTCTTCTCCCGCAATCTGACGTACCCAGTCATATTCCGGGAAAATGGTTGTCACAACTTTAATATCAGAATCTTTCTGAACTTTTGTTTCTTTATTGGAATTTTCCTTCCGGCAGGCAGAAATGCCCAGAGTCGCCATCGCAGCGGCCAGTAGAATTGCTATATACTTTTTCATGAATAAAACCTCCATTATCTACACTTATTAAAAAATGGTACACCAAAGGAAAGGTATGACTTTTCATACCCTTTCTGCTTTATAAAAAGTTTTATTCAATCATTTAATCTTACCTTTTGATGAACTAACGAAATGGACAAAATGATCCAGAGCCCCGGTAAAGCAACAGTTTCTGCGATAAAGATCACCAGACTGGCGAAAAATCCTACTGCAGGTGTTGTTCCCAGATTCCGAAGGACCTGCTTTGCCTGATGAACGCAGGCACAGATTGGGCAGTCCTTTCCCGTACAGTTATGATTTTCCTCTCTGGCAACATAAAAAAGAGAAGCAAAGGTTACAAATATAAGAAAAATACATATAACCGCTGCCATACTTTTTTTCTTTCCTGTATCCATCTCCTTCTCCTTTCCCAGATTTCATCTGTTAATAAATTTTATCTATTCTTTCTTACTGCATTCACCGCAGATTCCGTAAAACACGGTACGATGCGGATCCATCTGAAAATCATGATGCTGCTGCATATGCTGTTTTAAGCTTTCTACCTCATTGCACTGTAAATGGATCAGCTTTCCACATTTCTCACATTTACAATGATAGCAGTTTTCATGTTCTTCCCCATGATCTCCGATATATTCAAAACAGGCACTGCTCGAACCGTCTATCACATATTTTGCAACCAGTCCCTCTTTCACCATCTTCTCAAGCTGGCGGTAAATGGTCGTAGTTCCGATGGAAATCCCTTTTTCCCTGAAAAAATCACAGATTTCATTCACAGTAACATGTCTTCCCTGTACCGATTTCAGAAAGGTAAGTATTTCGGTCATTTGTTTTGTTTTATATGGTGCTTTTGCCATACTGACCTCCTCCCTTCAATTTGGAAATCGTTTTCATTTTATCACATTATTTTTATATGTCAATGAAATTTGAAAATGTTTTTCATTTTACAGTAAAATTTCCCGCATAAACTTTCGTCTATACGGGAAATTTTTCTTTCTGTTATCTTCTTTTTCTTCTGAATTTCAGGGCAAACGCAATTCCTCCACAAAGCATTGCACCTATTGTGCAGAAAATCCAGTTCATTACATGGGAAGCATCCCCTGTGTTTGTAGTTGTTGCAGTCTGTGTTGCATTTCCGTTTCCATTGTTGCCATTCTGTCCGTTATTTTTCTGACCACCCTGGTTGTTCTGTTCACCTTTGCTGCCTTGTCCACCACCTGGATTATTCTGTTCACCACCAGGATTTTCCTGTCCACCTGGATTTTCTTCTTTTTTCTCCAGTTTTCCATAAGCATCACTTAATCTGCTGATTGCTTCTGCGATTTCTGTCTGTGTAGCTGACGAATTATCCTGTACTTCTTTTCCGGAATCAAGCGCACTCTGGAATACTTTCCAGCTCTCCTCGGTATACTCACTCTTATCAAGCTTATCATACTCTGCAATGATCTGTCTTAGCTGTGTTCTGTATGTAAGCACTTTATATGCATCATCTAAATCAGCAATTGCATTTGCGATTTCTTCTTCTGTTGCATTTTCATTCTCATATACAATCTGTACCTGTTCCAATACATTTTCAAACACAATCCAGTCTTCTTCTGAATAATCTGATTTTGTAAGGCTGTTGCACTTGTCAATCGCTTCTTTTAATTCTGTTTTATCAACCGCAGGTTTTTCCGGAATCATATTGGCAAGCGCTGTTTTCAGTTTCAGATATGCCATATATACATCCACCTGTGTTGCATCTTCCAGTGCGATCATCGCTTTCGCATCTCCAAGCGCTGTCTGATATGCAGCCCAGAGCTCCGGATCGTAATTTTCTTCCTGCAGTTCTTCGTTCTCAGTATCTGTCACAAGCTGTACCAGTCGATCTTTATTTACGACCGGAACATTTTCTTCCAGTTTTACATAAGCATGATAACGGTAATCGTCTGCATCATACATCGGATAGAAATCAATTCCATTTGCAGATAAATGTGGTACTTCATCACTGTCGGTTCCATTTACCACAGTAATACTTTCTTCAAGGTTATCGCTCAGCACCAGTTTGTACCAGTTCATAGGAATATAAGTACTCCTTGTATCTTTTGCTACCATTACGATTGGTCCGTACATAACAGATGCGACAGTATCTCCATCTACCTTGTCCGGTGTCTTGTCCAGATGCAACGTATACGGCATATCAATCGTTACCACATCTCCATCATTCCAGGTTCTGTTGATTTCCACATAAGTACTGACTTCCGGATTTTCTACTACAGTTTCTCCATTCACTTTTACGGTAAATCCTTTCGTAGCCCAATACGGAACCCGAAGTTTCATGGTAAAAGTTCCAGAACCATTTACAGTAATCTGGGAATATTCAGAAGGGAATTTTGTCTCCTGTTTGATCGTAACTCCTTTTTCTTCCCAGTTTAAAGTTGTTGGCATGTAAAGATTTACATAAAGATTATCTCCTGAATGGCTGTATGCAGCTGCCTGATATTTTACATGGTTCTCCATACCGGTACCATTACAACAGGTAAACCCACCATAATCTAAATCAAATCCTTTTCTCTGTCCCGGATCGACCGGAAGCATATAAGTAACTCCATTGTGACTGTGTGCAGTTACATTATGATTCTGCGATGCAACAATCTGGTTGATCAGTGTCCTTTCATAATAATCCATATAGGTTGCATCATCCAGATTATAATTGTAAAGTTCCATTGTCAGCTTCAGCATATTATACGCTGCGCAGGTTTCACAGTTTTCTCCACGTCCACTGTTTCCAAGAATATTTGCCCCCTGTTTATATGGGTCTTTAAAACGTTCTCCTGTACCAACTCCACCAATGGAATATGCATAACGGCTTACTACAAGATCCCAGAAATTCTTCGCAATATTGTAATATTTGGAATCTCCGGTTGCTGCATATTCATGCATAGCTCCGATAATCTGTGGAATATGCTGGTTTGCATGGATGTTCTGGATGGTATCTTCATTGCTTGCAAGTCCGTCAAAAAATGTTTTATTATCAAACATCTGTGCTGCTTCCAGATACTTCTTTTCGCCTGTAATCTCATAAAGACGTGCCAGAGATTCATTCATACCACCATATTCTCCTGCAATATACATTGCCCACATCTTCGTTCTCTGTTCTTCCGTCGTACAGTTACTCAGCCTCTCATAAACCCAGCTTCCAATTCCTTCTGCTGCTTCCAGTGCTTCTTCATTACCTGCATAATTATAACAATCAATAAATCCTGCCAGAATTTTATGTAAGGTATAATATGGTGCCCAGATAGTTGCATATGGGGTATACTGCTCCAGCAGTGCAAATTGATCCGGTGAATACGCACTTAAAAATCCTTCTCCCCAGCTAGATGGATCTGTACTCCATTTACTCTGTGATGCACTAGTCGGCGTACATGCTGTCTTAAAATCCTGCGCGTTTCCTTTTGAAAGTTTTTGCAGTTCCCGTAACTCATGAACCATATAATCCAGTTTTGTTTTATACGCTTCATCTCCGGATGATGCATAAGCTTGTGCAAGAGCTGACAGATAATGTCCTGTCGAATGTCCTCTTAAAAGACCAGTTGGTTCATCCCATCCGGTAAGAGGTTCTACTCCATTTGTATCCTGTCCGAATGTTGCACGGAATGCATAAAGCATTCTGTCTGCGTCCATAATCTTCAGATATTCCATTGTACGATCTTTATTCTGTGCGTAAATCGTATCCTCTCCATCCAGACTTACATCATTCAGATCAAATGTTGTTCCCTCTTTTTCCGGTGCTTTTACCGCTTCTTTTGTAACCATTACTTTTGCTGTTACTTTCAGATCAGAATCAACGATCGTTCCTTCTATCTTAACTTCTCCTTCTTCACTGAAAGCTTCTTTCTTCAGATCAGTCGGCCATACGACTTTTTCACTTCCTCTTGTATCATCCTCATAGGTAACTCCAACCTTTGCCGGAAGTGTCGGAAGTACACCTGCTTCAGTAGTTACAGATACTTCATCAACGATTACGATTTCATTTTTCTCATACAGTGGCTCCAATGTGACTTCAAATTTCTTTGTCTGCTTTTCCTCACCATAAGAAACCGTTGCTGTGAGTTCTACCGTCTTTGCATCCCCAACCGGTCTTGTCACTTTTCCTTCTTTTGTAACAAGCGTCTCATCTGAACTTTCCCATATGATCGTTGCTCCATGTGAGCCACTTGTCGGCAAAACAAGATCTTCTGATACTGCCGAAAGATTACCCAGATCCATTTCTTCAAGATCAAGAGCTACAATTTCCTTCGCTGTCAGATTCTTCTTTACGGTAACCTGAAACTCCTTCGTGTCCGACACATTTCCCGATGTGATCGTCGCAGTAAGTGTGATCTGTGCATCTCCTTCTTCCGCTGTCGGTCTGGTTACTTTTCCTTCTTTTGTAATTACATTTTCATTACTGCTACTCCAGGTAATTGCAGAACCTGCGCTTCCTCTTCCCGGAAGATTCAAGTCCTCCGTCACCGCACTTACATCTCCTAATAAAAGAGAATTTTTATCTCTCGCTACTCTGTCTTCATCCGAAATGTTATAAGTTGCTGCGACCTCATCTTCTGACATCTCATAATTGTAAATTTTAAAATCTGCAATTTTTCCACTGAAGATATCATTTTTAAACTGTCCATATCCAATCCAGTTTTGCGTACTTCCCGCAAGTGCCGAAAGATCCGCATCCGTTTTTTCCGTCCCGATCAGCTGACCATCTTCATAAAGAGACAATTCTTTTTCTGATCCGTCAAAAGTTACCGTAGTCAGTACCCATTCCCCAGTCCGTAACGCACTTTTCTTTTCCGGTCCTTTTTCATTACTCCAACCACTCTTCGTCAGTGCAGCTGTATATCCTGTATGACCTGAGTTATATCCATTTGCAAGAAGATACATATAAGACGTTGTATCACTTCCGAAATCCCAGATTCTCTGATATCCGCTGTTGGCATTATCAAAATATACCCAGCAACTGATGGTTGTATCTTCCAGTCCATTCAGGATTCCCTGTGGCAGTTCAATATAGGTATGCGTCGCATCCGGTTGTCCACCATTCATCACATATGAGGTATATTCTTCCCCCAATATCTGTGCAGGTTCTGTCCGGACCTCTGATCCAGTCGGTCTTACAACTCCCGCATTTCCATTTCCGCTGAGATCATTCACAATCGTTCCTGATTGCAATGATTTAAAATCATATTGAAGTACCAGTCCTTTTTCTGTACTTCTTACAGCATCTTCTGCAAAAGCTACCAGAACAGACTGTGGAATCAGGGTCGCTATCATTGCAATTGCTGCACTGGAAGCAATGATCTTTTTTGTTGTTTCAAACCTTTTCACTTCACATCTCCTCTTTCTTTTTTTTAATTCACGATGCTGTTATTTTATCTGTCCTTTTACTCATTTTCAATTTCGTATTACTGCATCTTTTTTCCAATCGTTACGAAAAACGACTATTTCTTTTTTTTCAATTGCCTTTCACCAGACCGTATATTATACTGTATGTAGACTAAAGTTTATTTTGGAAAATATAAATTTTGTTTCAATAAGGAGTTCTGATTCTTATGAGATATGACACAAACCAGTTGACTTTTTTATGTCATCAGATTACCTGTAACGCAAGAAAAAAACTTCCAGAAAATCATCCTTTAAGCAGACGGCTGATCTGTTTTGAATATTCCCGGGATGTGCAGGATATTAAAACCTATCCTCTTCTACAGGAAGAACAACTGTTTGCACTTTGTTGGACTACCAGTGCCGACTGTACTCTGCATACGACAATGTGTCCTTCTCCACTTCGTTTTTGTTATCAGTGTTCCTATGAACCTGGCAATGTTACCCAGTTACATACACATGATTATATTGAACTGTTTTATGTCGTAGAAGGGGAATTTCAGCAAATAATTCTTGATAAAACTGTAACTTTCCATGAAGGAGATTTTTGTCTGATCGACAGGAACTGTATCCATCAGGATATTTTGCTTGACTGCTCATCTACAATACTGTTTCTTGGCATTGCAAATGATTTTTTCTCAGAGATTATCAGAGAATCTGTAGACGATGAAAAAATTTTATCTTTTCTTCACAATGCTTTGTTAGAACATAAAAATATAAAACAATATTTACATTTTAGTGCCGAAACACATCAAAAGAAAAAACTTGAAAAAATTTTGTATTATCTTTTATATACACTCTATGAAAATATGCTCGGTTCTCATCACATATGCAAAGGACTTCTGGTACAGATTTTCAATATTCTCAGTACCGAATATACTTATTATCTTTCCAAAGAACAGCGTACCACATTTAACTGGATGCTCTTTGAAAAAATTACTGACTTTATAAAGTTAAATATAGCAGATATCACAATTTCTGATCTAGTCAAACGTTTTCATTTCCAGGAAGACTACTATAACCGGCTGATCAAAGCTGAAACCGGGATGACCTATTCTGCTTATTTACAGAAAATACGTTTAGAGCATTCTCTTTATCTTTTGCGGACTACTTCCAAAAGTATCGAAGAAATTGCAGCAGATGTCGGGTATCATAATAAAGGATTTTTTTATCAGCTTTTTCAAAAAAGATATCAGATGACTCCTCGCGAATACCGCAGGCTGATACAAAAAAAATGTTGTTAACTTCCACTTGATTGCTATAAAAAGCAGGTTATGCGATTCTTCTCTTCACCCTATCTTATAAATCGCACAACCTGTTTTCAATTATACTGAAATCACACGTCCAAAATCTACAGCTGTACTTCCGGATTCGCTTCTCTGATCAGATAGCTTAACCGACAAGATTTTCCATAGTATCTGCCAGCACCTGCGCTCCTGCAAATATGTCGTCCCATGCCGTATCTTCATATGGTGAATGACTTACGCCTCCGATACTTGGCACGAAAATCATTCCCACATCGCAGATATGTGCCATCGATAAGGTATCATGAAACGGACCACTTGGCATACGCATATATGTATATCCCCGCTTTTTGCACACATCTTCGATTGTGTCTACGATTGCTTCATTCATCATCTCTGCCTTTGCATCTTTCAGACACTTCTGGGTACTCTCTACATGAAATCTGTCCGAAATTTTCACTGCCGCTTCTTTTATTTCCCGGATTCCCTGTGCCCTGCGCTCCATATCTGTATCTCTGATGTCGATCGTATAGTCTACTCTTCCCGGAATCGTATTGATTCCACCCGGATGTACTTTGAGTGTTCCTACTGTTGCCACAAACATATCTCCCAGACGGGATGCTATTTTTTCTACTTCTGCAATATAATTTGCAGCAGCCGTCATTGCATCTTTCCGCATATTCATCGGTGTGCCGCCTGCATGATTTGCTTCCCCCTCAAAGCTTCCTTCAATCCAGTATGGACCTTTGATCCCGGTTACAATCCCTATCTGCCTGCTTTCCTGTTCCAGCACAATTCCCTGTTCAATATGAAGTTCAACAAATTTTTCATATTTATCTGCGTACACTGCCTCTTCCAGTTTTTCCGGATGATATCCGCACTTTTGCATTGCCGCCTCTTCACTGATGCCCTCATTGTCTGTATATTCACTAAGCGGTCGTTCCATTCCAAGACCGGCGATTACCTTACTTCCGACCATACCTGCATTAAATCTGGCACCTTCTTCATCTGTAAAAAGAATTACTTCAAACGGGCTTTTTAATTTTACATGATTTTCTTTCAGGCACTGTGCCACTTCAATCCCTGCTATGCTTCCGAGTAATCCGTCAAATTTTCCTCCATTTCGTACCGTATCGATGTGGGAACCTGTTGCGATCACACCATGCAGCTCCTTTTCATTCCAGTTATCCGGATACAGGCGTCCCATAAGATTTCCAGCTGCATCGATTTCTACCTCCAGTCCTGCTTCCAGCATCATCTCTTTTGCCATCATCCGCGCTTTCGTCTCTTTTTCGCCGAACGCCAGACGTGTATAACCGCCTGTCTCATCCCGGCTCATCTCATTGATCCGCTCTATCCTTTCCTTTAATCGCTCCTGCTTGATCTGCATATCCATTACTCCTTCCTACTGTAATTTTCATTCTGCTCCCACTCTCTTTTCTATCTTGATAGTACATCAAATAGCTCTCAGAATCCACGATATTCTTACCAAAATTTTTCTTCCCGGTTCAAAAAATAACAGAAGCACCGCACACAGATTACTCTCTGCATTGCGGCGCTCCTGCTTCTTCCTTTATTTAACCTTTTTCAATTTCTCTGGTTATTTTCTATTCGAATGACTGCTCTGTACGGTTGATGATCTCATCCTGAAGCGGTTTGCTTAAGTTACGGAAGAAATCACTGTATCCTGCAACACGCACGATCAGATCTCTGTAATCTTCCGGATGCTTCTGCGCTTCCTGCAGAGTCTTTCTGTCGATAACGTTGAACTGTACATGATGTCCATCCATTGCAAAGTAGCTGCGGATCAGACTTGCCATATTGTCAAGACCTTTCTCTCCTGCTACGACGTCCGGTGTGAACTTCTGATTCAGAAGTGTTCCTGCTGTAGCAAGATGATCCATCTTAGCACATGATTTGATAACTGCTGTCGGTCCGTTCACATCTGCGGATTTCTCCGGTGAAATACCTTCTGAAACCGGGATATGTGCTTTACGTCCGTTAGCTGTTGCTCCGATCACATCTCCGAAGTAAACATGGCAGGTTGTAGGAAGCATATCGACTCCGTACTTTCCGCCTCTCATAGTCGGACGTCCTGTGATCAGGTCATGATACAGATAAAATACGTCCTGCATCAGATTATCTGCGTAGTCATCATCGTTACCATATTTTGGTGTCTTGTCATGAACCATACGGTAGATTGCATCGTATCCTTCAAAGTTGTGATCCATTGCTTCGATCAGTTCTTCCATTGTGAAGTTCTTCTTGTCAAATACATTGTATTTAACAGCTGCAATACAGTCTGTAACGGTTCCAATACCAACACCCTGAATGTAGTTCGTGTTGTATCTTGCTCCACCTGCATTGTAATCTTTTGCATTACTGATGCAGTCGTTTGTTACAACGGAAAGACACGGTGCCGGCATATTTTCTGCATATAATCTCTCGATTACATTGTTTCCACGGATCTTAATATCGATAAAATGCTTCATCTGTTTCTTGAATGCATCCCACAGTTCATCAAATGTCTTAAAGTCTTTTGCATAACCAAGCTTCAGTCCGAGCTGTTTGCCTGACATTGCATCATAACCGTTGTAAAGAGTCAGCTGGAAAATCTTCGGAATATTCATATAACCGGTCAGGATATATGCTTCACTTCCCCATGCACCTGTCTCTACACAACCTGAAGATCCACCACGACGGGCATCTTCCAGAGTCTTTCCTGCATTAACAAGCTCCATGGTCTGTGCTTCTGTATTGTAGAATGCCGGCTGTCCCCATCCTTTTCTTGAAATATCGCATGCTCTCTTGAGGAAACGTGCCGGTGTCTTCTTGCTGATGGTTACATTGGAGTTCGGCTGTACAAGCTTCATCTCATCCATACAGTCAAGGATCAGGTAGCTGACTGCGTTTACACCGTCTTTACCATCTGGTGTAACTCCACCTGTATTGATATTCGCAAAGTCTACATAAGTAGCACTTTCTTTTAAGGTAATACCAACCTTAACCGGTGCCGGCTGGTTGTAGAATTTGATCCATAAGCATTCAAGCAGTTCTTTTGCTTTCTCGTCATCAAGGATTCCTGCTTCTGTATCTGCTTCATAATAAGAAATCAGATGCTGATCCAGACGTCCCGGACTGAATGCATCCCATGGGTTCAGTTCTGTTGTAACCGCAAGATGTGTAAACCAGTATAACTGGATTGCCTGCCAGAAGGTCTGCGGTTTGTGAGCCGGAACAACTTCCAGGTTGGCTGCGATCTGCTCTAATTCTTTCTTACGTGTAGGATCTGCTTCTTTTTCTGCCATTTCAAGGGCAAGCTTGTGATATCTTTCTCCAAGAATGATAACCGCATCACATGCAATATCCATCGCTTTGAGTTCTTCCATTTTATCGGTAGCTTCCGGATCATTCATGAAATCCAGCGCATCCATAGTCTTTTTGATCTTTTCTTTGTATTCCAGATATCCAACTTTAAAATTCTGTTCACCACCGCATGTATGTCCAGGTCCTCTCTGCTCCATAAACTCTGTGAACATACCTGCTGAATAGCAGTCATTCCATTCCGGAGTCATAGCTGCAAGGATCTTCTCTCTCATGCTTCGTCCTGACCAGTAAGGAATGATTTCCTTCTCCTGGATCTCACGATCTTCTTCTGTTGTATGGAAAGATACGAGGTCACGTTCACTCATAACTACCATATCTTCTTTGCTGTGGCAGCAAAGTTCCGGGAATGTAGGAGAAGCCTGTGGATCTTTTCCTTTTTCACCAACGATCAGCTCACCGTCTCCCAGATAAAGTGTCTTCTTTGAAAAATATTCTTTTAATACCATGGCTCTCATAACCGGAATCGAATATTTTCCATCATTTTTTCTGTAAAAATCTGTCTCGATTCTTGCTCTTTCGAGATCAATGTGAACCGGTGTTGTAACACTCAGTTCTCTCAGCTTCTGAATTCTTTCATTCATGCCTCTTGCCATTTTCTTATCCTCCTATTTTTGTGTTGGTATACCCTGCATCCTGAAAAAGCTTTACAAAACTTTCCATCTCTTCTTTTTCCGGTGCATGTAAATCAGTTCCTTTGTATTCCATATCCAGCTTCGGATACTTGCTGCTTCCTGTATTGTGATAAGGCAACAGATTGACCTGAGCCGGATGAATGCCGTGTTCCTTCAGAAAATGAATGGTGTCTTCCATGTTCTGCACATTGCCGTTCACTTCCTTGATCGTAGGGATACGGATGTAGAGCCTTGCCCCTGCGTCAGAAAGCTTCACCAGGTTATCCAGGATCAGCTTATTGTCAACTCCAATATACTTTTTATGTAGCTCCGGATCCATCACTTTTACGTCATATAAAAACGTATCTACATACGGTAAAATTGCTTTAAATTTATCATACGAAACATATCCGCAGGTGTCAATGGTAAGCGAAATTTCTTCTTTTTTAAGTGCTTTCGCGATCTGTAAAATATAATCCGTTGACATCGCCATCACTTCCCCACCGGAAAGTGTGACTCCACCGCCGGACTGTTCATAAAACATCCGGTCTTTCATCAGTTCTTTTACCAGTTCCTTTACCGGATACTCCTGCCCTACGATCTCCCGAATGCCTTGCGGACAGAAATTATCGCATTTTCCGCAAAGCTGACATTTCTCTTTGTCAAGCTCCGGCTTTCCATCTACCATAGTGATGGCACCGTTCGGACAGACCTTCGCACAGGTTCCACATCCGACGCACTTTTCTTTATCACACTGAAGTTCTCTCTCAAAACGCTGTGTCTCAGGGTTGTGACACCACTCGCACTTTAATGGACATCCTTTAAAAAATACAGTAGTACGGATTCCATCTCCGTCATGGATCGAATACTTCTGAATATTCGTTACTAAATTCATGGTATCTCTCCTTTTTGTCATTTTACTTTTTAGACTAACGTTTGTACCATAGTCTAAAGATACCAAAAAAACAAATAATTGTCAATCCTTTGGCAAACTTCTTCTCAAATATTTTTACAATCCTGATCTTTTTTCCTTAAGCAGACGAAACTCTGCACTCAGCTCATCACATATATAAAGAAGAGATACTTCACAGACTGTTTTTATCTGCAAAGTACCTCCCACTTCTCTATTGTACATTCTTCAAAATCACACACTGATTACCTCTGGAACGAAAAACCGATTCAAACTGTGCTCTGTCATAGCTCACAATCCCTTCGATCGGGTCTGCAACAGTCACACTGTCTGCACTGTATCCGATCAGTACAACACAATGATCGTTCATCGCCCAGCTGGCTTCTCTTCCATCTTCCGTATTCCAGCTTTCCATTATCTGACGTTCTTCCATACCAATTGTTCCCCATACAACCACGGGGGTTCCTTCACTTACAAAACGATACAGCTGTTCCGGCTCTGATCCTGTCTCGTCCTCTGCTTTCATTGCATTTCCATTATCTGCAAGATAGCCATCTGCTGCCGTCACGATTGCTCCCGCTCCGCAGCTTAATCCATCCGTCTCTGACTGTGGATTTCCTATAAAATAATTGTAAATATCATTTTCATATAAAGTTTCATTGTCTCCGTAATAAGTGTTGGTCCATCCAACTGTCGGTAAATATTCGAGTGCCATTGCCATCTTATCTGCAGAATATCCATAATAATTCAAAGCCATTGTAAGAGATGTGATCTCACATCCGGTAGGAAGCTCCGGCATCTGTCCTGTAAATGCAAAATCAGAAATACAGCTACTCTCCGGAAGGGGTGTCTCTTTCACTATTTCCGCATTTTTTATCTTCTGCGTCTTTGCTGTCGTTTTCTCCACTGCTGTAACAGACTGTCTTGCTCCTTTGATCTGTTCTAATTTTGCTTCTATATATGTAGTATCTTTTAATGTAAATCCTACGATAACGGCGCCAACCAGTATCCCTGCTGCCGCTGCGATCCATTTTGCTGCACTGCGAATCTGCATCCGTACCTCCGTTTCTTAACACTTCTGTAACAAATCCGTCATATATACTACAACTTTTTTCGTGTTTCGTCAAATCTGCGGGGGAGTTTTCACAAATATTCCATAAATGAGGGTTAGCATCACGAGTGATTCCAGGTAAAATGCCCGCAAACTTTTATTTCTATGAAACTTCTCTTCATCTGATATCTTTTCTTCCGACTTCATGTTATACTTCGTTTAGGTATGTTTTTTTAGTTTTTTCATTGGAGGTTATTAACATGTCAAACGAAAGTACAAAAACCAATCAGATTACCGAAGGAGTTATCTGGAAGCAATTATTGATTTTTTTCTTTCCTATTGTAGTTGGAACTTTGTTTCAACAGCTTTATAACACCGTAGATGCTGTCATCGTCGGTCGTTTTGTCGGAAAGGGCGCACTTGCCGCAGTCGGGGGATCTTCTGCCGTTCTTTCCAATCTGATCATCGGATGTTTTACGGGACTTGCAAGCGGTGCATCTGTAATTGTTTCCCAGTTTTATGGTGCAAAGGATGAGCGGAATCTGCAAAAGAGTCTGCATACCGCTTATGCTTTTTCCGTTATTCTCAGTATTGTATTTACAATACTCGGATGGGTCTTAACACCATTTCTTTTGAAGCTCATCGATACACCTGCAGATACACTTGCGGATTCTATTCTTTATCTGCGGATTTACTTTTTAGGTATTTTCGGTACCTTGATCTTTAATATAGGCTCAGCCATCATGCGCTCCATAGGTGATTCTCGCAGACCACTATATTACCTGATCGTCTGTTGTTTTCTAAACATCATCCTCGATCTGGTACTGGTAATCGTATTTGATATGGGAATTGTCGGAGCCGCTATCGCGACCATTATTTCACAGGCAGTAAGTGCAATCCTTGTTACCAATGCACTGATGAAAAAATATAATGACTGCAAGCTTTATCTGAGCAAACTGCATATAGACCTTTTGAAGCTGCGTCTGGAATTCCGCATCGGTATTCCAAGTGCACTGCAGGCATTTATGTACAGTATTACCAATATCATTATTCAGGCAGCGATCAATGGTTTCGGAACCGATACTGCCGCTGCATGGGCTTCTTTTGGTAAACTGGATGCGCTTTTCTGGACAGTCAACGGAGCATTCGGAATTGCGATCACAACCTTTGCCGGTCAGAATTACGGAGCAGGAAAAAAAGACCGTATTTTCAAAAGTGTACGTATCTGCCTTGCCATGGCAGTGGCTGTGTGCGGAGGGATCGTTCTATTTTTAGCCATCTTCTGCCGCCCACTGTTCTCAATTTTTACGACAGATCAAAATGTAATCAATATCGGTATTGATATGCTGCGTTTTATGGCACCGTGCTACACTATTTATGTATTTATTGAAGTTCTCTCCGGTGCACTTCGCGGAACCGGCGATGTCCTGCTGCCGACACTGATCACACTTGGCGGCGTATGTCTGATCCGTATTCCGTGGATTATGTTTGTCTTACCGGCACACCATACCACAACCTGTGTAATGCTTAGTTATCCGATTTCCTGGATTACTACCACAGCTTTGATCATACCGTACTACTTATATAGAAAAAAACATGCTTACGATTAAGGAGAATTGAACATGGCCAAATCCGAATCTACCAAATACCGACTCGCCGAAGCAATGAAAACCTGCATGAAGACCACTTCTGTCGATGATATCACCATCCGCCAGATTGTGGAAGTCTGCGGCGTCACACGCCAGACCTTTTACCGCAATTTTCTTGATAAATACGATCTGATCAACTGGTATTTTGACAAACTTCTTCTAAAATCATTTGAACATATGGGAGAAGGTACCACTGTTTATGACGGACTGGTCAAAAAATTTGAATATTTAAAGGAAGAGCACCTGTTTTTCGCTGCAGCATTCCGCTCTGACGATCAGAACTCTTTAAAAGAACATGATTTTGAACTGATTCTGGAATTCTATTCAAACCTTATTTTCCAGAAAACCGGAAGACGCCCGGATGCAGAAACTTCATTTCTTTTAGAGATGTACTGCCGTGGCTCGATTTACATGACTGTCAAATGGCTGCTTGGCGGAATGAAATTTCCGCCTGCGCAGCTTGCAAAACAACTGGTACTTGGCATGCCGGAAAAACTTGTGCAACTCTTCACTAATTTGCATATTTTGTCTTAAACTTTTGTATAAATGTTACACTTTTCATATTCTGTAACTTTTTTTACCGCCTTCTTATTGTTAAAATAGTATCAGAAACAAGTGATTTTACCATAAACGAAAAGGAGATATGTATCATGGCAAACAGAATTATGTTAAATCAGACATCTTATCACGGAGCAGGTGCAATCGCAGAGATTGCAACAGAAGCAAAAGCTCACGGTTTCAAAAAAGCTCTTGTATGTTCTGACCCGGATCTGATCAAATTCAATGTTACTTCCAAAGTAACAGATATCTTAGACAAAGAAGGACTTGCTTACGAAATCTACTCTGATATCAAAGCAAACCCGACTATCGAGAACGTACAGCACGGTGTACAGGCTTTCAAAAATTCAGGTGCTGATTACATCATCGCAATCGGCGGCGGATCTTCTATGGATACTTCCAAAGCAATCGGTATCATCATCGCAAACCCGGAATTTGAAGATGTAAGAAGCCTGGAAGGTGTAGCTCCGACAAAGAAACCTTGCGTTCCGATCATTGCCGTTCCGACAACAGCCGGTACTGCTGCAGAAGTTACGATCAACTATGTAGTAACAGATGTAGAAAAGAAACGTAAATTCGTCTGTGTAGACCCACATGATATGCCGATCATCGCTGTTGTAGACCCGGAAATGATGTCCTCTATGCCAAAAGGACTGACCGCTTCAACCGGTATGGATGCATTAACTCATGCGATCGAAGGCTACACCACAAAAGCCGCATGGGAAATGACAGATATGTTCCACTTAAAAGCAATCGAGATTATCTCCAAATCTCTCCGCGGTGCTGTTGAAAACACCAAAGAAGGAAGAGAAGGAATGGCTCTTGGACAGTACATCGCCGGAATGGGCTTCTCAAACGTAGGTCTTGGAATCGCTCACTCAATGGCTCATACCCTTGGAGCAGTCTATGACACACCACACGGTGTTGCATGCGCAATGATGCTTCCGATCGTAATGGAATACAACGCAGACTGCACAGGAGAAAAATACCGTGAAATCGCCCGCGCAATGGGAGTTGAAGGCGTAGATAATATGTCTCAGGAAGAATACAGAAAAGCAGCTGTAGATGCAGTCCGCAAACTCTCTGAAGACGTAGGAATCCCATCCAAACTCGAAGCCCTCAAAGAAGAAGATCTCCAGTTCCTCGCAGAATCCGCCCACGCCGATGCCTGCGCACCTGGAAATCCAAAAGACGCATCCGTAGAAGATCTGAAAGATCTGTTTAGAAAACTGATGTAATCAAAAATTTATATAATCTGGCAAGAAATCTAAAATGATATCCACATTCTAAAAATTGGTATCCCACTTGCTTTTCTTACCAACCAACTAGAAAAAGCAACCCCCACAAATCCCGCCCAAAGTGGAATTTGTGAGGGTAAACTTTTTCTCCCCGTATCTTAGTTGATGCAACCCACTTGAGATATCAGCGCCCGAATCGCCATACATCTTGTTTGGATGCATTGAGGAAGCTGCTCGCATTCTGCATGGACGTCGGTCCACAATCATAATCCGAAAACTGATAATGCAGTGGATTTTTCAAGGTTATTCCTCCGTTCCTTTTCCCAGGAATTCTGTGTCTACAAGATTCCAGATCTCATCCCGTCCCTGCTTTGTCTCTGCTGAGAAAGGAATCACAACAGTTCCCGGAAGCAGCTTCAGTCCGGTCTTAATTGCCTTTACCTGCTTCTGTACCTGACTTCTCTTCAGCTTATCAAGCTTTGTCGCGATAATGATCGGATTGAATCCCTGATCCACGATCCAGTCATACATCATCTTATCATTCGCAGATGGATCATGACGGATATCGATCAGAAGGAAGACGGCTCGCAGCTGTTTAGAGCCATGAAGATAACGCTCGATCAGCTTTCCCCACTGTGCCTTCTCCTGCTCGGAAACCTTTGCATAACCGTATCCCGGAAGGTCCACCAGATACATTTCTTCGTTGATATTGTAAAAGTTGATGGTCTGTGTTTTTCCAGGTTTTGCCGAAGTTCTGGCAAGCGCCTTCCGGTTCATCAGTGCATTGATCAGAGAGGATTTACCGACATTGGATTTTCCGGCAAATGCGATCTCCGGCAAAGTGTGATCCGGCAATTTACTTGTAATTCCACAGACTGTTTCCAGATTTACATTCTTAATTACCATCTTTTTTCCTCCGTGTGCGCATAAGTGCGATTTTCAGAACCTCTTCCATCTGCGATACCGGAATAATCTCCAGTCCCTTTGTGATCTCAGAAGAAAGTTCATCCACATCTTTTTTGTTCTCCCTCGGTACAAGTACCGTCCTGATTCCGGCATTCTTTGCCGCCAGGAGCTTCTCTTTCAGTCCTCCGATCGGAAGTACTCTTCCCCGCAGCGTAATCTCACCCGTCATGGCAAGATCGGCACGCACTTTCTTGTCTGTAATTGCAGAGAGCATCGCAGTCGCCATCGTAATACCGGCTGAAGGTCCATCTTTCGGAACTGCCCCTTCCGGAATATGGATATGGATATCATGTTTTTCAAAGAAATCTTCAGCAACCTTATATTTACTGCTGATTGACCGGATATAACTGATTCCTGCCTGCGCAGATTCTTTCATCACATCGCCAAGCTGTCCCGTCAGAATAATCTCACCCTTTCCTGGCATTACATTCACTTCAATCTGCAGGGTATCTCCTCCTACACTGGTCCATGCCAGACCACGGACGATTCCCACCTCATCCTCGGCATTTGCCATCTGATAGGTGTACTTTTCTTTTCCAAGATACTTTTCAATATTCCGCTCTGTTACCTGAACTCTCTTTTTATCATGTTCATAGATCTCTCTGGCAGCCTTCCTGCAGATATTACCGATTTCACGCTCCATCTGACGCACACCGGCTTCCTTGGTGTAATTCTGCGCAATTTTCCAGATCACGCCCTTACTGATCGTAAGCTGTTCTTTTGTTAGTCCATGTCTTTCCAACTGCTTTGGAATCAGATGTTCTGTCGCAATATGCAGCTTTTCATTCTCCGTATAACTGCTGACCTCAATTACTTCCATACGGTCAAGAAGGGGCCGGGGGATTGTCTGCAGCGAGTTAGCCGTCGTTACAAATGTCACCTCAGACAGATCGACCGGGACTTCCAGATAATGATCACGGAAACGGTTGTTCTGTTCACTGTCCAACACCTCCAGAAGCGCAGAAAAAGTATCTCCCTTATAGTCTGTGCTGACTTTATCAATCTCATCCAGAAGAAGCAGCGGGTTCTTTACCCCGGCGCTCTTAATACCGTTTGCGATCCGTCCCGGCATTGCACCAACATAAGTTTTTCTGTGTCCACGGATTTCAGCCTCATCACGGACACCGCCAAGAGAAATTCTCACATACGGTTTTTTCAGTGCTTTTGCAAGTGATCTTGCAATGGATGTCTTTCCAGTTCCCGGAGGACCTACCAGACACAGGATCGGGCTGTCACCCTTTTTCGTAAGAGCACGTACTGCCAGAAACTCCAGCACACGTTCTTTCACCTCTTCCAGTCCGTAATGTTCTGCTTCCAGAAGCTCTTTCGCATATGCAATGTCTGTAAAATCCTCAGCCCGCTTATTCCATGGCATTTCCAGCATGGTTTCAATATATGTACGGATCACACCCGCTTCTGCCGGACTCTGCATGGAATTTTTAAATCTGCTGATCTCTTTTTTCAGCTTTTCTTTTACCTCATCCGGTGCATCCAGCGCTTCTGCCTTCTGTGCAAATTCCTCCGCATCGGAAATTGTAGTATCCTCACCAAGCTCTTCTCGGATCAGCTTCAACTGCTCGCGCAGGATATATTCTCTCTGATGCTTATCCACGCGCTCTTTCACCTTCATCTGGATCTCATCGCGGATGTTCATGATCTGCATCTCATTGACCAACTTAAAGGAAATAAGCTCATAACGTCTGTCAAAATCAAGTTCTTCCAGGATTTCCTGCAATTCCCGGTAATCCAGAGGCATATTCGCTGCCACCTGATTCACCATCTTTTTCAATTCCGTGATCTCTTTGATCTGGTTTACCATATCTTTTGTGATCTTCGGCATTCTCGCCGCATAATCCAGATACAGATCCCGAAGTCCCCGCGTCATCGCTTCCCGGTTGATCTCACCTGCAATATCCGGATCACTCTCTTCTGGGATCGTAATATTTGCCCGAAGATACGGATCTGCAAATTCTATTGTATTTAAAACCGCCCGTTCTTCTGCTGATACAAGCACCCGCAGAATCTGCTTTGGCAGTTTGATGATCTGTTTTACTGTCGCAACTGTTCCCACACGGTAGAGATCCGCTTCTCCCGGATTTTCCACTTCCACATCTTTCTGTGTCAGCAAAAAAATCTTCTGGTTGCTTGCCATCGCTTCCTGAACCGCTTCAATCGAGCGTTCCCGGCTGATGTCAAAATGTGCCACCATCTCCGGCAGAATTGTCATTCCCCGCAGGGCAACCATTGGCAGACTTTCTGTTCTGTTCATATAGTTTTTTCTCCTGTTAAATAAAAATGGATGCTTCTGGCCTTAACCGTCAGCACCCATTTCCATACGTCTGATTTTCTTATGCACTTTCCGGTCTTGCTTCGATCTTTTCTGTACTCGGTGCTTTCTCCCCAAGTACTGCCTCTTTTGTCACAAGACAGTATTTCAGATTCTCATCAGACGGTGCTTTATACATGATATCCATCATTACATTTTCCATGATCGCACGGAGTCCTCTGGCTCCTGTCTTACGCTTCAGGGAAGTCTCAGCAATCGCCTCCAGCGCCTCTTTGTCGAATTCCAGTTCCACATCATCCAGCTCCAGAAGCTTCTGGTACTGTTTTACAATCGCATTCTTTGGTTCCGTCAGAATGCGGATCAAATCTTCCTTATCCAAAAGTTCCAGGGATACAGTTACCGGCACACGTCCTACAAGTTCCGGGATCAGTCCGAACTTCACAAGATCCTGTGGAAGGATCTGCTGCAGAAGCCGGTCGATATCTTCCTCATGCCGCTGCGCGATCTGTGCCTCAAATCCAATGGATTTCTTATCTATTCTGTTCTCTATGATCTTATCTATTCCCTCAAACGCTCCACCGCAGATAAATAAAATATTGGTGGTATCAATCTGGATCATCTCCTGCTGCGGATGCTTACGTCCACCCTGTGGCGGTACATTTGCGATTGTACCTTCCAGGATCTTCAGAAGTGCCTGCTGAACACCTTCTCCTGATACATCACGGGTAATCGACGGATTCTCAGATTTTCTTGTGATTTTGTCAATCTCATCGATATAAATGATTCCGTGCTCTGCACGTTCAATATCACCATCTGCTGCCTGAATGATCTTAAGAAGAATATTCTCTACATCTTCTCCGACATATCCCGCTTCTGTAAGCGCAGTTGCATCTGCAATTGCAAACGGTACATTCAGAATTTTTGCGAGAGACTGTGCCAGAAAAGTCTTACCGCATCCTGTCGGTCCTACCATCAGGATATTACTCTTCTGAAGCTCCACGCCCAGATCTTTTTCTGCCATAATACGCTTATAGTGATTATATACCGCAACAGAAAGTACTTTCTTTGCTTCGTCCTGTCCGATCACATAATCATCCAGAAATGCCTTGATTTCTTCCGGTTTCAGAAGATTGATATCATCATATGCATTTTCTTCTTCATAACCAAGTTCATCTTCAATGATCTCAGTACATACATCCACACACTGGTCACAGATAAACACCCCATTTGGTCCGGCGATCATCTTGCGTACCTGACTCTGTGGTTTATTGCAAAAAGAACATCTTACGATTTCTTCATATTTTCCTGCCATATTCTTACCTCGCACTTTTTTACACGTAAAGGGAATGTCCCAATAAGGACATTCCCTTTTCCCGTTAACGGCTTGTAATAACCTTATCAATCAATCCATATGCCAAAGCTTCTTCGGCAGTCTTCCAGTTATCTCTTTCCGTATCTGCACAAATTGTCTCATAACTCTGACCTGTATTTGCAGCCATCAATCTGTTCATTCTTTCTCTGATCTTCAGAATATGCTGTGCATTGATCTCAATCTCGGTTGCCTGACCCTGTGCACCGCCTGAAGGCTGGTGAATCATGATCTCTGCATTCGGAAGGGCATATCTCTTTCCCTTTGCTCCGCCTGCGAGAAGGAAGGCTCCCATACTTGCAGCCATTCCCATACACATCGTAGAGACGTCACATTTGATGTAATTCATAGTGTCGTAGATCGACATACCTGCTGAAATTGATCCGCCAGGACTGTTAATATAAAACTGGATATCCTTTTCCGGATCTTCTGCTTCCAGAAACAGCAGCTGCGCTACGATCAGGCTCGCTGATGCATCATTCACTTCGGTATCCAGGAAAATGATTCTATCTTTTAAAAGTCTTGAATAAATGTCGTAAGAGCGTTCTCCACGGCTTGTCTGTTCAACGACATAAGGTACTAAACTACTCATGTAACACTCCTCCTGCTATATTAAAGTATGAAACAGATACTTATTTTTCTACGGCATTGTCAACTACAAATGTAATTGCTTCCTGAACTGCCATATCCTGCTTCATCTGTTCTTTTTCTTTGTCGCCCATAAAGCTCTTAAGCTTGTCAGCTTCCATCTGGTAAGCTTCTGCCATCTTAGCGATCTCTTCGTCTAATTTTTCATCTGTGATTTCGATGTTTTCTGCTTTTGCAATTGCTTCAAGAACAAGTCTTGTCTTGATTCTCTTCTCAGCCTGCGGACGAAGTTCATCCATCATCTTGTCAGCTGTCATGCCTGTGAACTGCATGTACTGGTCAAGAGTCAGTCCCTGCTGCTGCATTCTCTGAGCGAATTCATCAAGCATCTGTCTTGCCTGTGTATCAACCATAGCTTCCGGAAGATCCATCTTAGCTGATTCGATGATCGCATCTACAGCTGCATCTTCCTGTGCTCTCTTGCCATCGTTTACTTTCTGCTCTTTGATCTTAGCTTTGATATCAGCTTTTAATTCATCAAGAGTATCGAATTCTGATACTTCTGAAGCAAATTCATCATCAAGCTCCGGAAGTTCTTTTGCTTTGATCTCATGAACTGTGCATTTGAATACAGCTTCTTTTCCTTTGAGGTCTTCTGCATGGTAATCTTCCGGGAATGTAACCTTAACTTCAACTTCTTTTTCTGGTTCTGCACCGATCAGCTGTTCTTCAAATCCTGGAATGAAAGATCCTGAACCGATTGTCAGCGGATAGTTTTCTCCTTTTCCACCTTCAAAAGCTTCTCCGTCTACAAATCCTTCAAAATCAAGGACAACTTCGTCTTTATCCTGTACCGGACGTCCTTCTACTGTGATTGTTCTTGCGTTCTTAAGCTGTTCTTCCTCAAGCTTAGCGTCGATTTCTTTCTGTGTTACGCGGTTAGAATATTTCGGAACTTCGATTCCTTTGTATTCGCCAAGTTCTACTTCCGGCTTTGTAGCTACTTCAGCTGTGAAGATGAACGGTTTTCCTTTTTCGATCTGTGTTACATCGATCTTCGGCTGAGATACGATCTCAAGTCCGCTTTCATCGTATGCTTTTGAATATGCTTCCGGAATCAGAGCGTTTGCTGCATCATCATAGAAGATTTCCGGTCCGTACATCTTTTCGATGAGCTGGCGCGGAACTTTTCCTTTACGGAATCCAGGAACATTAATTCTGCTTTTCTGTTTCTGGTATGCTTTCTGAAGTGCTCCTTCTAATTCTTCTGCTGAAACTTCGATTGTGAGTTTCGCCATATTGTGTTCTAACTGTTCAACTTGTAAACTCATTACCATTTCCTCCTAAATTTACATATGCAAAAAGTCGACAGACTTATCTACATTACAATCATTTTACAAGTATAGCACAACTTCTACAGTTTATCAAGCTCTAAAATTCGTTCTATAAAGCCATTTAATTCCTCATCACCGATCGACCAGGTATTCCGCCCTTTTTGCGTCACGGTAAAGGTATATTCCTGCTTCTCTCCATACTGCATATCAAGATAAGAACTTCTTAAAAGGCTGTATGCACCGGTCATGTAATCCAACACCATTGCCTCTTTGATTTCTTCATCTGTTCCGCTGTACTTTCCTGCATCTTTGTCTGCCTGGATCTTCTCGGACTCTTCCTTCAGCTTCGGCATGAAGCGGGTAAATACATCCACCGGCTGGTACTTTACCGTCACCTCACAGGTCTTACTCCCTGTCTTTTTTACACCACTTACCTGATAACGGACAGAACTAAAGATCTCTTTGATCAATACACCATATGTCTCAGAAAAGTCATTTTCCGTCTCCACACCATTTAGCAGACAGTCCTGGACAAAAGCATTGATCCCGTTCTCATAGACCTTTTTCAGATCACTGTCTGATGCTCCGAGGATTTCTTTTGCTTCCTGGGTTTGTCCCTGAAAAGTCAGATCCAGGTTCGCCTGCACATATTTTTCCGCCTTTCCTTCATTGATCCCACATCCGGCAAGCAGTGTAGTCAAAAGCAACACTGCCAGAAACACACTGCCTGCTTTTCTCTTTTTCCAGAAACTACCGTTCATAGACTACCTGCTTTGAAATGGTATCTGCGCTTTCTTTATCCCGCAGCTCGCTGATCAGCGCAAGTGCAAAATCGATCGCGGTTCCAAGTCCCCGGCTGGTTGTGATATGTCCATCTGTCACTGCCGGCTGACAGGTAACTTCCGCTCCGGTAAGTCCTTCTTCCATTCCCGGATAGCAGATTGCCTTCTTTCCTTTCAGGATTCCCATTCCGCCAAATACGGTCGGTGCCGCACAGATTGCAGCCAGATATTTTTTTTCTTCATTATGTTTTAAGATCAGCTTTTCAAGACCTTTGTGTTCTTTTAAATGGATTGTTCCCGGCATCCCCCCCGGAAGCACCAGCATCTTCACCTCTGAAAAATCTGTATTTTCAAACAAGCTGTCTGCTTTTACTATAATTCCGTGTGTCCCCTGGATCTCTTCCTGTCCCATGATGGAAACGGTTCTGGTCTCGATCCCGGCTCTTCTTAAAAGATCAACGACCGTAAGACCTTCAATTTCTTCAAATCCATCTGCAAGAAATACACATACTTCACTCATAATCTTGTCCATCCTTTCTTTTTCCTGATGTTCCCCATTGTAACAGAAGCCTGCAAAAATGGCAACTTTCTGCCTTGTCTCCCCCGAAAAACTCCGCTATACTGTTAATGAATATATAAGGAGGGCTTTCCCATGGAAATAGAACGCAAATATCTGATTCATAAGCTTCCGGATCACCTTGAAGCTTATCCGCACCGCACACTTGAGCAGGCTTATCTCTGCACCGAACCGGTTGTCCGTGTCCGCAGGGATGCTGATGACTACATCCTGACCTACAAATCCAAAGGTCTGATGATGCGTGAAGAATACAATCTTCCTCTTACCAAGGAAGCCTACCGCCATCTGCTCGAAAAGGCAGATGGGCGCATTATCACAAAAGAACGCTACTGCATCCCTTACGAAGATCATCTCACGATCGAGCTTGATGTCTTCGCCGGTGATCTCGCCCCGCTTCTCCTTGCCGAAGTCGAATTTTCTTCCGAAGAAGAGGCAAATTCCTTTACCCCACCGGACTGGTTTGGTGAGGATGTCACCTTTTCCAGCAAATATCATAACAGTACACTGAGTCAGAAAAAGGATTGAGAAATTTCCCAATCCTTTTTTCTTTCGCAAATGCGCCATCCGGTACATTTGCAACCACATTCTTTTTATTAGTCTTCCAGACCAAATCCGTCATGGATTGCAACCAGTGCACGGTCTGCATCTTTTTCATCGATCAGAACCGTGATACGGATCTCTGATGTAGAAATCATATTGATATTGATATTGGAATTGCTAAGTGATTCAAACATGGTCGCAGCAACACCCGGATTGCTGAGCATTCCAGCTCCTACGATCGATACCTTTGCAACTTTTTCGTTATAATTCATCTCTTTGATCGTAAGGGCTTCTTTTCTGGCTTCCATAACTTCCATTGCCTCTTTAAGATCATCCTGTGATACAGTAAACGTAATGTCTTTTGTTCCGTCACGTCCAACTGACTGAAGAATAATATCTACGTTAATATTATGCTTTGCAAGTGTATTGAAAATCTTAAATGCAGTACCTGGTTTGTCTTCTACACCCATTACTGAAATTCTCGCTGTATTTTTATCTGCCGCAACGCCGGTAATTAACATTTTTTCCACCTTTGCTACCTCCTTGACCAGGGTTCCTTCTTCTGTGTTCAGGCTGGAACGTACAACCAGCTCAACCCCGTATTTTTTCGCCATCTCTACAGAACGATTATGTAAAACCTTTGCCCCTGATGTTGCGAGCTCCAGCATCTCATCGTAGGTGATCTCTTCGATTTTGCGTGCATTCGGTACCACTCTCGGGTCTGCAGTGTAAACACCGTCTACATCTGTATAAATCTCGCATTTGTCTGCATGCATTGCAGCCGCAAGTGCCACAGCTGTCGTATCGGATCCACCTCTTCCAAGTGTGGTATAGTCTCCATAATGGTTGACTCCCTGGAATCCGGTTACGATCACGATCTTACGGTTCTCCAGTTCGTGGGTGATACGGTCTGTATCCACTCTTTTAAATCTTGCATTTCCGTTCCGCGCCGTAGAATGCATCTTTACCTGGAATGCATTCAGCGAGATTGCCGGAACATTCAAAAACTGAAGTGCCATTGCCATCAGTGCCACAGATACCTGCTCTCCCGTGGTAAGGAGCATATCAAGTTCTCGTTTTGATGGATACGGATTGATCTCGGCTGCCTTCTCAAGCAGTTCATCTGTTGTATCTCCCATTGCAGAGAGAACAACGATCACATCATTCCCCATCTGATACTCTTCTGCGCAGCGTCTTGCCACATTAAAGATCCTCTCTTTATCTGCAACCGAACTGCCGCCAAATTTCTTAACTACCAGCATAATTTCCTCCTACAGTTCCTGCATTTTTATACTTCTTCTTCTACTCTTATCATATGCAGAATTTCCGGATAAGCTTTTGCTTTTTCCTCATATTCTCCCTCGGTCATCACCGGTGTGACAAAACCGAATTCTCCATTGACTCCTGCCTCTACAAATCTTACTTCACCAAAATCATTGCCGATTCGTTCTTTGAGCGCATCCTCATTTCCACGGATTCGCACCAGGAACTTCTTGCTGGTCTTGCTTCTGTCTTCCAATGTAAGCTTTTCTTCGCTCCAGAAATTCATGATATCTCTGCCCTGATTCTGTACAACTGCCACAATGTCAGCCACAACCGCACTCGCAGTCGGAAGCTTTCCTGCCCCACTTCCGTAGAACATCGCATCTCCCAGCATATTCCCCTTTACAAATACGGCATTAAATACACCATTCACACTGTAAAGCGGATGTTCTGCATGAAGAAGCACCGGTGCAACTCCCGCATAAAGAGTTCCGTCCACATGCTTACATTCAGCAAGAAGTTTGATATTCATTCCCAGAGCCTTTGCATACTGCATATCTTCTGTTGTGATTTTTGTAATACCTTCGGTATAAATTTCTTCAAAATCCACGTATTTTCCTGAGATGATCGATGCAAGGATCGCGATCTTCCGGCATGCATCCTGTCCTTCCACATCAGCAGTCGGATCTGCCTCTGCAAATCCATTCTTCTGTGCTTCACGGAGAACCTCTTCATAGTTCGCTCCCTCGTAGAACATCCTGGTCATCATGTAATTGGTTGTTCCGTTCAGGATTCCTGCGATTTCTTCGATCTCATCACCTGTCAGGGATGATCCAAGTGCCCGGAGGATTGGAATCCCCCCTCCCACACTTGCTTCAAAAAGGAAATTCACATTCTTTTCCCGTGCTGTTTTAAGAAGTGCGGATCCATACTTGGCAACCAACGCCTTATTGGATGTCACGACACTTTTTCCTGCTTCCAGCGCTTTTCTGACAAAGGTATTCGCCGGTTCCACACCGCCCATCACTTCTACTACAATTCCAATCTCCGGATCATTCAGGATAATCTCATAATCATGAACAATCTTTTCCTGGATCTTATCTCCCGGAAAATCCCTCAGATCCAGCACATATTTAACTTCAATTTTTTCTTTTGCCCGTGACGCGATCAGCTTCTGATTTACATCCAGAACTTCTACCACACCAGAACCTACGGTACCATAACCCAATACTGCAATCTTCATCTTTTTGTCTACTCCCTGCCTACGATTTTCAAATAATGCACACCTGAATGCTGTTCAATCTCTTCCACCATCTCCGACAGATTCTTCGTTGTCTGCAACACCTCCACACTGAGTGTCAGTGTTGCCACCCCGTTGATCGGAATACTCTGGTGAATGGTCAGGATATTCGCCTGATACCTTGCCACCGCGTTTAAAAGCTCTGCCATAACCCCCGGTGTATCATCAAGCTGAATAACCATCGTAACAGTCCTTCCTTTTTCATTTTCGTGAAATGGGAAAATATCATCCTTATATTTATAGAAAGAACTTCTGCTGATACCGATCTCTTCTGTCGCTTCCTGAATAGTCATTCCACGTCTGGTTGCGAGCAGTCTCTTTGTCTCGACAACCTTTATGAGCACCTCCGGCACTGCTTTTTTCTTTACCACATAGTACTTTGTATTATCCATTGTTACTCCTCTGTTTCAGATAAGCATTGATAAATGGATCCAGCTCCCCATCCAGAACTGCACTTACATTTCCGGTCTCTTCACCGGTACGGTGATCCTTGACCAGATTGTAAGGATGTAAAATATAGGATCGGATCTGGCTTCCAAAATTGATATCCTGAACTTCCCCCCGGATACCGGATACCTTTTCTTCCTGCTCCTGCTTTTTCAAAAGATACAGCTTGGCTTTCAACATCTGCATCGCTTTGTCCTTATTAAAAAGCTGCGAACGTTCATTCTGGCACTGCACTACGATTCCTGTCGGAAGATGCGTGATCCGCACCGCAGACGAAGTCTTGTTGATATGCTGTCCTCCGGCTCCGCTCGAACGGTAGGTATCGATCCGCAGGTCGTCGTCATTCAGCTCAATGTCAATATCATCTTCAATATCCGGTATCACATCACAGGATGCAAAAGATGTCTGCCTCTTGCCTGCTGAATTGAACGGAGAAATACGCACCAGACGGTGCACTCCCTTTTCTGACTGAAAATAGCCATATGCATTATCTCCCGTTACTTCAAACGTGATTCCTTTCAGTCCGGTAATATCTCCGTCCTGATAGTCCAGCACGGTTATCTGAAATCCTTTTGACTGTGCATATCTTGTATACATACGATACAGCATATTTGCCCAGTCACAGCTGTCTGTTCCTCCGGCTCCTGCATGCAGTGTCACGATTGCATTGCAGGAATCATATTCTCCCGAAAGAAGCGTCCGGATCCTGAGATCTTCAAATTCTTTTTCAAATTTAGCGATCTCACGCTGGATCTCTTTGATCATCTCCCGGTCTTCTTCCTCTTCCGTAAGTTCGATCAGTGCATTGATATCTTCATATGAACTTTCCAGATCCCGGACCTCCTTCACACAGTCCTGCATTTTCCGGAGTTCTTTCATAATCCTCTGCGAAAGCTCTGTCTTGTCCCAGAACCCCGGTTCTTCTATCTTTCTTTCCAGCTCTTCAATCCGTTTTTCTTTGCCTGCCAGGTCAAAGTGAATCCCTCATTTCCTTCAGGGGTTCTTCATACGCATTTAATGTCTGCTTAAATCCGTCTAATTCAACCACTGTATCACCTCAAATCTCATAAAATTATATAAAAATCCAAACAGTCGTATTTATTTTCTTCCACAGCACTGTTTGTATTTCTTGCCGCTTCCACACGGGCATGGATCATTTGGATATATCTTTTTCTCGGCACGTACCTTTGGTCCCTTCGCAACGCTGTCATCTTTATTGGTACCGGTTACCTTTGCAACCTGTTCTCTTTCAACCTTCTGTTCTACATTGACATGGAAGAGAAGTCTGACTGTATCCACTTCGATTGCACGTGTCATTTCACCGAACATATCATATCCGATCATCTTGTATCCAACCAAAGGATCTCTCTGTCCGTAAGCCTGCAGACCGATTCCCTGACGTAACTGATCCATATCATCAATGTGATCCATCCATTTTGCATCGATCACACGCAGAAGGAACACACGCTCCACCTCACGCAGATGCTCTGCTTCCGGGAACTGTGCTTCTTTTTCTTCGTATGCTTTTGCAGCACGTTCTTTCAGGAGATGCTTGATCTCTTTTGGCTCTTTATCCTTTGCATCCTCCTCCGTAACCGGCGGAAGCGTTGGAATCACATCCAGAAGGTCACGGTTCATTGCTCCAAGATCCCATTCTTCAAAATCCTGTTCCTCAGAAAGATTAGCATCAACAGTATTTTCCACAAAGTCTGTGATCATATGGAAGATAGAATCTCTCATATTCTCACCGTCAAGGACTCTGCGTCTTTCATCGTAGATGATCTCTCTCTGTTCGTTCATTACCTGGTCATATTCAAGCAGGTTCTTACGAATACCAAAGTTATTGCTCTCAATCTTCTTCTGAGCCTTCTCAATCGCACTTGAAAGCATCTTGTGCTCGATCTGTTCTCCTTCTTCTACTCCAAGCTTGGTAAATACATCCATCAGTCTCTCGGAACCGAACAGACGCATCAGGTCATCCTCCAGAGAAATATAGAATCTGGATTCTCCCGGATCGCCCTGACGTCCGGCACGTCCACGCAACTGGTTGTCAATACGACGGGACTCATGACGTTCTGTACCGATGATCTTCAGTCCGCCGGCTGCTCTTGATTCTTCATCAAGCTTGATATCCGTACCACGGCCTGCCATGTTGGTTGCGATCGTAACAGCCCCATGCTGTCCTGCCTGTGCAACGATCTCAGCCTCCAATTCATGGAACTTGGCATTCAGTACATTATGTTTTACGCCGCGTTTACTGAGCATCTTACTGAGGAGCTCGGAAGTTTCGATCGTGATCGTACCAACCAGAACCGGCTGTTCTTTTTCATGCGCTTCACAGATTGCATCAATAACTGCGTTAAATTTCTCTTTCTTTGATTTGTAAACGGCATCCTCCAGGTCAATTCTCTGTACCGGAACATTCGTCGGAATCTCAATAACGTCCATTCCGTAAATATCACGGAACTCCTGTTCCTCTGTGAGGGCTGTACCTGTCATACCGGATTTCTTCTCATATTTATTAAACAAATTCTGGAATGTAATGGTAGCCAGAGTCTTGCTTTCTCTCTTGACCTTTACATGCTCTTTTGCTTCGATTGCCTGATGAAGTCCGTCAGAATAACGGCGTCCCGGCATGATACGTCCGGTAAATTCATCAACGATCAGGACCTCATCATCTTTTACTACATAATCCTGGTCACGGAACATCAGATTATGTGCACGCAGTGCCAGAATGATGTTGTGCTGGATCTCCAGGTTCTCCGGGTCAGCAAGGTTCTCAATATGGAAGAACTTCTCAACCTTCTTCACACCCTCTTCGGTCAGGTTGATATTCTTTTCTTTTTCATTGACAATGAAGTCTCCGGTCTCTTCGATCTCTTCTCCCATAATGGCATTCATCTTAGAGAATTCCCCGCTTGCTTCACCTCTCTCCAGCTGTCTTGCCAGAACATCACATGCTTCGTAAAGTCTGGTTGACTTTCCACTCTGTCCGGAAATGATAAGCGGTGTTCTCGCTTCATCAATCAGAACTGAGTCAACCTCATCGATAAGTGCATATTTCATACCGCGCTGTACCAACTGTTCTTTATAGATAACCATGTTATCACGGAGGTAATCGAAACCAAGTTCATTATTCGTCACATAAGTGATATCGCAATTATACGCTGCACGTCGTTCATCATTATCCATCTGGTTCAGAACAACTCCAACAGTCAGTCCCAGGAATTCATGAACCTTTCCCATCCACTCAGCATCACGCTTTGCCAGATAGTCGTTGACTGTTACAATATGCACCCCTTCTCCGGTCAGTGCATTTAAGTATGCCGGCAGTGTAGATACAAGTGTTTTACCTTCACCGGTCTTCATCTCGGCAATACGGCCCTGATGCAGGATGATACCACCGATCATCTGTACACGGTAGTGGCGCATTCCAAGTACACGGACAGCTGCCTCTCTTACAACAGCAAACGCTTCCGGAAGAAGATCGTCCAGTGTCTCTCCTTTTGCAAGCCTCTCCTTGAATTCTTTCGTCTTTTCTTTCAATTCCTCATCGGAGAGCTTCTGCATCTCCGGCTCCAGCGCATCAATATGATCCACGATCGGGTAGATTCGCTTCAATTCATGTTCGCTGTGCGTTCCAAATATCTTTTCAATAATTCCCATTTTATTAAGCTCCTTATATTCCTTGCTTATCACTTCTGTCTGAAGTGTTTTGCTTTTTTCCGCTATAGATAGACAGTATCCATTGTAGCACCATTTCTTTTATTCTTCAATCAGTTTATTTCACCGGTTCTGTCAGCTCGGCATACGGAATCTTACCGCCAAAAAGATCCAGTGCACTGCCGATCGTATAGTCCAGCTTTTCCCCGCTGATCCGTGCAAACTCCCGCAGATCCTCCATGCTTCCAATTCCACCGGCATAGGTGATCGGAAGTCCGTCCCACGCCGCAAGCATCCTGACCAGATCCTCCTCTGTACCAGATGCTTTTCCTTCTACATCAACCCCGTGAACCAGAAATTCATCACACCATCCGGACAGCTCTTCCAGGACCTCCGGTATCAGTCTGAGCTCAGTAAATGTCTGCCATCTGTTGGTTACAATATAATAACTGTTCTCGCGCCTCCGGCAGCTGAGATCCAGTACCAGATGCTCTTTCCCTACTGCCTTTTTCAGCCGGTCCAGCCGGTCATACCGCACCTGTCCATTCTGAAATACATAGGATGTAACGATCACATGACTTGCCCCTTCCTCCAGATACTCTGCAGCATTTTCTGCAGTAATTCCTCCGCCGATCTGCATTCCGCCCGGATAGGCATGTAGTGCTTTCAGTGCCTGTGCCTTTGTCGCATCATAGTATTCCGATGCCGGCGGATTCAGCAAAATAATGTGTCCTCCGGTAAGTCCATCTTTCTTATACATTGTCGCATAATAATCTGCATCCTGTCTGGATATGTAATTTTCTACCGCTGCATTTCCCGCATCTTTCAGGCTACCACCCACAATCTGCTTGACTGCACCGTTATGAATATCTATACATGGTCGAAATTTCATGAAGTCCTCCGCTTTTTCTGTTGATCTCGTCTTTGCATACCGTCATATTGTATCACACCCACGGACATTTTACTACCTTTTGTCTGTAAAAAGGCAAGACTTTTCCGCAAAGTCTTGCCTTTTCCCTATTCCTGACCATCTATTGTATGATTATCATTTACATTCCGGTCCTCTGTCCTGTTTCTGGTCATATCATCGACTCCGTCTTTCACATCATCTACTGCATCCTCAACGCCATCTCCGATATCGTTTGTGACATCATTTACCGTTCCATTCTGATTCGTCCCACCGGTATTCGTATCCGGATTTGCAGCGTTATCACCATTTCCACACGCCGTAATTCCTCCCATCAGCATCACACAGGTAAAAACCAGAACCATTCTTCTTAGATATTGCATGTTGTAATTCTCCTTTTTCTGTAAAATACTTGTACTATTACTATCCGCAGAAAAAGGATTTTTATACTTATTTTTAATTTTTTTCGTAACTGTTCAGAGCCAACCTCCAAAATGCTACGCATTTCGTCGGTGTGGCGTATCCGCCAAATAAAATTTCAAAAACAGTCTTAAAAATGCAAGCATTTTACACCTGTTTTATGAAATTTTGCTTGGCTCTGAACAGTTACATTTTTTCGATGATCTGACCACTTCTGTAAGCGTCCAGCAATGCCTCCAGATCCGCGATCCGTTCCTTCAGTACTTTTCCAACATCAGTATCTCCTACCGTCTTGCGTTCGAGTGTCCGTTTTACGATCACACTGTCCGAATGGATATCTCTTTCTTTTTCAATGGCGGCCTCCGTCGATTCAAACGGATCATGCGCCGCAAGGATCAGTCCATAGGAATTATAGATCAGCGTGTATCCTGCAATTCCGGTTTCTTTCTGGTACGCTTTTGAAAATCCGCCATCAATAACAAGCACTTTTCCACCACATTTGACCGGATTCTCTCCATTTTTCGTTTTCACCGGAACATGTCCGTTGATGATATGGGAAATTTCTCTGTCCAGGCCAAATTCATCCAGAATTCCGTTCATCACATTTTCATCTTCAAGAAGAAGATAATACGCATTCTTTTTCTCTTTCCACAGCTCCTTTTCTGCAAGGAAATAACGCTCAAAGGTCGCCATTTTATCTTTGCCGAAAAGAGGAGAATTCGCACCCTGCCAGATATACCACATCAGGTCACGCCCTTTTTTCTTTTCATCCGGATCTACCGCAAAAAATCCTTTTCTCACATAGGACTCCATCACATCATAAAGTGTCCTTCCCTGATAGCTTTTACCGTATATCTTTACCTTTCTGAGTGATCCGTCATCATTCAGTGGAACACAGCCGTGATACAGCAAATTGGAATTATAAATCTTGTAAAGACTTCCTTTGTTCAAAAGAAAACGCATATGCCTCTGCAATTTTTCACAGCTCTGGAACGCTTTCACCAGGCGGTTCATGATCTCTTCTTCTTCAGCTGAAAGCTGATATGGATTCTTCGGATCTATGGTCGGAAAATAATCATCCAGAAGCTGATAGATTTTTCCTCCTATCGTTATAGTCCCTTCCTCGTAGTTGATCTTATCCAGAAAGTTTCTTCTCTGGAAACCAAATTCCGGATAAAGCTCTGCTGCCTGTCCTTCTACTTTGAACTGGATAACAGAAATTGCCTTGTGCATTTTCATATTCAGTTCCAACTCCTGTGGTTTGCAATTGTCCTGCCCTTTTAATAAAAAGCATTCACAGGGATCTTTTGCATACTGTTTCCATGCGAAAGTTGCAAGCGGAAGCAGATTGATCCCATATCCATCCTCCAGAATATCCAGATTCCCATAGCGGGCACAGATACGGATTACATTCGCAATACAGCATTTCTGCCCCGCTGCCGCTCCCATCCACAGGATATCATGATTCCCCCACTGGATGTCCACCGAATGATACTCCATCAGCTTGTCCATAATCAGATGCGGTCCCGGACCTCTGTCGTAAATATCACCGACAATATGCAGGTGATCCACAACCAGACGCTGGATCAGTTCACACAAGGCTACAATAAATTCCTCCGCTCTTCCGATCTGGATAATTGTACTGATGATCGAATTATAATATGATTCCTTATCTGTCATTCCTGACTTTTCTGTGATCAGTTCCTCGATCACATATGCAAAATCCTTCGGGAGTGCTTTTCTGACCTTCGATCTGGTATATTTGCTCGCCGAACGTTTTGCTACCTCGATCAGACGGTACAGCATGATCTTGTACCAGTCATCCATATTCTGTTCTTCTTCCCGGATCCGCTCCATCTTCTCCCGCGGATAGTAGATCAAGGTTGCCAGTGTCTGCTTGTCCCGGCTGCTCATTGTGTTTGCAAATACATCATCGACCTTGCGCTTTACCGAACCCGATCCGTTCTTCAGCACATGTGCAAACGCTTCATATTCTCCGTGAATATCCGTCAGAAAATGTTCCGTTCCTTTTGGAAGATTCACGATTGCCTGTAAGTTAATAATTTCTGTGGACGCAGCTGCGATTGATGGAAATAATTCCGACAGCCCTTCCAGATATTTCTCCTCTAATGCTTTCATAACTTCCTCCCTCTTGTATAAAAGCTTTTTCTGCTTACAGTCCGATCACATCACTCATATCGTACATTCCTGCCGGTTTTCCAGCCAGGAATTTGGCAGCTTCAACTGCACCTTTTCCAAAAATTGCTTTTGAATATGCAGTGTGGTGGAATTCGATCACTTCATCTGCCCCTGCAAAGATGACGTCATGCTGTCCAACGATCGTACCTCCACGTACTGCAACGATCCCGATTTCGTTTTTCTCACGTTTTTTTCGTTCATGGCTGCGGTCATAATTGTATACATACTGGTCAGCCATCGCTTCATTAATCGAATCTGCAAGTGCGATCGCTGTTCCACTTGGAGCATCAATTTTCTGATTATGATGTTTTTCTACAATTTCAATATCAAAGCCTGCAGGAGCAAGAACCTTTGCTGCATCCTTTAAAAGCTTCATCAAAAGATTGACTCCCAGTGACATATTTGCAGAGCGGAGAACCGCAACTTTTTCTCCTGCTTCTTTCACCTTTGCAAGCTGTTCCTCAGAAAGTCCTGTTGTGCAAAGAACAACCGGAAGAGTTTTCTCCACACATACATCCAGAAGCTCATCAACTGCTGCTGCGTTTGAGAAATCAATCACAACATCTGCCTGCACATCACACTCTGCGAGGCTTGTAAATACCGGGTACGGATTCTCGATTCCGGTGAATTTATCAATACCTGCCACGATCTCGATCACATCATCCTCCTTTACAAGTCCCGAGATCACCTGTCCCATTTTTCCGTTACATCCATGCATAATTGCCTTAACCATTTTGTATTCCTCCTTGTTATCTCCATTTTCTTGTGTATCTTTTCACAAATTCCTGTATAGCACAAAAGGAACTGATGGATACTCCAGTCAGTCCCTTTTCTCTATAATCTGACCCTTTATTATGCCAGTTTAATTCCAAATGCTTCCAGTTCTTTTGCAAGCTGTGCTGTATGTGCTTCTGTCATCTCTGTCAAAGGCATACGCAGAGGACCTGCCTGCCATCCCATCAGATTTAAAGCCTTTTTAACCGGAATCGGATTCACTTCACAGAATAACTTCTCGATCAGCGGAATCGCATCCAACTGCATCTTACAGCTTCCCTTGACATCTCCTTCAAAGAACTTTGCACAGATGTCATGTGTATACTGCGGAGCCACGTTCGCAAGAACTGAGATGACACCCTTTCCTCCAACAGAAAGGAGCGGTACGATCTGGTCATCATTGCCTGAATACAGATCGATCTTGCCATCTGTCAGCTGCATGATCTTTGAAATCTGGGAAATATTGCCTGATGCTTCTTTTACCGCAACAATATTCTCTATATTTTTATGTAAAGCTGCAACTGTCTCCGGAGCAATATTCACACCGGTACGGCTCGCCACACTGTAAAGGATGATTGGTGCTTTTGCTTCTTTTGCAACAGCGGTATAATGTGCGATCAGTCCGTCCTGTGTACATTTGTTATAATATGGTGTTACAAGCAGCAGTCCGTCTGCACCGTCTTCTACTGCCTCTTTTGACATCTGGATCGTTGTGTAGGTACTGTTGGAACCGGTACCTGCGATCACCGGGATTCTTCCCTTGACACGCTCGATTGCAAATTTGATGCATTCCATGTGCTCTTCTTCTGATAAAGTAGAGGATTCACCTGTTGTTCCGCAGATGATAATACTGTCGGTTCCATGTGTACAATGGTAGTCCAGCATTTCATCCAGTTTGTCATAATTTATACTCTCGTCTTCATGAAACGGCGTTACAAGTGCCACTCCTGATCCTGTAAATATAGCCATAATATTCCTCCTGACATGTTGCTTTATGATACTAAACAATCAAATTAAGTTTAGCATTAAATACAGGCACTGTCAATCAGAGTCTTTTCCAGCTTACTGACCGAAACTTCATAGGCAATCCTCTTTTCTGTCTCGGTATCTGAGATCCGTTTTACATATTCCCTGCTCTGGATCCTTCCCAAAAGCTGTACATGCTCTCCCACTTCAAAGCCGGAGGCATATCTTGCATTTCTCCCCCAGCAGATACATGGAATGTAATCAGATTTTCCATATGGGCGGTTAACCGCAAGCAAAAGATCTGCGATCTCCCTTCCAAGCGGTGTCTTCCGGTAGATCGGTTCCTTGCAGATATAGCCATCAAGCCAGATACTGTTGGTCTTTGTCCCGTCAGGTTCTTCTTCCATAAAGGAAATCTCCCGTACAAATACGGATAATACCAGACGGTTTTTCTGCTCTTCATGCCGATTGTAAGAGCGGAACTGTCCATGCACCATAATATACTCTCCGGTATAATCCTGTGTCACGTCGATCAGCCTCTCTGAGATCATCAGCGGAATACGGTCTTCTGAATTGCTCAGTCTTTTCACTTCTACCTCTACCATATAAAAGCCTTCTCCGAAGACCTCATGGCTGAATGAAAATTCAGTTGCTACCTTTCCCATGATCGTTACCTGGTTATTTTCAATAATCTTATCTGACATAATAATGTAAATCTCCTTCCTCTTCGCAGGCGTATTTTACCGCGTTCTTACTCTTGATCACTATCTAATCTATGAAGCTTTTCCAGTTTTTAGAACAAAAAGTAAACTCTTTTTTTGCAGAAAGTCAAATTTTTTTCTTTCTACTTGTAAATTTTTCAAAATGTGATAAACTATACAGGTTGTAACTTTAAATAGGTAATAAGAAGGGTTTTGAGAATATGAAGACAAAACGTGAAGACATTAGAAATATCGCTATCATCGCCCATGTTGACCATGGTAAAACAACATTAGTAGATGAACTTTTAAAACAGAGCGGTGTTTTCCGTGAAAATCAGGAAGTAGCCGAACGAGTAATGGATTCCAACGATATCGAACGTGAACGTGGAATTACCATTCTTTCCAAAAACACTGCAGTTGTTTATAAAAATACAAAGATCAATATCATTGACACTCCTGGACATGCCGATTTCGGTGGAGAAGTAGAACGTGTCCTTAAGATGGTCAATGGAGTGGTTCTTCTGGTTGACGCTTTTGAAGGTGCCATGCCACAGACCAAATTCGTTTTGAAAAAAGCTCTTGCACTGAAGCTCCCGGTTATTGTATGTATCAACAAGATCGACCGTCCGGAAGCACGTCCGGATGAAGTTATCGATGAAGTTCTTGAACTTCTCATCGATCTGGGCGCATCTGACGAACAGCTTGACTGCCCGTTCCTTTTTGCTTCTGCAAGAAACGGATATGCAACTTACAATATCGACGATGAACCGAAAGACATGGTTCCTCTGTTTGAGACCATCCTGGATTACATCCCGGCTCCGGAAGGAGATCCTGATGCAGGTACACAGATGCTGATCAGCACCATCGATTACAATGAATACGTTGGCCGTATCGGTGTTGGAAAAGTCGATAACGGAACGATTTCTGTCAACCAGGATGTAGTTGTTGTAAACCATCATGATCCGGACAAACAGAAAAAAGTAAAGATCAGCAAATTATATGAATTTGACGGTCTGAATAAAGTAGAAGTAAAAGAAGCAGGCATCGGTTCTATCGTTGCAATCTCCGGTATTGCAGATATTTCCATCGGTGATACGATCTGTTCGCCGGACAATCCGGTTCCGATCGAATTCCAGAAGATTTCCGAGCCTACGATCGCAATGCAGTTCGTTGTCAACGACAGTCCGTTTGCAGGACAGGAGGGTAAATTCGTCACTTCCCGTCACCTCCGTGACCGTCTGTTCCGTGAACTGAATACAGACGTCAGCCTTCGTGTTGAAGAGACAGACAACACAGACAGCTTCAAGGTATCCGGACGTGGAGAGCTTCATCTTTCCGTCCTCGTTGAAAACATGCGTCGTGAAGGTTATGAATTCGCAGTCAGCAAAGCCGAAGTTCTTTACAAAAAAGACGAAAACGGCAAGCAGCTCGAGCCAATGGAAACCGTATACATTGATGTACCGGATGAATTTACAGGTACAGTTATCGATAAATTAAGCCAGAGAAAAGGCGAACTCCGCAACATGGGAATGTCTAATGGCGGATACACCCGTCTTGAATTCTCCATCCCGTCAAGAGGTCTGATCGGTTATCGTGGAGAATTCCTGACCGATACAAAAGGTAACGGTATCATGAACACAGCCTTTGACTGCTACGCTCCGTATAAAGGAGATATCCAGTACAGAAGCCAGGGATCCCTGATCGCCTTCGAGACAGGTGAAGCTGTAGCTTACGGTCTGTTCAACGCACAGGATCGTGGAACACTCTTCATCGGACCTGGTGAAAAGGTTTACTCCGGTATGGTAATCGGTCAGAATGCGAAGACAGATGATATCGAACTGAATGTATGTAAGACCAAACACCTTACCAATACCCGTTCTTCAAGCGCTGATGAAGCCTTAAAGCTTACTCCGCCGAGAATCCTCAGTCTGGAAGAAGCACTTGATTTCATCGATACCGATGAACTTCTGGAAGTCACACCGAAGAGCCTGCGTATCCGTAAAAAGATTCTGGATCCGAAACTCCGTAAGAGAAGCAATTTCCAGTAAAAAACTATAGATTTTTCTTTACACTTCCCCCTTGTATCCGTTACAATCTTTGTATACAACGAACAAGGGGGATTTTTTATGAAAAAATACTTAAACGCAGCACTCCATAAGCTGACCGTACTTCTGGAATTTATCATTTCATTCGTTCTGGCTGCCGGAATCATCATTCTGCTTGTCCAGCTGATCCTGTCCATGCCAAATGTTCCGGATCTGAATATTTATCCAAATTACGAAGACCTGGTAGAAACCTGTTTCAATCTGATCATTGGTGTCGAGCTGATCCGTATGCTTTATCAGCACAAGCCTTCCACTGTGTTTGAGGTGCTGTTATTTGCCATCGCCAGACAGGTGATCATGGCACATAATAATCCGGTATCCAGCCTGATCGGTGTGATCTCCATCGCACTTTTATTTGCAACCAGAAAATTCCTTTTTATTGAATTTGATGAATCTGAAAAAATCATTTTCCGTGCTACTACAAAAGCACGGATTGTAAACAGCATCCTGCACGTCCATATTCCATATGAAGATGAACAAACCTTATATGACGTGATCACTAAAAGATTTGAACAGGAAAAAACAGAAATTGGTGTTGGTGCAAGTACATTCTTCGATAATTTTGGTCTGCGCGTTGCCAAAATGCATAATGGCAAGATCAGTCGTATCGAAGTAATCCGCTCCATACATTGACAGAATTTTCTGATAATTCAGTTTTCTTTACAGAATTTTAATAATTTTTTTGCATTTACCATTGCATCTCTCCCCTATGATAGAGTATAATGTAGCTATAGCCGGAAGGATATAAAAACTATCTATACATCCTGCCGGTCAAGCTCTTATAGATGCACTTATCTCCGTACATACTATGAGAAATATGAGAAAAAAGGAGTTGAGCTGTATGAATTTTATCATTAGCGGAAGAAACATTGACATCACACCTGGTCTCAGACAGGCTGTAGAACAGAAATTAGGAAAACTGGAAAAGTATTTTACTCCTGAAACTGACATTATCGTTACACTCAGTGTAGAAAAAGAACGTCAGAAAATCGAAGTTACGATCCCTGTAAAAGGAAACATTATCCGTTCCGAGCAGGAAAGCAGCGATATGTATGTATCCATTGATCTCGTAGAAGAAATTATCGAGCGTCAGCTCAGAAAGTATAAAACCAAACTGATTGCAAAACAGCAGGGCGGACATGATTTCCGTCAGGAATTTATTGAATCCGATACTTCTGCAGCAGAGTCAGACGAGATTGAGATCGTCCGTACCAAACGTTTCGGCATCAAACCAATGTTCCCGGAGGATGCCTGCATTCAGATGGAACTTCTCGGACATAACTTCTACGTATTCAGCAATGCTGAGACAGACGAAGTCAATGTCGTATATAAGAGAAAGAATGGAACCTACGGTCTGATCGAACCGGAATTCCAGTAAACCAATAAGCTCATACAGAGAACCTGCTATCTGCAGTTCCTCCTGTATATTAAGACATTAAAACCCCTATACAGAACGAATTCTCCGTTCTGTATAGGGGTTCTTTTTCCTGTTCTATTCCTCAAAAACCAGGATTTCTTTTCCATCCTCCGCAAAATAGCAGCTGTCTCCTTTTTCGATCACAGCCTGTCCATTTGTTCCCTCTGTAATCTCGGAAACCACACATTGCTCCTGATCATAAGGCAGAATCACTTTCATCAGCACTTTATCCGTATACTGTGTATCCTGCACACTGATCTGCCGTTGTCCGAGGATATACTGGATCTTCCCAAGTCCGGTATAATCCGTTCCAATCTCATACCGGTAACCCAGGCGCTTTGTGATCACAGTACTTGCCTGAAGACCTTCCTTTACTGCTCCCTGATAAGCCCGCACCAGACCACCTGTTCCCAGAAGCGTCCCGCCAAAATACCTGGTCACAACAACCGCCGTATCGTGAAGACCTTCCCCTGTAAGCACATCCAGCATCGGTTTTCCTGCTGTACCTGCAGGCTCCCCGTCATCACTACATCTCAGAGTTGGATTTGTTACACCGATCACATAAGCAAAACAGTTATGTCTTGCGTCCCAGTATTTTTTCTTCACTTCTTCTATAAATGCCAGTACTTCTTCTTCTGAGTGTACCGGTCTTACCGTTGCGATAAAACGGGATTTCTTTTCAACAATTTCCCCTTCTCCTCCCCGGTATACTGTTTTGTATTCTTCCTGCATGTCTGCGTTTTTCCCTTCATTTTCCTTATATTTTCACTATTTCCAGTATACAAATCTATTTCTTCAGATGCAAGAAAATTACAAAAATGTTACAATTTCCCTATATTTCCGAAATTTTTCTTAATTTTGTAAAATGGAACATTGAAGTTTTCAAGTTTTCCTTTATTTAAATTATCAAGTTTGATATAATATTGCAATATGAAGGAGGAAGCATTCATGAATTATGGAAAGCGAAAAGCTTCTAAAAAACAAAAACGCATAACATCGAAAAAGAATATGCACAAAAAGAAACTGGGCGTTCGCCTTTTTAAAGGTTTTCTATTATGTATCTTTGTCTGCTGTATCCTCGCAGCGATCGGAGGTGGCTTTATCATCAAGCATGTGATTGATAATGCACCTGAGATTACAGCTGACAGCATCAAACCACAAGGTTATACGTCCACCGCACTTGCAGATGACGGCACGACAACAATAGCCGAATTCACCGGTGCAGGTGCCAACCGTGTATATAAGACGATTGATCAGATCCCGGAGGATCTGCAGCATGCATTCGTCGCAATCGAAGACTCCCGTTTTTACAAACATAACGGTGTTGATATCCAAGGTATTATCCGTGCTTTTGTTGTTGGTATCACTCATGGTGGCAACTTCTCTGAAGGAGCCAGTACCATTACCCAGCAGCTGATCAAGAACAATGTCTTCCCTGACTTTGTAAATGAAAGCACTTTTGAAGAAAAGCTGGAACGTAAGATCCAGGAACAGTATCTCGCAATTCAGGTTGAAAAGCAGCTTGATAAAGATTCAATCCTTGAAAGCTACCTGAACACGATCAACCTTGGTCAGGACTGTCTGGGAGTACAGTCAGCCGCACAGAGATATTTTAATAAGGATGTCAATGAACTTAACCTTTCCGAATCTGCAACCATCGCTGCAATCACACAGAATCCGGGAAGATACAATCCGATTACCAATCCGGAAGACAACGCAACCCGCCGCAAAAAAGTTCTGGATAATATGCTCGATCAGGGCTGGATCGACCAGGCTGCCCATGATGAAGCACTGGCAGATGACGTATATTCCAGAATTCAGAACGTAAATACACGGATCGAAGAGAGCAACACTGTCAACTCTTATTTTGTTGATGCCCTGTCTGAGCAGCTGATCGAAGATCTCACCTCAGAAGACGGACTTGGATATTCCCAGACACAGGCAGAGAACGCACTGTACAGCGGTGGTCTCACCATTTATTCAACTCAGAATCTTACGATGCAGAACATCTGTGATGAAGAATTGAATGATGACAACAATTATCCGGCCAATATTGACTGGGGTGTTGATTATGCCCTCACAGTCTATCATACTGATGGCTCGGTAGATAACTACAGTGCCGGACACCTGAAACAATTCGGGGCAGATCAGTACGGTGATGATGAAGGACTTCTCTTCGGATCACAGGAAGCTGCACAGGAAAGAATTGACGCATTCCGTAACAGTCTTCTCCAGGATGGCGAGACCTATGATGAGTACGTCAACCTCTCTCCACAGCCGCAGACTTCACTGACCATCATCGATCAGAAAACAGGGCAGATCAAAGCTCTTGTCGGTGGCCGTGGACAAAAGACAACCAACCGTGGACTGAACCGCGCATACAAGGGTTCTACCCGTAACGCAGGTTCTACATTCAAGATTCTTGCCGTATACGCTCCGGCATTGGACAGCGCAGATCTTACACTTGCTACCACCGAAGTTGATGAAGAATACTACTATCAGCACGACCTGGAACATCATCAGGTTCATAACTGGTGGGGCGATTACTATAAAGGTACCGTAACATACCGTCAGGCGATCGAACAGTCCATGAACATCATTGCGGTAAAGACATTGAACAAGATTGGTATCAATCTTGGTTTTGAATACTGCGAGAAATTTGGTCTTTCCACACTTACCGAAGACGATGCTGTAGAGTCTCTTGCTCTTGGTGGTATTTCCCATGGTGTTTACAACTATGAACTGACAGCAGCCTATGCATCCATTGCAAACGGCGGTGTATATAACAAACCATCCCTGTACACAAAGGTATTGGATCATGATGGTAATGTCCTGATCGACAACTCCAATTCGGAAAGCCACACTGTGATCAAAGATACAACTGCAGCACTTCTTACCAACGCCATGCAGGATGTTGTCACAAAGGGTACTGCAACCGATGCACAGCTCAATAATATGCCTGCATCCGGTAAATCCGGTACAACCTCCGACAACCGTGACTTCTGGTTCGAAGGATTTACACCGTATTATACCTGTGGTATCTGGATGGGTTACGATGGTAACCAGGAAATGTCTGAAGGAAGCTGGAACTATCATTTCAAGATCTGGGCTAAGATCATGAACCGGATCGATGAAGCTTTGGGACTTACCTACAAAGACTTCGAGATGCCAGGTTCTCTCGTTCAGAAGAGCGTATGTACAATTTCCGGTAAACTTGCCGGTTCCGGCTGTCCGTCACAGACTGAATGGTTTGATCCGGATACTGTCCCGACCGAGACATGTTCCGGACATGCAAGCAAGTCAACTACCACAAACAGTACAAAAAATTCGAATGACAAATCCGATTCTAATAGTACAACAGGTGGAAACTCCTCCGGTAACTCTACCGGCACTAATGGGGATACTACCGGTGGTACCGGCGGTGATTCCGGCAATACCGGCGGCACTGATTCCGGTAATAATAGTGGCAATTCTGGTAATACCGGTGGCGATTCCGGTAATACCGGTGGCGGCACTGATTCCGGTAATACAGGTGGCGGCACTGATTCCGGCAATACCGGCGGCTCAGATTCTGGCAATGGACAGTAAGAATCTATCATCCAATTAGAAAAAGAGATCAGTGAATATTTGAAATTCACTGATCTCTCTTTTTTATCTATCAATCTGGTTTCTATTTCTGATATACGATCTTACCTTCAATCATCGTATAGTATACCATCGCATCGGTATCAAGTCCGAGTTTTCCTTTCATTACAATAATATCTGCATCTTTTCCTTCTTCCAGGCTTCCCAGACGGTCTTCTACGCCCAGCACCTTTGCAGCATTGATCGTAACCGTTCTTACTGCTCTCTCCTGTGCAAGTCCTTCACGCACTGCTTCTCCCACATGATGATACAGGGATTCTTCACTCAGAATCGGTGAATCAGTGATCATCGCCACATTCACCCCTCTGTCATCCAGCATTTTTACAGCTTCCACATCGATTTTTCTACGTTCTCCAGGACTACGGTAAGTTGCAATCGGTCCGTAGCATATATCGCATCCGCTTTCCACGATTTCATCCAGATAATCGGTTGCTCCCCATGCATGTTCTAATGAGAAGTGTACGTTGTATTTTTTCGCAATCTCGATTGCTGTGAGCATATCATACTGTGTACAGTGGATCTTACATGGAATTTCTCCTTTTAAAGCCAGGCAAAGAGCTTCCATATCCGGATCATACTCCACTTCTTTATTCTGTTCTTTGTCTTCCATGTATTTCTTTGCTTTTGCAAAGGTATCATCCAGAACCTTAGCGATTCCCATTCTTGTCATCGGAAGTCTTCTCTGATCTCCGTATGTATTTTTCGGATTACCGCCAAGAGCAATCTTTACAGCACATGGAGATTTGATTGTCATATCAAACACATTGTTTCCATAAGTTTTAAGTGCAAACGGAAGTCCGCAAAATACATTTCCGCTTCCCGGAGTCAGAAGCATGGTTGTGATTCCGTGCTCATAAGCTACTTTAAATTCTCTTGCTTTTGGATTAGTTCCAAAACGTGCATCAACAGAAAGAGTAACCGGATTTGTCATCTCATTGGCATCGTCTACACCCGGATCCACATTGAAATCAAATAATCCGATGTGAGAATGTGCATCGATAAGTCCCGGAAGAACATAATATCCTTCTGCCTCAATGAGCTTATCTCCATCCTCTAAGCAGTCTTCACTGATATGTTCTGCTACTTCTTTGATCTTTGTTCCTTCGACGAGAATATCCCCCTGAAAGATGCCCTTATCCTCTGTCATTGTATACAAAATACCATTTTTGATTAATGTCTGCATTACGATAATACCACCTTTCCATTTATCATACAAAACTGTACGTGTGCCGCATAAGATTTTACAGGATGATCACTGTAAATTGTGATGTCCGCGTCTTTTCCAACTTCGATACTTCCGATCTGATCTGCAACACCAAGCATCTCGGCTGGCTGGATCGTCATCATTTTTACTACATCCTCGGCATCGATTCCTGCACGATATACTTCGATTGCACTCCAGATGAATACTTCTCTACCTTCAGAAGCACCTTTGCATGTGTTTGTAAATGCGATGCGGTTTCCGTTTTCTACCAGTTCTTTTAATCTGGAAAGGTCGATTTCATGTTTGGAAATCTGTGACAGATTACTGAAATTACCAAAGATAATTCCAACTTTCTTTTCTTTCAGTTCTTCAATCGCATCGCCGAATTCAAATCCATCTACGATTGTAAGCTGGATATCTTCATCTTTCAGAAGCTCCATAAGACACTGAATCTCACCTGCAGTTTCTGCAGCGATGACAAATGGCATCTGATATTTCTTCAAAAGATCATCTTTTCTGATTGCTTCTTTGAGCAAATGGAAAATTCCCATTCTTGTTTTCGGCATCTGGTTACTTGCACCATATACATCCTTAACGGTTGAGCATACGCTCCCCTTCATTGCTGCGTGCTCTTTTACAATACGGTTTGCCATATGATCCGGAGCTGTCTTACACACTGTAATCTGTCCTCCGATCACATTGCTGTGATCCGGTGAAAATCCAACAGATGTAATTCCTGATTTGTAGAATTCCTGTGCATTCACTTCATCTGGATCGATGGCATACTTCACGCTCAGATCCGGATTGATTACATTTGTAGTTTCTGCATTATCTCTGTAACGAGTCGGAATCCCCATAGCTCCGATAGAAGAATGTGGATCGATGAAACCAGGGAAAACCTGTTTTCCTGTTGCATCGATAATTTCTGCATCTGCTTCACAAAGATTCTTTCCAATCTTTCTAATCTTCGTTCCTTCAACTAAAATATCATGTTCTTCAAGCACTTTCCCCGTCCCTGTATGAACGGTTCCGTTTTTAATTAAATACATATTCTTTCTCTCCATACCTTCAGTTCTTTTCTCCTTTTTTCTTTTGATTTTCGTACAGAACATGCGGGACAACCATGTAGTGGAATTCTATCTCTTTACAGATATCTTCGACTGTCCCTTTATGAAACAGATCCAAAATTCTCTGATGATTGATGTGGACCACATCAAATGGTACCAGAGTTTTTGTATCCATCGTATAATATGCCGCCGTATTCCCTCCTTCCAGTATTTTCCAGATTCTATGAAGTTTTTCACTGTGTGCGGTCTTCACAATACATTCATGGAACTGTTCATCGAATTCTATAACTTCATACAGATTTTTCTGATTGGCCGCCTTCTCCATGGAAAGGATAAGCTTCTGCATCTCTTCATCCTGTTCTTTGCTGATCTCTCCCCCGCACATCTGCACTGCCAGTTTCTCAAGCGTAGACTGGATCAGGTATGTTTCCTGCATCTCTTCATAAGTCATCGTCTTTACTACGCAGCCTTTCTGTGCTTCATATACAACCAGCCCTTCTTCTTCAATCTGCCTGAGAGCTTCTCTTAAGGGACCTCTGCTGACTTTCAGCTCTTCTGCTACTTTTGCCTCTATAATTCGTTCTCCCGGTTTGATCTCTCCTGATAAAATCTTGTGTCTTAAAATTTCAACTACTTGCTCTCTTAATGTTTTACGTATTATCATTTCGTCTTCCTCTTCATAATTCTTTAGAGTTCATAGGCTTATTTAATAATATTACTATGATAAGTCTACATCATTTTGTGCAGAATGTCAAATGTAAACATTTTACATTCTGCATTTTCTTCTGTAAAAAGCAAAAATCTTGCAAGAATGTTAAATATTTCTCACAAGATTTTTGTTTTTTTATAATATCTTTCACTTATTTCAGTACCAGTTTTGCTGCTCCGCAGATTCCTGCATCATTTGCAAGCTCTGCAAGTGCAAATTCTGTATCTTTATCTGCAAAGAATGCCATTTCTTTAAATGGTCCTTTGATGTAATCCAGCAGAACCTCTCCGGCTTTTGATACCCCTCCGCCGATTACGATAACCGCCGGATCACATGCAGCTGCAAGGTTCGCCAGCGCATGTCCCAGATACTTTCCAAATTCAGTTGCGATTTCGATTGCAACTTCGTCTCCGGCTTTCACTGCATCAAACACTTCTTTCGCAGACATCTCTGCCACATTTCTGAGGGTACTTGGTTTCTCATCTTTTGCAAGACGCATATTGGCAAGTCTTGTGATTCCTGTTGCTGAAGCATACTGTTCCAGACAGCCTTTCTTTCCACATCCACAGGTTTCTGTCTCCTGGTAGTTTACACACAGATGACCGATCTCTCCGCCAGCACCGTGTGCCCCTACAAGGCACTTTCCATCCACGATGATTCCACCGCCAACACCGGTTCCAAGGGTAACCATAATAACATTCTTGTGGCCTTTTCCGCCACCTTTCCACATCTCACCAAGCGCAGCTACATTTGCATCATTCCCCGGAATCACTTTCATTCCGTCAAGAAGCTCTTCCAGTTCACGTGTCACTTCTTTGTATCCCCATCCGAGATTTGCTGTATTCTGAACAATTCCATCCTCGGTTACCGGTGCCGGAAGCCCCATTCCAAGTCCGATGATCTGTTCCTTCACCAGTTTCTTTTCTGCCATCTTTGCTTTCACTGCCTGCGCAATATCCGGGAGGATTGCTTCTCCCTGGTTCTCAGTACGTGTCTTGATCTCCCATTTGTCAAGAAGCTCTCCGTCTTCCTGAAAAAGTCCCATCTTTACTGTCGTTCCGCCTATATCGATACCAAAACAATATTTCATCTGTCTCCTGCTCCTTACATATTCTTTTTTAGATTTTCCTGTACCCGGCGGTACAGCTCCTGAGCTGCGTTATAGCCCATTTGTTTCTGTCTGTGGTTGACTGCCGCTGATTCTACGATAATGGCAACATTACGTCCCGGACGGATTGGAATACTGTGGCATACAACCTTATTACCAAGAAATTCTGTATACTCCTCAGTAAGTCCAAGCCTGTCGTACTCGCGATCCTTGTTCCAGTCCTCAAGCGTAATGACGAGATCAATATTTTGTGTCTCTCTTACACTCTGCACACCAAACAGCGTCTTTACGTCAATGATACCAATTCCGCGAAGTTCAATAAAATGGCGGGTAATATCCGGTGCTGTACCAACAAGAGTATCATCACTGACCTTCCGGATCTCCACCACGTCATCTGTTACCAGACGATGACCTCGCTTGATCAGCTCCAGTGCCGCCTCACTTTTACCGATACCGCTGTCTCCCATGATCAGAACACCGACTCCATAACAGTCCACCAGTACCCCGTGAATTGAAATACACGGTGCCAGTTCCACTTTCATCCAGCGGATCAGTTCTGCTGAAAAGGAAGAAGTCTGTTTATCCGTAATAAATACCGGAATATTGTTCTTCACTGCTTTCTCCAGAAATTCCGGATCCGGCTGCAGATTTCTGCAGAAAATAAAGCATGGAATCCCATAATCAAGCAGTGTATCATATATTTTCATCTTATGCTCATATTCCAGTGTCTGCAGATAAGTGTACTCTACATATCCGATAAGCTGAATCCGTTCGCAATCAAAATGATCAAAAAATCCGGCGAGCTGAAGTGCCGGACGGTTAATATCCGGAATTTTTACTTCCCGCTGTGTCATATCGACATCCGGAGTAAGATTTCTAAGTTCCATCTTCTCTACGATTTTTGTTAATGTTACTCCCATAGTCCTGTCTCCTTTTATTGTTCTTCCATCCGAGTAGCTTCTGTATCTTCCATTTCGCTTCCTCTGAAAAAATTATACACGCTTTTGGCTGATTTTTCATCCATTGATGGAATTTTTTTCAAATCTTCCACCTCTGCATTCTTAATCTCATCCAGACTGGCAAATGTCCGCATCAGTGCTTTTCTTCTCGCAGGTCCGATTCCCGGAATATCATCCAGGATCGAATGCACTTGTCCCTGACTACGCAGTTTCCGGTGAAATTCTATAGCAAATCTGTGCGCCTCATCCTGCACTCTTGTGATCAGTCGAAACCCTTCGGAATTGCGGTCGATTGGAATCTCGATATTCTGATAGTAAAGTCCTCTCGTCCGATGGTGGTCATCTTTGACCATACCGCATACCGGAATGGATATATGAAGTTCATCCAGTACTTCCAGTGCTATATTAACCTGTCCTTTTCCACCATCCATCATGATCAGATCCGGAAAAACATTAAAACTTCCCAGCTCTTTCCCGCTTTTCTGTTCCTCCAGACCATGCCGGAATCTTCTGGTGAGGACCTCACGCATACTTGCATAATCATCCGCCCCCTGCACACCCTTGATGTGGAACTTACGATAATCGTTTCGTTTCGGTTTGCCCCTCTCATAAACGATCATCGACCCTACCGAGGCAAATCCATTGGTATTGGAAATATCATACGCCTCCATACGCACCAGGTTATTAAGGTCAAGCAACTTTTCTATTTCTTTTACTGCACCGATCGTTCTTCCTTCTTCACGCTTGATACGCTCCTTATCTTTTTCCAGTACCATCTTTGCATTTTTCGCCGCAAGCTCAACAAGCTTTTCTTTTTCCCCTTTTTTCGGAATACGGAAATGAACCTTATGCCCACGTTTTTCTCCAAGCCATGCTTCCAGGATCTCCCGCTCTTCCGGTTCCACCGGAAGCATCAGTTCGCCCGGAATATATGGCGTTCCGGCATAAAACTGCTTGATAAAGCTGGAGAGGATCTCTGCATTTTCATCTCCCTGGGCAATCCGCAGATAAAAATGATCTCTGCCGATCAGACGACCATTGCGTATAAAGAATACCTGTACCACCGCATCCTCATGCTCTCTTGCAAGAGCCACAATATCCCGGTCCTCGCCCCCTGTATCGGTAATCTTCTGCTTCTGTGCAATCTGCTTCACGCTGTGCAGAAGCTCCCGGTATTCAATTGCTTTCTCAAATTCCAGATCATCCGATGCCTCCTGCATCTTTTTCTCCAGATCCTTTAAGATTTTATCATAATTTCCTCCCAGGAATTTGAGTACTTCATCAACCGATTCTCTGTATTTTTCCTGCGAAATATACCCCTGACACGGTGCATCGCACTGCTTGATATGATGATAGAGACAGCATCTTTCTTTCCCGATATCGCGCGGAAGGATGCGGTTACAGCTACGCAGACGGTAAAGCTTCCGGATCAGTTCGATCGTATCTTTTACCGCCGTCACACTGGTATAAGGGCCGAAATACTTTGACTTGTCCTTCTTCATCTGCCTTGCCATCATAATCCTTGGATATGCTTCGCCGGTTGTCACTTTGATAAATGGATAACTCTTATCATCCATCAGCATCGTATTGTACTTTGGCCGGTGTTCCTTGATCAGATTGCATTCCAGAACCAGTGCTTCCAGTTCCGAATCCGTCACGATATACTCAAACCGGGTGATATGCGTCACCATCTGGTCAATCTTGGCCCCCCGGTTCCTGCTCGGCTGAAAATACTGTCTGACACGGTTCTTCAGGCTGATCGCCTTTCCAACATAAATGATCTCGTCCTTTTCCCCATGCATCAGATAGACTCCCGGTTTCCCAGGAAGTTTTTTAAGTTCGTCTTCAATAATAAATGTCTGATTTTCCATAGTCACATTATACCTTGCTTCCTGCAGACAATACAAGTCATTCTTTCAAAAGAATCTACAGAAAAAAAAGAGGCTTCAGAACTTATTGTTCTGAAACCTCTGCATCTTCTGTTATTTTAGACTAGTCACGCTTCTGCGGAAGGATGAATCCGTCTTCATCTCTTTCTACTTTCTTCTGCGTTTCTTTCTCTTCCTGCTGTGCAGCTTCGGTATCTGCCTCTTTCTTCGGCATCTCGATCGTCTGCTCTTTTACAGGATTCTCTTCTTTCTTTTCTTCCGGTTCCGGAATTCCTTCACATCTGCGGTAAATCTTCATGAATTCTTTTCCGGTGATCGTCTCTTTCTCAATCAGGAATCCGGCGATCTGATCCATCGTTTCACGATGCTCGGAAAGCATTCTCTTCGCTTCTGCATATGCTCCCTTAAGCATCTTCATAACTTCCTGATCGATTTCTGCCGCGGTTGCCTCTCCGCAGTTCATAACAGCTCTTCCGTCCAGATAACGGTTCTGGATAGATTCCAGTCCGATAAGTCCGAATTTTTCTGACATACCGTACTGTGTTACCATCGCTCTTGCAATCTTGGTTGCCTGCTCAATATCGTTCGATGCTCCGGTTGTAACTGTGTCAAACACCAGTTCCTCTGCTGCACGTCCTGCAAGAGCTGTCACCAGCATTGCTTCCAGCTCAGCCTTGGTATTCAGGAACTTTTCTTCCTCCGGTGTCTGCATCACATAACCGAGTGCACCCATGGTTCTCGGAACGATTGTAATCTTCTGTACCGGTTCTGCGTCCTTCTGAAGGGCAGTTACCAGTGCATGACCGACTTCATGGTATGATACGATACGGCGTTCTTTCTGGCTCATGATACGGTCTTTCTTCTCTTTACCCACAAGAACGACCTCAACAGCCTCAAAAAGGTCTGCCTGAGATACAACATTTCTTCCTTTTTTTACTGCATTGATCGCAGCCTCGTTGATCATATTGGCAAGATCAGAACCGACTGCCCCGGAAGTTGCAAGTGCAATCTCTTCCAGATTGACTGTCTCATCCATCTTAACATCTTTGGCATGTACTTTCAGGACATCAATACGTCCCTTGAGATCTGGCTTATCTACGATGATACGTCTGTCAAATCTTCCCGGACGGAGAAGCGCCGGATCCAGGATCTCCGGACGGTTCGTTGCCGCAAGAAGCAGAAGACCTTTATTACTGTCAAATCCATCCATCTCTGCAAGGAGCTGATTCAGTGTCTGTTCTCTTTCATCATTGCCACCAAGCTGTGAATCTCTGCTTTTTCCGATCGCATCGATCTCATCGATAAAAATAATACACGGCGCCATCTGCTGTGCCTGCTTAAAGAGGTCTCGTACTCTTGACGCTCCGACACCGACATACATCTCAACAAATGCAGAACCTGAAAGAGAGAAGAACGGTACTTTTGCTTCTCCGGCAACTGCTTTTGCAAGAAGTGTCTTACCGGTTCCGGGAGGGCCTACAAGAAGTGCTCCCTTCGGAAGCTTCGCTCCGATTCCGGTGTATTTGCCAGGGTTATGCAGGAAATCGACTACTTCCTGCAGGGATTCTTTTGCTTCATCCTGACCGGCTACATCCTTAAATGTGACTCCGGTAGATTTTTCCACATACATCTTGGCATTGCTCTTACCAACGCCCATCATGCCGCCACCCTTTGTCATACGGCGCATCAGCATCACGCCCAGACCAATCATGATCACAAGCGGAACAATGTTGACCAGAAGATTCATCACCATATAAGATGTAGAATCCGGTATCTTCTGTTCATACTCAACACCTGCTTTATACAGTCTGTCCGAAAGGGTATCATCCTTCACAATACCGGTATAATACTGCTTCCTTGTCACATTACTGAACAGACCTGTACTGTCATCGCTGCTGTCCTTACTGCTGCTGTCGTTGTTATCTGCTACAGAACCTTCGACCACATCGCTCTCAGAAGCGCCTTTTTTCTTGCTGTTCTTCATCTCAGCTTCTGTCTTCGCTGTGATCACAATCTTGTCATCCTCGATCACAACTTTCTTAACTTCCCCGGAATCTACCATGTTCAGAAACTGATCATAGGTAATCTCCCGGGCATCTGTGTCTTCCCGGAACTGATACAACGCAAATACGATAAACGAGATCAGCATAACGGTAAATAATATAATATTCCATCTTTGGCGGTTATTTTTATTATTCGGGTTATTATTTCCCGGAAGGTTTTGCTTATTTCTATTATTCTGGTTATCCATACCTACCTCCTAAGTGTCGTCCTCTCTATTATAAGTAGGCGTTTTTTAGAAATCAATGAAAAATTTACTCAAACCCTGTTTTTTAATTATTATTTTATACTTTATTCATTTTCTACACAGTGTATTTAGTATGTATAGGTGTGCTTTTCGCTATTCACACATATTTTTAGTATCATTTCAGTATCAAAAAAACGGGTGGTTATGCGCCACCCGTTTAGTCTCTGTCTCTTATTCCTAATTCCCGTTCTGCCCAGCGCAACGCCTCACGCTCAACTTCGCTCTCCCAGGTCCTTTGAAACTGTCTCACTCCGACATGGTGAATCGGTGCGGCACTCAAATATACCTCATAATATCCCCGGAATACATTGCAGCGTTTTGGCATCCGCAGCGCCCGTAACGCTTTCGCTTCGGTCTGCCGAACTCTTTCAATACTCACTCCCTGCTGTTCTCCTATTTCTCGCAGAGTATTCCCATCTACATATCTGGATCGGATCACTCCACTCTGCTGATCGGGCAAATTGTCAACCATTTCCCACAACTCCCGGCTCATACGCTCATGGTCAAATTTTCTGGCCACTTCCTCTTCTAGATCTTCCCCGGATACAACTGCATCTTCCAGAAATACATCTTCGCTATCTTTCATTGGTTGACTCAGGCTTTGTATTTGCCCCATTTGAACAGTTTCTTTTATGCTGTCAAGTTCTTCTCTGCCTATTCCCATTAACGAGCGGATTTCAGCGTCTGACGGACTTGCACCATATCTTTTTTGGTATTCTGCCACAATCTTCTTGTATTTTCTGGCTGACTGCTGCCGATGTACCGGTATGCGAATACAGTTCCCGGAGTTCTCAATATATCGCTGCATTCCTTGCCGGATATAAAACGCAGCATAATTGATAAACGGGACTCCCTGATCTGGGTTATAATGTCTGACAGCTTCACACAATGCCAAATACCCTTCCTGTTTTAGATCATCCATTTCAGCATAACCGGAATATTTCACCGCTATCATACCAATAAACCTTTGATTTTGTTTCCATAGCTGCAGCATATTGGCAGCAGTATCTTCTCCGGCTCTGATCCGAATGACAAGTTGTTCGTTTGACATGATAGCACCTCCCAGTATGAAATAAGCCCCAGGCACTGGCCCAGGGCTTTGCATTTGCTTCATTTATGATGGTTGTCTCTCCTGGTAATAGATGGCCATCTTTTTATTGTCCAGAACGTGCGCATCATAAGAAATACGCCCTTCTGTCAATGTTCCACTAATTCCCGGTGGATCCTGATGGGTTCTATAATCAGCTAATTTAGTCGGAGCGACTGTCGCGCAAGGATGAGCTACCATAAATCCGAAGTTTTTCGGTACTCTCTTTGATGAAACTTTGACAACATTCATTCCGTCAAGGTTGGAGATCACACCATGCTGTCTAAGATCATCACCAATGTTCGTATTAAGCACAATCTTTTCACTGTCTTTCATCATCTGATAGACTGCTGGCACCACCAGAAGAACACGCCCCACCTCATTTACTTCGTTATCATCCAGAACCGTTGTAGCACTGATGATCTCGTTGTAGATATTTGTGGAATCTAATGTTTTAGCCGCTGGCTTTGTGCCCGCACCATCGCACATCTTCCTGTAGGTGTACTCATCTACTTCCGGGATTACAACTTCTCTAAGCTGTCTTGCAAGAGCTGTAGCCGCCTCAAGGGCTCCACCTGTCTCATTACTGTCTAACTTATCAATCACGAATGTGAATGATCTGTCTTTTGTAACGAGCATTGTCTGTGTCGTTGCCTCCAGGTCTGTGATTTTTCCGTAGCGTGATGCATTTTCACCGGTTCCGGCACGATCATAGTCATTCATCGGCGCCGTGCCAATCTTATACACTTTGATTGTGTGCGCTCCTGTCCAATCAAAATCATCATTAGTCAGAAGTGACTTTTTGCTTTCAGCCTTAAAAATCTCATCGACATAAGGCAAATACTTGGTTGCTAATTCAATAGCCATTTAGGCTCCTTTCTTACTTAAGCCCCATAGCTTTCCTAATAGCATCACTCTCGCTCTGTGCTCCTCCTGCTGTAGGACCTACAGCGTTCAGAATCGGCTCTGATGCTTTCTTTGCATACGGAGCAAGTATCTTTAAACATTTGTCAATAGTTGCTTTGTCCATACCTTTCATTTCTTCCAGCAGATCCTCAGACAGTCCGTTAGCTGTGACCTGCTCTCTTAAATAAAGCGCATTTTCTCTCTTTTCCAGTTCAAGCTCCCGGGTATCCGGTTCCTGCACTGTTTTCGCACGTGCAAGCCGTTCTTTCACGATTCTATTAACATCATCCTGGGTAAACATCTTTTCACCCTGCGTTGCGGTCTGCTGTGCTGGTTCCTGCTGGCTTACGCCAGTTGTTACATTCTGTTCGCTCATGTGAACACCTCCATATTTTACGCCCTGTCGGGCTGGTTGCCTGCTTATGCAGTAGTTATAATTTCAGAAGGAAAGAACAAATAAAAAAGACGCAATAACAGCCTATCCCACAAAACTGTTACCACGTCCGGCGCTTCCAGACTTACAACCAGGAGAGGTAGTCCCGGTTGCGGTATCTTTATACTATTTGTTCCAAAACTATTATATCAAATATCGCCACCCCATGCAATGTTAAAATATGTCAATATCCTCTGACCATTTCCCGTACTTCATCCGTAGTTAATTTTGATTTTATATTAAAATAATTTAAAGAGTTCCACCATTTCGGGGAACCCTCTAAAATCAATCATTATTCTGTTTTCTCGGTGCTCCTCCGGAGTTCGGCATAAGCCTTTTTATATCGTCCCTCTTTATTCCTGGATACTCTCCAGGACTTCATCACCGGAGAGAGCAGCCGGATCACACCGGCAAGCTCTTCATCTGTATTATACGATATCTTAATTTTTATCATCATTGTCCCTCTCAATCACAACAAGAAGTTTATCTTCACCTTCTGCGAAAAACGTACAAACACGGGCAGACCAAATTTCTTTCGGTATCCGGTCGAAGCGTTTAAACGCTCCTATATATTCCGTATCAATAGTGTTTCCGCTCTCTGTTGGCTTAATTTCTGTTACCTTATCAACTTTTACCACTGTGTTATATCCCATTGTTAAAAATATCTGACTGAATTTCATTTTATTGCTCTCCTTTTCTTTATGCTGCCGTCCCGTTCCGATGTTGGCGCACCATTCCGGGAAGGGCAGCAGTTATTTCATGTTGTTTTGTGAACGTTCGCTATTTATTTTTGGTAAATGTTCGATTTCTCGCACATGTCATGTCAGCCGATTTCCCGCCATCTGTTTCCAGTATTGGAGTACTATTCACAGAAAGGCGGGAATGCTTTTTATACAAGTTTCTGCGTTTTCATTCTGTTTTCTGCATATTTCAGCCCCTGATGAAAGCCAAAGCAGAATGTTTTATAACTGGCATCTAAATAATTGTTATTATATATTTTAGCAAGTAGCATCGTCTGCCAAGTCTTCATGGTATACCGCGAAATATCCATTTTACAAACCTTTTCTATTTTATCCCAGAATTTCCGCTCTTTTCCTGTTAGAGAAGATATAGCAGCTTTCTTTTTCCTTTCTTCTGCTTCCATTTCTTCAAGCTTTCTCTTTTGCTTCACTTCCTCTTCTTTGGCGTCCTGTCTCTTTTCAAGTAGCTTAATTTCTTCAAGTCTATCCGATGAAGTATTGATATTGTATTTTTCAATTTCATGCATATCTCCGATGAAATAATACATGAGCGCAAGTCCATCATCATTCAAGTTGCAAATAACTGTATCAAGTTTCTTCATCAATTCTTCATGATTCATAATATCACTTGTCCTTTCTTATCAATCCATGCTATTATGTAGGCGTATCCTTTCCAAATGCGCCCGCCCGTGCATTAAGGATATACAGCGGGGTGACTGTTTCAGGCAGTCCCCTATTTTTTATGTTAATCCTTATAAACAGTTCCACCAATGCGGAGGAAGTTGAATCCTTTTGATCCTGGCGGTGCATATCGTGCCGGTCTTTCATAGTCAATGCACTCTCTCAACTGTTCCGCAGTGTCCTGCAGCTCTTCCAGAGCGTCAAGCCTTGTTTCTATTCCCTCTAAGGCATCTGCTATTCTGGTATCTTCTTCGAGCTCATACCTGTCAAGATTCTCTGCCCTCGCTTCGTCCAGACCAGAACCACCATCAAAAGTAAGTGGAATGATGTATCCAAGTTCATTGAGTCCAAACGCTAAAACCGGTAGTTTGAGCTCGTCCCCTTCATCCAAATTGTATATTGCATATAATTTTTCATTGCATGGTATAATTTGCTTCATTTTTTTCTCCTTTCGTCACATACTCCCGTAGGGAAATCGGGAAAAATAAAGCTCTCACTTCATTAACTTATTTTTTTCATTTCTTTATAGGCGTTATTGAAAAATAGGTGTTGTTTTTCCCTTTTTCCCGCTTATTCAAACGGGATTTTAATATTTTTCAATAACTCATACTCAAAAATGCAATCCTGCTTGTTGTAAACCTTAATCTCTGCATACTTCTCCATTTTTCCGCGAAGCGTTCTCCTGCTACACTGTTTATATCCGTTATCCTTTGCCCAGTTTTTGTATTCATCAAATACACTTTTAAACTTCGTTCTTGCACTCTCCGATTTGATAAGACATTCATTTACAAATTGCCCTATAATGTCACTCTCGTCCCGGTATTTATCAAATAAAGCCTTTGACTTATCCGGAATCGTAAATCTCCCCGCATGTTCTAACATTTTATATCCTTCATAGCACCAGTTAAATATACCGCTTAACGCTCCCGGTTTTATAAACTTACTTTTGAGAGTATTATCTCTGCTATACTGATCAAAATGTGCGTTGAAATTCAAAAGAATCAGGCGATCACTTGAAAAAATAGTATCATCCAGTATCTTTGGTAGAAAATTTGTGTTGATCACAATCTTAAATGCTGGCATATATGTAAAAGAGTTCTGCCGGAGGAAACGCGCCTTGATGGGATCACCACCGGTTAGCGTTTTCACAAGATCGGAATTTAACACCATATTTTCACCGGGTTCAGAGACACATACATAACGCGCACCGGCAAGGTTTGCGATTGACTCGTTCGGTGCTTCACTATTGTTGTAAAAGCTCTTTACCGTTAAAGATTCAGGATTTAATACTTTCGCGTAATCTCTGTGCATTTTCATCATTGTGCTGTTGAACGTACCCTTTCCGTTCCTCGTACTTTTTCCATAAAGCATGAAGAAACACTCAAACCGTGTAGAACCTGAAAGACAATATCCCGAAATCATCTGCAGTAGGTTTTTACTTGCCTGATCTTCTTTCATCACTTCGTCTATAAACCGTTCCCATCGTTCACACTTTGCTTTTGGATCATATGTGACATTGGAAATCTGCGTCAATAAATCATCTGCATTATGTTCCTGCAGTTTTCCCGTTTTCAAGTTAAAGGTCCCATTTTGACAGTTATACAAATCTGATTTTTTATCAAATTCGGAATACTCTATAAAATATACAGACTGCGCATCTTTCACCAGCTTCTCCCGTGAATTGTATCCGTTGAATTTGTTATAGTACTTCACATATTTTCCGCGCATTTCATCATCAGTAATCTTATTAGCTTTCCCGATCAGCTCTATTGTAAATTGCTTCGCTAACCTTTTCGCATAAACTCCATTTACGTCCTTGATCCAGATTTTGCCGTTATAGTAGTAAAATACTCCCAATTCACGAACAAAGCGCAGTTTGTTCTTGAACATATCCGCATATAATTTAGAGCTTCCTATATCAGTCAAAGGATACTCTAAAAAATTCTCTAATACATTCCCCGCATCCAATTCCCGGACGTTTTCGCCAGTTCCATTTCTCGCTGTTTCCGTGATTCACTCACTCCCTTCTCATCTATGTCCTGTTTCGCATACCATTCAGATACGCGCTTCATTTCCTGATCGTGTTTATGGTTATATTCCGACACGATACAAGTATAGTAATCTCTGGCTTTACTGCATCCAAGAATTTCCAATCTCCTGATCACATCATCAGCAAATCCCGGGCAGGTTATGTCATAGCCGTAAATCTTCAAAAAGAAATTCTTATCAAGATGCATACCAGGTTTTAGACTGTCAAGTAATTCTCTTCTACTTGCCATCTGCTGCCACTCCGAAAAATCTTTCCTGCAGATAGGCAGCAGGAACCTTTCCTTGTACTGTCAAGAATCCCTTGCCTCGCAGTTCCTCATTCATGATCCGAATGAACTGATAGGCTTTTGATTCTCCTACTCCGAGGATTTCTTGAACGTCCTTCACGTTATACATTAGTCTCGCCATAATAACACTCCTTTCTTCCATCGATCTGATACGCCCGCCCAACGTCCTAATCTTCGATTATTTCTGTTACATCAACGCCGAGAGCTTTGGCCACTTTTCCAACAGCTTGAGCTGTTGCCTTTTTGCTGTTGATAATCGTGTGAAATCTCGGTCTCGACATTCCGGCACGTTTGGCAGCTTCGCCAATAGTTAAACCACTATTTGCAAGTGCAATTGCAAACTTGCGATCATCAATAGTTAAACTCATTTGTTTTCACCTCCATCTCCTCTCTTTAGCGTAATTTTATTACTCCATTGCGTATTTGTCAATATCTTTTTTACGCTTTTGCGTAAAATGTTTACATTACAAAGTAAATATGCTATTATCTTAAATAAAAAAGGAGTATAGAAAATGGGATTCGGAAAGCAATTGAAGAATGTTCTTGAAGAAATTGATATGTCCGTCGCTGCACTATCCAGAGAAACTGGAATTGCATCAACAACACTGTATTCTATTATTGATAGAGATACCGATAATGTTGGTCTTGATAAAGTAAAAAAAATTGAAAAAGCTGTAAATGCTATACCCGGCGGAATTATATATAATCTTCTTTATGGAATATCACCAGAAAACGCAGAAGTTTCAACGCGTCAATACGATTATTATTCTTTAGGAGATGATGCTCGAGAATATTGGATGCTTGAAAGATATAATTCCTTAAATCCTAAAGGACAAGTTAAAGTAGCCGAATATGTCGAAGATTTAACTAAAATACCTGAATACCAGGCAAAAATAGAAAAATCTGAAGAGATCCAACTCAAAATCGATAAAAATGGAAATTTAATAGAATAATTCCAGGAATAACTAAATATAAGTATCCCGCACGTCCGAAAACCGGACGCACAATTAAGATCGTATTTTGCGACTATTGGCAGAACTTCCACCTATCTGATACGCCCGCCAGCGTCAGGAAGGAAGAATATAGAAATGCCAACGTATAAGGACGAAAAGACCGGATCTTGGTACTGTAAATTCTATTACACAGACTGGACCGGCAAGAAGAAACAGAAATTAAAACGAGGATTCAAGCTGCAGCGTGACGCAAAAGACTGGGAACGGCTCTTTCTGGAAGAATTTGCCAATGCTCCAGACATTACCTTTCGGACGCTCTGCCAGAAGTACAAGAACTTCAAAGAGAACCGGGTGAGACCGTCAACACTGCAGAGTCAACTCAATACGATAGAACTGCATATGCTTCCGTATTTTGACCGGAAAGTAATTGCAGAGATCACACCTGCAGATGTTGTTGACTGGCAGAATCATCTGCTCAAAAAGGGATTTACGGCAGCCTATACCCGGCAGATCAACGCCACTCTAGGGATGCTTTTTAAATTTGCGGTTGATTATCTGGGACTTGCCCGCAATCCGGTCAAATCAAAGATCTGCAAGCCTGCACCAAAAAAGGTAGACTTCTGGACACCGGAAGAATACAAGTGTTTCTCTGATGCAATTCGGGATAATATTGAGCTATTCACAGCTTTTGAGATCCTGTTTTACACCGGCATGAGAAAAGGGGAACTCCTGGCACTTACTCCGGGAGATATTGATTTTCAGGAAAAGAAGATTACGATCAACAAAACATTGGCATATGTAGACGGCAAATACACCATACAGCCACCCAAGACACCGAAAAGCAACCGGATCATAGATATACCGCAATTTCTTCTGGATGAAATTAAAGACTACATGGCGAAGATCTACGGTATGGATCCAGATGACCGGCTTTTCTCCCGGTCCCGTGTGTGGCTCGGTGAAGCACTCACAAGAGTATGCAAGAAGATCGACTTGCGCCCGATCAGAGTGCATGATCTCCGGCACTCTCATGCCAGTCTGCTGATTAACCTTGGCGCGAATCCGCTTATGATCGCGGAACGTTTGGGGCATGATGATGTAAAAATGACTATGAACACATATTCTCATCTGTTCCAGTCTCACCGGGAAGAAATTATTGAAAAATTGGAAAAAATAAAATTTTAGTATCATTTTAGTATCATAGGCAATTATATATAGCGTTTTTACTGGATTTGTGGCTATTTTCTATCAATAAAAAATTTATGAAAAGATTGTAAAAAAGTCATATTTTATAGTATACTAGGTTTGAATTGCTTCTATGAAAGTAAAATTATGGACAAAAAGGATGGAACTTTATGAAAATTGGGTTTGATAATGAAAAATACTTGCAAATGCAGTCTTCTCACATTCGTGAGCGAATCAATCAGTTTGACAACAAACTGTATCTCGAATTCGGTGGAAAGCTTTTTGATGACTATCATGCTTCCCGCGTGCTTCCGGGATTTCAGCCGGACAGCAAATTACATTTACTAAAAGAATTATCGGATACCGCAGAGATTGTGATCGTTATCAGTGCAGCCGATATTGAAGCCAACAAAATCCGCGGTGACCTCGGGATCACTTATGACACTGACGTTCTCCGCCTGAAAGACGAATTTGAAGCCAATGGTCTCTTTGTCGGAAGTGTTGTTATCACACAGTACTCCGGACAGAACAGTGCCGATCTTTTCAAAGGACGTCTGGAAAAGCTTGGCATTAAAGTTTATATCCATTATGTAATAGAAGGTTATCCTTCCAACATCCCGCTGATCGTAAGTGACGAAGGATACGGAAGGAACGAATATATTGAGACAAGCAGACCTCTGGTTGTCATCACCGCACCTGGACCTGGAAGTGGAAAGATGGCTACCTGCCTTTCCCAGCTCTATCATGAGCACAAGCGCGGAGTCCGCGCAGGATATGCCAAATTCGAAACCTTCCCGATCTGGAATATCCCGTTAAAGCATCCGGTCAACTTAGCATATGAAGCAGCTACTGCTGACCTTAACGATGTAAATATGATCGACCCGTTCCATCTGGAAGCTTACGGTGTTACTACCGTCAACTACAACCGTGACGTAGAGATCTTCCCTGTACTGAGTGCAATTTTTGAGCGCATTTACGGAGAAAATCCATACAAATCACCAACAGACATGGGTGTTAACATGGCTGGTAACTGCATCTGTGACGATGAAGTCTGCAAAGAAGCTTCCCGTCAGGAAATCATTCGCCGCTACTACCGCACCATGGACCGTTTCCTTTCCGGTGAATGCCCGAAGGAAGAGACTTATAAGGTCGAGCTTCTGATGAATCAGGCAGGAGTTACCGTACATGACCGTAAGGTTGTTGATGCCGCTCTTGCACGCGCTGAAGAAACCGGTGCACCGGCTGCCGCTCTGGAGCTTCCGGACGGACGCATCGTAACAGGAAAAACCTCTGATCTGCTTGGCGCATCTGCTGCCCTGATCCTGAACGCCTTAAAAGAACTCGCCGGAATCGATCATGATATGCACCTGATCTCACCGACTGCCCTGGAACCGATCCAGAAAGTTAAAACCGAATTCCTTGGAAGCAAGAACCCAAGACTTCACATCGATGAAGCTCTGATTGCACTTTCTATCAGTGCCTCTTCCAATCCGGTTGCTGAACAGGCACTCAGACAAGTCCCGAATTTAAAAGGCTGCCAGGCTCATGTATCCGTTATGCTTGCAAATGTAGATATTCGTCTGTTCCAGAAGTTATCCATCCAGGTTACATCTGAACCGAGATACGAGAAAAAACCAATCTATCAGTAGACAAATATTATATTTTTGATTTTTATACACCCATTTCAAAAAAAATTGTTGTATTTTTTTCTGGAATGGGTGTATACTTTTAAAGTATTTTATAGGGGAATTGATTTCAAGGGGAAATCAAAGTAGCGAGGGAGCCACATAAATTTGTTTTTATGGGGTTTTTTTCTATTTTTATCCGTCAGAAGGTTATATCGGACTTTCTTGGTGAATAAAAATCGCATTCTATCTTATTTTTTACAGAACACAATGAGTAGTAGACAAAAAAAATTACCATAAGGAGGGAACTGGAACTATGGCAGTTAAGTATGTATTTGTTACCGGAGGCGTTGTCTCAGGTCTTGGAAAAGGAATCACAGCAGCTTCTCTTGGGCGTCTGCTCAAGGCACGCGGGTACACAGTTACAATGCAGAAATTTGATCCGTACATCAACATTGACCCGGGTACAATGAATCCGGTACAACACGGTGAAGTTTTTGTAACAGACGATGGAGCGGAGACAGACCTTGACCTTGGACATTATGAAAGATTTATCGATGAAAGTCTTACCAAGAACTCGAATGTAACGACAGGAAAGATTTACTGGTCCGTTCTTCAGAAAGAACGTCGTGGAGATTTTGGTGGAGGAACCGTACAGGTCATCCCGCATATCACGAATGAGATCAAGAGCCGTTTCTATCGTAACCCTGCAGCTACAGATACCGAGATTGCGATCATCGAAGTCGGTGGAACCGTCGGAGACATCGAAAGCCAGCCTTTCCTGGAATCTATCCGCCAGTTCCAACATGATATGGGACATGACAATGTTGCGCTGATCCACGTCACACTGATCCCATATCTGCATGCTTCCCAGGAGATGAAGACCAAACCGACTCAGGCAAGCGTAAAAGAATTACAGGGAATGGGAATCCAGCCGGATATTCTGGTCTGCCGTTCCGAACATCCGCTGGATCAGGGAATCAAAGATAAAATTGCCCTCTTCTGTAACGTACCGGCAAACCACGTTCTCCAGAATCTGGATGTAGAATATCTTTACGAAGCACCACTTGCAATGGAAGAAGAACATCTTGCTTCTGTAGTCTGCGAATGCTTAAAGCTTGACTGTCCAGAACCGGATTTGAAAGACTGGAAAGAAATGGTAGAATGCCTGAAGCATCCGACTCAGGAAGTAACGGTTGCCCTTGTCGGCAAATATATTCAGCTCCATGACGCCTATATCAGCGTTGTCGAAGCATTAAAGCACGGCGGTATCTACAGCCATACAACCGTTAATATCAAATGGGTGGATTCCGAGACTGTCACACCGGAAAATGTCGATGAACTTCTCGGTGATGTAAGTGGTATCCTCGTACCTGGTGGATTCGGTGACCGTGGTATCGAAGGTAAGATCGAAGCCATCAAATATGCAAGAACACATAAGGTTCCGTTCCTCGGACTCTGCCTTGGAATGCAGCTTGCCATCGTAGAATTTGCAAGAGACGTTGTCGGATATCATGATGCACACAGCGTAGAACTGAATCCAAACACTACACATCCGGTCATCCACATCATGCCTGACCAAATCGGTATTGAAGATATCGGTGGAACCCTTCGTCTTGGTTCTTATCCTTGTGTTCTTAACAAAGAATCAAAAGCTTATAAATTATATGGAAAAGAAGAAATCCACGAACGTCATCGTCATCGTTATGAAGTCAACAATGACTACCGTGATGCTCTTACCCAGAACGGTATGCTCTTATCCGGACTTTCTCCGGACGGCAGAATCGTAGAGATGGTGGAAATTCCGGAACATCCTTGGTTCATCGGAACACAGGCACATCCGGAACTCAAATCCCGTCCGAACAAACCACATCCGCTGTTTAAGGGATTTGTGGAAGCTTCTCTGGAATATAGTAAAGAGAAGTAATAAAGTGAAATTATATCGTTTCTAAGTAAAAGAAACTCCAGAATCAGCAGTATAAAATTGATTCTGGAGTTTTTCTTTATTCATTCTTTTTTAGCCATTTTAGAATTCCGTATATACATATGATTGATAAGATCGGTCCAAACCATTTCAATATGAAAAGAAATGTGTTTTGAATGGAAAATATCCATTCACTATTTGCTGCCAAAATACCATTTCCTGTTGTAATTTGAAACTGGAGCCAGGTATCTAATGCGGTATAGCCATAATATACAATTAACATAATGCCTAACGGAATCGAAATCAATAATATAATATTTCTTCTTTTCATACCATGATTACCTCCCTCCACCATCCATTTGTATTACTTTAATTATATATTATTTTCAGTTTTTTTCAAGTATTTTTTTATATTTACAGTCTTTTTATGTTTCTGCACACTAAGAAAGAATGCGCCGAGGCACGTTCTCGCGCCGAGCGCGTTGCTGAGCGCCAGTGGCGCTCGTTAAGCAACGACCGA
>ENA-OWPB01000211-OWPB01000211.1-human-gut-metagenome-genome-assembly--contig:-NODE-211-length-82770-cov-11.865127_pt1 | contig 82770 bp, 65 predicted proteins | sample MGYA00248260_ERZ651838 | MGnify/ENA primary metagenome ERZ651838 (study PRJEB26924, sample SAMEA4378304) | human gut metagenome | biome: human gut; feature: human-associated habitat; material: faeces... | reverse complement strand
AGCTGTTTATCCCCATTCAAGGCTGTCTGCTTGAAGTCGTGAGGGAGCAATACACAGACTTCTACCGTGACAAGGAACGGTGGCGTTATCTGCAAAAATTAGATACAAAGAATAGACTGCTATCTCTCGACGGATTTACGGACAGCGAGGGGAATCCTCTGGACTTTATCACTGATGAAGCGGTGGACATTGCAGAAACCGTTGTCAATGCGGTCATGGTGGACAGGCTGAAAGCCGCCCTGCCTTTGCTGTCGGATAGTGAACAGGAGCTGATACAGGCAATCTTTTTTGACGGACTTTCCGAGCGTGAAGTCGGGGCGAGGTTGGGCATAACCCAGAGCGTTGTAAACAAACGCAAAGCCAGAATCCTAATAAAACTAAGAAAGATAATAGAAAATTAAAATTTAAGGCGTTCAGCCCCCTTGTTTTTTCCTTTGGGAAGATGAGGGGGCTTTTCTCTGCCCTCTCAATCAATTCTGATTGGAGGAAGTAAGAATGGCATACAACCACGGACGGGAGGACAGGAAATGGCGTATCTGGAAAGAAGCGGAGGAAAAGCTGCTGCGTGAGTGCGGCGTTGATGAAGCGACCATTGAGCAGATACGCATGGCGGACAGGGCAGACTTCAATTCCAACAGGCGGTTTTACCGATGGACGAATGACCAAGGACGTGCGAGGTAGTCAACGCCCAGACGGTACGCAACGCCTGGTACAGCGCGCGCAAAAGCGTTCCGAGGCTTGAAGAGAAGAAGGTTTCCCTCTACAACCTGCGCCACCGTGCCATCAGCCATATGAAGGCGTACACGAATTCGGACAAAACCGTGATGGAATTCGCAGGGCACGAACGGCTGGACACCGACCGGCACTACCAGCATGCGGTGGAGACGGAACGTCGAAGAATCATTTCGGGCATGGAGAACGACGCCAAAGACGCGATCCCCTCCGTTTCCGGGAATGACGTACCCGTGCCGCGGAACGCCGGAGGCACATCCGTCGAGATTGCCCGTCTTCTGGAGAGAACCGACGTGGCGGCACGCATACGCTTCTCAAGGTCATGGACGCCAACGAACGAGAGGAGGTGATGCGCCGGCTATCGCCCGAGACGAAGGAAGAAACCCTGTCACGGATGCTGATGGAACCCCAATGACCGTACATGGCATGAGCCGATATCGGACGTCGTAACAAGGAACCGACGTGGTAGCTATAAGCCCGGGCAACCGTCCGAACGTAACCGAATCAGACCGGAAGGGTCAGAAAGGAACGAAACAATGGCAAACGTACGCACGATGGACTCGATTCATCGGCCGTTGGCGGTCACCGTCTCTGTAGCGGCACAGCTGCTGGGATTCAAGGACACCAAAAGCATCTACACGCTCATCAGACAGGGCAAAATCAGAGCCCGCAAATCAGGACGTATTTTCCTGATCAGCTACAAATCACTGGAAGATTACGTCGAAGGATGCTGAGAGGCATCGCAGGAAAGGAAAAGCGTCTGTCGCTGAACAACGACAGACGCCAACAAAACCAATGAACAGTGTAACGCAAAAAAACGGAAAAACAAAGCAGACTGACTATGTTCTGACGCCAATGCTCGATGAATTGGTACGGAACGTCGAATTCCTGGGAGAAAACGTGTGGTTTCCATCTGGAGCGATCACTATATTGGGCGGACGCAAACGCTGTGGCAAAAGCACGCTCGCCCTGTACGAGTGCGCGAGATTCTCGGTCATGGGCAAGAAAGTCCTCATCGTGCAGCGAGAGGACGATGCCGGTCTCGTAAAGGCAAAACTGCAATGCATGGGCGCCGATCTGGGCAACATCATGCTGTACAAACGTCGTGCCGGCGGAATCGAGTACTGTGGTTTCAATGCCGGAGACCTGCGGGGAATCGTGGAATCGGCTGGAAAGATGCACGCGGATCTCGTGTATATAGACCCATTGCATGGTCTCGCCGCCGGCCGTATGAACGACCAGCAGTCCGCCGACTGTCTGATCGCGCTCGACGCCATGGCGAAAAGAAACAACTGCTGCGTGCTGGGCGTCCTCCACGCGAAAAAGGATCCGGAGGACGTGTCATATGCCATTTCCGGATCCGATCAGTGGGTGGCCAAGGCACGTTCCTACCTCTACCTTGAAACATGTCCGAACGCATCCGATGTGGCCGTGTGCCAGCAGGTGGATGCGTCGTACTCCGATACCGTCAACGCCAAAATCCGCTTCGGGATACGTGAATGCGTCGGCGACGACGGAAATACGTTCCCGGTACGGGTCGTGGTCGAAACCGCGCCGACCGACGATACCGCCCAAGACTATCTGGATTTAAAAAACGTCATGAAAGAGGATCGGACGGACCCGGTAGTCAGGGAGGCCATGGCCGAATGGATGCATGCTGCCGTCCATTTGAATGGCAATCATATACTGACGAGAGAGCTGTTCCATCAGGCGGAGAGCAAGAACCGCAGGTGGACTCCCGCGAAGCTCAGAAAGACTTTCTCGCTGGCCGGCTTGGGGCAGGCCAGGGCGGCTGAACGCGGCAGCCGTTCCATCGTCTACCTTAAGGATTCATCCGAATACTCGGGTGAGGAGGCGGAACGTCTAGATATGGGATCCACCCCGGAAACGCTCGCCAAGGAATGGGTCGTGACCGTGCCACGCTGAATTATCAGATGGAACGTTATGTTCCATCTGATATTTTCTCCGCATCGGGGAATATCAACCTCGACATTATGCCGAGGTTGATATTCTGGTCCGGTTTCGGTCGTCTTGATTGTGAAACCGTCTATGAGGACGGATGCTGTGTGGGAGAGCGGGGGATGCTTAAAACCTGAATATCAGATGCAACATAATGTTGCATCTGATATTTCTCGTTGCCACGCAAAGCGGGAGGGACAGACAACAGAAACAGACGAACAAACGCAACGGATAGCCAAGCAAGACGAAAAAGCAAGAAGAAGACATACAGAAAAGAGAAGAATCACACAATCAAAAGCAGACCAGAAGAACAAAGCAAGACAACACAGACAGAAAAACAAGCCATACCCACAACCAAAGCAGAAAACCAAAAACTATATACATGAAAAAGAAACCACGGGCGTCAGCCGCGAAGCAGGGTGCAAGACGCGCGTGGCTTATTTCTGATGCTAAAAGTTTTGGTTTTCATGGGTTTCGTTGGATCCATGGCTTCTGTCTGTGGCTCTCGTTGCCTTGGGACTGCTTGGTTCTCATTGGCTTTGATGGCTGATCGTGTCTTGTCTGTCGTTTTTTTTTCTTCTGGTGCGGTCTGTGGTTCCTCTGGTTTTTCTATGTGGTTTGCTGGTTTCGGCGCTGTTGGTCTATGGATCCTCTTTGATGAGGTTTTTAGTGACGTAAAATTCCCATTTTTATCGTGTCAAGAAGTCGGAATCTGAACGTCGAACGTCACTGCCTGTAAGAAAAAACTAGAATCTTGGTGGGTTCCGAAGGGGAGCTCAAAGAGTAGATATATGAAGGGATGCTATGCGTCGTAAGATATCGGCAGCGGTTAGTGCTGCGCTCATGTTTTTGGGATTAGGCTTCGCGGTGCCTGCAGCGTCAGCCGTTGAATCTTCTCGTCCAACAACTCGCATACGGTGTGATTTTTATTATCAAGGTCAGTGCTATGACCACTGGATTCCCACTCCGGATTCATGCAAAGGAGTGGGCGTTTGGGGGACTGCGTGGCAACAGGCTGTTTGCATGGCCTTGAACGGCGTAGGGCAAAGGGGATAATAGCTATGGAATATCTCGTAATCATCGGCGTAATTCTGCTGATTGCAATCGTTTCTTATTCCGCATCGCAGCACCGTTTGGATAGTAAAGCAGCCAAGTTGCAGCACGGGAATGATGAAGAGCGCCAATTGGCTGGTGAGTTACGTGACATTTCCAGACAAATAGATCAAGGGAAATATTTCTATAGGTAATTCTCGGAGAGAAGCATGCATTAATCATGGCATGCTTCTCTCTTACTGGAATCTGTTGGATAGGTAAAGGGCCGATGCCTTCGGGCGTCGGCCCTTTACGCTCCTAACGGCTGTGCCGGTGGCGTGGTTGCCTGATTTCGTGATGGCTGGTGTTGTCTCTTCGTTCACTGCCCAGGCGCCCTGCGCCCTTTTATAAGAATCTTTTAATATTTTTTAGACTCCCGCGAGAGCAGTTGGCAGTAGGCGATTCGCAACTTTAAAGAGGACTTTTTGGGAGTTTAAAAGGACTTTTTGGGAAGACTAAAGAGGACTTCTTGGGAGAGAAAAATACTTTTTTAATTATTGTCCTTTGTATGCTAGGTAGATGTTTCCAGTTAGTGCGGCCTGATGCCGAACCCATTTCTTCACGGCGGAACAGTGTCAAGAAACATGTTATGGGTTGTGGGCTGACAGCCTTATTTCTGCCCGGTGACGATTCCCCAATTGGCTGTTTTTCGGCTCGGAACCCATTTCTGGCGGAGGGCGGACTACTTGATCACGTTGGCATCTCGACGAAATTATCAACTGCGTAATAATTCCGCAGTTGATATCACACTTTTTAAGTATCGCATCGCTTCCATATGCAACGTTTGTTCTGGCAATTAACGTGATTGGAGCCGAATTGGAATATCTGACGGGCCATTGTGACCCATCAGATATTCCGTGCTTAAGCGCCTTCATACGTGCTGCTTGTCGGTCCTCGTCATGGCAGCACGGGCGTATGAAAAGCAAGAAGCTGCCGTCCCAAAAGCCCTACGCTTCGCTCCGGTCTGCTTTTGGGTTGCCTAGAAATGCCCCATGATCCATATCTCGTTGCATCTGATTTGGCCGGATCTGGCGTGGAAGTCGGAGCAACGCATGTGTAACGGACCCCATAACCCTTGGAATTATTAGGTTTGTGGCTTTTGAGCAGAAAATACATACTATAAACAACTCTCTAAAGTGTAAAAGTGTAAGCAAGAACGTTGAAATTCCAACGTTTTGTTACTCTTTTCAAAACCGTGAAGAGTAAAAAGAGTAAATGTGTAAAAGTGTAAATCAGAGGCCCTGATAGGCGCTTAGAGTGACAAATAGAGTGCTACAATCAAACCAGTAATCGCTGAAAGCCTTGCTATTACTGGGTTTGAGGATAGTTGTTGGGGAATCTCGTATTCTCCGCCAGTAGGGCTTCCGGATGATTCCGGAAGCCTTTTTTCATGCCGAAAACGGTGTTTTTCGGGTTATAGGCCAAAATGTGTGTCCAGTCGTAGCCTACTCGGGGGTACCGTGGTATTCGGATGGCCTGTGGTCGTCAAGCCCGTCATTGGTTCAGGATCGATGTATACCTACACAATCGGCAATCGCGAGGAGGTGCTTTCATTCTTTGAAGGACCGGAGGTGGAATGGTTCAGACGCAACCGCTACCAGATCATCGCCGAAGAATACATAGCGATGAAGGGCGACTACCACTGTGACGCCATTATCCGCAATGGCCGGGTCATCTTTTCCGTCCTGCAGAGATATTTCTCTCCTCTGCTGGAATACACCGGCACTTGGGACCGATCATGGTCGACAAGACGGATGCGCGTTACTCCGTGATCAGCACGATTGACGAGCTTTCATCGGTCGACGGTTTCATCTCCGCCGATCTCGCGCCTGTTGGCACCTGTTTCTCTGAGCCTCTGAATTCATCGTCGGCTGCCGGGGTCGTGTATGTTCGACTGCGTTATGACACCGAGCTGGCGAAAGTGCTACGACAGCTGAAAAGACGGTACCACGCAGCCTACGAATCGTGATCGATTCCAATAGTTCTGATTCATTCTTCTGACCGGGGTCCTGGTGAAACTCGAAGATCTTTTTGTCTGAAGCCACTAATCACGGTGGTAGAACGGCAGATATCGTGCGGTACGGCGCGATCCTTTCGTGGCGGGATCCAGGAAGATGAGGCCGGCATCGACCGCGGCCGCGATGACTTGCGAGGTCACCGCCGTCTTCGACTTGGGAAGTCCGAAGCGTTCCCTGAGAGAGGAATTGGTAAGGAATTCTCCCTTGGCCGCCTGAAGGCAACAATGTAGGTATGCGGCGTTGACGCGCTCTTTCATGCCCATGTTTTCGAAACGTCCCTTGCGTAGCTCGACGGTGGTGCTGCGTGTCCTGACAATGAATTCCGGCGCGTCGGTCTGTTGTTTCTCGATATTTTCCAAAGCTCGGTCGATGCCGCTTCCCCTTTTCTCGCAAATACGGAGGATTCGTAGCGCTTCGGCCAGACTCTCGTTGCGTTCGTACACTTCGTCGACGAAACGATTGGTTGGTATCTGGGGTATTCCAGGATTCGATACGGTGATGCGTTGGGAGGAGACGGTAACGTCGATGCCGCCATGCTCCATAAAGTCCTGATGCACACAGGCGTTGGCGACGATCTCACGAATTGCGACGAGTGAGAAATCGCGGTGTTCGTCGCGCAGTCCGCCCGCGAAATCCTCATTCACTGGAAGCAACGCGCTGATCTGTTCGATGACGTCATCGAACACCACGGCGTATCCCTTGCTGTATACACGGTCGAACACCATGTCCGTTATGGACGTTCCGCGTAGCCGCATGACGCGTATCGTGTGATGTTCGACATCTGGGAAATCGTTGAGCGAGCGTGCCAAGGCAATGGCTCCCAGTCTGCGTATGTAGAACAACGAGGTGTCGAAGGCCGTACGTTCCACGAAATGCATCCTGAGGAAATCCCTGATTTGCGTTTCCTCTCCCGGCATGCGCGATCCTATAAGCTCGTAGTATCTTTCCACGGCCAGCAGCAGTTTGATCTCGTCCCAGGAATGGGTGCCGGGCTCATTTTCGTCCAGATAACTCGGCGCGCCTTCGTTGAGCAGTTCCCTGAGTCGTTCGGGGCTCATGGGCTCGAGGGACTCGCCGCTGCGCATCCAGTACTGTCCCTCGTAGGATGTCGGATGGCCGATGATTGAACGGGGGATATGGAGGACAAGCACACGCTCGTCGTCGATTTGCAGTGTTTCGAATGTGCATCGTAGCCCAATACGGTTGTAGATATCGCGTTCCGTCTTGGCGGGATCCGGGAAGGCCTGTGTACCAACGATTCGCTTGTCGTCGGACACGCCGAATACCATCGTGCCGCCACCTTCGCAGCTCAGCGCGCAGCAGTAACGCATCAATTTGGCGGAATCAAATTGTGTCGTCGCGCTCTTGAATTCCAACTGTCTTGATTCGTTTCCGGCTAGGTATTGTCTGAGCCTATCGATGTCTCCGGTCATTACAGTCCTTTTGCCTTAAATAAACAAACCGCGGAAAATCAACGTTTTCCGCGTTTTTAGTCTATGGACAAGCCTACCAGATTAAATAAAAAGTCTTATCCGCCGACAATTGTAGTCAGCGGTTGGCTTGGGAAACAACTATGACGGATTTCGAAGGTCGACGGTCATTCTTCCGATTGGGGGATCGATATTGCCTTAAATAAACAAACCGCGGAAAATCAACGTTTTCACGTTATCATTCCGTAGATGAGGCCACCGGCTTAAATAAAACCTTTGCGCTGATGATTGGGACGGCGAGGTGAGTCCGGGCCGAATCCATTGTTGATGTCCGGAAATATGGGGCTGGAGCGTGTCCCATGATGGGTTTGTGGACCAATGACGTTGTCTTCCGGATAACGCATCGACATCGCCTTAAATAAACTTTTCTTGAAAAATAAGGGTTTCGATGGGATGAAGTCATCGTATCGGTCCATTGTCTTAAATAAAAAACACTCTCATGGAACAGCAAGATAAGAGGGAGGCTGCCGTCCCAAAAGCCCTCCGTTTCGCTCCGATCTGCTTTTGGGTTGCCTGGGAACGGTCCCCGGCACATATCTGCTTGAATCTGATTTTGGTTGAATCCGGCGTCGAAAACTTGGACAAAGCATGTGTAACGGACCCCATAACCCTTGGAATTATTGCTATTACTGGGTTTGAGGATAGTTGTTAGGGAATCTCGTATTCTCCGCCAGTAGGGCTTCCGGATGATTCCGGAAGCCTTTTTTCATGCCGAAAACGGCGTCTTTTCAATGGCTTGTTACGTAGAGGTGCGACGAAAAGTTGCGAAACAGTGGGGGAGTTGCGCATATCGCTGATTTCGTTCGCAGTGGCCTGCCGCCTTGCATTACGCTCGGAACGGTGACCGTCACCAGTGGAGAGAGATTACCGGTGGAGATTGCCGGAAAAGAAGGAGGACGGCGATGGCTGAATCCAACGATGAGCTAGATATTCGGCGTGAACTCGATACCCGCGATTCCCTGACTTCAATGGCTCGCTATCATGCATCATCGCCGAGTGCCATTACCACGCAAGTGCTGCCGCCAAGCTTCATTCCCACTGCGACCGGGCGTGTTCGCCCTGTGACCGGTGCGTTTCCCGCAATCCAGTCGGACGAGCAGGAAAAGCAGTCGCAGCTTGGTCGTTCCGTTCGATCCATACGTTCATTGGCTGCGGGATCGCTTCGTAAATCGCAAGATTCCACTGCAGACGGTAATGACGATGACAACGACAATAACGGTGTTACGCCCCGCATAGCGTCCAGCGCCCCGCACTACGTCGACTAACGTTATAAGGCTGCGAATCCTACTCAACAACCGCAATAAACGGACTTGCAGGCAATCCAAGATTGTTATAGAGCAGATTGGAAATAGCCGGATTTCCGCTCCACCAATAACGCACTTGAGTTACCGCGTTAAGATTCGAACTTCCATCAGCGGCACTCAGCACAATCTGATCACCCTTAATTGTTGCCGCTGTCGAAACCCACTTTCCGGAATCGTTGGCAATTTCAAAGCCTTGCAATGATGCGGAAGTCGGCGTTGCAACATTAGCAATACCATCCAGAGGAGTCGCGTCCGAATTGGCCGTGTAATTAGGTACGGTCGCGCCCGCAGTCTTGGAATAATTGGGGTTTTCTGCCTGCAAACCAGTTGCGGTGCCCTTTTGGAATGACAATACGATCGTGCCATCGGAAGCATGCTTCGCATGTGCGATAAGCGGTCCGTTGGGAACAGCCTTGCCTTCCGACATTGCCAGATATTGTGCGGCCATGCGTGCGCCAAGAATATCCTTGCCAAGCGGATGTATCAACGTTGAAGTGCCCTTGTCCGTATCCAGCGACACTGTCATTGCAACGTTGGAGGCATTGTGCAATCCGATGTTGTTCAACGTGCTCAACTGCGCGAATCTCACGTTCTGAGTGTACTGATAGCCAGGCCAACGCGCCAACTGCACATACAGGAACGGCAGATCATTCTGGTCGAACACTGCACGATACTGGTTGATCAGCGACGTCATCTGAGACTCGTATGCCAATGCAGTCGCCTCGTTCGCGGAATCATTGCACCCCTGGTACCACAGCACGCCCGCCACATGGAAACCCTCTAATGGTGCGATATGGTTCGCGTAAATGGAGCCACCCTTCACATGGTTTCGAATCGGCGTACCACCCCATGCGGTCTGAATAATACCGACGGGCACATTCGGATGCGCGGCGCGAAGCTGCATGGCGAACTGCTGTGCCAAATAGCTGAAATGCTGCGAATTATCGGCGGTCGCATCAAGCCAGGACTCGGCCTGCTCGTTCACGTCGCGTAGTGGGAAATCAGTACCTTCCGTGGTGTTGGCGCTCGCAACGAAATGCACGTTCTTGTCGGAAAGCTGTTTCGGCAGATCGTTGGTTGTTACCAGACCTCCGCCGAAATTATAGTCATTGCCTGGACCCTCGTAGTATTGCGAATAATTCAATTCCATATTTGACTGTCCGGCAGCAATAAAAACGTCACCAACATACACATTTTTCAGAGTCAACAAAGTGGCTTCATTGTACGAAATCGTTAATGAATATGGCTTAAGACTTGCTTTCTGCTTAGGTAAAATGCAAGTGAAATCACCGTTTTTGGAAATTTTTGCTTGCGCGGATGATGATTTCTTACCTTGGGAAATCGTTGTAACCAGTTGTGTTGGGTCAACAGTTTTTCCACGTTGCGAAGTGGTGACGGCTCCCCTGACTACCAGCGTTTTGCCACGTTGGAAAACCATGTTCTCCATGTAGTAGGAGGGGAGTTGTACCGATGCGCGGGTCGCATGGTTTGCGGACAAATCGTCGCTTGTGCTGGAGCTGCTTGTGCCGGAGGCGCTGGAGTCGCCGGAACTGTTCGAGCTGCTGGCGTTACGGGCGTTGGCATTCACCGAACCATCGCCCCATTTCGGCCCGCAGCCAACAATGATCGCCACAAGTATCGCCACGGTCACTACGGCGGCAATAATCACGCGTGCCAGTCGTTTCTTATTCAAATCAGCTTCTTTCGTATGGCGTGGTCAAAACATGTTAGCATGTCACAGCCTAGCCATTTTGCTGCGATACGCACGAATATGGTCATCCGATCGTTGTTCGCCTGTTTGTGTTGTCAGAGCCGTTTCTTATGCCGGCCATTTGACTCTCTTTTGATTCTAGAATCAAAAGAAACGTTGGATGCGTGAAATAGCGCGAACCATAGTCGGAGGAAACGCAGAGACGGTGAGGCTGATGGCCGGTTTGATTGGCCGATTTGGTTGGTTGCGTTGCGATTAGCTGATTTACTGGAGGAATTGATCGTTCAGCGTCACGTCGGTTGCGTCGGCTGCGCCGGATTGGTCGACAGTGCCGTCTGTGACGGACATGTCTCCGGCAACTCCAGCATCGTCTTTCGTGACTGCGGCTCAGTCAGTGCCATCGGTGCTGTTATTGCCACTGGCCGTTCCATCAGTTCCGTCACCGCCATCGGTGGCTGCGGATTCGTCGGCCTTCTGCAGGGCCTGCTTGAATTGCTTGGCCTGCTTGTCATACTCGGCTTTTGCGGCGTTGGCTTTGCTGATGGTGGTGGAGGCGTCGGTGGCACAGCTCAGCGTTTTCGGAGCGGTGACTTCCGTCTGATGAAGTTCGGCAAGCTTGTCGAGGTCGTAAGACTTGTCAAAACTGGTGAACGCTTCGGAGATTTTTGCCTTCAGTTGGAACGCCTTCGAATAGGAGGTGTTCATGGTCGCGACGGCTTCCTTGCAGTCGTTCAGCGCGGCCAGGTCACGCATTTGCTGCGATGCGCGTATACCTGTGAATCCGAAGATCGCACCCAGAATAACGACCACGACGACTACGGTGATAATGATCTGGCGGTAGAAGCGCTTTACATGCTGGTCCGTCCAAGCGTCACCGTCGCTGACGCCTTGCGCTATGGCTGCGTCGAACAGGTCTTGCGGCTGGCAGGATTTGCTGCCAAATGTTCTGTTGGCGGTCGAGCTGTCGGCTGCGCTGCTGCTGGTAGCGGCGTCAATACCGTCGGCAGAAGTGTTGGTCGTTGCGCTTCCGGCAAGTGTTCTCGGTGCGCGTGGCGAGGTGCTTTCCTCGCTTGGCTTCTTGCCATGCCGTGCCATAACCCCTCCAGAATCTGCCTACTATTCTGTACTCCCCGGTGACAGCTCCCCGTCCGATCAATGCTGACCGCGCCGAGCGTCCACCTGAAATGTCAATATACAGCGTACGATACCCGTCCTTCCCCGATGCATCGCTTCCGTGTTGTAGAGGTTAATGCTTTTGTAATTCTTTCGACTTTCGAAAGCTTGTTGGAACTTCCTAAAAATTTTGATAAGTGTTGGTGGAAACTTATTAAAATTTTTGAGAAGTGTTATGCTGGGATTGTTGGGTGTTTCGCAACGGACGGCGAGAGGAAGAACTTATGGTGCCGGATAATCTACGTGAATCGTATGCCATGCTGGTTCGTGAGTCCATGCAGTTTGACATTCCTACGCCGTCACGCCGCAGCGAAATCATACGCGAGCTGCCGCAGCCAGCAGTGTTCAATGCTGTGCACATCATCACTGGCATCCGACGTTGCGGCAAAACGTTCTATCTTTTCCAGAAAATTCATGATTTGTTAAAAAACGGCGTCTCGCGTAATGATATTTTCTATTTCAACTTCGCTGATGATCGTTTGCAGCCGATGCAAGACACCGTGCTCAACGATATCGTCACAGAATACTGGCGGCAATATCCTGACTCTCGTGACCATGGCTGCTATCTGTTCCTTGACGAAGTGCAAGAATGCGCCAATTGGCAGGGATTCTGCCAGCGCATAGCCGAACATGAAGCTGTGACGCTAGTCATTACTGGATCGTCTTCGAAACTGTCCAGCGAGGAAATCGCAACGAATTTCCGAGGAAGATCGCATCCGCATGCTATGATGCCACTGTCTTTCCGAGAATTCTGCGACTTTCGAGGAATCGAAACGCCTTCAAAAGGCAGTACTCTTGCCGATGCCGCGTTTTCTCCGCGAGAAATTACCAGATTTGAAGCCGCATACAACGATTATTTGACTATTGGTGGCTTCCCTGCAGTGCAACGCATGGTTGAGCCGGATCGTATCGAAACGCTCCAAGGTTACGTGCGTGATGTGGTCGCACGTGATGTCGCTGAGCGTTTTGGACGTGAAAACATTACTCTCGCCACACAGATAGCGCTGTTTTTGCTGCGCAATACGGCTTGCGAGCTGTCTACCAATGGTCTTGTGGAAACGTTGCGAGCGATCGGCTGGAAAATCTATTGGGATAAGGCGAATACGTTACTCGAGCTGTTCAAGCAGGCATTTCTGGTATATCAGCTTGAGGAGTATTCCACCATGCTCAAGCCGGGTAGTACTGCGGTGCCGAAAATGTATGCCGTCGATCAGGGTATGGTTTACGCGGTGTCACGCGCCAACCAGCAAGATATTGGAAAACGACTGGAAACTGCGATTTTCTGCGAACTGCAGAGACGAACTTCCGGTAGGCGTACGGAAACAATCACTTCGTACACTATGCCGACGTCCAAACAGGAGAAAGTTGACTTTCTTATCGGCGATGCTCTTGCTACGGAACCGTATGGGCTTATTCAAGTGTGTGCCAATATGGGAAATGAGAAAACCAGGGCGCGAGAAATCGGCTCTCTGCAAGCGGTTATGCAACGTACCAACGTTGATTACGGCCTGATTCTCACGCTTAACGAGGGAGAAACCATTGAACTTCCCGATTCCACTGGCACGATCCACGTACTCCCCTCCTGGAAATGGTCCCTCTACGAAGCGTGATGGGAAGGTCAGCGAGAATGCTGGAAAGGAGATACGGAAATGGATGATGTCATGTCGGATGTATCTAATGAGCTGACCGATTCTTTCAGTGCGTAATACGTGAGATGTGGGGATTGGGATGATTTTGGAGTTGGGGAGGGGCGGGGTTGCGGGATGCGGTTAGAGTTGGCGATTAGGGCGTTTGCGCCGAATATTTGGGGTTGATGACTGTATTCAAGAGAGGCTGACGAATGGTTTCGCCACATCATGTTGTGAAGATTGCGACTGCGCTGTCTGCGGTTGCGTTGACTGCTTCCGTTGCGGTTGCGCCGGCTTACGCATTGCAGGATATTGCGATTGAGGATGCTGTTGCGCAAAGCGGTTCCGTTACTGCAGATAATGGTGTTGTTATGCAGTCTGACGATCAGTCGGATGATCAGACGGGCGACCAGCAATCGCAAGACAGTATGCCCGACAATCCGAATGCGAAACTTCCGGATAACGTCAGTGACGAGATTTCCGACGATGCCACCGTGGTTTCGGAAGACCTGGCCGTCACCCCCGAAGGTGAGGTCAAGAACATCGAAACCGGCGAAATCGTGACCGATCCAACATTGGTCGGCACGAAAGATCAGCAGCCGGATCCGCTCGCCAAAACCAACGGCGAATCCTTCATTCCGGTAAGTGCGGAAGATGTCAAAAATGCTGTAGCCGACGCGAACGTACAGCTCTCCAAATTCGAAAGCAATGAATACGGCGCGCACTGGGGCACCTACAACAATTCGAAAGCTTTTTTCGACTACCAGAACAACCTGTTCGTGCAGCAAGCCAAAGGCGTGATCGACGTTTCCGAATGGCAAGGCGACATCGATTGGGCCAAAGCGAAAGCCGACGGCGTGGAAGGCGTGATCATCCGCCTCGGCTACGGCGAAGGCAACAATGCCGACAAGAAAGCGCAACGTAACATTTCCGAATGCAAGCGACTCGGCATCCCGTTCGGCATCTACTGGTATTCCTACGCGGACACTCCGGCGCTCGCCAAAGAAGAAGGTACCGACGTGGTCGCCAAACTCAAGCAGTTTGGCGTGAATCCGAGCGACTTGGCGTACCCCGTGTACTACGACCTGGAAAAGTGGACCTGGGAGGGGCATCAGCCGCCCACCGACCCGAACGTGTACAACAATATCGTCAACAATTGGTACAGCGCACTGCAGTCCGCCGGATACAAGAATCTTGGCGTCTACTCGTACACCAGCTACCTGCAAGGACCGCTGAAACATGCCGACATTTACGCCAAAACCACGTGGGTGGCGCAGTACGGCGCTCGCATGGGATTCGACTCATTCCCGACCAACAGTCGCGGATGGCAATACACCAGCACCGGCAAAGTGGACGGCATCAGCGGCAACGTGGACATGAATGCGTTTGGAAATAAGGAGTTTGTGAATGGCGGGAGTAGCAATAGCGCAACTTCCTATGAAGTTAAGGGCAATATGGGAGTTGAGTGGCGCTCGATTGGCGCGGAGAAAAGCGTTATTGGCAAACCAATTGCGAATGAAGTTTGCGATTGGACTCAGGGTAGGGTGAACTGCTATCAGAATTTCGAAAATGGTGCGATTTCCTGGACTCCGTCAACCGGTGCGCACTATACGACTGGTGCAATACGCAAGGAATGGGCTCGTCGTAATTATGAGCATGGCGTCTTGGGGTATCCGATCGAAGACGAGAAGAAGTTGTCGAATGATTGGAAATATCAACGTTTCCAGAATGGCGATATCTGGTCTCGCGGAACGAAAGAGAGCCGCATTGTTCTGTACAACTTGCGTGATTCTTTCTATAAGAATGGCGGGTATTCGTCGTTGGGCGGTCCCGTGGCGGATGAGGAGAGCATGGGCCGTGGCTGGTGGCGCCAGCGTTTCCAGTATGGCGATGTGTGGAGCAAGGACGGCACGAATTATCGTTTCGTGATCAAGTTCGATCTGCGTGATTCGTGGAACCAGCATCGTGGTTTCTCCTGGTTGGGCGCGCCTGTGGCGAACGAGGAGAACATGGGCAACGGGTATTGGCGCCAGCGTTGCGAGAACGGTGATGTGTGGACCCGTAACGGGGCTTCCGAGAAGTACATCGTGATGCTGAATCTGCGAAAAGAATACTACGCTAAGGGTGGTTTCTCGAAACTTGGAGGACCGGTTTCGGAGGAACGTAACTTGGGCTCGATCTGGAGACAAGATTTCCAGAAAGGGTCGATTTACGCACATTAGAAATGGTGTTTCGACTCTGTAGTAGAGTTTGTTCCCGTAAAGAATTGATACCAGCTTTATGCAGGTAAGGATTATTTCATGATGGCTAAAAAATCCATTGTAATTATCGGCGGCGGTCCCGCTGGCTTGACTGCGGCTTACGAGCTTCTTAAGGATAACGGCTCCGAGCAGTATGAAGTCACTGTTCTTGAAGCTTCCGGCGAGTTTGGCGGTATTTCCCGTACTGTGCGCCACAACGGGAATCGTATGGATATCGGTGGTCATCGCTTCTTCTCGAAGGATGACCGTGTGATGAATTGGTGGAAGACCATTCTTCCTCTGCAGGGTGCTCCGTCTTACGACGACAAGAAGCTGAATCGTGCTCATGACATGGAGCCTGGCGGCCCTGATCCGGAGAAAATAGACGAAGTGATGCTGAAGCGTCACCGTGTTTCCCGTATTTACTGGCATGGCAAGTTCTTCGATTACCCTGTGAGCCTGAAACCGCAGACCCTGAAGAATATGGGCTTCATTCAGACCATGAAAGTGGGTTTCTCCTACCTGAAGTCCCTTATTCATAAGCTTCCGGAAGATAATCTGGAAAACTTCTATATCAATCGTTTTGGTAAAGCCCTCTACGGAATGTTCTTCGAAGGATATACGGAGAAGCTTTGGGGCCGTCACCCGTCTGTTATTTCCGCTGATTGGGGCTCGCAGCGTGTGAAGGGCATCAGCATTATGGCGGTGCTTAAGGATGCTTGGGGCAAGCTTGTTGGCAAAGAAAAGAAGGCTGGCGAGGGTGAGACCTCATTGATTGAAGAGTTCTGGTATCCGAAGTTCGGTCCGGGCCAGCTGTGGGAAACCGTCGCTAAGCATGATGAAGAGTTCGGTGCGCATATTATTAAGCATGCCGAAGTCGTGAAGATCAACGAAACGGCCGAAGGAAAGATCGCTTCTGTTGTTTATCGCGATAGCGAAGGGCATGAGCAGACTCTTGCGGGTGATGAGTTTATTTCCTCCATGCCTGTGAAGGATCTGGTTGATTCCATTGCAGCGGGAGACCAGGCTACGAAGCCGGTTCCGTCGGATATGAAGAAGATTGCCGATGGTCTTCCGTATCGTGATTTCGTGACGGTTGGTTTCCTTGTTGATCACCTGAATCTCAAGAATGAAACGGATATTCCGACCTTGGGCAATCCGCAAATCGTTCCGGACTGCTGGATTTATGTACAGGATACCAGCGTGAAGGTTGGACGTATTCAGGTGTTCAACAACTGGAGTCCGTATCTGGTTCAGGATGTCGACAACAAGGTCTGGATTGGTCTGGAGTATTTCTGCAATGAAGGCGATGCTTTCTGGGAAATGACAGATCAGGAGTGCATTGATTTCGCGGCTGATGAGCTTGTGAAGATGGGAATTATCGCATCAAAGAACGATATTCAGGATTCTCATCGTGAACGTGTGAAGAAGGCATATCCTGCTTACTTTGATACCTGGTATCAGATCGATGATCTGGTGAAGTGGCTGGATTCCTTCGGAAACCTGTATTGCGTTGGACGTAATGGCCAGCACCGCTACAACAATATGGATCATTCCATGGCTACTGCTTTTGAAGCAGTCGATAACATCAAGAGTGGTCGTGGAGATAAAAAGAACGTCTGGAATGTGAATACCGACAAAGAGTATCACGAAGAGAAGTAAAAAGTAGAGTGGCGCATAGTGGGTGATGTACCTCTATGCGTCACTCTATTTTAAGAGAGAATGAAATGAGAAAATTTTGGAAAAACATGTTGTTAGTTTCCGAAGGAAAATGATTTTTTCAAGTCTTTTTTCTTTACTGTTCTCCTTTTTAATGGTATTAGGATACTCTTTTTCTAAAACGCATAGTTTTCAGTTTTTTGATAGCTGTAAATCGTTTATCTCATTCTGCGTTATCTCGTTAATAGCATTTGGGATTATGTACGCGGTTCTTTCTCGTATGGGCGTGCCTAAAGAATCGGAATTGTCGAAGAACTGCAGGAAAGTACGTCACCCATTTTTTTCTGCTTGGGTACTGATTATTGTTGCTTGGATTCCTTATTATGCGTTATTTGCGCCGGGACTAGGGTTTTATGATAGTCTCTGGCAGCTGTCGCAGTTTTATGGCTATACTTCATATAATTCTCAGCACCCTGTCTTGGCAACTCTTGTTATTGGTGTTTTATTTTCAATTGGGAAACCGTTGGGAACAAATTCCCAGTTCTTTATCTACACGAGTATTCAAGTACTGCTTGTTTCCGCTGTTCTAGCGTTTATAGCATGGTTTGTATATCAGCGTCTGCTTGTTGCAGAAGGTGAAGAGGGGATCAATCGAGTCTTTTGCTTGTGGTGTGTGCTTGTTGGTTTTTCCGCGCTGAACCCGCTTTTCCCGCTGTACTCATTGTCTGTTTTAAAAGATGTACCTTATGCTGCCGCGATTGCGGTGATGACGATTTTACTCGTGGAAGTGATCGGTGACAAGAAAGTGATAAATGAAAGGACGTTTGTCGTCCTCTTTTCTTGTGCCTTTATGGTGATGAGTGTCTTCCGCAATGAGGGTTTGATTATTGCGATTGCATGTGCCGCTCTTGTTTCTTTTGTTCAGGTGAAAGATAAAAAGAAATTATACACTTTTCTTTCCGTGGGCTTGGTTGGTGTCGTTGCTGCTGCGTCATTGATGAGCTCGGCATTGATTAATCCGCAGAAGGGGAGTCGTATTGAAATGTTAACGATTCCTGTTCAGCAGATTTCGAGGGAGGTTCGGGATAATCCATCTTCGTTTACGGCTGATGAAAAGAAAAAGTTAAACGAGATGCTTGTAGATGATGCGCTATGGAGTGATCTTGGTGCTAAATATTCGCCCGAACTCGTTGATCCTGTGAAAGTTCTTTTCAGAAAAGATTTTTCGTTGAGAGCATTTCTGAAGGTATGGGGCCGTCATCTTGTTATACATCCAGATACCTATCTGTCGGCGACATTTTCTGGAACATTTGGTTTCTTCTACCCATGTAGGGCGAGTATTGGACAAGGCTCTGTATATGACAGTTTCCAATGGATGAATTCTCAGACAGTTAGTGGGTGGAAACAGTATATGGGTGTTCCGGATGAAGAATTGTATCCGACATATTTAGGGGAAACGGAAAATCTGCGTGAGAAATTCTTGCAGTCATTTGCGAAGCTGTATAAAATCCCGGTCGTTAATCTGATTGTAAAACCAGGAACATATTTTTGGATTGGGTGTCTTGCTATATGTTTAGCTTGCTTTAAGCGCAATTATAAGCTATTGATTGCAATGGTTCCTTGTGTTCTGGTTTTCTGCGTATGTCTGTTGTCTCCCGTGAATGAGAGCGCAAGATATGCTCTTCCTCTAGTTTTTTCGGCACCAGTACTTTTGATTATTTCCGCGTGTATGCCCTTTAATAGGTTGGAAAACGGTAGTGGAAAGTAAGGTCTATATTTGATTGTGTCGAGCAGAGCGACATGACAACCATTCAGAAACCAAATAACAGATGAAGACAGAGAAAAACAGAGAATCCGGGCTGGAGCTTCTCCGGATAATTGCAATCATTCTTATTGTTTCTCATCATTTAGTTGTTCATTGTCCCTTTGATTTGTGGGCAGAACCTTTTTGTCTGAAACGTCTCTTTTTCCAGTTTCTTTACAGGGCGTCAGGAAAGATTGGAATCGCTTTATTCCTTCTTATCACCGTTTGGTTCCTTGCCGATAAGGAAATATCGCTTCGACAGGCTGCGAAAAAAATTTGGTCGCTGTGGAGCATCCTGTTTTTCTGGAATCTGAGTTCTTTGGTGTTGCAGTTTATTATTGATCCGACTTCTGTAATTGCCTCGACATGGCTTGACCTTTTGTTTCCGCTTACTCGAAATGAGTGGTGGTATGTAAGCAGTTACTCGGTTTTCATGCTTCTGCTGCCTTTTGTGCGAACGTCTTTACAGAAGATGGGCAAAAGGCCTCACCTGCAATTATGTATTTTAATGATTGTCTTGTGGGGACTTTTAAGGTTCGTTCCCGGGGCGAATCTAGGTATGGGGCTTAATTTTGTTGGTTTCTGTTATGTTTTCACGTTACTTGCTTACTATAAGTGGTATTCATTGAGGCTATCTCGGTTCGCTTTAAACGTTGCGGGTTTGCTGGGGCTGTTCGCTATTGTGATTTGGAATGCTGTCTTGTCGGCGGTATGGGTCGGAGATGCGGACAATCTTCCCATCTATCTTGAACCGGTTCAGGACGAATGGTCGATTCCTATTCTCGCGGTAAGTTTTGCCTTGTTTGGTCTTTTTCGTGGGATGCATTTCCATTCAAAGATAGTGAATCATATTGCTTCGGCATCATTTGGTGTTTATCTGATTACTGAGCAGCCGTTTATTCGTAAGCAGCTATGGTTCAATTGGGTCAACCTGTCTGTTTTTTATAACGACAAATACGCGATTTTGCTGTCTGTGTTGTCGATATTCGTTGTTTTTTGTGTTGCGACTGTGTTGGAGCTCGTGCGAAAGAGTTTGTATAGGGTTGCTGTGGATCGGTTGTGGACGAAGCTCTTCGATAGAGTATGGCCGAAAAAATCTAGTGACGGATATTGGAACGTCTTTGCTGTTCTTTAGCCGAAAGCAGTGTTCCTTCGCTCAGAATTCGAAATCCGGTCAATGAAGTGTTTAGTGTGCTTTTGACTAAGAGGGAAAGTACTATTGCACATATGGCTGAAGAGACGTTTACTCCTAAGAACATCATCGTGACCGGTGGCTGTGGTTTCATCGGGTCGAATTTCGTGCATTACGTGGTCGACCATCACCCGGACGTGCACGTGACCGTGTTGGACGCTTTGACTTATGCGGGCAACATCGAGAACATCGCGGGCCTTCCCGAGGACCGTGTCGAGTTCGTGCATGGCAACATCTGCGACGCCGAGCTGCTCGACAAGATCGTGCCGGGCCACGACGCGATCGTGCACTACGCGGCCGAGTCCCATAACGACAATTCGATCGCGGACCCGGAACCGTTCCTGAAGACGAACGTGGAAGGCACGTTCCGTCTGCTCGAGGCCGTGCGCAAGTACGGCATCCGCTACCACCACGTGAGCACGGACGAGGTGTATGGCGACCTCGCTTTGGATGATCCGGCCAAGTTCACGGAGTCCACCCCGTACCATCCGTCCAGCCCATACTCGAGTACGAAGGCCGCGTCCGACATGCTGGTGCGCGCGTGGACCCGCACGTACGGCCTGAGGACCACGATTTCTAACTGCAGCAACAATTACGGTCCGTACCAGCATGTGGAGAAGTTCATTCCCCGCCAGATCACGAACATCCTCGAGGGCGAGAGGCCGAAGCTGTACGGCAGGGGCGAGAACGTGCGCGACTGGATCCACACTGAGGACCATTCCAGCGGTGTGTGGACGATCCTGACCAAAGGCAGGATCGGCGAGACCTACCTGATCGGCGCGGACGGCGAGAAAAACAACATCACCGTGCTTCGCATGATCCTGAAGATGATGGGACAGGACGAGAACGCGTTCGACTGGGTGAAGGACCGTCCGGGCCATGACCGCCGTTACGCGATCGATTCCACGAAACTGCGGACCGAATTGGGCTGGACGCCCACGCACACGGACTTCGAGTCCGGCCTGAAGGCCACCATCGACTGGTACACGGACAACCGCCAGTGGTGGGAGCCCGCCAAGGCCGCCACCGAAGCCAGGTACAAGCAGCAGGGCCAGTAAGACGCATACGAGAACGGTCACACCCCAAAGGGCGTGGTCCCATGATGATTCCCATCTACGGCAAAGGATTTACGAGGGTATGGATTTCGAGAAGGATTTGAGGGTCGAGGAGACGAACGTTCCGGGACTGCTGGTGTTCGACCTGCCGGTGCACGGCGACAACCGTGGCTGGTTCAAGGAGAACTGGCAGCGGGCGAAGATGACCGAGCTCGGCCTGCCGGATTTCGGTCCGGTGCAGAACAACGTCAGCTTCAATGCGAAGAAGGGCGTGACGCGAGGCATCCACGCGGAACCGTGGGACAAGTACATCTCGATCGCCACGGGCTCCGTGTTCGGCGCGTGGGTGGACCTGCGTCCGGGCGAATCCTTCGGCCAGGTGTACACGACCGTATTGGATCCATCGAAGGCGATCTACGTGCCGCGTGGCGTGGGCAACAGCTTCCAGGCTTTGGAGGACGGCACCGCGTACACGTATCTCGTGAACGCGCATTGGAGCCTCGAGCAGAAGAAGACCTACACCTTCGTGAACCTCGCGGACCCGGAGCTGAACATCCAGTGGCCGATCCCGCTGGAGGAGTCCGAACGCAGCGAGGCCGACCTGCACCACCCGATGCTCAGGGACGCCAAGCCCATGGCCCCGCGCCGCACGATGGTCACCGGCTGCAACGGCCAGCTCGGCCACGCCATCCGCGACTACGTGGAGGAGCACGGCCTCGAGGGCTTCGAGTTCAACGACATCGACACGTTCGACTTCTCCGACCCGGCACAGTACGGCCGGTTCGACTGGAGCCTGTACGGCACGATCATCAACGCGGGCGCGTACACCGCGGTCGACAGGGCCGAGACCCCGGAGGGGCGCGTGCTGGCGTGGAAGGCGAACGCGCAGGGACCCGCCCTGCTGGCGCGCGTGTGCGTGGAGCACAACATCACCCTGGTGCACGTGTCGAGCGATTACGTGTTCGACGGGACCGCCGAATTGCATGACGAGGAGGAGGCGTTCGCGCCGTTGGGCGTGTACGGCCAGTCGAAGGCCGCCGGGGACATCGCGGTCGCGAATTGCCCGCGTCATTATATCCTGCGTTCGAGCTGGGTGATCGGCGAGGGTCATAACTTCGTAAAGACCATGATGATGCTGTCCAACCGCGTCGCCGACCCCGGGGACGGTCTGAACGAGGTGACCGTGGTGGACGACCAGTACGGGCGCCTCACGTTTACTTCGGATATGGCGGACGCGATCTTCCACCTGTTGGATTCCAAGGCCGGGTATGGTACGTACGATCTGACCGGTTCCGGCAGGGTGGAGAGCTGGGCCGGCATCGCCAAGGCGGTGTTCGATCTGACGAACGGCAACGGGGACAGGGTACGCCCGATCTCGACCGAAGAGTACTTCCGGAACGCGAAGGATCCGGTCAGCCCGCGCCCGACCCATTCCGCCCTGGACTTGGGGAAGATCGAGGCGACGGGATATTCGGCTCCGGACTGGGAGGAGTTGCTAAAGGCATACGTCGCCAAGGAACTGTCCGAGTGATCCACGGAGAAGAAACTTCCTGATAATGCGATGAAACCGCGCAGACTCTTCTGCGCGGTTTTTCAATATTGGATTGACCTACTAAGCTGGAAACGCTTATTACCCAAAGATACGTCAGAAAGCAGGACGATTATGAAGGGCATCATCCTTGCCGGTGGTTCCGGTACCCGCCTGTATCCGTTGACCACGGTCACGTCGAAGCAGCTGCTCCCGGTGTACGACAAGCCGATGATCTACTATCCCCTGAGCGTCCTGATGATGGCGGGCATTCGCGACATCCTGGTCATCAGCACGCCGCACGACCTGCCGAACTTCCAACGTCTGCTGGGCGACGGAAGCCATTACGGGGTGCGGTTCTCGTACAAGGTCCAACCGAGCCCGGACGGTCTCGCGCAGGCGTTCCTACTGGGCGAGGAGTTCATCGACGGCGAGCCGTGCGCGCTGGTGTTGGGCGACAACATCTTCTACGGCAACGGGTTGGGCGCCACGTTGAGAGGTGCGGTCCGCAAGGCCGAGAACGGCGGGGGCGCGACGGTGTTCGGCTATTACGTGGACGATCCGGAACGCTACGGCGTGGTCGAATTCAACGAGAACAAGAAGGCCATCTCCATCATGGAAAAGCCGGAGCATCCGGCTTCCAACTATGCGGTTACCGGCTTGTACTTCTACGACGAGCGCGTCACCGAATTCGCCAAGCAGATTAAGCCAAGTCCCCGCGGCGAGTTGGAGATCACGGACCTGAACCGCATGTATCTGGACGAGGGGCGTCTGCACGTGCGCACGCTGGGGCGTGGATACGCGTGGCTGGACACGGGCACGATGGACAGTCTGTTCGAGGCTGGCGAATTCGTGCGCACGGTCCAGAGGGCGCAGGGACTGCCGATCGCGATCGTGGAAGAGATCGCCTACGAGAACGGGTGGATCACTCGCGAACAGCTGCTCGAGTCCGCGAGACGGTACGGCAAGAGCCCGTACGGCAAACATTTGCAGGATATTGCAGATGGCAATATCCTGCTTGTCTCAAGCGAGAAAGAAGCAAGATAGGAACGCTTACTTCTTTCTGCGCATGTCGTTTTGATATTCCTTATAGGAGCGCTGCAGATCCAGCTTTCCTCCAGCAATGTGGTGTGTGTCTGCTGCGGTTTCGTACGCCTTTTGTTTCTCCATTGTCGGAATAAAGCCGTATTGGTGCAGCATGATATCTTCGTATCCGGTGGGAACGCGGATGGTTGTATCCTCGAAGGGGTATTCTACGTAGCCGTTCCAGTCTGATGCACTCGTCTCCCACATGTGGTTGCTTCGGAACATTCCGTAACGTGGGAAAGTGACATGCGTTGCTTCATGAAAAGAATATAGGCGATTAATTCTTTTCTGCTTCTTTTCATAAAGTTTTGCGAAAAAATCAGACGGGAAAAGATGCAGTAAATAGTAAGCTATAGCTCGCTTAACTCTATTTGGATAAATCCATTCCATTGTATCTGGATAAAGATATGTTTTCCCAAATTTTCGAACAAGATCATAGCAGTAAAGTCTATCTACCTCGTAGTACCACTTTTCACGCTCTTTTGAATCTGTAGGTGCGCTATCAACTGGTTCGATATCTATAAAAATACCCGTATAGCAATCCGGGTATTTTAATAGAATATCTGCGGTAAACATGGTTCTGTTGTCGTGTAATTTGAGAAAATGAATGTCGGAATGAGTGCTATTGACCGCATTGAAAAGCTCAAGATAACTTGGCAATTCTGTTTTTGCTATTTCTATGAATTTATCATAGTCTTCACGCGGCATATTAATATCGATGTCATCATCCCAAGGTATGAATCCATTGTAAAGAACTGCGCCGATTGAAGTGCCGCCTGATGAGAAGAACTGTAGATCATGCTTCTCGCAGAGAGCCTTAAATACTTTGTATATATCCAAGACCCTCTGCTGGACCTGTTGAATCTGCTGATCCTGTGAAAGCATTAGCTTCTCTTTACATCTATCTTTTCGCGACGAATCAATGCATAATCAGTGCCTTTTGCGTCTTCGCTAAGAGAAAAGAGACAAGAATTAACATCACTGGTAAAACCAGCTAAGAGAGTATGATCCGGATCCTTTGGATCATCCTTTCGAAGCGAAGCGATGATCTTGAAAGTTCCATTGTTAAACATGTCAAGAGGAATAGAGAAATGTGTTTTCTGCCTTCCCCTGCCACCAATTCCCATGTCTAAGGAACCGGAATCGTACGGAATTCCACCTCTGCGAGTATCCAGCATAGAAAATGCCAGATAAAATCTCTCTTCATTCGTGTACTCATACTCCACATCAAATTCAAATGAATCATTGTGGGTAAGAACCAGGTCTGAAGTGGGAACACATTTAAGATACGGAACGTCCTCATTGAGACCAGCTGGATATCCGTTGTTGGACTCTTTCGCTTTATTCTGAAGGCTACGAAGGTTTTCTTCCGTATACATTTTGGCGGCATCGTTTTTGTCGCCATTAACTAGAACTTCGCCGTCTTTAATTAGGATTGCCTTATTGCAATACTTTTCGACAGAGGACATTGCGTGGGTCACTAGAATTACTGTCTTGGTCGGATCTTTTTTGATCTCTTCAAAGAAATCATTACACTTCGCCTGAAAAGCTTCATCTCCTACGGCAAGGACTTCATCCAGCACAAGAATGTCTCCTTGTGCCTTAATAGCAACAGAAAAAGCTAATCGGACTTGCATGCCGGAAGAATAATTCTTAAGCTTCTGATCCATGAAGTCGCCCAATTCAGCGAATTCAACGATGTCATCGTACATCGCATCGATTTCCGCGTTGGTGAAACCGAGCAAAGCGCCGTTGAGATATACATTCTCACGACCGGTAAGCTCAGGATTAAATCCAACGCCCAGTTCAATGAACGGGACAAGTTTGCCGTTGATTGTCACACGTCCATGTTCTGGAACATAGATCCCAGAAATAATTTTCAAAAGCGTGGATTTTCCTGAACCATTTCGACCTACAATGCCAAAAAAATCGCCTTGTCGTACTTCAAAATTAATGTCTTTCAGAACGGTTTGTTCAGTGTAGCCTTTGATCCCTTTTGTCCAGTTGATGAATGCTTGCTTCAAACCGCTAGCCTGCTCTGTGGGCAGACGGAAGGATTTGGACACATGTTCAACAGACAAAACGACGGGGCGAGTATCTTCGTCTTTCTTGACAATAGAATTTGTCAATTACATCACCTCAGCAAACTTTCGGCTGTACTTGCGGAACACAGCAATACCAGCGATTAAGAGTACAAACGTGCAGATATAGGGGATAGAAACAATCAGCGGATTGGAAATCATGGTCCATGTTGTCGGAACATAGTCCGGTGCTACAAGATTATGCCTAATGTCCATGATTACCTGAGCAACTGGATTAAGGAGCATTATCTTTGCGATAACCGGGTAGCTGTTGGAAACCATTGTGATCGGGTAAATGATAGGAATGGAATAGAACATTGCCTGGAGGACGACTTCCCAAATATGAGCCACATCATGAAAATACACATACAAGGTAGATGTTAGGAGGGCGCACCCTAAGGCAAGAAGATATAATTGAATGATATTCAATGGAACAAGAAGCATGTGCCATGTGTATTGAGCATGAGCAAAAAAGCCAAAGATAATGACAACGACCAAATTGATTCCCAAGGAAATCATGGATCCCATGGTTGTTGCAGCGACGATAATATAATTCGGGAAGTGAACTTTTCTCAAAAGGTCACCACGGCCAACGATAGATTGCATGCCAACGGAAGTTGCCTCAGAGAAGAAACTCCAAAGGCAGGTGCCGCAAAGGAGCGAGATCGTAAAGGTTGGCGTTCCATCGGAAAATTTCAAGAACCGGACGAAAACGGTATACATGACAGCGAAGAGCATCAGTGGCTTGAGGACTGACCATGCCATGCCTAGAAAAGAACCCTGATAGCGCAATTGAAAGTCAGTTTTAACGAGTTCCTTGAAGACAACCAGACCATAGTGGTACCGCTCCTCAAGTTTTTTGACGATTTTGGTCACAAAAACTCCATTCTTTAGGCAATGTTGCCGACTGAATCCTTCTAAGATTTTACGATGTGGCGAGACAGAAGGTAATGGGGAGGTTGTTCTTAATAAATGTTTCACACTACAGGTTACTTGCCCAGACATACTGATATCATGTCGGCTATGAGTGACGAGGTCATGAACTTGGACGATGCAGCTCATGAGGCGTTTCCTCTTGTGGCAATAGTAATCATCAATCATAATTACTCCGAATTCGTTGGTCAGGCGATTGAGAGTGCACTTGCTCAGACATACCCGCGCACTGAGATCTATGTCATAGATGATGGTTCTACGGATAATTCCGTTGAGGTGATTTCGTCTTATGATGAGCAGGTACATGTCTGTGTTCAACAGAATCAAGGCGTTGTAAAAACACGTAATAAGGCAATTTCCCTTGCAAAAGACGCTGATTATCTTGTACAGCTTGATGCAGATGACTATTTAGACGAACATTTTGTCGAAAACATGGTTTCATGTGCACTGAAAGAAAGTGCAGATTTAGTATATTGTCAAGTGCACTATTTTGGAAGAGTTGAGTTCGATTCGAAGTATCCGGAATACAATCTGGAAAAGCTGAAGCATGAGAACTACATGGGCGCCTATTCCCTCTTGCGGATGGCGTTCATTATTGAACATGATCTTGAGTATGACGAGTACCTTGGCTGTCTAGGGTACGAAGATTGGGATTTTGCACTTGGAGCTTGCCTTTCTGGCGCTGTAGCGGCAAGGGTTGATGAGTCGCTTTATTTTTACCGTAAGCATACGGGAACAGCGTCGAGGAATGATGCACAGGAAAATGACCTTTCCAAAATACTGTTAGTAAGGCATCATATCTGGCAAAAGTATAACCATATTTATCCGTCTGAGTTCTGCTACTTTAGTGCTGAGATTGACATTCTGTATGAAATGATTTCGCAATTAGAAGCATATGAGGTTGATAAAGGCAAATATGCTGAAGTCAGAGGGCAGCTGGAGCAAATGCAAAACTCAAAACGCTGGAGATACTCGTCGAGGGTCTTGGACTGGATGCATAAATTTCGGTCTATATTTAGGCGGAAGAATTGAAGATTTTAGAAATAGGAGTTTGTGATTGTGACGAACTTGGTAGCTTCCTTTGTTGCTTATGCTAGAGACAAAGGAATTGTATATACATTGAAGCGGTCCATGAAAGTATGCATGAGGCGGATTCGAAAAAGACTGGTCTCTAAGGATGTTGTAGGAAAACGCCCTATTGATGTTATGACATCCGTGGAGGATGTCGTCAAAGCTGATTTTGTTGCTGAGCCGTATGTTGCGCCTAAGAAGGTTGATAAGGCAAAGTTAAATATTGGATGGGTTCTTTCGCCCATCAGCATTGGTAGTGGCGGTCAGCACACAATCGCTCGTTTTGCGAAATCGTTGCAAGAGCGCGGACATAATGTCACCTTTTTCATCTACGAGAGCATCTCACAACAGCCAGTTGATTATTCTCACCAGTTGTTGAAAGAACATTTTGATATTGATGTTCGTTGTCTGCCTATGAGTCAGGCTGACAAAGAAGACATCGATGTCCTGTTCGCGACGGGATGGGAAACCGCTTATCCTGTTTTCAATATGAAGAATCCTGCCCATAAAATGTATTTCGTTCAGGATTTCGAGCCGCTCTTTTACGGAATGGGCTCTAAAGCGGTGTTAGCTGAGAACACTTATCGTTTTGGTTTTTACGGTATTACAGCTGGGCGTTGGCTGACGAAAAAAGTCGGAGAATACGGTATGAAAGCTGATTTTTTCGACTTCGGCGCAGATCTAGATATTTATCGTCCTACTGGAAAAACTTCAAAAAAGAAGCAGATTTGTTTCTATGCAAGACCTGTGACTGAGAGACGCGCCTTTGAAATTGGCGTCTTGACTTTGGCGAAGTTCCACCAAATACATCCTGACTACAATATCGTTTTCTTTGGTTGGGATGTATCTGATTATGACATTCCATTCCCGTACGAAAATCGAGGAATCGTCAGTCCTGTGGAGCTTTCTTCGATTTACCATGACTCTCAGGCATGTTTGGTGCTTTCTTTGACGAACGCATCGCTTCTTCCTCTTGAACTGCTTGCTGCAGGATGTGTTCCTGTAATGAACGATGGAGAGAACAATCGTTTGGTAATTGGTGAGAATTCAGATATTGTCTACACTCTGGACTCGCCAATCGAATTGGCCAAAGGATTGGATGAAGTTGTCTCTGATCCTGACATTGAAGCAAGATGCCAACGCATTTCTAAGAGCGCGGAAAGCTCATCATGGGATGCGTCATATGAGAAGTTTGCGAAAATTATCATGCGAGAGGTGACTACTGCCAGCCATGAGCGAGATTAAAGCCACTGTTTTCATTCCTACTTATTATGGTGAAGACAATCTTGATGAGCTTTTTGGAAGCCTAATTAAGCAAAAGACAAATTTCGAATACGAGATTCTTGTCATTGATACGAGCTCAAAAGATCGTACTCCTGAAATAATTAAAGCCTGGTTGCCCAAGTTTAAGCATTTTCGGTATGAAACCATTGCAAAGCCTGATTTCTCACACGGAAGGGTACGTCAGCAGGCGGCTCAAATGGCTCAGGGCGAGTATGTTGTGTATCTGACTCAAGATGCAACGCCTGCTCATGATCGGTGGCTGTACGAGATTATTCAGCCGATGGAACGGTTCCCGATGGTTGCCGGTGTCATGGGCAAGCAAGATCCTCGTCCTAATGCTCTTCCCCTGCTGAAAGAGGAGATAATACGGACCTTTAAGCAGTTTGGTCCAGACTTCGGAACGACGCTTTTCTATGAGGATGACTTTATCGACTCTCAACAAATTTTCGATCTAGTTACATTCTATTCAGACGTTAATTCGGCGGCTCGTAAGTCTGTGCTCCTTGGAGACGTTCCATACCAGGACGTGCCGTATGCTGAAGATCAGAAGTTTGGCGAGGATCTCGTCAAGCACGGTTATGTTAAAGCTTATGCGCCAAGAGCTAATGTGTGGCATACTAATGAGATCAAATTACGTGATTACAAGAAACGTATGTTTGATGAGATTGTCGGCGTACGACGTGTTGGCAAAACAATGGACCCAATTTCCATGCCATTCGTCATTAAACAGATGATTCGTGCCTATACGTTAGGCTCAAAGTTCATCCTGCAAGATCATCAATATTCATGGAAACGCAAATTGTATTGGCTGGTAGTCAATCCACTTTTTGTCGCTGAGAAATGGAAAGGCGTGCGGGCAGCTATTGCTGTTGATTTAAACGATCAAGCGACAATCGATGCAAATTCTTTGGAAAAGCAGCAAGAGAAATAGTAAACGTGCGGCATTAAGTTGCCGCACGTTTACTATTTCATATTCTTAATTTTCGCATCGTATATTCTTTTTTCTATCAGTCTCATCCGCTTAAGCGAATTGCAAATCATTCTATCTTTAAGAGAAAGAGACTTGATTAGATTTGAAACTTGCAATTGGTCAATTCTAAACTGTTGCTTTTCAGTAGAACTCTTCGCAGCCTTTCCCTCATCTTTAAGATTGCCCGTAAGAGTGTAGTAGCTTCGCGCTGGTATAACACTATTCTCTTGACACAGAATGAAGTTTTTCTTAGCTGCGACGATGTGATCATGATAGAACGAGGCACTACGCATCTTATGTGTAACAGAGTCAGGCCTCTGCAACCAGTAGTACAGGGTTGCATCAACGTCAACTACCGTTTCCATCCGAAGATATAACTCTCCGGCTATTGCAGTGTCCTGAGCGTAAATACCCTCGGGAAACCGAACTCCATCCCATACTTTTCGTGCATACAAACGGCACCAATTCGCCTCATTAAAATAACGAGCTTCAGTGTTTTTGCCAGCCATCTTTCCTAGAACGCGAAATAGCTTGCTGAAAACAGTTTGATATGACTGCAGAGGATTGCTAAAAGATGTTGTTTTGCCTGTAAGAGCTGTGCCATTTGAAGCTTTCGTTTTGATTTCTTGGATCTGCGAAATGCCAAACTGTTGCCAACGGGCTTTGCTCATATCAGCATGATTGGAGACTAACGCATGAAATAAAATTTCAATATTGTCTCGTGCCATTATGTCATCATTATCAATAAAAGCGATGTAATCACCTTTCGCCAAATCCAGTCCAGCATTCTGAGCTTTGGCAATACCTCCATTTTCTTGGTGTCTTACAATAATTCTGTTGTCGGTAGAAGCATATAAATCACAAATTTGCGGCGAAGAATCAGTGGAACCATCGTCGATAAGAATAATCTGGAGATTGCTCCAAGACTGGTTTTTGACTGAGTCGAGACAAAATGGCAGATATTGTTCTGCATTATAAACGGGGATAATGATTGAAACGAGTGGCGTCTTATCCATTGTTTCCTTCTATCGTGTTGTCTTCGGACTCAAAGCTTTCTTCAGTCTACACTCATGAAGTCGCTTTCTTTTAGATAGTTCTTTCCGGAGGTCTGATCGTACTGTACAAGCTTGTAGTCTGCTAGTAGTTGCTTTTGCGTCTTGCTCATGCTGGTAGAATCAGTCACTGTGCCGTCGGATTGAAGATAAGTTGCTGTTCCGAGCCCGATTCCGCCCCTATTCGAGATGACACGGCTAATCGCAGGTATTTCCTCGTGGAGTTTAGTTAGCAAAGCTAGGTATGGCGAAATTTTTGCATTCATATGCTCAGCTGCGGATGACATGAAATAATTAGATGAAGAAAAAGCTGCTTCAGAGTCGTCAAGCTTAACATTTGCAGATGGTGACGCATCGTTTGACCAAATGAAATAATCGGTTTCATGAAGTAGGAACGAATCGTCCGGATTTTGTTCTTCTTTTAAATAGATGCCTGGAAGATGATCTCCATAGAAAATGACTGTAATAGGCTTGTTGATCTGGTTCAACTGGCTGAGGAAGTCAAGTGTTGCTTGATCCGTGTATTTCAGGCCCGTAGAAAAAACGTTAATCGCACTATGCTCATCGTCAGGTGTGTCATCGGTAACAGAAGATTGGAGGACGTCTTCCGCTTCATAGTAGTTGCTGTAAGGCATGTGGTTTTGCATAGTGACGACTTGCAGAAATTCTGGATTCTTTTGATTCTTGATCAAATCCAAAACATCTTGATAGGTGGAGGAATCACTCACATATGGTGATTCTCCTATTTTTTCGGTATGCTCGACAGGGGTTGCGCTGTCGAGAGAATAAAGGTGCGAGAAACCAAACTTTTTATAATTTGTGTTTCTTAGATACATGCTTTGATAGTAAGGGTGCACTGCCTCGGAACCGGATTCTCCATATTTCTGTGTCCAGATCTGATTAAACGAATATGGGTTAGATTGAGTCGGTACGAGTTGCTGATAAGGAACAATCATTGAATCGCTAAAATTCGCCAAAGAAAGACCTGTGAGAGCTTGGTATTCAATGTTGGCGGTTCCACCTCCATAACCAGGCGAAAGCATGGTGCCGGATGTAGTGGTTCCCATGATATTTCGAATATTCGGAATGGGATCTTCATCAAAAGTAATATCAGGGAGTCTGGTGGGGTCGGCAAATGTTTCTGACAGTATCATGATGGCAGTGCTGTCGGTCAATTGCTGTGTTCGGGACTTATTTATGGAATTTGCAAGCTTTGAATATTTCTTTGAAATTGCCTGCATCTTCTGTTTTGAATAACCTTCAGGTTTATCCATCGTGGGAGCCTTTGTCAGGCTTAAGAAGGTCGTCGCAGGACCGTTATTTCGGGCATCTTCTGCTGCGTCGAAAAGTGTGGGCGTATAACCTTGTTTGGCTGCCCACATATTTGACCATGACCCACCAGTTCCTAAGTTTGTTGCATAGGATGCCAGGATGACTACACTAACCACGGCGGCGAGGGCTCGGCTGAATGTGCCGACGGTGTTTTTCGCACTGGCGAATGGTTTGCGCCATGAACAGTAGATAAAGCATTTACGTCTATCGAGTAGGAAGAGCAACAAACAGATAGCAATTATCCAAATGACGACTGTGACGGCATTTTCGACGAATTGCTGTGAATTGTCAGGAATAAATGAAGCAATATTGCCGGCGTCTCCTCCAGATATAAAAGTAAAATCCGCTGGAATGATTGGTTCATTACGTAATTGTATTTTTATGCTGTTTGCTACGCCAAAAGCTGTTATAGCTGTTCCGAAAAGAAGTGTCGCAATCCAGAATCTGTTGGTGACAAAAATGAGTGCGAGATAAATAAGACCGAGCCCGACAAAATTAACCAAAAAGAGAGATTTCTGCTCAAGCCACATTTGACTGACGAATTTGGTGACTTGCCCTGCGACGCTGTTCAGAATTTTGGTTGTCTGATCAACTTCATCGCCTTTATCGTACGTTGGTTCGCTATACATTCCCCACTGAAGGAAGATGACCTCGGCAGAAGTCAATAGGGTGAACACGATGGCGTAGAACGCATAGGAGAACCTCATGCGCTTCTTCCACGGGCCATATGCTTTTCTAAAGAATTTGATGATGAGTTGAACGGCTTTGAAATTAATAAAAGTATGCCATGCGTTTTTTACCGCTGTGGCGGCGGTATGGATGGCGTGACCGGTAACTTTGGTTGCTTTTACAGCCGTGTGCCCTGCGGTGGAAAGCGTTTTTGCCGTGGTATGTGCGGCTCGTTTGCAAACCGAGACGACCTGATTCAAAGGCTGCTCAGCGGGTTGATGGGGCTGGAGCTCAGAAGAAGCGATTTGTTCGTTATTGTCTATTTCGGCTTTACTGACGGATCCACTGGAAACCATCTCCGGTAAACAGGGCAGGGTGCCAGCGCCTGAAATAAAGATGCTTGTGTTATCGGAGGTGGCGCGAATTGCCGACTTCTGCGTATACAGTTTTGAACTATGGTGACCTGAAAGGGCGGATGGGGCGCAAGCGTTGCCGTCTTCGTCGTTCGCAAGAGGGCGATATGTTCCACCCGCAATCGGCTGCTTAGTAAGTTTTACGTATGAAGGAACGTGAGCATGACGGTCAGGCGAAAAAATAGGCATCGTCGCATCCTTCAACAAGATAGCCCCCTTATAATTAGGGGCTCTGTACAATTAAACCGGATACATTTTAGTGTTCAGCTGTGGACGAACGGGTATCTCGTAGATGTCTGAAAGGTAGCTGGAAGGTTAACTGTGCTACGTGGGGTATCTGCCTACAACGTAAGTGGGAAAGGGCAACAAAATGTATGCGAAATCTGAAGGGTCGTAGCGCAGGAATTGGTTGATTTGCAGACTGGGGGAGAGGCTCGATATGTGGATCTTTTTACTCAATTTGCTGCGAGCGACAGTCGACAGACGGATTTGGTGTTCAAGGTGGACGACTATATGCGCGCGCAAGTGTTGGATGCCACCAGCTGATAATGCGCCGAAAGCGTGGCTTGTATGGGGCGACGAGAAGGCGGGCGGCGGATTCGGTGCGTGGCTTGGCGCAGTTAGACCGTTGACGTGAGATGTAACGTGGTTGCCATGACAGACCATGAACGCACTATTCCGACTTCTGGACATATTGCTGCTGAACATGCTGTTCCAACTTGTGCTCGTATGAAGACCATTGCTGTTCCGGATTTTGAAGTGTTGTTTGCTGACTATAAGGGTTCCAAGCCTCAGGAAGACGAATTTGTGAAGTGCGTCGGACGGGAACGCTTATGACAGTTCGCCATGGCGATGTGACGCAGTCTGACAACTGAGATTCGGTAAGCGTCGCTTTTGAAGATGTCACGCTGCAAGCGAGTCGGCTTCACTGGAGGCGGAAGCGGGACCTGACTCATACTTGGCCTAGAGCCTGAATCTTGCCATGTAATCCAGAAGTTCTCTTCTGCCAGGACCTAAATTTAGGGTGCTCGTTTGAGTTCAATGGGTCTCTGCTTGAAAAGCCAATGATTATGCGGTCTTTACACCAAATCAAGGGTTGCGAAAGGCGCTCTCATACACCAAATCAAGGGTAACTGAGGTGCCGTTCATACACCAAATCAAGGTTTGGAGTGCGAAAAACCTGCTGAATCTGTCATAGATATCGCATCCGCCACGGGGGAAGCCGTGCAACCATTGAACTTTTCGGCTTGCGCGGGTTACGTGAATTAGTGATTCGAGACATCGCCCACGAGCGCTCCATGATGCAACCCTGCCGGTACCCTGAAATGGTGAGTAGTGAGATTTTCAAGCCGCGCAACATCATCGTGACCGGCGGATGTGGGTTTATCGGAGCCAATTTCGTGCGCTACGTGGCACACAACCATCCTGACGTGCGCATAACCGTGCTCGACAAGCTGACCTATGCCGGAAATCCGCAGAATATCGCCGGTCTTCCGCAATCGCAAGTCGAACTCGTGCAAGGCGATATCTGCGATGCTGCACTACTGGAACGTATTGTGCCCGGGCATGACGCGATCGTGCATTTCGCGGCCGAATCGCATAACGACAACTCCATCGCCAATCCTGAACCCTTCATCACAACGAATGTGGAGGGTACGTTCCACCTGCTTGAGGCGGCGCGCAAGCATGACGTGCGATTCCATCACATCAGCACCGACGAAGTGTACGGTGACCTTGCGCTCGACGATCCATGCAAATTCACCGAAAGCACGCCATATAAGCCGTCAAGTCCGTACAGCGCGTCAAAAGCGGCATCCGACCAGCTGGTGCGTGCCTGGGTTCGCACGTACGGGCTTCGCGCCACGATTTCCAACTGTTCCAACAATTACGGGCCGTACCAGCATGTGGAAAAATTCATTCCACGCCAGATCACTTCCATCATGGAGGGCGTGCGTCCGAAACTATATGGCACAGGCGAGAACGTGCGCGACTGGATCCATACGGAAGACCACTCTTCTGCGGTGTGGAAGATTCTTACACGCGGGCGGATCGGCGAAACGTACCTGATCGGCGCGGATGGTGAAATGAGTAACATCGCCGTGATGCGCATGATTCTGCGGCTCATGGGGTATTCGGAGGACGCATTCGACTGGGTGCGTGACCGCCCCGGGCATGATCGGCGTTACGCGATTGACTCCAGCAAGCTGCGTACCGAACTTGGATGGAAGCCTGTGCGCACCGATTTCGAAGCCGGTTTGCAAGCGACCATCGCTTGGTATGCTGCCAACCGCGCCTGGTGGGAGCCCGCCAAAGCCGCCACCGAAGCCCGCTACCGCGCCCAAGGCCAGTAAAGCGCGTCGGATGGGAACGTTTGTGACGGTGCGTCATGGTGGATGCGGCGCAGCCTGGCAATTGGGTTCGGTAAGTGGCTATTGGAAAATAACGTGCTGCAAGTAGCCGATTTCGTCAGGAAATGCCTCCGGTCGGACTGTCGAATCTGCCATATATAAGCCAGATACGGTGCGAAAGCGCTTGTGCGGGGGTGAAGTTGTTCAAAACGTAACTTTGACCCCCGTTAATAAGCTCTTTCGGGTTTTTGCGGAAGGGGGTATCGATTTGCGGTATGGGCGGTTATCGGGTTGTGAAAACGTTGCGAAAGTCATCTTTAACGAGGTCAAAGTTGTTTGAAAAACGCAACTTGGCCCCGTTGAACGCAGAGGTGGCGGAGCTAGGGGCGGCGCCCTGTCGGCTCGTCTGGCTCGGACGGCTTACTTGGCGGACTCGAGTTTGAGTTCCTGGCTGGCGATCACCGACTTGGCGGCCGCGTCGAGTTCGTTGGTGATGTTGCGCAGGTTGTCGGCGTACGTGCGAATATCGTCTGTCGCCTTGGTGAAGTCGCTGGCATTGCCGTTCGCGGGGCATGTTGGCGCGTTTTCCACGGCTTCGGCCAGCGTGATCGCATCCTTCAGGGTTTCCAGCGTGGTGCCGTCGGCCACGTCGTCCACGGTGAGTTTTGCCGCATCTTCGGCTTCTTTCTGAGCCTCTTCGAAGTTTTGCTGATGCGTGGCGAGCGCCTTCGCGTTCAACGTGCAGGTGTCGCTGGCGGCTTGCGTCATTTCGCGCTTATTGGCGACTGCGATGATGGCAACGGCTGCGAGCGCGATGGCAACCACTGCTATCACGGCGACGATGGCGATGGTCTTGCGCTGTTTCGCATTGTTTTTCTGTGCTGTTGGTTGCATTGGGGTTCCTCTCTTCTCTGTGGCTTTCGTATTAAGCAAAACGTTGCGAGTATACAAAAACATTTCTGAGAAACGATTTACCACTGGAAATAATGTGGATTATTTTGCTATGAAAGGAATTTGTTTGTGGATGGGGGTGCTGGGCGCGTCAGGAGTGCGTGGCATTTATGCTGGAAGGAGAAACGTTTTAAGGGGTTTGAATGGCGTATCGTGCGACGTTGAAGGATGTGGCCGCTGCTGCGGGGGTGTCTGTGACGACGGTTTCGCTGGTGTTGAATAATCGGCCGGCTCGCGTGTCTGAGGAGAAGCGTAAGGCCATTGCCGACGCGGCGAAGAAGCTGAATTATGTGCCGAATCAGAGCGCGCGTAGCTTGGTGACCAAGCAGTCCCAGCTGGTTGCGCTGATCGTGCCTGATATTGAGAACTTGTTTTTCGCGGCGCTTGCCAAGTGTGTGGAGGATGAGTGCGCCGCGCAGGGGTATTCGCTGATTGTGGCCAATTCCGATGATTCGCGTGCTGCGGAGCATGAGTTGTTGCAGCGTCTTCCTGCCCGTGGGGTGGATGGGGTGATGTTGATCCCGGCGCGTGAGTCGTGTGTTGGGAGTGCTGTTGAGCAGCTGTGTGAGGATGTGGCGCTTGTGTCGTGCCCGGTGGTGCTGATCGACCGTTTGACGCAGTGCGGCTGGTGCGATGCCGTCGGTTTTGACAACTATCTTGGTGGTCGTTTGGCTGCCCAGTATCTGTTGGAAGGTGGTCATACTCGTATTGGCATTGTCACCGGCGATATTGCGGAGTCGAGTGCCGCGGAGCGTCGTCGTGGTTTTGTGGATGCCATCGAGCAGTCGGGGAAGCATTTTGATTCTTCGCTGTGTGTTGAGGGTGATTACCGTTTCGATAGCGGCTATCGTGCCGCGAATCAGATCATCGATGGCGGGGCGACGGCCGTGTTCTGCTGCAACGATGTGATGGCGCTTGGCTTCCGTCAGCGTATGGCGGAGCGTGGGTTGCATGTTACTGAGGATATGCAGGTGATTGGTTACGACAATATTCTCAAACGATTCGGTCTTGGTTGGCGTATGACCACCGTTGAGCAGAGCGTGACTGATTTGGCCGCCGCTTGTTGGGGTATGTTGCGTAAGCGGATTGATGTTGCGGTTCGTGCCAAGTCCGGTGCGGAATCAGGGGATGCCCGTCCGTGGCTTTCCGATCCGCAGGTTGAAGTGCTTACGCCGAAACTGGTGCAGGCGGCCTGCGCGTAAACCGCCATTTTTAGATGCTGCAGACTGGTGCAAAACGGGTGGTGCAGATCAATCTCGGTATGTGGTGACGTAAGCATCTCCAATATGTTGTAATCGTTGGGAATACAGGCAACACGCCGTGTATAGGTGAAGAATTTGCGTTCTTGATAAAACGCTTTATCATAAATCTTGTCAACACAACACAATCGAGAATGCGCTCGATGTATAACTGGCGACGCACCCGTATGGTGGCGGACCGTCGTCAGGCCGTCAAAGAGGAAAGGCACACACATGAAAAAGATGATTCTTGATCTTGATACCGGCGTTGATGACGCGCTTGCCATTTCGTATGCTCTGGGAAGCCCGGAGATTGAACTGATCGGCATCACCGGCACCTACGGCAACGTGCTCGTCGAGCAGGGTGTGCGCAACGCACTGGCCGTGACCGACCTGCTCGGCCACCCGGAAGTCAAGGTGTATCAGGGTTTGCCGCACTCCAGCACCACCGACCATTTCGAAGTACTGCCGATCTCCGCGTTCATCCACGGCGACAACGGCATCGGCGATGTGGAAATCCCTGATTCCAACCGCTCCGTCGAAACCGAATCCGCGGTAGACTTCATCATCGACGCAGTGAAGACCTATGGCAAGGATCTCGTCTACGTGCCGACCGGCCCGATGACCAACATCGAAGCCGCACTGAAGAAGGCTCCGGAAATCAAAGACGAAATCGGCCAGATCGTGCTCATGGGTGGCGCACTGACCGTACCTGGCAACTGCAACGCCTGCATGGAAGCCAACATTTCGCAGGATCCGGAAGCCGCCGACTACCTGTTCCGTTCCGGGGCTCCGACCACTATGATCGGCCTCGACGTGACCCTGCAGACCCTGCTCACCTACAAGGAAACCCAGCAGTGGCGCGACCTCGGCACCAAGGCCGGCAAGTTCCTGGCCGACATGACCGACTTCTACATCAAGGCTTACGAAACCACGTCCCCGCATCTGGGCGGCTGCGGCCTGCACGATCCGCTCGCCGTTGGCGTGGCAGTGGACCCGACCCTCGTCACCACCCTCGACATCAATATGAAGGTCGACGTGGAAGGCCCGACCCGCGGACGCACCATCGGCGACGAAACCCGCCTGAATGACCCGGCCAAGACCATGAAGGTTGCCGTCGGCGTCGACGTGCCGCGCTTCCTGAACGAATTCATGACCCGCATCTCCGGCCTCGCAGCCAAGGCTGAATAAGCGTAACCGGCCAAGCAATCGCGTATCGCATATCGCGTATCGCATATCGCGCAATTCGAGAGAATCAAGGATTTTTATTATGTCTAACAACACAACCGCCGTGACCGGCACCGCATCCGCCGATCCGTTCGATGATCCGGTGACCAGCAACAAGATGGCCATCCGCGCCCTGATCCCGCTGCTGATCACCTTCGTGCTCGGCACCCTGTGCCTGCAGGGCTTCAACCTGGTGTTCCAGCAGGTCGGCGCCGACGTCGGCGCACCGAACCAGGCGTCCCTGATCACCGCATTTCCGAGCATCGTGCTCGGCATCGTGTGCTTCATCTACGGTTCCCTGGGCGATTTCGTCTCCCTGCGTAAGCTTGTGACCGTCGGTCTCGTGACGCTGTTCGTCGGCTCCATCTTCGGTTTCGTGGCAAACTACTTCTTCGCCGCAAACCTGTGGACCGTGATCATCGCACGCGTGCTGCAGACCGCAGGCGAACAGGTGGCAGGTTCCGCCTTCCTGGTGGTGGCCACCAAGTACCTGCGTAACGATTTGAAGGTCATCTTCTTCGGTCTGTTCACCGCCGCATACCAGCTTTCCGCATCCATCGGCGTGTTCGCAGCCGGCATGCTCAGCTCCATCGCATGGCAGTTCCTGTTCCTGATCCCGTCCGTCACCATTCTGTTCCTGCCGATCCTGCTCAAGACCCTGCCGTCCAAGAGCGGCAACGGCCAGAAGGTTGACGCATTCGGCTTCGTGATCTTCGGCTTCGCCACCGCATTCCTCACCCTGTTCTTCTCGTACATGGCATGGTGGATGCTCGTGGTCTCCCTGCTGCTGTTCGTGGCATTCGCCTTCTACATCAACAAGGCCTCCAACCCGTTCATCACCCCGGCGTTCTTCAAGAACACCCGCTGGCTGCGCGCCATCTGCCTGATCCTCGTGTTCTACTTCGTGAACTACGCACTGAGCCCGATCTTCAACGCCATCGGCACCAACATCTACGGCATGACCACCACCCAGGTCTCCCTGCACATTGTGTGGGCCTTCGTGGTCGCCGCCGTGGTGGGCACCTGCTCCGGCATGATCATCCGCAAGATCGGAATCAAGGCCGGCATCGTGACCGCAGGCACCCTCATGTTCCTCGGCTGGACCGGTGCGGCATTCTGCGTGAACTCCGGTTTCGTGGTGCTGACCCTGTGCGCATGTGTGTTCTACGCAGGCTGCGGCCTCATGTACTCCCCGGTGGTCTCCACCGTGCTGGGCACCATTGAAAAGGACGAATCCGGCCGTGGCGTCGGCATGAACGATCTGGCCATGAACGTTTCCCCGTCCATCGGCATCGCCATCATCGGCAGCCTGCTCGGCTCCAACGCCCTCGCAGGCGGCTCCATCACCGGCGCAACCGGCACTGCCGCCAACTATGCCAACCTGCTGCTGGTCGCCGCCGGTACCGCACTGCTTGGCCTGATCGTGTTCTTCGTCTTCAAGAAGAAGATCTACGAAGGCAACCATGCGCTGGAAACCGAGGAATCGGCAAAGTAATCGCACATTACATCCTCAATATAATAAAAATGGGGATTTGCGATAATTGCGATTACTGAACAACACTATTTCGCAAATCTCCATTTTCATAAATCTTCTTTTGATGTAAGGAAGGTAAAGATGAGCGCGACTGAAGTTCTCTCCGCATTGGACCGCATCCACGGCACAGTGTCCGTAATCGGCTCGATGAACGCGGACTACACCGTCACCGCACAGCGTCTGCCAGGGCCGGGGGAGACCATCACCGGCGGTCCGCTGCAGCTGCTGCCGGGCGGAAAATCCGGCAACCAGGCGGCCGCCGCAGCGCGCATCGGCGCAACCGTGCAGATGTTCGGCGCGGTCGGCTCCGATTCCAACGCCGACTTCCTACTCGGCGCTCTGGGCGAGGCGGGCGTGAACACCACGCATGTTCGCCGCGTGCTCGGACCATCCGGCACAACCGTGATTACCGTGGACGCAACCGGCGAAAACACCATCGTGTACTCGCCGGGATCCAACGCGCAGGTCACCGTGGATTATGTGGAATCCGTGCGCGATGCGCTGGCACGGTCTTCCGTACTTGGCCTGTGCTTGGAAAGCCCGATCGAAACGGTGACGGCCGCCGCGCGCATGTGCCATGAAGCGGGCGTGAAAGTGCTGCTCAACGATTCGCCGTTCACCCCGTCGCTGCCGTCCGAACTGGTGGAAGCATCCGATATTCTGCTCGTCAACGAGCATGAGATGGTGCAGCTGCTCGGCATTGACGAGCCGGAAAACGACGATTGGGACGGTTTCGATTGGAATCATGCGCTGGAAGCAATGCGTGGATTCGGTTTCGAACAGGCGATCGTGACGCTCGGCGGCGATGGTTCCGTGGTATTGGATTCCACTTCGGCAACGCCGATCCAGCGCATTGCCCCCGTGCGTGTGAACGCGGTGGACACCACCGGCTGCGGCGACTCCTTCATGGGCACGGTGCTAGCCGGTCTTGCCTCGGGCATGGCGCTTTCCGAAGCGGCCGAGCTTGCCTCGTATGTTTCGGCATACGCCGCCACAGGGTATGGTGCGCAGGCCTCCTACGGCAATGCCGCGCAAATCCGCGAAGCATTCGCCAAATAACGGAAGCGAGGATGCCTATCGGACGCTACCAGATTTCTCTTTTCTCTCTTGATACGCGGGGTGCCGCATCCTACCCCGTTTTTGGGAAGATCTGACATTAAAAAACTCGCCGACCGGATGGGGGGGGGCGAGTTTTTGTTACGTTGAAAAGATTGCGCGAATCAGGCGTAGATATTGCGGGGACGCATGTCTTCGGGCAGACCATTGAGCAGCGTGGAAACGGATCCGGATTCGAACACGGAACGGATGCCGGCGGCCAACAGCGGAGCCACGGACAGCACGGTCATGTTCGGCAAGCGCTTCTCTTCCGGAACGGGCACGGTGTCGGTGAGCACGATTTCCTTGGCACCGCAATTTCTCAGGCGTTCCACGGCCGGGCCGGACAGCAGGCCATGCGTGGCAACCAGCGTCACGGACTTCGCACCAGCGTTGTTCAGTGTGCACACGGCCTCGCAGATAGTGCCCGCGGTGTCGATCATGTCGTCGACCACCACGCAGTCGCGACCTTCGACCTCGCCGATAATGCCATGCGCTTCGGCATGGTTCGGGCGGGTGGTGTCACGGGTCTTGTGAATGAACGCGAGCGGCAGATTGCCCAGCTTCGCGGCCCACTGTTCGGAAACCTTGATGCGGCCGGCATCCGGAGACACGATGGTGGTGTTCTCAAGCGGCATGTTGTTGCGCACGTAGTCAAGCAGCACCGGAGTGGCGGTGAGATGGTCGACCGGTCCATCGAAGAAACCCTGCTCCTGGGCGGCATGCAGATCGACCGTCATAATACGGTCGGCGCCGGCTGCGCGGAACAGGTCGAAAATCAGTCGGGCGGTGATGGGCTCGCGGCCCTGATGTTTCTTATCCTGGCGCGAATAGCCAAGGAACGGCGCGACCACGGTAATGGAACGGGCGGAAGCGCGCTTCATGGCGTCAACCATGATGAGCTGCTCCATAATCCACTTGTTGATCGGCTCGGTGTGCGCCTGCATCACGAACGCATCGGCGCCACGCACCGGCTCGGTGTAACGCACATACATCTCGCCGTTGGCGAAATCGTAAGCCGTGGTCTCAAGTACGTCGATTCCCAGGTATTTCGCGGTTTCATGGGCTTGCTCAGGGTACGCACGACCCGTCACCAAAGCCAATTTCTTATCCGGGGTGCCTTCGAGAATCGCCGACATGCTTCGCCTTCCACAAATCTAGAGTCGCGTAAATACGGTACCAACCGTACAAAATAGCCGTATTCAATATAACAATGCGGGTGCCCATGACGCGCCTGCACCACAGAACGTGCGTAATTGCCGCTCGTCCAGCAGAAGGGCTATGCTGAACAGGTTGTCTGAACTGTATCTTTATACCTTTCATATATAGATGCGTGAAGGCAGTACGCATACACACTCCTGCCATGGAAGGTCCATGGCCGATAGTCCGAAGGAGGTGGGTGATGTCTGCGCATAAGTACGAACTGATGTTCATTGCCGATCCTGAGCTGGATGAGCGCGGTCTGAAGAAGTTGACCGAGCAGTATCTGGAAACTGTCACCAAGGAAGGCGGTGCTGTCGAGAACATCGACATCTGGGGCCGTCGCAAGCTTGCCTACGAGATCGCTGGCAAGACCGAAGGCAATTACGTTGTGGTCAACTACTCCGCTGAGCCGGCCACCAGCGACGAACTCGATCGTCTGCTGAACCTGAACGAATCCGTCATCCGTACGAAGATTCTTCGCAAGTAAGTAATTCCAAGCTTTTCAAGCTGCAAAACAATAAGCTGCAAAGTAAGTAGGTAACGATGGCAGGCGAAACGATTATCACTGTGGTGGGTAACCTCACGGCTGATCCCGAAATCCGTACGGTTGGCAACGGCTCGTCCGTGGCCAGCTTCACGATTGCCTCCACTCCGCGCACCTGGAACCGTAATACGGGCCAGTTTGAAGATGGTCAGGCTTTGTTCATGCGCTGCTCCGCGTGGCGCGACATGGCCGAACATTGCGCGCAGAGCCTGAGCAAGGGCATGCGTGTGATCGCGCAAGGCCGTTTGCAGCAGCGTTCCTACCAGGCGAACGATGGTTCCCAGCGCACGGTCGTCGAGCTTCAGGTCGATGAGATCGGCCCGTCCCTGCGCTATGCGACCGCCCAGGTCACCCGAACCTCCAGTGCCAACGGTGGTAATTTTGCCGGCAATCGCGGCGGCAACAATTTCGCTGGCGGCAATGGCGGATTCAACAATGGTGGCTTCGCCGGCAATGCCGGTGGCTATCAGGGCGGTGCCGGATATTCCGGTGGCGCTGGCTATCAGGGTGGGGCTGCCGCTCCAGCCAATGCCGCGCCCGCCGTGCAGCCTGCTCCGGCATCGGATCCGTGGGGCAATTCGGATAATTCCGGTTCCTCATCGTTCGGTTCCTTTGGCTCCTCCGAATTTGGCGGAAGCAGCGACGAACCGGAATTCTGATCCGACCCGGATCGCAGCTTAAAAGAAAAGCAATTTCCAGATTGTAAGGAGAACATCAAGATGTCACGCAAGAGGCCGCAGCCGCCGGTCAAGCCGTTTAAGAAGAAGCCGAATCCACTGAAGGCCGCTAAGGTCACCGAGATCGATTACAAGGACGTTGCCCTGCTGCGCAAGTTCATCTCCGATCGCGGCAAGATTCGTTCCCGTCGTATCACCGGTGTTTCCGTGCAGGAACAGCGTGAGCTCGCCAAGGCTATCAAGAACGCCCGCGAGATGGCTCTGCTGCCGTACGCCACTTCCGGTCGCTGATCTTAGAGAGGTTTGAAAAATGGCTGAAACTAAGGTTATTCTCACCAAGTCCGTCAATCACCTGGGTCACCCGGGCGACGTCGTATCCGTCAAGGCCGGCTACGCTCGCAACTACCTGATTCCGCAGGGTCTGGGCTTCGCATGGTCCAAGAACGCTGCCGCCCAGATCGAGGCCATGAAGCGCGCTCGTCTGGCCAAGGCCGTTGCCACCCGCGAAGAGGCTGTTGCCGCCAAGGAACTCATCGAGGGTTCCGTCGTCGAAATCGCCGCCAAGGTCTCCGAGTCCGGCAAGCTGTTCGGTGGCATCTCCGCCGACAAGATCGCCATCGCGCTGTCTTCCAAGGCTGCCGTCAACCCGAAGAACATCACCGTGGATCCGATCAAGACCACCGGCGAGTTCGCTGCAACCGTCGCTCTGCACCCGGAAATCTCCGCTTCCTTCACCGTGAAGGTTGTCGCTGAGTGATTCGGCCCCATTCGCTATGGCTGCATTCATTGCGGTTACGGCGAATGACTTCAGACTGAGATACGTCTGAGCTTAAGCATGGAAAATCCCCCCTGCACCAGCTGAAAACAGCTATGCAGGGGGATTTTCATATTTGATCAGTTGTAGCCACCGTCATTAGTTGGTTTGTCGCAACTTGGGCACGTCATGGTCGTTACTTTCCTTCTCTCGTGCGGAAACGGTGCTTGGAAGCAACCTAAGCTCAATCCTTAAGTGGGTGTTGCGTGAAGCATGCTGATTCACTCAAGAAGAGCGATTTACCGTCAGTTTTCATGCATGGCTGTGCAAATGAATTAGCGGGAGCGTTTGGGGCAACTGGATTGCAAGGAACTGAATTTGTGAAGAAATTGTGATTTCCTGCCTTGATTGTGCTCTTTAGGTAGGAAATATGATGGTTGAATCGCGTTTTCTGCGATTTTCGTAATCTGTCGAAATCGTTGAAAAATAGCGGTTTTACAACCGCGACACGCCGAAAGTTGCATTCTTCTCGATTCTGAGTATATTTACTTCTCGTGCTCAGCGAGAACAAAACCTCGCAAGACCAACGCCCCTTTAGCTCAGTTGGTTAGAGCAGCTGACTCTTAATCAGCGTGTCCAGGGTTCGAATCCCTGAGGGGGCACAGATAAAGCCTTGGAGCTTCGGTTCCAAGGCTTTTTTTGTTTTCCGATTTCTGTATGACTGTCCGGCAAGCCGACGGCCTGTCAAGCCTTTTTGTGCTCGACTTCCAGTGCGGGGAGTAGTGTTGGACGCTGTTGTCCGCCGAGAGCGGAATCGACATCAATCTGATTCTTATTGAGAAGAAGCAATAGAGGAAACAGCAGTGGAATACTCGACTTTTGTCAAACTTGCGGCCGAATTCTTCGGTACCGCCATTCTGATGATCTTCGGCAACGGCGCTGTCGCGAACGTTGAACTGAAGAACACCAAGGGCCACCATGCGGGCTGGCTGAACATCGCCATGGGCTACGGCTTCGGCGTGATGATCCCGGTGCTCATGTTCGGTGCCGTCTCCGGCGCGCACATCAACCCGGCCATGACCATCGCCCAGGCTGTGAACGGCCTGTTCGACTGGAATCTGGTGCTGCCGTACATCATCGCCCAGCTGCTTGGTGCCGCCGCAGGTCAGCTCGTGGTGTACATCACCTACTACCCGCACTATAAGGACACCGAAAACGCCAACGCCATCCTCGGCACCTTCTGCACCACCGACGCCCACAACGACCGCATCAACTACTTCGTCAACGAGTTCTTCGGCACCCTCGTGCTCGTGTTCGGTGCCCTGTGCTGCCTGTCCATGCCGTGGGGCGAAGCGGACCACGCTGCCGCTTCCATCGTGGTCGGCTTCATTGTGTGGGGTCTCGTGACTTCCATGGGCGGCCCGACCGGTCCTGGCCTGAACCCGGCCCGTGATCTCATGCCGCGACTGCTGCACGCCATCCTGCCGATCCCGTCCAAGGGCTCCTCCCGCTGGGGCGAGGCTTGGATTCCGGTTGTCGCCCCGATTCTGGGCGCTATCGTGGGTGCGTTCGTGTTCAAGTTGTTCGCCTGATCGCATTCAATCATTCGTGACTTGTTTGCCTGACCGTCGCATAAGTTGCGTTTGATATATGAGAACTGTTGCATAAAGCCTGTTTTCCTCGGAAAATTTCCGGTACGGGGGAAGCGGGCTTTTTGCATGCCTACTGTTGGCTGGTAGTGTTGCCGCGGAAGAGATATGCTGCCACCTGCGTGACGGCAGGGTTATAAGGAGGCCGGATTGAAGCGAATTCGTACCATTCTGCGTGCGCTCGATCCGAAAGCGTCCGCCACCATGAGCCGCCGGGAACGGACGGAAGCGTTCCGCATCCGCAGAAGCGTCGTGGCTTGGATTCTTGCATTATGCGTCATCGTGTCATGTACGTCGTGCAGCGTGCATGCCGTGCTGGTCAACGCGGTACTGAACGGACATGCGAAAACGGCGCAGATCGGCAATTCCGGAACACATTCAGAAAAAACGGATCAATCCGCGAAATCCGAAAAGAAATCGCAACAATCAGAGAAGAAAACCTAGGAATCGTCGGAAACGAAAGACGCAAAGGCCTCAGCGGAGGAAACGGCGGAACCGCAGGAAGACGCCGTCACCAAAGCGCTTCGCGAGCAGTCGGCCGCGCTGATGGACGATCAGAAAAGCGAAATACTTGCGAAAGCGCAGCAAACGGCGCAAAACAGCGGATATGGCATGGTGCAATATCATTACTGTGTGGTCACCAATGGTGAAGTCGGATCAGTCGAAGATTTTTCGAATGCCGTGTTTCGTATTCTGAACAGCGAACATGGATGGGCGCGCAGGCGCGATTTTCGAACCTTCTACGGACGGCAATTGCGATTTCAATATCGTGCTCGCCCAAGCGTCGACCTTGCCGACGTTCTCGTCGGTATGTTCGGAGCAATACAGCTGCCGTGTGGGCAACAATGTGATTATCAACGACGATCGTTGGAATTCCGGCACGGACGTGTGGATGTCGGGAGGCGGCGACTTGGCGCGATATCGCACGATGGTGATCAATCATGAGGTCGGGCACCGGTTGGGGCATATCGACAATGAGATGACGTGCGCGGGGCTGGCCAAGCGGCACCGCTTATGCAGGAGCGGTCCATATTTTTGGATGGCTGTGCGATCAACGAATATCCGCTTGATTCGGAATTATGAATTGGCTGAACGCGATTGCGGAATAGAGCTGCAGAATAAAACTGCAGAATAGGGCCTACAGTCCGAAATATGCGTTGAACTCGCCTTGATCGAGCGTGCGGTCTGACGTGTTGGTGCGAACGGCATCCCAACTGAATACGCCAAGCGCTTCGTCGGCGCTCATAGGCTGCGGTTTGGTGTGTTTCAGGTCTCCCTGCAATCCGAGCAGCCATGCGCAATAGCCGATGATCTGTTGCGCGGTGGCGCCGTGTGCCGTGAGTATGCCGAGATCGAGCGAGCGCTCGCGTTTGGCAAGGCGTTGGCCGGCTGCGTTGTCGATGAGGGGCAGATGCGCGTATGAGATGGTCACATCGTCAGGTTTATTGGAACCGTCGGCAGGATGGAAGGGCTGTGTCGGTTCGGAAGGCTTGAATCCCGCGTTGATAAGGGCTTTGCGAATGTAGATTTGCAAAGCGTTGGAGCGAAGCAGATCACGGCCGCGCACAATGTCGGTGATGCCCATGTCGAGGTCGTCCACGGTGACGGCCAGCTGGTAGGAGTAGATGCCGTCCGAGCGGCGCACGATGATGTCGCCGATGTCGTGGGCGAGGTGGTATTGCTGGGTGCCGAATACTTCGTCGTGGAAGGTGATGGTGGTGTCGGCGGTGGCGATGCGCATCGAGTGGCGGTCGTTGTTGGCGAGGCGTTGTTTCGCACGCTGCGGTTCGCTGGCGATGAGGCGTCGGCATGTTCCTGGGTACACGGTGAAACGATCGCCTTCCTGTGGTGCAGAGGCGGCGCGGATGTCGGCGCGCGAGCAGAAGCAGGGGTAGATGAGCGGTGTTGCCTCAGAGGTGGCTGCTTCGTTGCCTGCTGTAGTGCTGCAGGGCTTGGAATCGTTGAAACCAGTACTGATAATATCGCTGATTTCGTCAAAGCTTAGCTTGCTGAGAAGCTCAAGCGCTTCCTGGTATAGGGCGTGTCGCGACGACTGGAATACCGGTTCGTCATCCCAACCGAGACCAAGCCATTCGAGATCGCGCATCATGGTTTCGGCGGCGCCGGGAACCACTCGTGGCTCGTCGATGTCTTCGATGCGCAGCCGTATGGAATCACCCGATTTGCGGGCGGAAAGCCATGCTCCGAGCATGGCATAAACGTTGCCGATGTGCATGCGTCCTGATGGGGTTGGTGCGAATCGGCCGGTCATGGCTGCTCCTTTGGTGGGTTGACTGTGGCAGTACGCAACTGTACCCGTTGGGGTTTAGCTAGGTTTAGCGTAGGGCGATTCAGGTGGCGTGAGCCCCCATAGCCTTACGTTAAAGTGGTAGTATATGCCGTTCGGGTACGTTCGTTTGTGATGGTAATCTACGAGCACGAGAATGGTATTCCGTTTTGTCGGATGAATGGGGTCGATATGACGAAAAGGCAGTTTAGTAACACGGAGGTCGAGTATCTTCGTGCGTTGCCGGCGGTTGAGTCGGTTACGGAAAATCGGATCACGTATTCGCGTGATTTTCAGATCAGTTGCATGCGCCGATATTTGGATGGCGAGCGGCCGAGCACGATTTTCACGTCGGCTGGGTTGAGCCCTGCGATCATCGGGCGCAAGCGTGTGGAACGTAATATCGCACGTTGGAAAGTGGATCTGGATATTATGGCGGCCGCAAGAAGCAATTCCACGACGGGCGCCTTGTCTTCCGACACCAGGGAACGATTGGTGACTGTGCAGTTGGGGCAGATTCGATCGCTGACGTGTCAGGTGCTTGCGTTGAAGGAACGCGTTGATGCTTTGGAACGCAAATTAGACGAATCGCAAGGCTGAATTTGAGTTCGCTGAGGAAATTTTTTTTTGAAGAAAAAAGTTTTTTTCGGCGCGTGTTTAGTAAATCTTGCATATAGTTGCTGTCGGACGGAGTCTTTGAAGTTCCCCCTTCTACTGCCGTCTGTTTTATTAGCCCGTACGGATATCGGTCGCTTTATCGCTTCACTTCAGACCGTCGTACGGGCTTCTTCTTACTCTGGTAGAGGTAGTTGGGATTGAACGCAAGAGGCTGAACATGACTGCATATATGGACCATAAGAATCTTGCCAATGAGGTGATCGACGGTGTGCGTGCCGTGCAGATCGCCGATGGCGTGCACCGTGTGCTGGACCGCATCGCATCGGCGGAGCAGCATGCCGGGCGTGACGCAGGTTCCGTACGCCTGCTTGCCGCCACGAAAACGCGCGACGTGGGTGAGATCATGGCTGCGATCGACGCTGGCGTGCGTATGATCGGCGAGAATCGTCCGCAGGAAGTGATGGCGAAGGCCGAAGGATTGATGGCACGTTGCGGGGAGCGCGGATTCGCGTTGGGCGTTGCCGACGATGCCGGCGCTTCCACTATTGCGGGTGAGCATATTCCGTTCCATCTGATCGGCCAGCTGCAAAGCAATAAGATCGGCAAAGTGCTGCCGGTCGTCAACACCATCGAATCGGTTGATTCCCTTGACTTGGCGGAGAAAATCTCGCGCAGGGCCGTGGCGCGCGGCATCACCGTGGGCGTGCTGCTGGAAGTCAACGAATCGGGTGAGGCGTCGAAATCCGGCTGCGATCCCTCGCATGCCATCCGCATCGCGCAAAAAATCGGTACATTGGACGGACTTGAATTGCAGGGGTTGATGACCATCGGCGCGCATGTCGACGACGAAACCGCCATCCGCAAGGGATTCGAGCACCTGCGCAAAACCCGCGACCATATTCTCGAATCCGGCGAGCCGGGCACGCAATCCTGCCGCGAACTGTCGATGGGCATGACCGGCGACATGGAACTTGCGGTTGCGGAAGGATCCACCATCGTGCGCGTCGGCACCGCGATTTTCGGCGAGCGTGCTTTTATCTGACGTTTTCTTCCTGTGACGGGCCTTCGCATGATGTGATGGCCCGTTTTTTTTTTCGATGTTTTTGATTGTCGGGCGTTGCATGTCGATGATATGGACGATTCGACGATTGTTGCGGGTAGACTGGCAGACATGAGAATCGCACGTTTTTCGCATAATGATGTACCGCAATACGCTTTCGTGCAGACCAACGAAAGCGACGGCAAGGACTATCTCGTGGCGCTTGAGGGGCATCCTCTGGCCGGTGCCGGTGTGAAGCCGACCGGCGAGCGTTTTCCGGTGGATGGCGATGGCGTTCGTCTGCTCTCTCCGGTGATCCCGTCGAAGGTATACGGGCTGGCCAAGAATTACGAGGCGCACGCGCAGTTCATGCATGAAGCAGGCCATTCCGACATCAAGCACGCTCCGGAAGACATGGTGATCTTCTCCAAGCCGAGCACGTCGGTGATCGGCCCGGACGATCCGATCGTGATCCCGTCGTACTCGAACGATATGAATTTCGAGCCGGAAGTGGCCGTGGTGATGGGGCGCATCGCCAAGAACGTGACGGTCGAACAGGCCATGGATTACGTGCTCGGCTTCACTTGCGTGAACGATGTGACATTGCGTGACCTGCAGGGACTTGACCCGATGTGGACGCGTGCGAAAGGCTTCGACACCTCCTGCCCGCTCGGCCCGTGGATCGTGACCCGCGACGATTTGGATTGGAAGGACGCGAAGATCTCCTTCACGCTGAACGGTGAGGATGTCGAGCTGGCTTCCGGCACCACGGCGAATCTGATTCACGGCATTCCGGAGCAGATCGCGGCGATTTCCAGCTTCACGACGCTGCTGCCGGGCGACGTGATTCTGACGGGCACGCCGAACGCTTCCGGCCATCTTGATCCGGGCGACGAGGCGATCGTGCACGTCGAAGGCATCGGCAGCCTGCGCAACGTGGTGGTGCGCGGCTGATTGCCGATTGCTGATTGACATATTGAAGATATGAAGGCCGTCACCTTTCGTGGGTGACGGCCTTTGTGCTGCGTTGTTCGCGATTTCCCGTTTAGTGAACAAAAGTTGAGTGTTGCAGGCTCAACTTTTGGGAATAGAATGGTGGTGAAGTCGGTTGAGCATATCAGACAACGACATATGCGTCGACGCGACCGTGCGAAAAACGGACGATCGGCGCGAACCATGGAGGATGATATGGAACAGAAGTTCACCACAATGGCGCAGGAAGCCATTTCCGACGCCGTACAGAACGCGTCGGCAGCAGGCAACGCGCAAGTCGAAACCCTGCACCTGCTTGACGCGCTGCTGCGCCAGGAAAACGGCGTGATCCGCGGTCTGATCGAAGCCGCGGGCGGCAACGCGCAGAACATCAGCGCCGCCGTGCACCAAGCGCAGGACGCGCTGCCAAGCGCCAGCGGATCGACCACCGCGCAACCGCAAGTCAGCAGGCAACTATCCGCAGCACTTGCGCAAGCCGGCAAGGAAATGCAGCAGATGGGCGACGAATACGTATCCACCGAACATCTGCTCATCGCCATCGCGGCGGCAAAGCCGAATCAGAGCGCGCAAATCATGGAACAATACGGCGTGACCGCCGACGCGCTACGCAAAGCCGTGCCAACGATCCGAGGAGGCGCGAAAGTGACCAGTCCCGACGCCGAAGGCTCCTACAAAGCCCTCGAAAAGTATTCGACCGACCTGACGGCAGCCGCGAAAGAAGGCAAGCTCGACCCCGTGATCGGCCGCGATCAGGAAATCCGCCGAGTCATCCAGATCCTGAGCCGCCGCACCAAGAACAATCCGGTGCTGATCGGCGAGCCTGGCGTGGGCAAAACCGCCGTGGTGGAAGGCCTCGCGCAGCGTATCGTCGCCGGCGATGTGCCGACCACCCTGCAAAACAAGAAGCTCATCTCGCTTGATCTGGGCTCCATGGTGGCAGGTTCGAAATACCGTGGCGAGTTCGAGGAACGCCTGAAGAGCGTGCTGCAGGAAATCAAGAACGCAGACGGGCAGATCATCACGTTCATCGATGAGATCCATACCATCGTCGGCGCGGGCGCGGCCGAAGGATCCATGGACGCGGGCAACATGCTCAAACCCATGCTCGCGCGAGGCGAACTGCGCCTGATCGGTGCCACCACACTCGACGAATACCGTGAGAACATCGAAAAGGATCCGGCATTGGAACGCCGTTTCCAGCAGGTGTTCGTAGGAGAGCCGAGCGTGGAAGACACCATCGCCATCCTGCGTGGCATCGCACCGAAATACGAAGCCCACCACAAGGTGACCATCGGAGACGATGCGCTCGTGGCCGCGGCGACGCTGTCGAACCGGTATATTTCCGGCCGTCAGCTGCCGGACAAAGCCATCGATCTGGTTGACGAGGCCGCATCGCACCTGCGCATGGAACTCGACTCCTCGCCTGAGGAAATCGACGAACTGCAGCGTCAGGTCGACCGTCTCAAGATGGAAAAATCGTACCTGCTTGGCAATCCGAAAGACGATGCCGACGCGCAGAAAGCGGAAAACGAGCTTGATGAAAGCGCCAAGGAACGTCTCGACGACCTCAACAAGGAAATCGCCGACAAAAGCGAGAAACTCAACGGTCTGAAAGCACGCTGGGACGCCGAAAAGAACGGACACAACCGCATCGGCGACCTGCGCAAGAAGCTCGACGAACTACGCACCCAAGCCGAACGGTATGAACGCGAAGGCGATCTGGCGAAATCCTCCGCCATCAACTATGGCGAAATTCCGGCCATCCAGAAGGAGATCGCGCAAGCCGAACAAAACGAGGCGGCGGCCAAGAACAGTGCGGCAGGCGGTGCTGACGGTGGCTTGGGTGGCGATATTCCGATGGTGCCGGACCGCGTTGACGCCGACTCCGTGGCCGAAATCGTGTCCGACTGGACGGGCATTCCCGTCGGACGCCTCATGCAAGGCGAAAACGAGAAGCTGCTGACCATGGAAGACTATCTCGGCAAACGTGTGATCGGCCAGAAGGAAGCCATTCAAGCGGTTTCCGATGCGGTACGTCGTTCGCGTGCGGGCATTTCCGACCCGAACCGCCCAACCGGCTCGTTCCTGTTCCTCGGCCCGACCGGCGTGGGCAAGACCGAGCTCGCCAAGGCGCTCGCCGACTTCCTGTTCGACGATGAAAAGGCCATGGTGCGCATTGACATGAGCGAGTACATGGAGAAGGCCTCCGTGTCGCGTCTGATCGGTGCTGCGCCGGGCTACATCGGCTATGAGGAGGGTGGCCAGCTGACTGAGGCCGTGCGTCGCCGCCCATATTCGGTGGTGCTGTTCGATGAGGTTGAAAAGGCCAATCCTGAAGTATTCGACGTGCTGTTGCAGGTGCTCGACGACGGCCGTTTGACCGACGGGCAGGGCAGGACCGTGGACTTCAAGAACACGATTCTGATCATGACCTCCAACCTTGGCTCGCAGTTCCTGGTGAACACCGAACTGGATGACGAAGCCAAGAAGAAGGCCGTGATGGACGCCGTGCATATGCAGTTCAAGCCGGAATTCATCAACCGCTTGGATGAACTGGTTATGTTCCACCCGCTTACGCGCGAAGAGCTCGGCGGCATCGTGGACATTCAGGTGGCGCAGGTTTCGGCCCGCTTGGCGGATCGCCGCATCAAGCTGGATGTTACCGATTCGGCGCGCGATTGGCTCGCCAACACCGGTTACGACCCGGCGTATGGCGCTCGCCCGCTGCGTCGTTTGGTACAAACCGAAGTCGGCGACCAGTTGGCGCGCATGCTGCTGGCCGGCGAAGTGCACGACGGCGACACCGTGCTTGTGGATCAGACCGGCGGCGACCATTTGGAGCTTTCCTCGTGGGCGCCGGGGCAGATTGACGACGATTTTTCGGCAGAGGCTAAGTGACGGTCGGAGTCATTCGGCTGATCGGTTTGGCCAGACTGACTGTTGATTGGCCGAGTCACGAAAACGGTCTAACCGTTGACGGTGGGCGGACTGCGCACATGCGGGTCCGCCCATTTTTCGTGCGATTGCGCGATTTTCTTTTGCGAAAACCGTTTTACCGTGACGGTTGGCGGTCGTATGCCTGCAAAACCAAGCCTGCGACCGTCAAAACCGTCGCACCGATCAACACGGCAATCGCAAGCTTCGGCTGAAGCCCGAAAATCAGCCACAAAGCGAACGTCCACACCGCGATGACCATCGTCACGGTCGCGGTAATCTGCGTTACCCGCGTGCGAATCTCACATGTGATGCTGGCCTGGATAAGCGTATCCATGCTTTGCTGTGTTTCTTGCGTTTCTTGCGATTGTATTTCTTGCTTTTCTTGCGATTGTGCGGTCGGAATATCGCCTTCCGATGCTTTCTTTGCCATGAGGCGTTGCGCGATCAGCGAAATCGCAAGCGATAGCACGGCGACCATGCTTGCGAAAGCGAAATACTGATTGCGTGACCCCGCGGGGAAAATCCACGACACCACGCACGCCAGCAGACTGTAGACGTACACGATGGTCATGGCGAGCGACAGCAGCGAATCCGCGTTGGGCGTGTGGCTTTTCAGGGCGGCGGTGCCACGATTGTGCATCGGCGCGGCGCAGTAGAACATGACCGGCGTGGCGATGATGGCGTGCAGCCATGGATTGGTCAGCCAGTGGGGAAGTGTGATGCCGCCGAATGTCAGCATGGTTACGGTGAATGTGGGAGCGGTCAGTATGGTTGCGATGGCGAGACGCTTGGCGATGTCGCTTCGGTGTGTTGCGCCGGCTGCCTCGTCTGGATTTTCGGTGTGATTTTTGGTGTGATTCTTGGCGGGCTTGTCATCGGTGATGCGTTGGTGGGAGGGGGCTATGTCATCGTTTTCGCTTAGGAATAGCCTGAGGATGGCCCAAGTGGCCACGGCCGCCGCAACAATCGCCGCCACCGTCATAAACAAATCGAATCCCATGTGTTTCCGAACCCCCGGATTGCCTCTTGAATGCCTCTCGAATATTCAGCGTGCTCGCGTTGCCGCATGTTCGTGAGCATGCTTTCGGCTCCAAGCATAATGCAGCTGGGCATGGATGTCTTGCGAACTTTGATCTTCCAAGATGTCTTGGTCATGCTGTTATATAGAACATATGTTCGACAATCCTGTGTTTGTGGTGATTCTTCTGGTGGTTGTGGCCGCGCTTGGAGCCGCGTCCGGCTTTTTTGCGGGCCGTTCCAAAGGGCAGGAAATGGCCCGTGATGCGAAAACCGCTGATCTTAACGAGGCGAAAGCGCAGATCGAAGCTGATCGGCAGGAAATCAGCGAATTGTCCACGGCGGTGACCCAATACCGCACGCAGGCGGAAGGGTTGGCCCAACAGCTGACCTATCTCAAATCGCAGCTCGCGCAAGCCCAACGGGCCGAACAGGAACGAGTGGAGCGAGAGCGTGAGCGGGCCGCGGCCGAAGCGGAACGCAAGCAGGCCGAAAACGAGCGAAAACTGCAGGAGCAGAGCAAGGTATTGTCCGCGCTCGCGCCCGTGCAGAAGAATCTTGACGCCCTGCAGCAGAAGGTCTCGCAAATCGAAGAAGGGCGCAAACGGGAGATGGGTGCGCTTGGCGAGCAGCTCAAGGGGCTTGGCGAGCAGCAGGCCCGTCTTGACCGCGAAACCAACGCTTTGTCGTCGGCGTTGCGCAACAACAAGGTGCGTGGCGCGTGGGGCGAGGCGCAGTTGAGGAATATCGTGGAATCCGCCGGGCTGCTGGAACATGTGGATTTTGACACGCAGGTGGTCGTCACTGATGCGGACGGTCGCACGCAGCGTCCGGATATGATCATCCACATGCCGGGCGGCAAAACCATTCCGATCGATGCGAAAGCGCCGTATGCCGACTACCAGAAGGCGTGCGAGATTCCCGATACCGCCACGCCCGAGGAGCTGACGCGAAAGTCGGAGCTGCTGCATGCGCATGCCAAGGCAGTGCGTGAACATGTGAAGACCTTGGGCGACAAGGCCTATTGGAACGCGTTCGACGATGCCCCCGATTTTGTGATCGCCTTCATCCCCAACGAATCCTTGCTGCAGGCGGCTTTGGAAACTGACCCGACGCTGATGGACGACGCGTTTGCGCGCAAGGTGGCTTTGACCTCGCCGATCACCCTATGGGCGGTGCTGAAATCCGTGGCGTACGCGTGGCAGCAGCAAAGCCTGACCGATGACGCGAAAATGCTGTTCGACCTGTCCCGCGAATTGTATGAGCGGTTCGCGGTGTTGGGCGATCGCGCCACCAAGCTGGGGTCCGCCATCACCAAAACGGTCGGTGCCTACAATGCGTTCGCCTCGTCGCTGGAATCGCGCGTGCTCGTCACCGCGCGAAAGCTGCAGCGCGTCGACCAGAGCAGGATCATCGAGCCGGTGAACATGATCGCGCCAGAAAAGGCCGATGTCCGCGAACTCACCGCCCCTGAAACCAACGAGCAGTAGGTGCTGTGAAAAGGGTGTATTATGGGTGCTTTGGGGCGAGTGCTGCAGCAGGTGTTGTAATGCTATTTGGCTTTGTATGGGGGTCTATAAATCCTTGATGAGGCTCTTTTAAGGGGATTGTCCGGCTTCCGCCGTCTTTGTTGCAAAGAGGGCTGCTGGCTGGAATTGTTATTGAATTGTTACTGGCTGGGATTGTGGTGAAAGTCACCATAGTTTTGAATAGAACATAGACCGTTAACGTTCACAGAGTTGTAGGGCGCGTCGCGGTTCGTGGTTGGACATGGACGGTCCGGCCATGCGGCCACAAGCAAAAGAAAAACAATAAATACGGACCAGCGCCGCCGACTCAGAACGAACGACGGTGATGCAGCAATGAAGCATAAGCAGAGTGCTAGCTATCACTCTATGTCGTAACCGTGTGCGGCGGTGGTAAATCAAGGAGAGTGCATGAAACGACATAGTCAACGATTGCGCGATATTCTCAGACGTGGGCTTGCCATCGCGGTCACGGTACCGATGATGGTTTCGTTCGCGCCGGTCGCATTCGCTGAAGACGGCGCCGGAACCGGTAACGGTTCGGCAACCCCCTCTGCTTCAAGCGGTCTGAACCTGCTTGCCAGCTATGATTTTTCCGACGGAACTGCGACTGACACATCCGGCAACGGGTACAACCTGACCATGAACGGCGGTGCGAAGGTCGAAGCGTTCGGCGACAGGAACAATAACCAGGCGTTGTCTCTGCGAGGCAATGGCCAGTATGCTTCGTTCCCGGATGAGCTGTTCGCCAAGGCGGGCAACTCGTTCACCATGGAATTCGCTGCCAAATCACGTCATGCTGATGACGGCAACTATTTCAGCTTCTCTGTGGGTGGAAGCCAGCAGAAATACCTGTTCTGGTACCTGAGCACCAAGTCCACGAAGTTCGTCATTTCCGATAACAAGTGGAACAATGAGCAAGGATTTAAGACTTCGCTGTCTAACAATGACAATATCTGGCACAACTACAAGCTGATCGTCGACGGCGAAACCCTCACCATGCTTCGTGACGGCGAACTTGTCGGATACAAGGCAAACACCGGCATCACCATGGCCGATCTGGGCAGCACCGCCGCAACCATCGGCAAATCCCTGTATAGCGGCGACGCTTATTGGAGTGGCGCGATCGATGACATCAAGATCTATCAAGGTGCGGACGTCACGTTGCCAAGCAGCGTGACGATCGTTGGCGATGGCGTGCTTGACGTGCCACTGACCATGGTTGAAAACAGCGCTACGAAGCTAACGGCCACGGTTTCTCCTGAAAACGCCATCAGCACCGATGTGACATGGGAGTCGTCGAAGACTTCCGTCGCCACCGTCGGCAGCGACGGCACCGTCACGGCTGTCGGAGAAGGAACCACCACAATCACGGCGACTACGAAGGCCGGCGGCGTTTCCGCAAGCGTTGACGTCACCGTCAAGCCGTTGGATCCGGCGACCGTGGTCCAATTCGATCTGGATTCCGCGATTTCTGCCGTCAACGAGGCAACCACCGAGAATCTGCCGCTGATTTCCACCGGCTCGAAGTACGGATCCACCATCACTTGGACGTCTTCCAATGAAAATGTGATCACCGGAACCGATACAAATTACCAGGCGCCGTCGGTCGGATCCGCTGACCCGTATAAGGGTGCAGGCGTTGTGACCCGCCCTGCATACGGTGACGGCGATGCCGCGCCGGTAGAGCTGACCGCCACCGCGGCCAACGCTGACGGCAGTGTCACCAAAACCGCCAAAGTGTCGGTGATAGTCAAGGAAAAGACTCGCGAAGTGCCTGACGAAGCCTATGCCGCAGTCACCTTCCTGTCGGATTCCGACAAGACGAATGGTAAGACGGGCGAAGCGCTGTACATGTCTGCCACGGAAGGCAACAACTTCTTCTCCTTCAAGGAAATCAACAATTCCAATCCGGTCATCGAATCTAACGCCGATACCAAGGGCCTGCGCGATCCTTACGTGCTCAAGTCGCATGACGGGGACAAGTACTACATGATCGCCACCGATCTGAAGGTTTCCGCACAAGGATGGGGCCAGAACCAGCAGTATGGTTCGCTCAAGGTTGAAGTGTGGGAGTCCAAGGACATGGTCAACTGGACTCGCACCAACGCGGCCGACGGCGATACCGGCATTAAAATCAATGTCGACAATGCGGGCATGACGTGGGCTCCGGAAGCCTACTGGGATGATTCGCTCGGTGCTTACGTGGTGTTCTTCTCGTCACGTATGTACACCGACGACACCCGTTCCACCGCGGTGACCAGCACCAATACCGGCTACGCGTACAACGTGCTGCTGTACTGCATCACCCGCGACTTCAAGACCTTCACCGAACCGGTGATGTGGCAGGATACCAACTATTCCCGTATCGACTCCACGGTCATCAAGGTTGGCGACTACTACTACCGCTTCACCAAGAACGAGGAAAGCGGCGCTGCCGGAAGCTACATCACCAACGGCAAGTCCACGTTCCTTGAGCGTTCGAAGGTGCTGACGGCCACCACCGAGGAGGCATCTCCCGATACCGATCCGGAAACCGGCTGGCAGCTGCTTGACCAGCGCATCTTGCCGTTCGAAGGTCCGGAGGCTATCAAGCTCAACGCCGGAGACAAGTATCAGAATGAAGCAGGGGATGCCATGGTCATCATGGCTGATTCCGGTGGATACCAGCCGTACATGACCAGCGAATCCGCTCTGCTGAGCTGCGATTGGAACAACCGACTGTCGCAGACCGATGGATGGCATACTCAGAAGGATCAGAACGCGGGTGTGAGCGGCTACGTGTATGCCAATGGCATGCCGACCCCGACCCGCCACGGTGCGTTCGTCAATGTGCCTGCTGCCATCGCCGAGAACATGCATCGTTGGACGACCGCCAACCCCACCACTCCGGATGCGACTGACTCCACGACCAAGCTGGAGCGCGGTAGAGACACGCTGACTGCCACTGTCACCGCCAAGGACGGCGGCAATGTGGCCGGATCGGTTGTCTTCACCGCTGGCGACTGGACCGAAACCGTCAAGCTCAATGCTGATGGCGTCGCCACAGTCACCGCTCCAGAAGGCGCGCTGGGCAAAGTTTCCAAGATCACGGCGGCCTACGGTGGGTACACCGATAACTTGGTCAACGTGTCTGACGATGCAATCGAGCAGACTCCGGATCCTGATCCGACTCCGGACCCGACTCCTGATCCTGATCCGACTCCGGCTCCGACCACTAAGCCCGGTACTACCACCACCAAGAAGACTGCGAAGAAGGCTGCGGTTGTGGTGAATACCGGTGCCAATGTCAAGGGCATAGCGCTGGTCGCCGCAATCCTGGCCATCGGTGGTGCGTTGGCTGTTCTGCGTCGCTGGAAGGCAGCTCGCTGACTTCACATGAACGCTTCGCCTATTCCGTTTCCACGTATTCCATCCATCCCGCGTGAAAACAAGACGAAGCCCCGTAAGAGAAACCGTCCGGTTCTATTTACCTCCTTTCCGGACGGTTTCTCATCCTCCTTGTTATGCATGAATCGCATGCACTAATGCTGAATTCTTCAAGGAATATTTATGAATACGAGAAAACATCTCACCGTCAAACGGTTGACCGGCGCTATCGTCGCCGCCGCAACCATGACTGCCGTTCTGCTCGTTGCGCCAAGTACGATGGCATCGGAGCCATCGGCGCTTGACAAATACAAGAACGAAAGCAGCCTGCTTGTAGATCTGAATTTCAACGATCTTACGGCAGGACAAACCGGAACCTACCAATCGGGAAATATCGTCGCTTCGATTAATGGCCAGACGGCCACGGGAACCGGCGAAGACGGCACCACTGCAGCCAACCTGTCCAGCGGATTCTGGATGAGCCTGACATCCGCGGATGGTAGTGCGGTGCTTCAAGGCAAGCATGCCATTACCATCAGCTACGATTCGAAGCCCGCATCAAGCGGCAACAGCGGCTGGACGCTGTACGCGGCCCGCGATGCGGCGAAACCAACCTATGGTTATGAGCATTACATCGGCTTTCTTGACAAAACCGACAAGATCACATTCGAACGCTACAACAACACCACGGGCGGTCGCACGGGAGCCAATGTCAGCGGTGCTTCCAGTGTCGGCTGGAAGCACGTGGATGTAGTCGTATCCGACGAATCCACCACAATGTACGTCAACGGCACACTTGTGAACAGCGTGGAGGCCAAAGAAAGCCATGATCTGACAGAAATCCTCGGCAAAGACGGTGGTATTCTGCAACTCGGCAAAGCGAATTGGGGCGCGGAATACTTTACCGGTCTGATCGACAATTTCAAGATTTACGACAGTTCCCTAGCTGCGGCGACCGATGCGTTCAACGCCATCAGCGTTGCGCAAGAGGCAACCGAAAACTTCTCCGTCATTACGGAAAGCAACGGTGTGCCGATCGTTTGGTCGAGCGATAACAACGCGATCCGGTTCACGGAAGATGGAACCGCGCAAGTTACTCGCCCCGCAGTCGGTGAAGCCGATGCTGTGGCAACTTTGACTGCCAAGCTCAACGGCTCGGACGATCAGTTGCGGACGTTTAAGGTTACGGTTCCGCACATCATATCGGACGATGAGAAGATCCAAAGCGATCTTGATGCCGTGAATATCTTGGACGCCGACGATATTCGTAGCAATTTCGTGGTGCCGACGGTCGGTGACAATGGCTCCGCCATTACATGGTCCGTCAAGAACGATGGCGGTGCGAACGCTTCTATCGCCGAAGGATATAACGAGAACAATGCCAAAGTATCGGTGAATCGGCCGGCTGCCGGCAAAGATTCCGTCAACGTGACATTGGAAGCGACGGCGATGAACAACGGTGCCACCGCAAACCGGGAATTCCCGATCACCGTTTCGCCGATGCCTTCCGACCAAAGCAAAGATGAGGCATACATTTGGGCGTTCTTCACCGGCGAAGGCGTGGGAGGCGAGAAGATAAGCCTCGCCGCTTCCAAGGGCAACAACGCGCTCGACTGGAATACGCTCAATGAAGGCACTCCGCTGTTCACCTCCACCGAAGGCGAACAGGGATTGCGCGATCCATTCATCATGCGCTCGCATGACGGCGACACCTTCTACATGCTTGCCACCGATCTGAAGATCTCCGGCAGGAAGGGCAGCTTCTCGGCGGCACAGTACAACGGTTCGCTGTATATCGAGGTTTGGGAATCCAATGATCTGGTGAACTGGACGAACCAGCGTCATATCAAGGTCAGCGACGACAGCGCGGGCAACACGTGGGCTCCGGAAGCCTACTGGGATGATGAGTTGGGCGAATATGTGGTCTACTGGGCCTCGAATCTGTACGACAATGACGATTCGAGCACTCGTACCTCGCCAAGTTACAACCGCATGATGTATGTGACGACGCCTGATTTCATCACGTTCTCCAAACCGAAGACGTGGATTGACGTGGATCGGAGAGGCCAAGCTGGAGCGGGTTCCATTGATGTGACGGTGCAGAAGGAAGGCGACACCTACTACCGCATCTACAAGGATGAAAAGTCGATGACCTTGCGCCAGGAGAAGTCCAACACCCTGACCGATTCCATTGGAAAAGCCGGCGTCAAAGACTACAGCACGGCATTGTCCGGCAGCTCGTGGAGCGAAGTCGGCACCGCGATCGGCAACGACAAATCCAACGGATACGGTGGCACCTTCTCCGCAGGCGAAGGCCCCTCGCTGTTCAAAGCCAACGAAGGCGATGTGAACGGATACCAATACTATCTGTTCGCCGACCAGCCCAGCTATCACGGAGGTCCGAACCATTACGTGCCCATGGCGACCACCGACATTTCCGACGCTTCGAAGTGGACGGTAATCGGCGACAAGATGCCCGAGGAGAACTTCCCCGTCAATTCCGATGGTGGCAAGCCCCGTCACGGCACCGTGGTTCCGGTCACCCGCGCCCAGTATCAGACCGTGCTTGAAGCCTATGCGCCGAGCATCGCGGTCAAGTCGGTGGCATCGGTTGACGTGTCCACTAACGCCGGGACCGCTCCGACGATGCCGGAAACCGTGCATCTGACAATGGCTGACGGCTCCGAACAGGATGCTGACGTGCAATGGGATGATATCGACGCGGACCAGTACGCCAAGGCTGGCACCTTCACCGTCAAGGGAACCGCCCAAGACGACTCCCGCATGCCCGTGGAGGCAACCGTGACGGTATCCAAGCCGGATGACGGCAAGGATGATCCCAAAGATGACGATGCTGCCAAGAAAGCCGGATATCTGTGGCTGTACTTCAACGCATCCGACTATGAAAAAATCAATTACGGATACAGCAAAAACGGCCTGAAATGGCAGGCGCTGAACGATGGTGAGGCAATCATGTCTTCCACGCAAGGCACCAAAGGCATCCGCGATCCGCATCTGATTCGCTTGGAAGAGCCGGATGCGGACGGCAACAAGTATGTGATGCTCGGCACCGATCTGCACGCCGAAGGAAGCGCTTCGGGCGGTTCTTGGAATCAGATCAACGCCAGCACCTATCTTGTGGTCGCCAAATCCAAGGATCTCGTCATCTGGACCGATCCTGAACTGGTACCAACCGGTTTGGAAGGCAAAGTCGGCAACGCTTGGGCTCCCGAAGCGATCTGGGACGCCGAAGCGGGCAAATATCTGGTGTATTGGTCAAGCCGCGACCTGTCAACAGGCGGAGACAATCCCACTACTGGCAATACCGCGCTGAAAGTGTACAAAGCATACACTTCGGACTTCACCACGTTTGAGAATCCTCAAATCTGGATCGATCAAAGCTCGGCCGACCTGCATAACATCATCGACACCACAATCGTGCAAGGCGATGACGGATCCTACTATCGTTTCTCCACATCGGATTGGTACACGGTGATCGACACCGCGGATTCTCTGGAAGCGCAGAAGTGGACCCGACTAGTTGAACGCGACTCCGAAGTCAATGCCGACGGCACGTCGAAAATTACTGGAGACAAAGTCGTCAAGACCTCGGAATCAGGATTGAGCACCCGCATCGAAGGTTTGACCGTGTACCAAGGCACTGATGGGGCGTGGATTGTGATGGGCGACAACGGAGGCTACGCCGGCTGGACCATCGCAAAACTGTCGTCCCTGAAGAAGTCGGGCACATTCTCAAAGGCCTCAGCCAATTTCGGACAGCGATTCCGCCATGGCACCGTCGTCCGTCTAAACGTCGACGAGGAAACCGCCGTGCTCGCAGCTTACGGCGAACATACCGCGCCCAACACTCCTCTGGCACAGCAGAAGAATCCGATCGCGCAATTCACCTTTGACGATGAGGAAACCGGTTACACCAGCGATCTGGCAGTTGCCGGAATCCACGGAACGGCCAAGCTTGAAGATGGCAACAACGGCACCAAAGCCGCTCGACTGGGCAGCGGTTCCTGGCTGAGCGTCACGCAAACCAATGGCGCCGCACTGCTGTTGGACGCCACCGAGTTCACCGTCTCCTACGATGCTAAGCCCGACTCCAACGGCAATACCGGCTGGACCTTCTACGCGGCTCCGTCCACGGCTGCCCCGACGTACAACCAATCCGAACACTACATCGGAGTGCTTGATAAGGTCGGCAGCGTTGTTGTCGAACGATACAACACCGACGGCAATCGAGATGGTCGAGGCAACGCATCGGCCACCACAAGCGGCGACGGATGGCACAACGTGACCGTCACGGTAAACGCGAAGACGACACGTGTCTACATCGATGGCGTGCTTGCCGGCGAAAGCACGGACGTTTCCGGGCTGGGCGTCAAGGAAATCCTTGGCGAAACCGGAGGAATCCTGCAAATCGGCAAAGCCAACTGGGGATCCGGCGAATACTATTCCGGTCTGATGGACAATCTGACCATCTGGAATCGAACGCTGAACGCCAACGAAATCGCACAACGGAACAACGCGCCCGCGCTCGCATCCATCACTGTGGGCACTGTGCCGACCTCGTCGCAAGCAGATGCATTGCGTGGCACCGATAAGCACAGCAACGTGCGTACCAGCATGGATTGCGACGCGAAAACCATCACCTCCGTAGTGAACAATCGTGCCGAGATCAACGCCGTTCCGGTAACGTTCGCGCTGACTTACGACGATGCGAGTGTCACGGTCGATGGCAAGTCGTTTGCCAGCGGTGACAAGCTTGACATGTCCAAGAAGCATACGCTTGTAATCGAATGTTCGGACGGCAACGGTGGTATCGTTAGCGAAAAATGGACGCTCGAAAAGGCGGTTCAGTCAAATAATCCGGTTTTGCCGGGGCAATATGCCGATCCGGATATCGATTATTTCGACGGAAAATTCTGGATTTTCCCGACGACTGATGGCTTCTCGGGATGGAGTGGGAATTACTTCCATGCTTTCAGCTCGACCGACCTGGTCAACTGGACCGACGAAGGAGTGATCCTCGACGTGGATAAGAATCACGAGCCGACCACGAATGGCGACGAGAATACGGCAATTTCGCCTTGGTCTGTCGGATCCGCATGGGCGCCGACCATCGAGAAAAAGAATGGCAAGTATTACTTCTACTACTGCGCCAAGCTTGAGAGCGGTGAATCGGCGATTGGCGTGGCGGTAGCGGATTCGCCTGCCGGCCCATACAAGGCGGCCAAAGACCCCATCGTTACGCGTTCGATGGAGGGTGTGACTGTGGGGCAGGCCATCGATCCGTCGATTTTTACCGATGATGACGGCACGTCGTATATCCTGTACGGCAACGGTTCGGCGGCCATCGCCCAATTGAGCGATGACATGATGAGCGTGGTGCCGGGAACGGTCAAACGGATCAACGGTCTGAACAACTTCCGGGAATCCGTTGTGGTGTCCAAGCGCGATGGCGTCTATCACTGGACGTGGTCATGCGACGATGCCGGATCGGCGAATTACCACGTCGAATACGGCACTTCGCCGTCGCTGTTCAAGGAAGATGGCTCCGTGACTGATATCGACAACCATGGCGTGCTCCTGCAAAAGGACGCGTCGAAGAATTTGCAGGGTACGGCCCATCAGTCCGAAGTGCACGTGGTGGACGCGAATGGCGAAGAGCGCTGGTTCATGGCGTATCACCGTCACTACACTCCGCTTGGCGTGTTTACTTCCGGGCTTGGCTTTCACCGCGAAACCGCGATCGACGAGATCACCTTCGACGAAAACGGGCTGATGCAAACCATCAATCCTACCGATGAAGGCGTGTCGATCACGATGGCGAAGACCGATGCGTTGTCTTCCGCTGTTGCGGATGCTGCGGCGGTGGTCAACAACGGATATGACAGTGGGAAGTGGGATGCGTTCGTTGAGGCTCGTGACGCTGCGAAACTGGCGCTGTCTAAGGCTTTGGATGAGGGGCTATCGCAGGCGGACGTCGATGAGGCGTCTGAAGCGTTGACAGCGGCGCAGGCTTCGCTGAAGAGTGATTCGGACAAGCCCGGAGATTCGGACAAACCTGGGGATTCGGATAATTCTGGTGGTAATTCCGGTAATTCTGCTGGCAATGGTAAGAACAATACTGCTTCCAAGACCGGCAATAAGGTTGCCAATACCGGTTCGGCTGTCAGTGGCGTAATCGCCGTGATGGTGTTGCTGGTGGGAGCGGGTGTGGTATTGCGCCGGTGCGTCAGCGGGGCTGGAAGCGAGACCAGATGAGAGTCCGGAAGCGAACCTGGAAGCGGAGTTTGAAACAGATCTGAAGTGGATTCTCGCGCTTAAGTGAGTAATCTGCTGCTCTCGCCGGTTTCTTGGGTTCGATTCAGGCCGGTTTCATCTTTATGGTGAGACCGGCCTGACTTTTGAAATGTTGATTTTCTGTTGACCATCTGTTGATGGGAGATATTGGACGTTGCTTGTTGACACCAACACTGTCACTCTTTTGACGAGTAGAAACGGTAGGCTGGGACTATGACCGAAGAGAAGACTTTCCGTAAGACCAAGCCGGTTGCTGAATCCACTGCCGCAACCGCTGGCGATACTGTGAACGCAGCCGTTGATTTCGCCATGCTTGAACCGCGTGATCAGCTCAAGTCGCTGCTGCAGGCCGAGATGGCCGATAAGCCGTTCTCGGAACTTTCCTCAGTGTTGTTCGACCATCGTGGAGCGTCGATTGTTGGGCATATTTTGTTGGATACGTTGGAAGAGGCCGGCTATTCCGTTGATGATTTCGATGCGGTTGGTGCGCTGACTGCGGCTGCGGTTCCGCTGGTTTCCGCTATGATCCAGGCGGCCGCTTCTCGAGGTGAAAACCTTAACGGTTTTGTGATGGATTTTGTGTATCCGTCCATCAAGGGGCCTTCGATTGCCGGTAAACGTGTGGTGTTGCTGGATTCCTGGCTGTCTGAAAAGTCATATGTGCAGACGTCCTCTTTGGTCACCTTGCGTAACGGCAATGAGTTGAGCCTTGACTTCTCCGTGGTGAAGAACGAAGGCGCCGAAGTGCTTGCTGTCGCTTCGTTGATTGGTGGCGTCGATATGGCCGACCCGTCGATCAAAGTCGTCAATCCGGTGGATGGGTCCGAAGCTGAACTGCCGTTTGTGGAGGTCTTCAAGGAGTCGGAGCTTCACTGACCAGCGCGACTTTCCGGTTGTACCGGCGGTTTTTTAATGATGTCATCCGCCGTGTTTCATGGAATGTTTCACGGGTATTGTTCTGTTGGAATCATGCTGACGTTCATGCTGACATGAGTAAAGGAAAAATAAAGTCGGCAGTACGGATGCGGTTGACGGCAGGCGATCTCCAAAATCGCGGTGGGCAATGCTGCGATTGCCGATGTTGATCGTGGGCGAATGGTGGAAGATATAACAGAAGTTACCTGTCGACGAAATATCGGACGACGAATGTGAGGAAAATCGTGCATCAGCCTAATCCTATTGATATTGCGGCGAAAGCGTCCGGAGAGCCGGCTTTTCGTGAGGTGGGCGTAGGTCCGTGGGGCCAAACGCATCCTGGCGAACCTCGTCCGGATGATCCGCAATCACCGAATTATGATCGTCGATTCGATACTGTGCTGCTTGATGAGGGCGACCGTCGTAACGTGCTTGACCGGTACCGCTACTGGACGGTTTCGGCCATTAAAGATGATCTTGACGATCATGGTCGGCATGATTTCGAAGTTGCCGTGGAAAACTGGACGCACGATTTCAATATCGGATCCATGGTGCGCACTGCCAACGCATTCCAAGCGAAACGTGTACATATCGTCGGACCGCACAAGTGGAATCGCAAGGGCGCGCTGATGACGGAACTGTACCAGCACGTCGAAAACCACCCGTCCATAGCCGAGCTTGTCGAATGCTGGAAGCTGCGCATTGCCGGAGAAATCGCCGCAGTCCAATCGCAAGCGGCCGCAATCGCATTCCGCATGCGCGAAAATGCAAAAAAAGCGAACTGTGCCTGCATGAGCGAGGCGGCTTCGTTAGCTGAGATCCGTGTTGCTGGGTGCGCTCCATCTGGTATTTCAATGGACGTTTCAGCTACGAGTGGTATTGAACATGGAAACGAGTCCACTTGTATGGCGCAGTTGGCGGCGATTAATCAGCGTATCGCCGAGTTGAAGGCCGCGCGGGTGATTGCGCTCGATATCATTCCCGGCGCGGTGCCGATGGAAACCTACCATTTCCCGAAGCGATGCCTCATGCTGTTCGGCGCGGAAGGTCCGGGGTTGTCTGAAAAGGCGCTCGAGCTGGCCGATGACGTGGTCTACATTTCTCAGTTCGGCTCAGTCCGTTCCATTAACGCCGGAGCTGCCGCAGCAGTCTCCATGCACGCCTGGATCGCCCAACACGCCACCATCCAACCCTAATTTCCGTTCCTGATTTTCAGCCTTGATTTCCAGTTCCGACTTTCAGTTTTGATTTCTAGTTCTGGCTTTCAGTCTTGATTTTCAACCTTGGCTTTCAACCTTGACTTTCAACCTTGACTTCGCGTGACGATACCTTCCTTTTGGACTGCCTCCCTTTTTGTTGCTCAAAATGGGAGGCAGTCCAGTTTGCGGGAGGATTGTTCATCCTAGAGTCCAGTTTTCTCCAGTGACTGGAGGTTTTTGGACTGTGCGGGCGTGTCAGCGGGAGGATTCCTCCAGTGGGTGGGTGATTTTGGATTGTGCGGGGCGTGCCGGCAATGCCGGTGTGACGTGGCTGCCGGGCGAGGCGAAATGGGCGGGCGCTCGTCACACAGACGCGTTAATGTTAGGGACATGCCTACTTTCACCAAAGAAGAAATCGTGCATCTGGGCGATTTGGCCCGAATTGCACTTACTGACGAGGAGATCACCCGTCTGCAGGGCGATCTGAACGTCATCGCAGAATCCATCAACAAGGTCCAGGAAGTCGCTACCGATGATGTGGAGCCAACCGCGAACCCGATTCCGCTGGAAGCCTACCTGCGCCCGGATGTGCCGGAAACCCCGCTGACTCAGGAAGAGGCGACCGCAGGAGCCCCGGTTTCCGAGGCCGGCATGTTTGTTGCACCGCGCATTCTGGGGGAGGAGTGACATGAGCGAACTCGTCAAGCTTTCCGCCGCCGAGATGGCGGCTAAGATCAAGGCCAAGGAAGTTTCCAGCCGTGAACTGGTTGAAGCGCATCTCGAAGTCATCGAGGCCGCCGAGCCGAGCATCAAGGCTTTCCTGAAGGTGTCCGGCGATCAGGCCCTCGAACAGGCCGACGCCTTCGATGCCAAGTCCGATGAGGAAAAGGCAGCACTGCCGGAACTCGCCGGTGTGCCGATCGCCATCAAAGACATGATCGTCACCAAGGGCATCGAAACCACCGCGGCCTCCAAGATCCTCGAAGGCTGGGTGCCCCCGTACGATGCCACCGTCATCGAGAAGCTCAAGGCAGCGGGCATGCCGCTGCTGGGCAAGACCAACCTCGATGAGTTCGCTCAGGGTTCGTCCACCGAGCATTCCGCCTACCAGACCACACACAATCCGTGGGATACCGAACGTGTTCCGGGCGGTTCCGGCGGTGGTTCCGCAGCTGCAGTGGCAGCGTTCGAAGCCCCGCTCGCCCTGGGTACCGACACCGGTGGCTCCATCCGTCAGCCGGGCTCGCTGACCGGTACCGTCGGTGTCAAGCCGACCTACGGCGGTGTCTCTCGTTTCGGCGCAATCGCCATGGCTTCCTCGCTCGACCAGATCGGCCCATGCTCCCGTACTGTGCTCGACGCGGCCCTGCTGCAGGAAGTGATCGGAGGCCACGACAAGCGCGATTCCACGTCCATTCCGGAAGGCCCTCGCCCGATGGTGGCGGCCGCCCGCGCAGGCATGAAGCGTGATCTGAAGGGCCTCAAAGTCGGCCTGATCAAGGAGCTCGGCGGCGAAGGCTTCCAGCCGGGCGTTATGGCACGCTTCAACGAAGGTGTCAAGAAGCTTGAGGAGATGGGCGCTGAAGTCACTGAAGTGTCTCTGCCGCACCTGCCGTACTCCCTTGGCGCGTACTACATCATCATGCCGTCCGAGGTCAGCTCCAACCTGGCTCGTTACGATGGCATGCGTTACGGTCTGCGCGTCATGCCGCCGGCAGGCGTTCCGCAGACCGCCGCCAACATGATGGCCTACACTCGTGAAGCCGGTTTCGGCGACGAGGTCAAGCGTCGTATCATCCTTGGCACGTATGCCCTGTCCGCCGGTTATTACGATGCATGGTACGGTTCCGCACAGAAGGTGCGCACCCTGATCATCGACGATTTCAAGAAGGCTTTCGAGAAGGTCGACGTGCTTGTTGGCCCGACCAGCCCGGTCACCGCATTCAAGTTCGGTGAGAAGACCGAGGATCCGATGGCCATGTACGCCATCGATATCACCACCATTCCGGCCAACCTTGCAGGCGTTCCGGCCATGAGCATTCCTGCTGGTCTGAGCGACGACGGCTTGCCGGTTGGCTTCCAGTTCCTCGCTCCGCAGCAGCGTGACGAGGCCATGTACAAGCCTGCCGCGGCACTTGAGGCGGCTCTCGAGGAAGACTGGAACGGTCCGATCTGGCAGTCCCTGAAGACCCCGTGGCTCGACGGCTTGAACAAGTAGGAAGCATCGGAGGAAAGAAAACAAAATGGCTGAAAAGTTGATGAAGTACGCCGATGCCGTCAAGAAGTTCGATCCGGTCATCGGTCTGGAAACCCATGTTGAGCTGAGCACCACCACGAAGCTGTTCTGCCCGGCCGAAGTCTCGTTCGGTGGCGATCCGAACAGCCAGCTCACCCCTGTGAGCCTTGGTCTGCCGGGTTCTCTGCCGGTGGTCAACAAGACCGCAGTCGATTACGCCATCAAGCTGGGTCTTGCCCTGCATTGCGAAATTGCCGAGTGGAGCCAGTTCGCGCGTAAGAACTACTTCTACCCGGACATGCCGCGCGATTACCAGATCTCGCAGTATGACAAACCGACCAACGGCAACGGCTATCTTGATGTGGAACTTGAAGACGGCACCGTGTTCCGTGTGCCGATCGAACGCGCCCACATCGAAGACGACGCAGGCAAGAACACCCACGTCGGTGGCGCTGACGGCCGTATCGAAGGCGCTGACCACTCCCTGGTCGACTACAACCGTGCAGGCGTTCCGCTGATCGAAATCGTGACCAAGCCGATCGTTGGCGCAGGCGATCGTGCTCCGGAAATCGCCGGTGCCTACATGCGCGCCATCCGCGACATCGTACGTGCGCTTAATATTTCCCACGCTCGCATGGAGCAGGGCAACATGCGTGCCGACGTGAACGTGTCGCTGCGCAACAGCCCGTCCGATCCGTTCGGCACCCGTTCCGAAACCAAGAACGTGAACTCGTTCCGCGGTATTGAAAAGACCATTCAGTATGAGATTCGCCGTCAGGCGGCCATTCTGAGCGAAGGCGGCGAGATTCTGCAGGAAACCCGCCACTGGGATGAGGCTTCGCAGACCACCGCAGGCGGCCGCGTGAAGTCCGATGCCGACGATTACCGCTACTTCCCGGATCCGGATCTGGTGATGCTGCACATCACCAAGGAGCACATCGAAGAGATGAAGGCTCAGATGCCGGAAATGCCGCGCGAGCGCCGCAACCGCCTGAAGGGCGAGTGGGGCTTCAACGATTTGGAGATGCGTGACGTGCTCAACGCCGACGCTCTGGATCTGCTTGAGGAGACCGTCAAGGCTGGTGCCACCGCCGCAGGTGCCAAGAAGTGGTGGCTGGGCGAGCTGAGCCGTGAAGCCAACAACAAGGGCGTGAGCCTCGAAGAGCTACCGATCGCTCCGGCCGATGTTGCTGAGGTTGAGAAGCTGATCGCCGATGGCAAGCTCAACGACAAGCTGGCCAAGCAGACCGTCGCCGGTGTGCTTGCTGGCGAAGGCACTCCGGATGAGGTCGTCAAGAAGCATGGCTTCCAGGTCGTGTCTGATGACGGCGCTCTCGAAAAGGCCGTGGATGAGGCTCTCGCAGCCAATCCTGACATCGTTGAAAAGCTCAAGAGCGGCAATATGAAGCCGATGGGCGCCATCATTGGTGCCGTCATGCGTGCCACTCGCGGTCAGGCTGACGCAAAGGCCGTCACCAAGATCGTGATGAGCAAGATCAAGTAACGTTTACAACGATTGCTGACGATTACAGCCGATTGTTGAATCGCAGGGAAACGCACGTTCCAAAAAGCTTGGGACGTGCGTTTTCTTTTCGTTATTCCGGAAAAGGGATTTCAAAGAAAGAGAATGCATAATCGCGAAGCGCATTTTCTTACGATTGCCGACATGTCCTTCAACATCAGGTTATGCTGGTAGAGGAATATGTACAGCGATTGCCGCCGCGCGGATTCACAGCTGACATACAGTCGGGTACAATACCCTCGGTATGGGTGCGGCGACGGTCGTGCCTGCAATGATGTAGGGGACAGGAATAATGCCAGAACAAGTTGAGGCTGCGACACAGGAGCAGTTGGACCAGCAGTCGCGTGAATTGCCGGATCTCATCGTCATTCCGTCTATCAAGGGCGAGATGGTGCATCTGCGTCCGTCCGTGATCGAAGATCTTGAACGTATGGACGCCATTGGGGCGTACATCGGCGCTTCCGGAATCACCGGCAAGGATCGGGTTGCCGAGCGTGGCGCGGTGCATGCGTGGGTGCGTCGTTCCGTGGCATGGTCCCAAGGCGAAACGCCGACCGAATCCGGTGTGGGGGATCCGGAGTCGCGTCGCACGATCGCATGGTCCATCATCACCGAAGCCGACCATGATGGCGATGGCGAGATCGATGCCGCGAATTCCGACAATGTGATTGGCATGATTTTCCTGATCGATATTGACGGTTGGGCTCGTTCCGCGCGCATTCAGGTGGTGCTTGGCAAGGATTACCGCGGCCGTGGCTATTCGCGTGACATCATGCCGCGCGTGATGACGTACGGACTTGCGCCGGAACCGGCAGGCCTTGGCATGCATCGCATTTGGGTTGCCGTGCCCGAGCAGAACACGCGTTCCGTGTCCGTGTACCAGTCGTTGGGATTCGTGCCGTCCGGTCGTTCGCGCGACGCCTTGTGGAACGCTTCGCAGAACCGTTACCAGGATCTGATCGTTATGGACACGCTGGTTGACGAGTTCGACCCGATCCGTTCGCTTGACGCGTTCGGCATGCATGTGATCGAAGATAATCCGGGCGTCAAGGAAGCGTTGAGCGCGCGCGAGCATTCCATTGCCATCCGACTGAATGAGAAGAATGCTTCGAAGCATGATGCGGAAGGTACGGATGTCAACGATGCCGCGGCAGCTGCGCAATCCGTGCAGAAAGCTTCTTCCGATGGTGCTGGTGACGTGGTCGAGGCTGTGCGGAAGGACGCGGAAGGCGCGGAACCTGCGCGACAAAGCGAGCATGATGATCGCAAGTCCGTTACTGGCGATGCCGATGCCGAAAACAGCTGGCCGTACACGGCGGGCGAGCGTAAGACGTCGAAGGAAGCTTGGTGGCGCACGCTTGGTCGTGGTCGCAAGCGCGATACGGAAGGTAAGTGATGAGCGCCGAGGATCTCGATAATTACGAAACCGACGCGGAACTGGCTCTGTATAAGGAGTATCGCGACGTAATCAAGCTGTTTACGTATGTTGTTGAAACGGAACGTCGCTTTTATTTAGCGAATAAAGTCGATTTCAATGTGCGTTCCGCAGGCCAGGACGTGTATTTCGACGTGCGCCTGACTGATGCTTGGGTGTGGGACGTCTATCGTTCCAGTCGTTTCGTCAAGAACGTGCGTATCGTCACGTTCAAGGATGTCAATGTTGAGGAAGTGCAGAAAACCGATATTGACATTCCTGATTCCATCTAGTTGCGCAGTTGCCGGTCACGCGGTTGCCAGTTGTGCGGTTGCTGGTCGCGTAGTTGGATTGCGTAATGTGGTTGCGCGCTTTGGCCGCGCAGTCGGGTCGTGCATCGGCCGGTTTGATGATTGCGTTTTGCATGATGCGATAGCCGTATATCCGGCTGACTTGGCTTGATTTTGTAAGCATTCGCACAAGTTGCGGTGTTCGTTTCCCTACCCTCGGGTAGACTATCAGGGATTTTTGTTTTCATAAGGAGACCTCAAAGTGACGCAAAAGCAATCCGTGGTGATTATCGGCGGTGGCCCTGCAGGCCTGACTGCCGCTTGGGAGCTCGTCAAGGACGGTGGCTCCGAGAACTACGACGTGACTGTGTTGGAAGCGACCCGCGAATTCGGCGGCATCTCCCGCACCGTCAAGCATGATGGCAACCGTATGGATATTGGCGGCCATCGTTTCTTCTCGAAGGACGAACGCATCATGGATTGGTGGAAGGGGGTCCTGCCGCTGCAGGGCGCGCCAAGCTATGATGACAAGAAGCTCGGTCGCGAGCACGATATGGAACCGGGCGGACCGGATCCGGAAGTCGAAGACAAGGTGATGCTCAAGCGTCATCGCGTGTCTCGTATTTACTGGAACCGCCACTTCTTTGACTACCCGATTTCCCTGAGCGCCAACACGTTGAAGGCCATGGGTCCGAAGCTTACGCTTGTTGCCGGCTTCAGCTACCTGAAGTCCATGGTGCACAAGCTGCCGGAAGACAATCTGGAGAACTTCTACATCAATCGTTTCGGCCGCAAGCTGTATTCCATGTTCTTCGAGGGGTACACCGAGAAGCTGTGGGGTCGCCATCCGTCCCAGATTTCCGCCGATTGGGGTGCGCAGCGCGTCAAGGGCCTGAGCATTATGGGCGTGCTGAAGAACGCGTTCCAGAAGCTCCTGCCGAAGAAGCGCAGCAATGCTGAGGTTGAAACCTCGCTGATTGAGGAATTCTGGTATCCGAAGTATGGTCCGGGCCAGCTGTGGGAAACCGTCGAGGCCAACTGCGAGGCCGCGGGCGTGAAGGTCATCACCGACGCGAACGTGGTGGAGATTCGCCAGGCCGACGGCAAGATCGCATCCGTGGTATATGAGGATTCCGAAGGCAACCGCACCGAAATGGCCGCGGACGACTTCATCTCCTCCATGCCCGTCAAGGATCTCATCAACGCCGTGGACGCTTCCAGCCAGCCCGCGCCGAAGGACATGACCGAAATCGCCAACGGCCTGCCGTACCGCGACTTCGTGACCGTTGGTCTGCTCGTCAAGCACCTGCGCCTGTCGAACACCACCGACATTCCCACCCTCGGCAACCCGCCGATCGTGCCTGATTGCTGGATTTACGTGCAGGATCCGGGCTACAAGGTCGGCCGTTTGCAGATCTTCAACAACTGGAGCCCGTACCTGGTCAAGGACGTTGACAACACCGTGTGGATCGGTCTTGAATACTTCTGCGAAGAAGGCGATTCCTTCTGGAACATGTCTGACGAGGAAGCGAAGAAGTTCGCCATCCAGGAGCTTACGCGCATGCAGATCATCAACGGTCCGCAAGACGTGATCGACTCCCATCGTGAGCGCGTGAAGAAGGCGTATCCGGCATATTTCGACACCTACGATCGCATGCCTGAGCTCGTGGAATACCTCGATTCCTTCGGCAATCTGTATTGCGTCGGCCGCAACGGCCAGCATCGTTACAACAACATGGATCATTCCATGGCCACCGCAATCGAGGCCGTCGGCAATATCAAGAACGGCAAGACGTCCAAGAAGAACGTATGGTCCGTCAATACCGATAAGAGCTATCACGAGGAAAAGTAGGTTCCGGCAAGACCTGCACCTGTTGCTGTAAAGCATGTGGTAAAGCGAAAGACCCGTCATGTGATCGCATGGCGGGTCTTTCGCATTGTGATTTGCGATTTGTCATTGACTTGAATGCTTGATTGGCATGAATACGTTGGCACGCCTACGTTGCGTTGGTCTGGATGACGTTGTATGGTTAGGGAAGTTCGAAAACCGTGATATTTCGCGGCGGACTTTCAGTGGCGGAAATTTCCGTATCTCTTTTTACAGCTGTTGCAGGCGTGTGCTTGCGAAAGCTAGGGGAAAGGCAAAAACCAGTGGCAACCAGCCCGAATCTTGAAGACATGAAACTGCCTGAGCTCAAGGAGCTCGCCAAGCAGATGGGCCTTCGCGGCACCTCCACCATGCGTAAGCCGGAACTTATCGCGACGCTTCAGGCCGCTCGTTCCGGCGGTGAAGCGCCTGCCGGTGTGACCGTGCGAGCTCCGAAGTCCGCTGCACCGGCCGCTCCGGTGGCTCCTGCTGAAGCCCAAACCGCAGACGCTGAGGTCGCGGCGAACACGGCTGAGGAATCCGGCAAGTCCAACGAGGCTGCCGAAAGCAAAGCCAACGAGGCTGAGCAGTCCGAAAAGCAGACGGCCAAAACCGTTAGGAAGACCCTTGCCGGACGTGCTGATAGCGCTGAGCGTGCGGAGCGCTCCGAACAGACGGAACGTGCCGAGCGCACCGAGCGTGCTGACCGTCGCAAGCAGGCTGAGGCTCCGACGAGCGAGGAGGCGGCCGATGTCATGGCCGCGGTGAACGCCCTGGACAGCATCGATGAGGCTCCGAAGCGCCGTCGCCGCCGTGATGCGGACGCTGCCACCGATCTGCTGGCCGAACTGGGATTGGACGATGCTTCGCCGAAGCAGGATGATCGTCGTCGCCATCGTAAGGATGATGCGTCCGACGTTGAGCCGCGCCGTCGCCGTCGTGCGGTGGAAGGGCCGAAGGATGAGGACGTTGTGCGCGATCTTGATGACATTCTCGCCACGTTGCCTTCGCAGGGCAGTGATGATGACGAACGTCGTGACGAGGCTGAAGACGGTGATTTCGCGCGTCGTGGTCGCGGTCGCGTCAGCGATAGGGGTGACCGCGTGGATCGTCGTGGCCGTCGCCTGCGTGGCCGTGACCGCGATTATGACGAGCGTGACGAGCGTCGTGGCCGTACCGGCGACCGTAACAATGATCGCAACGAGCGTAACGATCGCGTCGAGCGCAACGAGCGCACGGATCGCAATGTTGAACGCGAACAGCGTCACGAGGAGCCGAAAGAGGATCTCGTGCCTGTCGCGGGCATCGTCGACGTGCTCGATTCCTACGCTTTCGTGCGTACCTCCGGCTATTTGCCGGGTCCGAACGACGTGTACGTTTCCATGGGCCAGGTCAAGAAGTATGGGCTGCGCAAGGGTGATGCCGTGCACGGTTCCATCCGTACCCCGCGTGAGGGCGACCGCCGCAACCAGCGTCAGAAGTTCGTGCCGCTGCAGTCCATCGACTCCATCAACGGCATGACCGTGGAGGCCGCACAGAACCGTCCGCAGTTCAACAAGCTCACTCCGCTGTATCCGCAGGAGCGTCTGAAGCAGGAAACCGCGCCGAACAAGCTCACCGGCCGCCTCATCGACATCGTGGCGCCGATCGGCAAGGGCCAGCGTGGCCTGATCGTGTCTCCGCCGAAGGCCGGCAAGACCATCACCCTGCAGAACATCGCCAACGCGATCGCCACCAACAATCCGGAAGTCCACCTGATGGTCGTGCTCGTGGACGAACGTCCGGAAGAGGTCACCGATATGGAACGTACGGTGCAGGGCGAGGTCATTTCCTCCACCTTCGACCGTCCGGCCTCCGACCACACCACCGTCGCCGAACTCGCCATCGAACGCGCGAAGCGTCTCGTGGAGCTTGGCCAGGACGTGGTGGTGCTGCTTGATTCCATGACCCGTCTGGCCCGTGCCTACAACATCGCCGCTCCGGCTTCCGGCCGTATTCTTTCCGGTGGTGTGGATGCCCAGGCGCTGTACCCACCGAAGAAGTTCTTCGGTGCCGCTCGTAACATCGAAAACGGCGGCTCTCTGACCATCATCTCCTCCGCACTGGTGGAAACCGGCTCCAAGATGGACGAGGTGATTTTCGAGGAGTTCAAGGGCACCGGCAACATGGAGCTGCGCCTGAGCCGCGAACTGGCAGACAAGCGCCTGTTCCCAGCCATCGACGTGAACGCTTCCGGCACCCGTCGCGAGGAACTCATCACCGATCCGCAGGAGCTGCCGATCATCTACCGTCTGCGTCGTCTGCTTGGCGGTCTGGAGCCTGAGCAGGCTTACCAGACGCTTGTGCCGCGTCTGAAGAAGACCGCGACCAACCGTGATTTCATGGCGTCGCTGATCCAGCAGAGCGGCAATACCGCGAATAACGGCAACAGCTAATCGCAGGTAATCGCAATCTGCGGTTACGCATCCAAGGGTCGTATGACAATCGCCATGCGGCCCTTTTGTTTCGTTCGGCTGTCTTTCTGTTCGGCTGTCTTTCTGTTTGGCTGTTTTTCCGTTTTGCAGTTTTCAACTACTTTCGAATGCGTTTCGATTGTTTTTCGAAAGTTCCGCACGATTCGGCAATGTGGATGATCACGTTGTGGACATACGGTATGTAAAAATCGACGCACGAAAAAATACGAAATCGAAAGTAAAAAGACGAAAATAGTATTGCTATATAGGGGGTATATGAAAAAAATAGGAGAAAAATGATTGAAAATCGAAATTCGTTGGAAATGTTACGAAAATGCAGTTGACGGATTGTGTGTTGGGGTGGGTATGGTAATGGACGGAAACGTGAGCTGCATAGGGGAGTCGGTCCTACCGGACTGATGCAGAATGCTTGTTGGAAAGGGGTATCTATGACAGGCAATGGCAACGAACCCGACACCACGCATGCGAGCGTGGGCCAATTCGACGATATCGACGAGACCATTCTCAGCATGCTGGAGAAAGACGGCCGCGCTACGCTGTCTCAGCTTTCGGACGCTACGGGACTGTCGATTTCCGCGGTGCAATCGCGCGTGCAGAAACTGGAACGTCGTAATGTGATTCTCGGCTACAAGGCCGTTATCGACGATGAAAAGCGTGGCCTCGCCGTACGTGCCTACATTGCGGTCACGCCGATCGATTATTCCAAGGAAGCCGAGATTCCCGCCAAATTGCAGGATATCGAAGGCATCATGTCGTGCGATTCCGTGGCTGGGTCACCCAGCTACATGCTGACCGTGCGCGCAGCCTCGCCAAGCAAGCTTGAGGATCTGCTGAACGTCATCCACCAAACGGTGCCGGTGAGCACGGAAACCACGATTGTGCTGCAACGGTACTTCTCCAAGTGACATGCGCGCGGTAGTCTTGTACGCATGAGCGATAGCGAACATGACTGGCTTCGGCCAGAAGAAGAGCATGAAACCGAAACCGTCATCGATGCGGGCACCGCGCAAAGCAATCCAGAGGTCGCCGATGCCGTGGCGAAAATCGCTGCATTGCGCCAGTCGATCGACAATGTCGACACGGCCATCGTTTCCCTATTGGCGGAACGCTTCAAATACACGTCCCAAGTGGGTGTGCTGAAAGCCCGCGCGGGTTTCGCGCCGGCCGATTACAAGCGTGAGGATTACCAGATCGAACGGTTGCACCGCATTGCTGTCGATGCCGGGTTGGATCCCGACATCGCCGAAATGTATCGCGAATTCGTGGTGACCGAAGCCAAGCGCAGGCATAAGCGCATCGCCGAGAACGGCGTCGATCCGGGTGCGCTTGACATATTCGCCTGACCTGTCTGTTTTCCGCGAAATCGTTTCTTGCCGGGGCATGCCGCGCGCTACATTGATTGCTTTGGAACGTTGTTTTGATTGCGATTGAGAGGCTCGGCATGCGTCGTTCTGTTGCGTTTCGTGCATCTTGTGCCCATCATGCCGATAGCACGCGTGGTGAGCGTGATATGCGTGTGGCGAGTGTCCATCTGCGGCACATGCTGGCTGCGTCCATTGCGGTAACGCTGGTTTCGGCGGCTCCCGTATGCGCGGTCGGGGTTTCGAATGTGGTTGATGCGGTGCATCGGAACGGCGAGTACGTCTCGGCGGTGGCCTCGCACGATGTGATGAGCGCATATGAGTCCGTTGATGAGCCGGGCCGCTTGTATTTGACGAGTGACGCCGCTTCTGCAACTGATACGGACATGAATGCAGATGAGGGCGCGACGTCTTCGCAGCGCGTGCCGCAAGAGCGTGTGGAACTGCCGTGGGATATAACGGCGACCTTTACTTTGGACGGTCCGACCGTCAGCGCATCCAAGATTTCCGGTGCATCGGGCGTGGTCGGCATCCGCATCGATCTGAAATCGGAACGACCGGAGGAAACGGCTGATCTGACGCCGATCGTCGCGTTCACCATTCCCAACCGCGTCGGCAATGACGCGACCTCAGACGAAGGCGTGCTTGTGTCTGCCGGCAATTCGTCGACATTGGTCGCTGCGGTAGGCAAGCCGGGTGAGGATCTTACGATTCATACGTATGTGACTGCGAAAAACTTCACCATGAGTTCGCTGTCTGTCGCCGCTGTTGCCTGCGATTCCGAAAGAACTGGCTGCTATGGCAATCTCACCAGTTTGACCGATCGCGCATCCACATTGGTGGATGGTTTGACGAATGTCGGATCGCAACGCAACCATGAGCTCATCGCGCAGCTCGAACAACTGCGCGATCATGAAAAGGAGCTTGCCGAAACGACCATCGCCCAGCGTGAGCAGGAACATGAGCAGGCGTTCAACGGGTATATCGACGCGTACGTCGGCTCGTATACGACGCATCTTTCCGGATCGATTGGCGATACCACGCAACTTACCGCCATTCTCGGCACCGCGGCCGAATTGAACGGCGATACTGCGGTGGCGCAGTCCGTGGTCGATCTGGCCAACGCGGTCAACGATGTGAGCGCCGCATACCGACATACGGGTGCCGCCGACGCGGTGAACGAGGTGATTCGCACCATCGAACAGCGTGGCACATCCGGTTTGGTGGCGGAACTCAACAAGCGTGCGGGCGAGGAGCAGCAGCGTGGCGCCAAGGATTACAGTGCCGGCCAGTCGCAGCTTTCTTCGGCGATGATTCCGTATTCCATGGATTTCACCGACGCGTACACCGCTCGGCTTAAGGAATTGGGGACTTCCGCAGGTTCGGCGCAAAACTTGGAATCTCAGGCGATTGCGGATGTGCGCAACAGCATTGACGGCAATGAGAAGTTGAAGTCGGCTTCAAGCAAGGTTGACGATGCGATGCAGGCGTTGGCGGATGCGAGCGAGCACACGGGTCAGGCCAGTGCGTTCCACCAGATCGTGCTTCGTTTTGCGGATCAGCTTGATGCAGGTGATGATTCGACCAGTTCCGACGATACTGTCGATGGTTCGGAAGTTACGTTGAAGGGGTCTATGGGACTTGCCTCGGCTTCGGAGACGTCGCTTGCGGGCCGTGCCGAGCGGGCGCGTATCAAGGCCCAACGCAAAGAGGAACGCGCGCAGGCGGATGCGGCCAATCAGCAGAACGCTTCCGACGGTACTGCGGCCAGCTTGGTGGACGACAAGAACGCCATCAGCATGGATGATGTGATGAGCTACGCGGGCGGCCTGCGATCGTCATTTGGCGCGGCTGCCGATACCACGTCGAAGAACGTTGCGAAAGTCGGGGGAGTGGAATCAAAGAAATCCAGCGATGGCGATTCGGTAGATTCCGCATCTGAAAATACTGGAACAACAGGAAAAACCGCATCTTCCGAAATGTTGATGACAAGTGCGTTGCCGATTGCAGCATACGGCATTGCTGGTTCCGGAAATCACACGTTGATTGTGCCTGATAATAGCGATTTGATTGACGAGACCGTTGAAATTGCGGCCGCTGCCGAAATATTGCAGCAGGCTTTGCAGAAGCTGTATCCGGATATGCCTGTGCAATCGCAGCCTGCTAAGGCCGCGCAATCTCAATATCTGCTTGCAGTTCCCGTTTTATAAAAATGTATGAACATAGGATCCAGATACACAAAGAGGGGGCCTTCCAATCGTGGAAGATCCCCTCTTAGGCTTTTTAGCCGGCTGAGCCGTTAAGCAGACAGTCCTGTGGACTGTCTGTAGGTGAAGTGAACGGCTTTGCCACGAAGGTTGCCGGTTTCACCTACAGTTGCCATTAGTTCTTCGGCTTTTTAGCCGGCGGCTCTCCAAGTTCGCTGTCGGCCACAATCACGTCGATGGCGGCTTCGGCATCAGCCTTGGCCTCCTTGACGGCTTCCTTGGCTGCTTCGGCGGTTTCCTTGACGGCCTTCAGTGCGGCGGCCGCTCCCATGAAGGAGATGCGTCCGACCACGCGACCGGCCTCGGCGATATCGCCCAATGCGCTTTCGATGGATTCGCGCGCTTCATCGGAAACGCCCAGCTGCACGGAAAGGATCGGGGTCTTCATCGAAACCTTGGCCTTCGACTTGATGCCACGCAGCGCGGCC
>ENA-OWPB01000207-OWPB01000207.1-human-gut-metagenome-genome-assembly--contig:-NODE-207-length-83141-cov-9.921563_pt1 | contig 83141 bp, 81 predicted proteins | sample MGYA00248260_ERZ651838 | MGnify/ENA primary metagenome ERZ651838 (study PRJEB26924, sample SAMEA4378304) | human gut metagenome | biome: human gut; feature: human-associated habitat; material: faeces... | reverse complement strand
ATAGACCGAAGGTCTATGAGTACAGAGGCTCAATGCCTATCTGTATAAGTAGTAGCACACAAGGCGAAAGCCAGTGAGGTCATAGACCGAAGGTCTATGAGTACAGAGGCTCAATGCCTATCTGTATAAGTAGTAGCACACAAGGCGAAAGCCAGTGAGGTCATAGACCGTCAGGTCTATGAGTACACGGCTCGATGCCGTTGGTCAGTTTATGAAAAAAATGAAAAATTTGCAGGATTATAAAAAAAACCTTAGCATTTAAAATTTTAGTTTAAATGCTAAGGTCTTTTCTATTGTTTCTTCAACAACTTGCAAACCCATATCATTACATAAAAAAGCACAGGCAATATTATCATTGACCATGCACTTGCTCTCCACGCATTAGTAAAATCTCCAACTCCAAAGTTTGTAAGAAGTGCAAGAACTAATGTAAGCAAAGCACAAAATACAAGTGAAATTATTGCCAATATGGCAAGGATACGTTTTAATTTTTCCATAAAAACTCCATTCTGTCACAAAAATGCAACGATAAAGCTAAAAAAGCTTATTTTCTGAACTCTTTTTAGTATAGTAGAAATAATATTTTATTGCAATTATTGTTTACTATTTGTATAATATCCTAGAGAAGAAAAATATAATGTTAGGTAAGAACAGGTGCTTAGCATATTAATACATTTGGAGGAAAAAATGGCAAACGATTATTTATTAAAGACATGGCGTGAAATCGCTTATAATCAGGAACAGACACAGGAGCAGTACAATCAGTTCTGGGGTGCTTATTTCGTACAGGAGAAGGAAGTATACAAAGATATTCTTGGACATCCTGACGTAGTAGTAAAGGGAACAGTTGAAGAACTTGCAAAGAAATACAATATGGAAGTTCTTACAATGGTAGGTTTCCTTGATGGAATCAACGAAAGCTTAAAGGTTGAGAATCCAATAGAAGAATTAGAAGATACAACAGAAGTTAGCTTAGAATATGATCCTGAAAAGTTATACAAGAACATGGTTGATGCTAAGGCAGACTGGCTTTATAACTTAGAAGAATGGGACAACCTTTTAACACCTGAAAGAAGAAAGGAACTTTACAAAGAACAGAAACTTTCAGGAACAGTTATAAAGGAAAAGAAAGTTGGAAGAAACGATCCTTGCCCATGTGGTTCAGGAAAGAAATATAAATATTGTTGTGGAAGATAGTTTTCACAAAAAAATAGGCTGTTGTATCAGCCTATTTTTTTGAAATTATTAATTGATATTTTATAAAGAAAATCAAAAACAACAGCATCTTAATGGCAAAATGTCACTAAGGTGCTGTTATTTATTTCTGTTTATAACTATTTATAACTGCCTTTGCAGCTTTTTTCTTTGATTCCGAATGGCCGATTATAATATTGTATTCTGTTGCACGGATGGCATTAATTGCCTCCAAAGCCTCGTCGCTTGTTTTTTTCTTAAAAAGAATTGTGGAGCCATCTATTAATGTAAAGTGAAGTGAAAAAGTTGGTTCTTCGCTTTTAGGATTAAGCGAAATATTTCCAAGTCGGTAGCACCACACAATATCATTAAGTGGAAGTATGGAAATCTTGTTTTTTCCAAGGTCTATGCAATAGTTTTCAGTTATATAAATCGAGTTAATCTGTATGTAATTACCAAAACTAAGTTCTGACTCGGCATCGTCAATATATTCTTTTCCAAGCTGTTTGTTTAAAAAAGTGCAAACAGGGTAAAGATATGGATTAACTATTCCCATAATTGCTTCGACTATATTCTTTAATGAAATCAGCATAATAACTATAACAAACCACATAAAAATCATATATTTAATAGGGTGGTAATTAGCATTGCTAATTAAACACTCACCTGTGATTTTTGAAAGGGATTGAGAATCCCAGTTTAAGTCTTTTGAGAATGCATCAAGCATCTCCCTGTAAGAACTGTTGGGCTTTATAACTTTGCCTTTAAAACTGTAATTTTTTAATGTTTTTTTAGGTGTGCTACCTACAGGAAGAATCACAAAAACACATTGATTGTCATTTAGTGCATAATAATATCCGTATTTCTTATTGCCAAATTTTATAAGATTGTAACCTGAGTAATGTAGGGCTTTGGCAGTTACTTTTACGTATTTGTCAGAAAGTCTTACATTATATATATTTGATATGGGTTCGGGATTAAACACTTTAAAAAAAGGAAAAATCATTAACGATAAAATCATAAGAATAAAAGTTATCGTTGGAATGATTAGTCTTTTGGCGGATAAATTACGGATTTCACCAGTAATATTTATCATAAAAAGTTACCTGTTATATTTACCTTTCATACCTGTTTTTTATTTTATAATTTTAACATATTTTAAATTGTCATAGTCAGTATAATGTAGTGTGAGATTTTTGGCAAGTCTAATGGTTGCGTTTATAAAGTTTTGCTGATAGAATGGTAAGGATTATGGAGGAATACTATGGAAGCATATACGGGTTTTGCACAGGTTTATGATAAGTTTATGGACAATATTGAATATGATAAATGGTGCGAATATTTGGTTAGCATTTTAAAAGAATATGGTGTCAATTATGGTATTGTGTTAGACTTGGGCTGTGGAACGGGCAATATTACGGAACTGTTGGCAGACAAGGGCTACGATATGATTGGCGTGGATTACTCCCAGGAAATGCTTAATATGGCAATTGAAAAAAGAAAAAACGACGGTATATTGTATTTGTGCCAGGATATGCGTGAACTAGATTTGTATGGAACGGTGGCGGCAGTAGTAAGCCTTTGTGATTCCATTAATTATATTACGGAATTCGAAGATTTAGTTACAACTTTTAAGTTGGTTAACAATTATCTTGATCCAGGTGGAATTTTTGTTTTTGATTTAAAAACAATAGAGTTATACAGAAGTATAGGCGAATCAGTAATTGCCGAGGACAGAGAAGACTGCAGTTTTATTTGGGACAATTATTTTGATGAGGAAGATTGTATAAATGAATATATGCTTTCTATTTTTGTTAAAGGTGATGACAATAGATATGATAAATTTAGTGAGGAGCATTATCAGAGAGCTTATACAGTTGAAGAAATCAAAGAAGCTTTGAATCTTGCAGGACTTGAGTTCGTAACTGTTTATGATGCATTTACAAGAAATGAACCTAATAGCGAAAGCGAAAGAATATATGTTGTGGCAAGAGAATGTCAGAAAAATCAAGTTTTGAAATAAAAACTGAAAAAGATATAGATTAAAAATCAGGAGGAAAAAATAAGTGGACTATATAGTAAGAGCAACAGCAGCAAATAGTCAGATTAGAGCGTTTGCAATTACATCAAGAGAGATGGTTGAAACAGCAAGACAGCATCATAATACAAGTCCTGTAGCAACAGCAGCTTTAGGTCGTTTGCTTACAGGTGGAGCAATGATGGGCGTTATGATGAAGGGCGACAAGGATATTTTGACAATTATGATGAAGGGGGACGGACCTATTAACGGAGTAACAGTTACAGCAGATTCACACGGAAACGTAAAGGGATATGTTGGAAATCCTAACGTGCTTATTCCTGCAAACTATGCAGGCAAGTTAGATGTAGGCGCGGCAATCGGTTACGGAACATTAACAGTTATTAAGGATATGGGACTTAAAGAGCCTTATTCAAGTCAGGTTCCACTTGGAACAAGTGAAGTTGCAGAAGATTTGACTTATTATTTTGCAACATCAGAGCAGGTTCCTTCAGCAGTAGGTCTTGGGGTGCTTATGTCAAAAGACAATACAGTAAAACAGGCAGGCGGATTTATAGTACAGTTAATGCCTTTTGCAGACGAAGAAACAATTCAGGCATTAGAGGATAGAATCAGCAAAATTACATCAGTTACAGATATGCTTGAAAAAGGTATGACACCTGAAGATATTCTTAAAGAAGTAATGGGCGACATGGATGTTGAGTTTACAGACAAAATCGATACACAGTTTAAGTGTACATGTAGCAAGGAAAAAATTGTAAAGGCACTTGCAGGATTAAGCAACAAAGAATTAGACGAAATAATTAATGATGGCAAGGCAATCGAAGTAAAATGTGATTTCTGTAACACAACATACAAGTTTAGTGTTGAAGAATTAAAAACATTAAGAAAAAAATACTAGACTTTCAAACTTTAGAGTGATAAAATCTTAAAGTAAGTAAAGGTATCTCTCAGGAGGTTGAAATGAGTAAAAAAATTAGAAATACAGAAGTTGATCATCTTTTTGATGCAATATTAACATTAGAGAATAAGGAAGAGTGCTATACATTTTTTGAAGATGTTTGTACAGTAAACGAGTTGCTTTCTATTTCACAGAGATATGAAGTAGCCAAAATGTTAAGAGAAGGAAAGACTTATCTTGACATATCTAATGCCACAGGTGCATCAACAGCGACAATAAGCAGAGTCAACCGTTCACTTAATTATGGAAATGACGGGTATGATATGGTACTTGAAAGAGTATTAAAGAAAGATGAATAAAAAGTAAAGGTACGAGATAGAGATTTCGTACCTTTTTCTTTTATGCGAAAATTCAATAATATTCTACTAAATAAGAGAATATTCCACTTTTTTAAAAATTAAGTATGCTATAATGAAAATGAGAAATCCAATATGGAAAAGAAAGAGAGTAGGAGGAAAGATATGAAAAAAAGTAAGAAAAAATTTATTATGTTTGCTATATTAAGCGTTTTGCTAATGGCAAATATGAAAAACGTAAATGCTGGACAAGTTCAGAAGAATGATAAAAGTGTTGCGATTGAGGAGTTAGGAGGTTATTTATCAGGAGTGGACTGTCAAAAGAATGATAAAGTAGAAATAAGTCAGTCTTTTAATGTGGAAAATTCAAAAAACAAAAGTTCTATATTTTTTGTGAAAGTAGCAGATGAAGAGATAGGAGCAATAAATGTTACAGAATACGAAGGAAAAAAATTAACGTCATTTTTATATAGTGAAAATTTTTTTAATGATATAGGAGAAGAGAGAATTAGCGTTGAATCAAATGGCAATGGATTAAGTTTACATAGCAAAAAAGAAACGAAAGTAGTAACAGGTGAAAATGCAGGAAAAACAATAAGAAAGAATAATTCAGATAGAAAATTAAAAAAACGAAAGTTTTCAGATATATCAAAAAATGTAAAATTAAATTCAGATGAATATGAAATAGAGACAGCAAGTATAAATGATAGTGAATATACAACAGATTTTTCATATATAGGAACGCATAAGAAAAAGTATGAAACTATAAAGAATACAAAAAATACGTTAATGTTATACACGACAAAATTAGATTTGATTGCTAATGGAGAAATTAACAATCAGGGAATATGTTGGGCGGCAACAGGGGCTAGCATTATTAATTATAAACGTGGCGGAACGGTTAAATGTAATGCAAGGAAAGTGTATTATGATTTAAAGAAAAAATACAATGCGGATCCAGTTGGAAATATTCAGTGGGAAAAGAGAATGTGGGAGTATTATGCAATATCTATGAAATATGTTGAACATAAATTATCTTTTACAGATGTTTTGTATTTAATGGAAAGCCATAAACCGGTTTTTTGTAGTTTCTTACATAATGAAGAAAACAGTGCAAAAAATTATGCTCATGCAGTAGCTTTGTGTGGATGCTATTATAGAACAGACTTGCAGCGATATTATTATGTTTATATGGATCCTAATATGCCAATGAATGGAGAAAATGTATATGTAGTCAATCATATTTTTCCTTCAGAATTAAATGGAAATACGGGATATAAATTTTATTATAATCCAGGAAATGGAGATATTTATAATAACTGGAGATATGCTTTTTATTAGGAGGGAGTATGAACACAAAAATAAGCGTTGTGATAGTAATGGTGATTATGTTATTTATTTGCAGTCAGGGAAATATTGTTAATGCAGAAACCGTAAAAATTGATACAAACCGATTTAAAACTGTTGTTATTGAAAAGGGTAAAAGTGCAAAATTATGCAATTTGTCAATGAAAAAAATAAAATGGAAAAGCACTAATAAGAAAGTAGCAACTGTTAATAAAAAAGGATTAGTTAAAGCTAAAAAGATTGGCAAGGCAAAGATAACATTAAAGGATCAATATGGTAAGAGAAAGACTATAAATGTGCAGGTGAAAAAGAAATTAAAAAAAGCTACTAATAAGAATGTTACAGTCAAGGTTGTAGAAGGTAATAAAGATTATGTAAAGCTTGAATTAAATAATAAGTCAGACCAATGTATTTTTGTGGCATATCCATACTATTTAATTGTCAAGAATGGTGAGAAGAAAGAGTATGTAAGCAAAAAAGAAATTCTTAATTCTAGGAGACCACCGATAAGTTTAGCACCAGGAAGTAAAGTGCGAATAGGAGTAAGTCTTACTAATTATAATATGATTGAAGGATTAACATATAAGATAGAATGTGAAGTGTTTACTAATCTACAGGAAATCGGAATAGCGGATTATGAAATAACCACAACATTTTGTTATAAGTAGCATGTTAACTGCGTATGATTTATTTTTTTGAAATACATACAGTTAATTTGAATATTCTGAATATGTTTGGTTAACATAACACGGAGAAAATTATAATTTTAATAGAGTGTACCCCGAAAATTAAAGGAAGTGTAATTTTCGGGGTACAAATATTGAAGAAAATATAGTATAAGTGACATATTGGTTAATATAATACATAGAATAAAGATCAATATGTGACAAAAACGTATTTAAAGCAAGAATAAGTGATATAATCAGTTTACATAAAATAAAATCGTACCCCAAAAACAGAAGATTTGAATATGTCTGGGTACGGTGCAGAAAAAGTACGTGGAACACTACAATTTATTTCTTATCTTTGCCAGTATCACCCTTTGAACTAGGCAAAGAATCAATAAGCTTCTCAATAAGTCTTTTTCTAATATACATATCGTAGCTTAATGTGGCAATTAGCCCAATTGTTTCAATTGATTCACGGTCAGAGCTTTCTAAGTCACCAAAGATGTTCTGAGAATTTTTAAATTCTTTAATCAAAGGCTCAATAAGGTCGCTTTTCTGAACATGATTTAAGAAAGCGTTAGTTACATCTTCTAATGAATTAGGAATGTCATCATTATTGTAATAATCCTTTAGAAGTGGAGTTACAATAGTCTGGATATCGTTTATAGATATAACATTCTTAAAGAAAAAGATTAAGATTAAGATAATCATGTGATCTTTTGAATACTTCTTTTTTTCAGGAGGAGGCAACAGGCGGCTTTTGGCGTAGTTGTTAATCATTGTTTTTGTTAAAAGCTTGTCATCATCATGTCTTTTGGATGTGTTGAATTTTCCATTAAGATATGTTGTTACCTGATCCATATATAAATCTATGTTAGGAATATCATCAATGTTAAATGATTCTATTTCTTCTAAAACCTGGTTAATTAAATCTTCTGATTGCATTGTCTTACTCCATAAATAATTTATTATCTGATACTACAAGGATAACACGTAGTAATAAAAACCACAAGATAAAATATTAATAAAAAAATCTATATAAAATCATGGAATATGGGAATTGGAATATAAAATTGAAACAAGCAAATATAATAAAAAACAAAATTAAAGGTGTCTTTATTCTTAGAATGGAATATGTTAAAATATTTTAGCAGTGTAAATGATTATGAAAATTGGAAACAGGTTACAATCAACGTAATCATAATAACAAATTAAACAATTATAATTACCGGTAAGGATGGAATTTATGAATAATATATACGAAACATTAAATGATATGCAGCAGTTGGCAGTTTATCATACGGAAGGACCATTGCTTATATTGGCAGGTGCAGGGTCCGGAAAGACCAGGGTGCTGACTCATAGAATTGCATATTTAATAGAAGAAAAACACGTTCAGCCATACAATATTATGGCAATAACTTTCACAAACAAAGCGGCAGGTGAAATGCGTGAGCGTGTAAATAAGATTGTAGGTTTTGGTGCGGAACAGGTTTGGGTAAGTACTTTTCACTCAGCCTGCGTAAGAATTTTAAGACGATATATTGACAGAATAGGATATAGTAACGATTTTACTATTTACGATACAGAAGACCAGAAGAAACTTTTAAAGGACGTAATCAAGAATCTTAATCTTGATCCAAAGATGTATAAGGAGAACGCAGTTCTTGGAAAAATATCTGATTTCAAAAACAAACTTGTAACAACAGGCGAGGTTGCCCAGATGGCACAGTCAGATTTTAAATTGCTTAATCTTTCAAAAATTTACAATAATTATCAGGAAGCTTTGAAGAAGAATAACGCGTTGGATTTTGATGACCTTATAATGAAAACAGTTCATTTGTTCAGAAAATGTCCTGAAGTTTTGGAAAGTTATCAGGAAAGATTAAAGTACATTATGGTTGACGAGTATCAGGATACTAACGGAGCTCAGTTTGCTTTTATTAAACTGCTGGCTTCTAAGTATCAGAACCTTTGCGTAGTAGGTGATGATGACCAGTCAATTTACAAATTTAGAGGTGCGGATATTTCTAATATTCTTCAGTTTGAGAAAAACTTTAACAATGCAAGGGTAGTTAAGCTGGAGCAGAATTACCGTTCAACAAAGACTATTCTTGATGCGGCAAATGAAGTTATTCACAACAATAAAGGTAGAAAAGACAAGACACTTTGGAGTGACAATGAACAGGGTGAAAAAATAGATTTGTATCAGGCTGAAGACGCTTACGCAGAGGCAGATATGGTAGCCTCAACAATTAAGAAGAATGTGGATTTTGGAAGGGCAGATTATAGTGATTACGCGATTTTGTACAGAACAAATGCCCAATCCAGAGCATTGGAAGAAAAATTATTGCTTAGAAATATTCCTTACAAAATCATTGGCGGACAGAACTTCTATCAGAGAAAAGAAATCAAAGACGTTTTGGCATACCTTAGAATTATCTGCAATGCAACAGATGACATAGCTGTAGAAAGAATTATAAACGTGCCAAAGAGAGGCATTGGTGCGACTACAGTTACTAAGGCTAAGGATTTTGCAAGAGCTTACGGTTTTAATTTGTATGAGTCATTGCTTGAAGTTGAAAACATTCCGGGGCTTGAAAGAGCAGCAACAAAGGTAAGAAAATTCACTGATTTAATTGAGAATTTCAAAGACCAGCAACAGAGTATGTCTTTGAAAGAGTTAGTTAACGAAGTGTTAAACGAGACAGGATATGTGGCAGAACTTGCAGCAGAAAACACAGATGAAGCCAATGGCAGAATCGAAAATATTGATGAATTAATAACAAAGGTAACTGAATACGAGGAGAATACAGACAATCCAAGTCTTGCAGAATTTTTGGAAGAAGTTGCTTTGGTTTCAGAAATTGATAACTTAGATGAAGACAGCAGTTATGTTGTTTTAATGACAGTTCACAGTGCAAAGGGACTTGAATTTCCTAATGTTTTTCTTTGCGGAATGGAAGACGGATTATTCCCGGGATATATGAGCATTATGTCAGATGATCCGGAAGAACTGGAAGAGGAAAGAAGACTCTGCTATGTTGCAATAACAAGAGCAATGAAGCATCTAACAATAAGCTACGCAAAGCGTAGAATGGTAAGAGGGGAGACTCAGTACAATATTATTTCAAGATTTGTAAAAGAGATTCCAATGAGCCTTGTAAACAGCAAAAATGTAACGGATAGAGTTGCAGCAGGTTTTGAGAAGAAACCATCTTTTAGTGGTTTCGGCGGCTATGAAGGCTCGTTAAATCATGGTGGCTCAGGCTATATGGGTTCATCTTACGGCGGTTCAAGAAATTTTGCTGCAAATGAACACAAAAACGCTTATAGAACAATGGCAAAGAAGCCTGCATATGGCAATCCGTCAACTAAGCCGGGCTTTGGAAAGCAGTTTGTTGTAACAAAGGCAGACATTGATTATGGCGTTGGCGACAGAGTTCATCATACAAAATTTGGCGACGGAACAGTGCTTGGCGTGGAGGATGGACCAAGAGATTATCAGGTAACAGTTGAGTTTGACACAGCAGGTCAAAAAGTTATGATGGCATCTTTTGCAAAACTTAAAAAATTGTAGTAAATATATTTGATTTTTGGTATAATACCAATAAGTATAAATTTTGAATCTATTATCAATCAGATAGAAAACGAGGTGACAGAAATGGACGATTTAATTAAGGGCGTAAAGATTGGAAAAATCTTAACAAAAGACGATGAGAAGAAAGAAACAAAGAAGATTGTTGCAATCGTTTTGGCAGTAATTGCAGCAGTAGCAGCAGTAGCAGGTGCCGCATATGCAATCTACAGATTCGTTAACAGAGATTATTATGATGACTTTGAAGATGATTTCGAAGATCTCTTTGAAGACGAAGATGAAGATGATTTTGAAGAAGAATAAAAATTAAAAAGCAAACAACAAAAAGTGGCCCAAGCTGAGTAGTAGTTGGTAGAATCCGGCGACTGCTTTGTTTGGGCTAAAGTTGTTTTAAAAGGAGAAAAGATGAAAAAAGGCGTTGAATATACAGGAGTAGTTACAAAAATTGCTTTTCCAAACAAGGGGGAAGTTGATTGTGGTGAAGACGGAATAGCATCAGTAAAAGGCACATTGCCGGGACAGAAGGTTAAGTTTGTTGTTTCAAAAAAGCGTTCAGGCAAGGCTCAGGGAAGATTAAAGGAAATAATTGAAAAATCACCAATGGAAGATGTTGAACCTAATTGCCCACATTTCGGTGATTGCGGTGGCTGTTCTTACCAGACAATGAGTTATGAGAATCAGTTGAAACTTAAGGAAGACATAGTTAAGGGGATTCTTGACAATGCAATCAAAGGAGACTACCAGTTTGAGGGAATACTTGGCAGTCCTGTGCAGTGGGGCTACAGAAATAAGATGGAATTTTCTTTTGGTGACCAGTTTAAGGATGGACCTTTGGCACTTGGAATGCATAAGAAAAACAGTTTCCACGACATTGTAACAGTGGATAACTGCAAGATTGTAGACAGGGATTACAATATTATTTTAAGATGTGTTTTGGATTACTGTGCAAAAAAAGAGTTACCTTTTTATCATAAATTACGTCACGAAGGTTATGTAAGACACTTGTTAGTCAGAAGAACAACTAAGACAAAAGAACTTTTGGTTGCCCTTGTTACAACATCAGATGCAGAAATGGAGAAGAAAGCTGACTTAATGAGTTTGGTGGAAGAAATAAAGGCATTGGATTTGTCAGCTAAGTTGTGCGGAGTTATCCATATTATTAATGATGGTTTGGCAGATGTTGTGCAAAGCGATGAGACAAGAGTTCTCTACGGACAGGAATATGTTTACGAAGAACTTTTAGGCTTAAAGTTCAAGATTTCAGTATTTTCATTTTTCCAGACTAATTCACTTGGAGCGGAAGTTTTGTATTCAAAAGCAAGAGAATATATCGGAGAAACAAAGGACAAGTTAATATTCGATCTATACAGCGGAACAGGCACAATCGCCCAGATTCTTGCGCCTGTTGCAAAAAAAGTAGTTGGGGTTGAAATTATAGAGGAAGCTGTTGAAGCTGCAAAAGTTAATGCAAGCTTAAACAACCTTGAAAATTGCGAGTTTATAGCCGGCGACGTTTTAAAGGTAATTGACGACCTTCAGGACAAACCTGATTTAATCGTACTTGATCCACCACGTGATGGCATAAATCCAAAGGCATTGCAGAAGATAATCGACTTTGGCGTTGACCGAATGGTATATATAAGTTGTAAGCCAACAAGCCTTGCAAGAGACTTGGAAATGCTACAGGAGCAAGGGTATAAGGTTGAAAAAGCATGCGCAGTGGATATGTTCCCTGGAACAGTGCATGTGGAGACGGTGGTAAAACTACACAGGAAAGATATCTAAAAATCCTTGATTTTAGGCACTTTGAGAGCTTTTTTAGGTTTGATAAAGATGGCTCAAATAGGAGAAAAAAGACACTTTCCAATGGAGTTGACGTTTCTGTAGTATTAGATGTGGTGACTGGGAACACACGGTAGTAACGTTCACAATTAAAGAAAAAACAAATATTTACTTCGTAGTAATTAAGACAAAGGATTACTCGTTTTCAGCAATGAAAATGAGTAATCCTTATTTTTTTGAAAGGAGAATTTGAAAATGGAAGAAATTAAGAATGTTAATCTGACACAATTGAAACCTTTTAAAAATCATCCCTTTTCAGTAAATTTTGATAAAGATTTTATTGAATTGATGAAAAGTATTGATAAGGAAGGCGTAATAGTGCCATTACTTGCAAGACCTAATCCTAATGGAGAGGGGTATGAACTTATATCAGGGCATAGAAGAAAAATGGTATGTGAAGAGTTAGGAATAGAGGAAATTCCGGTTGTCATCAGAGAAATGAATGATGAACAGGCAATAATTGCAATGGTAGATATAAACCTGATGCAGAGAGAAAAGATTAAGTTAAGTGAAAAAGCCTTTGCACTAAAAATGAAATTAGAAGCAATGAGCCGACAGGGACAAAGAAGTGATTTAACTTCTGGTCAAGTTGACCAGAAGTTGAAAAATAGGAATGTAAAAACTTATGGAATAGAAATTGAAAAAAAAGACAATGAAGAGTTAGTATTTCGAAACAGTGAAAAAACAACAAATTCATATTCATCAAGAAAAGAATTAGCGATGCAAATAGGTGAAAGTGAAAGACAAATACAACGATATATTAGGTTAACAAATTTAATACCACAAATATTAGAAATGGTAGATGCTGAAAGAATAGCCTTTACAGTTGCAGTAGAGTTATCTTATTTAAAAGAAACTGAACAATATGAATTATATGCGGTAATGGATTTAGAGCAATGCACTCCGTCATTAACACAGGCTCATAGAATGAAAATGTCAAGTCAAAGCGGAAATTTGGATATGGATAATATTTATTGCATATTGGAGGAAGAAAAGCCAAATCAAAAAGAAAAAATAAAAATACCAGCAGATTTGTTGGAAGAATTTTTCCCTGAAAATTTTACGGAAAAGCAAAAGATAGAGTTAATAAAAAAATTAGTTGAAGAATGGTATATAGAACAGAATGAGATTGATATCAAATTGTCCAAGCGATAAATCACCATGACATGGTAAGTATTGCAAATTATTTACCATGTCAGTCAATTCAAACAATTAAAAGAATGACTTATCATTATGACATGCGATAAAACATCGCAGTTGTAAATTGAAAACTGAATAACAATTACAAATTTATGAAACAACAAGTTTCATATCTTACATGAAAGAATTGATGTAAGGAGTAAAATTCCGGTGCATCTGTCCGGATAATCATTCACAGCATTGCGATAAGAACCGAGGGATTGAGAAAAGAAGGCGGAGCAGGCAGGACAGATTAAATGTAGCGGAAGGATAATAAACCACAAAGGAGTGAGAGAAGCTCCTTATCCTCGAAATGGCAGCAGAGGAGATAGTTTCTATTTAGAAGCGTCGTGAACGCAAAAGCGGCTTGTTTGTAATTCCCAGGTGTACGGGCGATGAGGGCTTAGAGATAAGCGAAGTACACATACATAGTTAATACCCATAAGAATACTATGAATCTAAAGAGAAAGGAGCCTAAACAGTTGGGAATTAACACAAAAGCTTTTAAGAAAGATGAAATAAAAAGCGAAGCCGATAATAAGAAACAGTTAGTAAAAGAACTTCATAGCTGTATGAAATGTAAATATTTCTGGGGAAATGATAACAGATGTATCAATAATAAGAAATGTGGTTCAAGAAATAGTACAAATTGTAACGAATACAAGCCAAAGGATAGCAAGTGTATAGGATGTCCTTATGGAAAAGACAGTTTATATTGTTTTCCTTGTATGAAAGATTTGTTAGGAGAATAAAGAAAGAAGGATACATAGATGACTAAAAAATCAAGGAGGCACAGAAAGATGGAGAATAAAATAGAAATAATTGCAATTGACCACGGATGGTCAAATATTAAGACAGTAAATACAGTTTTTACAACGGCAGTAAACAGAATTGCCAATGAACCGGGAATCTTTGACAATGTTCTTCAATATGAAGGAAATTATTATTCGGTAGGCGGAAAAAGACTTGAAGTAAAAGATACTAAGGTCACAGATGATAGTTTTTATCTTTTAACCTTAGCTGCTATAGCTAAAGAGTTGAAAATCAAGGGAAAGAATCATGCAGATATCTTTTTATCGGTGGGACTTCCCCTGACAAGGTTTGGTGCTGAAAAGGAAGACTTTATTAAGTATCTGTCAAGAAAAAGAGAAGTAACGTTTAAATTTGAAAAACAGACCTACAGAGTAAATATTGTAAAAGTATCAGTTTTTCCTCAATGTTATGCGGCAGTAGCAGACAGAATGGCTGAGTATGGCAGGAAGCATATTGTAGTAGATATTGGTTCATGGACAATGGATTTAATGACTATTAAAGACATGAAACCTGAACTTTCAGAGTGTGACACAAGACCTATGGGATTAATAACCTGTATGCACGCAATAAATAAAGAGTGTGTTGCAAAATTTAATTGTGAGATTGATGAATCTGAACTCGAGTACATAATGAAAACCGGTGTATGTAACATGGAAGAAAAATATGCAAAAGTTGTTGAATATGAAATGAGAAGATTTGCAAATAAGGTATTTAACACATTAAGAGAATTTAATATCAACATTAATATCACTCCAATAACATTTGTTGGCGGTGGTGCAACAGTAATGAAAACATATGGAGAAAATACTGGCAAAAATATTAGTTACATAGAAGATATTAAGGCTAACGCAAAAGGATTTGAATATCTGGCAAAGGCATTTATGCTTTCTAAGGCAAAGCAGAGAGGAGAAAACTAGATGGCAAAAAATGACGATGGTTTTTATCATACTTTAAGGCTTAGCAGGAGAAATCCTACTCACATTAAGATACATCAGATACTGGCAGATTTAGACAAATCAGTTTACAAATCGCAAAACCAGTTTATAGCTGATGCAGTAGAATATTACATTAATGCATTAGAGAATGATTTTATAACAAATGATGATAGGGAGAAAAGAGAAGAAAATTTTGTTACCAAGTCAGATATTCAGAAAATGAAAGAAGACATCAAAAATGAAATTTTGAGTGAGGTAAATAAGCAAATGTTATCAGTATTAGGCAGCTTTACCGGAAATCTTGTAAGAAGTTCAAATCAGAATGAAACTGAACAGAAAGATGAATTTAGTGCAGATGACACATTGTTAGGACTTGCAGAGATGTGGGGAGAATAGGAGGCAATATGGCAGGAAATATTTTATACGGAATAAAAGAATATAGTATAGGAGCAATAAAGATACTTGCAAAAGTTTTAATAACTATATGTCAGTTATTACTTGAAATTATTAAAATACTGTTTATCATTTGCGGTACAGTTCTGAAAATGTTTCTTGCCGTGTTCTTTATTGGCAGGAAAAAATAAATGAAATAACAAGCATATTATTGTATAATCAAGGAGGTAGAAATGAACAGAATACGGGATGAACCAGTTCTTCATCCCGTGTTGTAACTTAATAAATTCGCATCAGTAGGAGCGGATATGGTATAACACGGATAGCCTGTCCCTCTTACGGAAGGGAAGGCACAATGAAGAAGATAAAATTAATCATAATATTAGGATTGTTATCAATAACAATTCCACAGATGAATGTAAATACATTTACAGTGCAGGCAGCAACTGTCAAGAAAGTTTCAGGTGTAAAAAAGAGTAAAGTAAAAGATGGCTCTTATTTTTATTCCAAGAAAAAGTACTATGACGGATGCTACAGAAAAATCAGTTGGAAAAAGATTAAAGGTGTAAAGGGGTATCAAATCTACAGATATGACTATTATTCAAAGAAATGGAATAAGATATTAACTACAAAGAATACTTCTTTTAATATTACGGATATGTGTGAAGGAGAAAAAGTAAAGCTTAAGGTAAGAGCATACAAGAAGAAAAAAGGAAAGAAAATATATGGTAAATTTTCAAAATCACTTACACATACAGAAAAAAGTAATCTTTATTACACAAAAAACAATAAGTTAATTAAGAAGGGCTGCTATGCCTCAGGAGTAAACGGATATCATAAGTATTGTGACCAACAAGCCTTTAAGCTACAAAATGACTACAGAAAGAAAGCAAGTGTTGTAAAGCTGGAATGGTCTGATGTACTATATGAGATATGTAAAGTTAGGGCAAAAGAGATAGTGGATGAATTTTCACACAAAAAACTTGATTCAACTGCCAAAAATATTTTAAAGAATAAGTATGGTTATGAAGAATGGATGTTGTGGGGAAATGTCGGAACCAAAGGATATGGAGTATGCATCATCAGTGGTGAAAATATATTTAGCGGAAGCAGTTCACCAAAACAGGCAATGAAATCATGGAAGACCAGTCAGGGACATTACCACAACATGGTGCATCCTGATTATCGTTACGGTGCAATAGCTTCATATAAAGGTTGTTGGGCGGCAGTATTCAGTATGGTAGATGTAGATGAAATAGTGTTAAACAATAACACGGAAAGTCTGGAGCCTGCACTGCAAATTTTAGATAGAGAATAAAAACAGAATATAAATTGATAAAAGATCGTCTTTTTAGGCGGTCTTTTTCTTTTGAAAGGAGATTTGAATAATGAATAAAATAAAGAGACTCGTGGCAATGATGCTTGCAGTTATCATGTCCGTTACGGTACTGCCACAGACACAGATAAAGGCATCAACCGGCACTGCTTCATTAGTTAATATAGGACAGTTAGGAACTGTCAATATTGGTGACAAAAGTGAAAGCGGAACGTGGCTCAAAACATTGGTAAATAATAAATCGGTGTTTTGTCTGGATTTAGGAAAAGCATGTCATTCCGGTGACGTATATGTGTCATCAACCAGCGAGATAGCAAGTGACAGCACTAACGCAAAAACCGCCGTAAAGGCAAAAACGGGATATTGGTATGCATATATAAAGAAGAAATCTAATAAAGCATGGGTTTATGCTCAGTGCTTAATATGGAGTGCAGAAGAAGGAAGGACAAGTGAAAGCCAGTTAAAAGATGTTATAAAACAGGTTAGAGACAATACAGGATATTATAGTGACAAAACAGTTAATGAAATCTATAATCAGATTTTTAAAGTAGACCATGTTGTAACCTGTTCAATTTCAAAATGGACATCATCTGCATCTTCCAGACAGGTATTGATGGAAATTAATTCCACAGATGATGTAGAAGAAGACTATAAGTTTTATCCATTGAATGACAAAATGAGATACAGACAACGTATTACACTTACAAAAAAGGATGAAGATAATAATGCACTTCCAAAAGTTAAATTCTTATTAACTGCCAAGAACATTAAGGAACTATATTCGTTCAGATTTAACGGATGGGGAGAGCCTGAAGGCGACGAAGTGGATGAAGACCAGAGCAGATTTGAAATTGAAGCATTAACTGATTCAAACGGTAAAATTACATACAAGTTTGATTATCAGATTCAGTCAGAGAACTACTATTATTGTAAAGCTGATGATTTGAAAGATATGTCAGATACTGCAAAAAAAGAAATTAAAGATAAACTGGATGATGAAGGATATAAATATGCCAGTGATTTGTCAAAAGATGGAGCAGAGAAATTAATCAAAGCAGATTTAGAAAAGCAGATGAAGGCAATCAGTAATAAGTATGTTATTAAAGAATTGGATACAGGCAATGCAAACATTATTGCTCAGGGAAGCATTACCGAAGGAGTTACAATTACTATAAAGTCTGACAAGAGCTGGACAAAGGAAAATGGTTCCTGGCCGGATACTTCATCAGGGAAATATGGTGAATATGAAAAAGCGTATAAGTATGACGTCGTAAACAATTATAAAAAAGTAAAATTAACTGCTGTAAAAATTGATAATGAAACGGGAAAAGCAGCTCAGGGAGATGCTACTTTAGCAGGTGCAGTTTATGGTATGTATGAAGATAAGGCGTGTACAAAGTTAATGAAAAAGTATACAACAGATGCAGGTAATCAGTTTGAAACAGATTATGTAAGATGTGGAAAAGATTATTTCATTAAAGAAATAACACCTCCGACAGGTTATCTTAAAAATGAAAAAGTGTATACAGTAAATGAAAACGGACAGGTATATACGGCAGAGTATAACAGTGCAAAGTCTAAACTTGAATTAGGTGAAGATGTTATAAAGGGAAAAATATCAATCATTAAAGGTAAAGGTGATGGAAGTGCAGGTATTGTGGAAAAAGAAGTAAATGCACAGTTTCAGGTATTCCTTGCTTCGAGCGGTTCATATGATAAGGCAAAAGCAACAGAAAGAGATTTGATTAAAACAGATAAAGACGGTTTTGCAATTACAAAAGAATTACCATACGGAACATATATTGTTCATCAGATTAGTGGTGACAAAGATACAGAGTTTGCTCCAGCCTTTTTAGTAGATGTGAAAAAAGACAGAGAGACATATAAGTATCTTTTAAATAACCCTGAGTTTACAGCTTATCTAAAGATTGTAAAGAAGGACTCTCAGACAAAGCAGACTGTGCTTAAAGCAAATACAACTTATCAGATTTATAAGGTAAATGCAGATGGCACGGAAACTCTTGTAAAGCAGTCATATAATAATGGAAATAAAATTGTAACGATGGATAAATTTGTTTCAGACGAATCAGGAGAAATCATTACTTATGAAAAATTGAAGTCAGGTACATACAGGGTTTATGAAGTAAACGGACCGGAAGGCTTTAAGAATGACAAGAACTTTATCAATGTTGAGATTAACAGTAAATTATATAAAACAATGGTTGATGCAGACGGAAATAAATATTTGTACGCAGAGTATGAATATTACAATGATGAAACCTATGGAAAGTTTACGGTTAAAAAGACAGGTCCTAGTGTATCAGGATTTAAAAGTGAATCAGTGGCACAAGTGCCTGAAGTGGCAAGCAAATTACCTGACATTATGCCACTTTCTGTAATTAAAAATCCGTTTCAGTATGAAGATGTAAGACTTGGAAATGTAGTATTTGAGCTTTATGCCAAAGAGGACATTGTGACACAGGATGGACAGGGAACAACATGGTTTGCTGCAGGTGATTTGGTAGCAACAATTACTACCGGAAAAGGTGTAGAGTTTACATCAGACTGTAACGGAATATGCAAAGCAGACGTAGACGAAAACGGAGACGTAACACTTAATGTTCCACTGGGAGCATATGAAATCAAAGAGAAACAGACTGTCTATGGATATGTTTTGCCAAAGATGAACACATGGGATTTGAACTTTGTATGGAAAAGTCAGGATGATGATTATGTATTAGATATTACGGAAAATACAACTGATGGAGTATTAGAAGTTAAGAACGATTTAGTATCAACCGACATTACTGTACTAAAGCAGGATTCAAAGACATGTAAGCCTGTCCCAAATACAAGGTTTGGTTTTTACACAAAGGACAACATATATGACATGGATGGAAATGTAATACTTGAAGCTGATTCAAAGATTACAACAGTTACAACGGGAGCTGATGGAACAGCGAAAATTCCATTTTCAGTGCCGGTAATGAGTGAAGGTTACGGAGAAGTGGAGGCACCTCTCAATTCAGGAGACTATTACTTCTTGGAAGAAAGTGTTTCAGACAGTTACTACATATCAGAAGAACCGACATTTGTACATCTTGAATATGAAAATCAGGAAACGGCAACAGTTTATGCAAAGGCAATAGTCAGTGACGAGCAGACAGAAGTTGAAGTGGATAAGTTAATGATTGCAAGCAGTGTAGAAATCCCGGACTGTCATTTGAAAATTTCAGATACAGATGGAAATAAAATTGTAAGCTGGATTACAGGAGATAAGGATTCAATCAGAATCAATGAGAAATTATCTGAAATGGGATATGTTAACTTTGATGCTAATATGGATGATGATATGAGCATAAAAGTTAAGGGACTTCTTCATGATAAGGAATATGTTTTATCAGAAACAAAGCCTGCTGACGGATATACGACTGCAACGGATATTTCATTTATGCTTAAGTTAAGAGTAGACGAAGCTCAGTATAGTACACAGGTGTTTGTAAAAAATGGAGATGAGTATATAGAAACTAATCCAAACAAGGTTGTAATGTATGATGACACCACAAAGGTAGAATTTTCAAAAACAAACATCACTGGGGAGAAAGAAGTTCCGGGTTGTGAGCTTGAAGTAACAGATAAAGAAACTGGTGAAGTGATGGAACAGTGGACTTCAACAAAGTATAAACACATAGTTGAAGGTAAGTATGCTGTAGGAAAGACATATGTATTTACTGAGAAAAGACCTGCAGACGGATTTGTAACTGCTGACAATGTGGAGTTTACTGTTTCTGATACAGGGGAAATCCAGAAAGTATCAATGAAGGATGATACAACGAAGATAGAGTTTTCAAAGATAGCATCCGATACTAAAATGCTACTTCCGGGTGCTAAGTATAAAGTATTAGACAGTAATGGTAAGAAAGTATATGAATTTACCACAACAAAAAAAGTTGTACTGCTTGATGGAATCTTAAAAGCCGGTGAAACATATACGTTTGTGGAACAGAAAGCACCAGAGCATTATAAGAAGGCAGAAGATGTAAAGATTACAGTTAAGGATACCGGAAAGGTACAAAAATTAAAGGTAGTGGATGAACGTATTCCGGAAGTGCCGGATACACCACAGACAGGAAACAAAAGAAATATTCTTTTGTATGCTTTAGCATTACTGTTTGGAATTGGTACTCTAACAACCTACTCATGTGTGAGAATCAATCATGGAAAGAAGAAGGATAATGAACAGTAAGAGATCATGTGTTTATGTAGTTCTGTTCTTATTTGTTGCAGCCATTCTGGTTATATTTACCGGAATGGCTGTAAATCAGTTAAAGGAAGATTATGCAGAAGAAAAGCAGTTTGTCAATATTCAAAATGAAGCTCAGACAATGAATGATAATAATATAGTTGATAAGCTGAGAAAAAGAAACCAAGACGTTATCGGATATTTGGAAATTCCTGATACAACGATAAGTTATCCAGTAATGCAGTCAAAAGATAATCCGGATTTTTATCTTAATCATGATATAGATAAAAACTACAGCTTTTATGGTACTCCTTATTTGTCAGCATATTGTGATTTAGAAAAGTCAGATAATCTGATTATCTATGGTCATAACATAAATGGCGGGAAGATGTTTGGTGCTTTGACACAGTATAGAAATGAAAAATTTTATAAGCAGCATAAAGAAATTTTATTTACTACAAAAGGTAAAAAGAAATTTAAGATTTTTTCTGTTATCAGTGTAAACAAGAATGATTTTCCATATTGGAAGTTTGTAATGGCACAGGATGAGCCAGATTATGATAAATTCATTAATAAAGCAAAGAAGTACAGTATTTATAACATTGATATTATGCCTAAGTATGGAGAAAAAATACTGACGCTATCAACATGTGATAACAGCAGGGGCGATGATTATAGATTTGTAGTGTTTGCAGTAGAATTGGTAGAATAGGTTTGGTATAATTAGATAAACAAATAAGAAGTTGTGGAGGTGAAATGAATATGATGATGTTCTTAAAATTAAGAAATATCTGAGTTCATAGAACTATGTTAAATAGTTTTATGTATAGGCAGAACCCGAAAAACTATTTAATAAAGGAGATTGTGCAATGATATTTCAAGATAATGTAATCAAAGAGTACTTAAAAAATGTTTATTTTATAACGGGAACACCTTGTGGAGGAAAGACAACCGTTTCACGTGCGTTGGCGGAAAAGTATGGATTTGAACTATTTGATGTTGATGAGAGATTCGACGAGCACAAAAAAATGTCGAACCCATTATTTCAGCCTGCGATGAATACGTATTTTAACAGTGCAGATGAATTTTTTGGAAGAACAGTTGAAGAATATAAGAATTGGCTGTTGAATAATACTCGTGAACAGTTAGAGTTTGTTCTTCTTGATTTGATTCGTTTATCAGAAAATAAGAAAGTTTTGTGCGATTGTCATCTTACAGTTGCTCAGGCACTCGCTTTTTCTGAACCAGCGAGAGTTGTTTTTCTCATAAAAGACCCATCTAATCTTGTTGATGAATATGGTAATCGACCAGATCATCAGGGATTTTTTCAGTACTTAAATTCAGCGACTGATATAGAAAAAGCCAAACAAACTGTGAATATTACCTTATATGAACTCAATGTAAATCGCATAGAGGAGATTAAAAGCAGTTCTTTCTTTTGGATAGAGAGAACTGTGGATAGTACAGTTGAGAGTACATTAACTTGTGTCGAAAAACATTTAGGTTTGATATAGTTGAAGAAAGACATTCGATTATAGCACATTTTGTTTAATGAATTAGTGCCACAAATTGAGAAGTATTCTTGATTTGTGGCATCTTAATAAGGCAGAATAAAGGAATAAAAAGAATCTTAATTCTGTTAAACGCTATTGACAACTTCAAGTTTGGAGAATTGAGAAAATCGGGATTTAAGCAAGAGATGATTTGCAATAATGGAGGTTACTTATGAGTCTATTTGATGTATTGAGTAAGGGTTTTTGTTCAAAAAAAAGGGAATCAAATGAAATATTATCACAAGAAGAGTATAAAGATAAGTTTTTACATGGTGATGACTATATTAAAAGAGAACTTTATGACGAATACATATCTCGAAGGTTGTCAGAAGAATTCGGGTTGAAATATAATGAAAAGATAAAAAAATGGCACTCTGAATGGAGTGCTAATCGGCGTTTTGTGGTCGAATTATGTTATCCAAGAGGAAGTCACATATACTTGCGCTGGGGATATAATTATGATTTTATCCCTGATATCAATAGTAAAAATAAGTTGACATGGCATCGGACAGAAAGTTCTATAAAAATACACATTGCTGATGCTTGGTATAATCACATAGAGGATGAAAGAGAACAAGACTGTGGATATACAAAGGAAGAATTTTATAATCCAAGGAAATGCACAAGTTTTCAATATCAAATACCTACCTACACGTCCGATATGGAATTTGCATTGGAATATATAAAAAATGTGATAGACAAAAATATCCCACTGATAAGAGAGTGGATAAATAATGTACAAACAGTTGATGATGCCATTACTGTTCTTAATCAGAGGATAGTAACTTTACCCCATATATATGTTCCGTATATGTGTCATATCAGAGCGTTTTTATATGCAAAGAATAACAATATAGATAATGCAATCGAATCTATTAAACAAGGTTATGAAAATAGCGAGATACCACAAGTTATAATTGATAAATTGGTTCAGATTGCTAATGGGTAAGAAAGAGACAAATTCCAGTTTGTCAATTTAATAACATTTAAAGTTTGGCATCTGCTATTATAGCAGGTGCTTTTATATTGCTAGGAGGTGATAACATTTATTCAATATTTAAAAAAGATTTAAAATACGGTTACATTATACCGGAGGAAAGAGAATTGTATTATGCAGGGTGTATAGCAGACAAATTTGATGAATATATCAATAATCCCCCAAAAGAGCTTTTGCACAAAACATTTTCAGAAGATGAAGTAAATAAAAAAGAAAGCTGTATTAACAGTGATGAAATATGTGATTATATTACAAAAGAGTTTAATATCAAACGATATATTTATGAAACGGTAAGCGAAAGAAGTACTGAAAAAATGAAAAAGATATTTGATATGAATATTAGTGAAATCCCCACTGATGAAATGTTAATAATTATGGATAAAATAAAGTCAGATGAGAATAGCTGGATAGGCAAAGAAACTGTAAGGGCACTTTCAGAAAGAAATATAGAAAAAACTAAAGAGCCTAATGGTGTTGTAGTTATGAATCCAGATATTAACGGGGATTATGAAGAAAAAATAAAAATTAGACAAAGAAAAAGAAACAAGGAAGATGTAAGCTGTATGACTGCATCTTCTTTTTTAGTTTAAGGAGGAAATAGTAAATGATGAATTACGAAATTTTTAAAGAAGTATTTAAAGAGAAACTTTTGGATTTTATGCCGGATGAATTTAAAGAGCATAGAGTCGTGGAACACAAGGTATTTAAAGTTAATTGCGAGAAGGATGCAATTAATTTATTACCGAGGGATGGCAAGAGTAAATATAAAGGTTCACCAACTATTTATATGGGTGAATTTTATGAGATGTACAAGAATAGAGAAAACTTGGATTATGTAATGAATTGTGCTGCAGAACTTATGTTAAATGGTTATAAGAATCTTCCGGAGGCTATTAAAAACAAAGATATTGCTGTTGAAACATTTAAAGATCACGTTGTTGTAACTTTGGTTAATACAGCTCAGAATGAGGAATATCTTAAGAACATTCCGCACAGAGATTACTTAGATTTGTCAATTATTTATAAAGCAGTTATAAGCAATGATAAAAGTGGCATGAGTTCAGTGGTAATAACAAATGATGTAGCCAGTCAGATGGGGATGAATGAAGAACAACTATATGAAGTGGCAATGAAGAATACTCCTGAACTTCTACCGGTAAGCATCCAGGATATGCAGGATGTAATAAGTGAGATGCTGTTTGAAGAAATTGCAGGGGATGAATATGAAGTGGAAAGAAAAGAAATTGACGACACAATTAGTGAAGTTGTTGAGGATAACAGTCAAACGAAAATGTATGTTATGACAAACAGGAGAAAAATTAATGGAGCAGCAGAAATTCTCTTTCCGGAAAATCTTGATAAATTAGCATCCATTTTACATTCAGATATTTATATCATCCCTTCATCAACTCATGAAGTAATTGCAATATCATCAAACGGACATAGTGCCGATGAATTACAGGAGATGGTAATTGACATCAATATGAATCAGGTGGATTTGGAAGACAGATTATCCAATGAAGTATATCACTATGACAGAAATAAAAGAGAGCTTACCATTGCAACAAACGCACCAAATAAGAGATTAGACGGAAAATCAGTAGCTGAATCAATTAGCTATGATATTCAGGATAAATCATTGTAGGTGAGATTATGGAGATTGAAATTAAGATTGAAAAGCTCGATGAATTGACTGAAATTGTAGATTCAATTAATGGAGAGTTTGTCATTCAGATGGAGTGGGAGGATAAAGAACATGAAGATAAACGATGATTTTAAATTAAACGTGGTGTCTGTAAGGCTTGTAAAAGAAGCTCCAATTCTATCTGACATAAAGATTTCAAATCCGGAAGCAGCAGTTCAGGTGCTTGGAAAATATCTGTGTGAAATGGACAGGGAAGTTTTGTGTGTAGTTAACTTAAAAAGTGATAATACACCCATTAACTGTACTATGGCAAGTATGGGTTCCCTTAATCAGTCTATTGTAAGTCCAAGAGAAATATTTAAAGCCAGCATTCTTTCAAATGCAGCGCATATGTTATTGATTCATAATCATCCTTCAGGATCGTTAAAACCGTCCAAGGAAGATATTGAAATTACGGACAGACTTATAAAACTTACTGATTTAATGGAGATACCATTACTTGATCACATAATTGTTGGTGGTGATGAAGCACAATATTTCAGCATGAGAGAAAAGGGGATTATGTTGCATAGAAGAACAGTCTTTGAGCAGGATTACAATAATCTTAAATTTAATGGCAGTGCAATGGTAGCTGAAAAAGAAAAGAGCAGGTGATGCAAATGAATAACAGATTTACAGAGGAAGAATTAGACATAGCAAAATCTGTTGATTTATGTTCCGTGGCTTCATTTCTTGGTTACACGGTAAAAAAGATTGGAAAGTACTATACCTTAAAGGAAATGGATTCCATAAGGATTTACAATCGGACTAACTGGTATCGTTGGTCGAGACAAAGTGAAAAGGGAAGTAATGGTGGCTCCCAGATAGACTTCTTACGAGTGTTTGCAGGAATGGATGTTAAAGAAGCGGTCTTTTGGTTACTTGATTTTGCAGGATATAAGAAAACAGATGACAGTGAAAGAAATAACAGTCTGAAACATTGTGTAGATAAATCAAGTATAGACACAGAAGAAAAAGAATTTGTTCTTCCTAAAGAATCAGACAGTTTTAATTATCTTTATTCGTATCTGCAAAATGAAAGAATGATTAGCAGGAAATGCATTGACTACTTTGTAAGTCATAAACTGATTTATGAATCAAGAGATTACCACAATATAGTTTTTAAAGGAAATGATAAAAATGGAGCCACAAGATTCGCAAGTATGAGAGGTGTTTTTGATAAAAATGGTCATGCATTTAAGTGCGACGTAAAGGGTAATGACAAGACATATGGTTTTAATGTAGCAAATGATAATTCAGATGAACTGGAAGTGTTTGAGGGAGCAATAGACTTGTTAAGTTATTGTGATATTTACGATGATTATGAAACAAATAAAATCGCACTGGGAATGGTTGCGGATGCTCCGCTTGAGACATTTCTTAAAGAACATCCGGGAATAAAGTTTATCAGATTATGTCTTGATAATGATGAGCCGGGCAGAAAAGCGTCTAAAGCTTTGAAAGATAAGTATGAGAAGCAGGGATATGAAGTCAGTGAACTTCCACCACCAAAGGATTTTAAAGATTACAACGATTGGATAAAAGCAGTAAAAAGCAAAAATATAATCCCCCTGAAAAAGTGTAGGTAGTACCTCGGAAAAGTTTAGTGACTTTCAAAATTTCGGGGGGATTTCCATGGCAAAAATAAAAAGTAGAAAAATAAGATAAAAAATTTCCGTGGTAAAAATTCGGGGGACCCCTGTCAAAAAGTTTAGTAACTTTTAAAAATTCCCCTCACTTTTTCAGGGGGAAAGAAGAATATTAGATATATCAGGGGTTTTAGGGGCTGTTCCCCTAACAAGAATTGCATTTGTATCACCAAATGCGTATCTTGCGACTGACAGGTCGTTTATGGGGACGAGGGTTTATTGATGTTTAACAAAATACAGATAAGAGGAGGTGAGACTACAGGTGGCAGATGGATGTGTATTATTTTCTAAACCAGAAGAATTAATTGATTGGCTATTGCTCGCTAGGAAAGAAGGTAATGTAAATGGCAGATAACAGACATAAGGTAGTAAAGCATTTTCGATTTACTGAAACCGAAGCAAAGACGTTGAGAAAATTTGCAAAAATGTATGGTATGACTGATTCAGATTATATGCGTTTCCTTTTAAGCCAGAAACCGGAAGATTATCCTGAAATAAGGCAAATGCTTTCAGAACTGATTAATGAAGTAAATCACATAGGAAATAACATAAACCAGATAGCAAGAAAAAATAATGCAGGATTTTATAACCGTGATGACATGGAAAGTTTAAGGTCATATATGAGAAAGCTGATTCTTTCGGTTAGAGAAGTGGAAAAAAAGATTGGCAGTAACAAAGATTCTTAATATAGGTGACTGTGGAACAGGTTATCACGGAAAGCATTTAAAAGCTGCAATCGATTATATTAAGGCATCTGAAAAGACAGATGGCGGAAGATTGGTGGGTGGTATTAACTGTCAGCCTGACTTTGCATATGACAGGATGAAAAGCACAAAAGTGAAATTTGGAAAAACAGATAAAAGACAGGCATATCATTTCATTATATCTTTTGAGGAAGGAGAAGTGGATGATGATACTGCCTTTGAAATAACACAAAGGTTTGCAAAGGAATATATAGGAAATGAATATGAAGTTGTATTTTCCGTACATAATAACACAGACCATAAGCACGGGCATATTATATTTAACAGCGTGAACATGGTAAATGGTAAAAAGTACAGATACGAAAAAGGTGACTGGGCAAAGTATATACAGCCACTTACTAACAGGTTGTGTGAGGAATATGGTCTTTCAACCATAGACATAAGTGCTGACGGAAAAGGTATAAATGAAAGATATAAAGACTGGAACCCGTATAGGGACGGTAAGTTTATATGGAAAGACATGGTTATGAGAGACGTGGATTCATGTATTGTTCAGGCTTCAACTTATGACAGTTTTTTGGAATTGATGGAAGAAAAAGGATATACCATAAAACAGGGAAAACATATGGCAGTGATGATGCTGGGAATGAAACGATATATGAGAATTGATACCTGGGGCAGTGAATACACAAAAGAAAGAATTACAGAGAGAATAAGAGAAGAAAGTATTGCAGATTATAAGCCACAGAAAGAAAGAAGCCAGCCAAAGATAGTGTATTGTAAATTTACAAGATATAAGAGAGCTAAGCTTACAGGACTTCAGAAAAAATACTTTGCAAAGCTGTACCGGACAGGAAAACTGAAAAAGAGATCTTATTCACAGGCATGGAAATATCGTGATGACATAAAAAAGATGCATAAGTTACATGCACAATATACATTTTTATCAAAGTATGGAATTAAAGATATAGGAGAATTAAACGACAGATGGCAGGTACTTGATGATAAAAGAAAAAGTATTAACAGGGAAATAAGCAGAGTACGCCGTGGTGAAAAAGCATCTGAAAAACTTTTTAAAGCCTTAGAAAAGATTGATGAATTAAGTGAGAGTGAAAACTGTTACATAAGAGGAGATGACTTTTTTAAGGAAGAACATGAACAGTACGTTCAGCTTTCTGATGAAATAAAAAATCAGGGATATACCGTAGACGAGATAAGAAGTTTAAAAGAACATTATAAAAATAAGTATGCAGAATTACGAAGTATGCTTAAAGATGTAAAAAAGCAATTAAAAATTGCGGATGAAATTATCAGAGAAGAAAATGAAAAATCTGAAAGAAGTATTGAAGAAGTAAGAGAAGAAAAGCAAACAAAAGAAAGAGACAAGCAGCCACAAAAGTAGGCTGTTTTATTAGTTTAACAGGAGGTAATAAATGAGCAGTGATATTACAAGAGATAAAAATATGATTGTGCAGGGATTTAAGAAAAAAGGATTAAGCAAAGAAGTAATGGAACTGATAAATTATGATGCAGATTATGGTCTTACAAGAGAACAGATAGCAAAATATGCAGATAAGAAGATGGACATAGAAAGGATGAGAATCTATTCAGAGTGTTTACGTTTTGATTATGATGACAGAGTAATTAAAGTACTTACGGCAGAAGGAGTTGACATTACTAAACTAAAAATGGGACTTGATTTTTACAGACAGGGAGTTCCCATTGAAGACGTGGAAAGAATACTATCAAGTGGCGAAAAGGCAATAGCAATGAAGAAACAGTATGATGATATTTTACAGAAAACTGACAGCCTGGCAGACGAGGCAGAAATGGAGCCTGAGTATGTAAAGAAACTTACGGATTATATTGAAGAGGTGGTGTTATCCATTGGGAACACGGATAAAAAGTTTGATGAAATTACTGATGTATTAAATAATCTTACACAGGATAAAAAAGAACAGAAAGAGCTTGAAAGAATACTTAAAGAAAATCAGGAAAAAGATGAACTGCTGTCACAGAAACAGGATGAGATAAACAGAGCTTATTCGCAGGCTGCAGAAAACAGAAAAGAAGCAGGAAAATTAAAAACAGAGAATGAAGCTTTAAAAGAAAAGGTAAAGGAATTGCAGAAGAAATATGAGCAGGATAAAGAAACCTTTAATAATGTAAGAAATGATGCCGATAATTATTTCTCTTTTCAGTCAGCAAATATGCCATATGCAGGAAATAAAAGTGCAGTTGTAAGAATTAACAGTAATGACATTGAAAGAAAAACATCAGTAAACAATCATGGTCTGGTAGGCATTTTTTCAAGACTTGGTATCAAAACAAAAAGCAGGAGAAATCTTGTAAAACTTGTAATTGATGGAGAATTAGACAGAAACCAGCTTGTCCAGATAAAAATTGCCATTGAAAAAGGTCTTACTGAAAATCAATTGGAGGACATCATAAACAGCAGAGTACCTGCTGAAAGAATGAAGGAAATAATTGAGATTGCAGAGCTGGAAAACGGTCTGCAGGGATAGGAGGCAGATATGTTATCAATGAGAGAAATGGCGGAATGGATTAAGAAAAGACTGAAAGGTCTGTCGGAAGAAGAAATGGTGTTTGTGCTGGAATATGGAATGAGCACAGGAGACAGAGAACTTACCGGCAATCTGATTGAGGAGATAAAAAGCAAGGATAGGGATTTTGAAACCATAAAGAAAAGATACCTTGCCATTGCAGAAAAAAAGCCTTTATGGGTGGAGACGGCAGAAAGTCTTATAGCATCTCTTGAAATGTTGAGAATTGAAAAAGAAGAAATGCTTCACAGTCTTTGCAGCGTTTTAAATGCATGCGGAGTAGACATTAACAGATATGAAATTGAAAACGGAAATTTGGATAAAGTAAAAGAATACGAAGGCAGGTGAAAAATATGGCAGATGAAATAGCAGAAGCAGTACAGATTATAAGAGTAGCTTATGACGGTATTGAGATAGCAATGAAAGTCGGAAGTGACGGCATAGAAGCTATGAAAAAAGTTCTAAATGTAATAAAAGGAATGCTTGATTATGAAAAAAATCTTGGAAGAACGTCAATGAGAAAGCTTTTGATGAGAGGAGGGGACCTGCAGGTTTTACAGTTTGACAACAGTGAAATGAAAAAAGTTAAAAAACTTGCAAAAAAGTATGGAATACTGTATTCCACAATGCCCAATATCAATAAGGGACAGACTGAAATAATTTTTCATTCGGAAGCAACACCAAGAATTAATGTTATGCTGCAGAGAATGAAATCAGGACATATCAGCACATTTGATGACTATGTAAAAAAGAGTGACAGTGAGGGAAAGAATAAACTTATTGACTACTTTCAAAAGCAGAAAGAAGGAAACGGTAAGTTTCATACACAGGAGGAAGAAAAAGCAGGAGAGGCAATACAGGGGCTGATTGAAAAAATAGGTCTTTATGCCGTTGAAAAAAATGATGTATCGGTTGATACCATAAAAGATAAGTTTGATATAGGAAGTGATGATGCAAAAGAAATAATTGGAAAACTTGTTACTATGGGGGCACTGGAAAAGTCAGATACGGATAATAGTTATAAGGCAGCAATGGATAAAGATGCCTTTACAAAAAGAATTAACAGTTATCGTAGTATTGCAGAGAGAATACAGGCAGTGTCCATGTCAAAAAACAATAATCTTTCAGACATTACAATATCAAAAACACTGATAGATGAGGAAAGTCAGGCAGCTGTTAAAACAAGAGTTCCAGGAACATGGGGAGAAAAAGTTCGTTATGTGTGGATAAGAAAAGAAAACATAATGGAAATACATAACGGAAAAACAATGCTTACATTTTTAGATATGGAAAAGGAATATAAACTTTATGACGGAAGTAACAGAGTAGTACAGACAATAAGGGGAAGTGAATTATATTCTAAACATTATGACAGTGTGGAAGCTGCTGTAAGAAAGAAATATGAAAAGAAGAAACCTGATAAAGAAGTTACATTAAAAACAGAAGAACATGGAAGGAGCAGAAGATAATGACAGAAAAGAAGAAAAAGCTTTCCTTTGTTCTTCTTTTTATAGGTGCAGTTTTGGCAGCGTATTTAGGATATCTGATAAACGGTGCCTGGAGTCAGGGTATGGACATTAATGAATTTATGGAATCATTAAATCATGTGTTGGCAGAGCCTTTTTATAATTATTATGAAGGGAAAGCAACAGTTAAGGCAGTTACCGTAGCAATACTTACATATGACATGGCAGTTCTTATGTACTATACAAGCAGAAGAAATCTGATGCCCGGCAAGGAATACGGAACTGCAAAGTTTGCCGATATAAATCAGGTAAACAAAACAATTAAGAATAAGGATGAACATTGTAACAGAATATTAAGTCAGAATGTAAGAATGAGTCTTGATACGAGAAAAACAAAACTTAATAACAATGTTCTTATTATCGGTGGCTCCGGTGCAGGAAAAACTTTTTATGAAGTAAAACCAAACCTTATGCAGATGCCTGATAAGTGTTCATTCATTGTTACTGATCCGAAAGGCGGTGCGAAACGTTCCATAGTGAAAAGCTATGGCACGATTGCAACTAATAATTGAATAAAAAAAATAGTAGTAAATCGGAGAACTAAACACACGATATGTCGAATGATGGAGTAACGTCCTGAAAGGCAACCCTAATCCTCCGACTTGCACCTAAGTTAGTAGAAACTAAAGTGTAAGAAGCTCGGTGAAGTCGGCAGAGAGATACCGAAACAGATTAGATGTCGAAAGCATTTCAGAGGTGAGATGTGTATCCTATATGCCGGGGGTCTATAAACTATCTATGGTGAGAATGAAGAGAGTTAAGCTCTTCTGACGAAACTTCGAATGTACGGGTCTATATCGGAACTATGTAGAAATGCATAGTGACACAAATAGTGTCGTTACTGTGGGCGAGTAAGATTCCGCCTTTATGAAAGTCCATACATTGTTACAGGCAGTGTCAAGGTAACAGGCTCATAGAAGGAACCTAAGGATAGATGTAAAGATAGTGTGTTTGGAACGTTGGAAGCTGACAGCGTGGAGAATCTACTTTCTGCGAAACGTATCAAACGGGAAAATCACAATAGTGATATAAGTGAGATTATGTCAGTGAAAGCGGAGGTATAGTACCGAAGAAACCGTGATAATAAGCGGTGGAGGGAAGACCTCTAGTCATACAGTTAAGCAAATTAAAGTCGAATGGTATGGGTTCGAGTAAGACTAAGAGATGTAATCACTCCTAGATAGGAGGTTACAGACCATGCTAAAGAAAACCAAATTGAGATACAACGAATATTATGATATGCAAAGAGTATATGATTCATTGTATTCAGCAAGTAAAAACGGTAACAACTTTTATAAGTTACTGGAGATTATTGGTTCAGAAGAAAATATCAGGTTAGCATATAGAAACCTAAAGAGTAATAAAGGTAGTAATACCAAGGGAACTGATGGAAAGACAATAGACGATATTAAAGAACTAACAGATGAAACTGTGATTAATACAGTGAGAGAGATGTTAGCTGACTACAAACCTAAGTCTGTCAGAAGAGTGTACATTCCAAAACCAGGAAGTGACAGGAAAAGACCATTGGGTATTCCGTGTATATGGGACAGATTGGTTCAGCAGTGCATATTGCAGGTCCTTGAACCAATCTGTGAACCTAAGTTTCACAACCATTCATATGGTTTTAGACCAAACAGAGACACACATCACGCAATTAGTAGAACAGTTAGTATGATAAATATGTACAAGCATTACTACTGTGTTGATGTTGACATAAAAGGGTTTTTCGACAATGTCGACCACGGAAAACTTTTGAAACAGATATGGACACTTGGAATAAGAGACAAGCGTTTAATAAGTATCATAAGTAAGATACTTAAGTCAGAAATAAAGGGAGAAGGAATACCGACAAAAGGTACACCACAAGGTGGAATAATAAGTCCACTACTATCCCTAATAGTCTTAAATGAATTAGATTGGTGGATAAGTAATCAATGGGAAACATTCAAACCAAACAGAATGTCTAATGTTGCAGCATTTCGAACATATGCGAAGAAATACACCAATCTGAAAGATGGATTTCTAATAAGATATGCAGATGATTTCAAAATAATGTGTGGAAGTTATAACGAAGCACAGAGATGGTATCACGCAACAGTGGATTTCTTAAAAACAAGATTGAAATTGGACATAAGTGAAGAAAAATCAAAAGTCATAAATCTTAAGAAAAACTCATCAACATATTTAGGTTTTAAAATAAAAGTCGTTCCAAAGGGGAAGACCAGATATGGTTATATAGCAAAGACTGATATGAGTGACAAGGCAATTAAGAATGCAAAAAGCAATCTAAAAGCCAAAATAATTAACATTCGAAAAGACAACCCAACAGTGGCAATTAAAAACTATAATTCAGCCATTAGAGGAATACAAAATTATTATTGCATAGCAACAAATATTTACAACAATTTAACGGATGTGAATTACGCTCTCTTACCAACCATAAGAATACGTCTTAGAGACATTAGCAAAACAATTCCATTTAAGGAAACAGACATTAATTTTCAAAAACAAACAATGGGTATTCAGAAAGAAACAAAAATTGTAACCATAGGAGATATGTGTTTACTCCCATTAACGGGAGTTCACCATAGGAGTCCTATGAATTTCTCTCAGGAAATAAGTAATTATACTTCAAAAGGTCGAGAGAAAATACACAAGAATTTAATGCTTATTACACAAAGAGAATTTGAAGCCATAGCTAAAATGAGAGACCCAACAGAAACAATAGAATTTAATGACAATAGTTTATCAGCATATGTCATTCAGCAAGGAAATTGTTACATAACGGGTAAGAAGTTAGATGTTAGCCATATGAAGTGCATTAGAAAGAAACCTTTAAAAAAGAGGGGAACTAATAATCACGGAAATATAATCTTTATAAATTCAGATGTGTACAAGGCAATATTTACGAGAAAGATGGTTGAAGCCCAAGGTTTATTAAGAAAATTTAAGTTGAATGAAGAACAATGGAAAAAAGTTAATTATATAAGGCAAAATTATGATTACCAAAAGGTTTAGACAATAAATAATTTGCAAATGTATGATGGCACGCCGTATGAGGCGAAAGTCTCACGTACGGTGTAGAGCAGGGGAAAAGGTGGAGATAATATCAAATCCTTACCTATTGCTATAGATATTAAGAAGCACGGGAGAGATGCTAAAAAATAACGGATATAACATAAAGGTCATTAATCTTATAGATATGGACCAGTCAGATTGTTATAATCCGTTTTCCTATATAAGAGAAGAAACAGATGTAATAAAACTTATAACAAATTTAATTGCAAATACAACGCCTAAAGGGGCAACATCAGCTGATCCGTTCTGGGAAAAAGCCGAGGGAATGTTCCTTCAGGCGTTGTTTTATTATGTGTGGCTTGAGGTTCCACCTAAAAGAAGAAACTTTGAAACAGTACTTAAACTTATGGGAAAAGCTGAGGTAAAGGAAAAGGGTAAGCCATCACAGCTTGATGCCATAATGAAAGCTTTGGAAGAGACAAGCCCGCTTGGTTCAAATCATCCTGCCGTAAAGCAGTACAACAAATGTATGAGAGGGGCAGGAGATACTGTCCGCTCCATTATTATCAGTGCCAATTCAAGACTTGCTTTTCTTGAAAATAAGAAGGTACTAAGGATTCTTTCAAGAGATGAAATGAATCTTGCTGATATTGGAATCGGAGTAAATGGAGATTGTGAAACCAAGACTGCACTGTTTTGTGTTATTCCTGATTCGGATAAATCCTACAACTTTATTATAGGAATGCTGTATACACAGATATTTCAGGAACTATACTATCAGGCGGATTTCAATTTCGGTGGAAGATTACCTATACATGTTACTTTTATGTTGGATGAATTTGCAAACGTTGCTCTTCCGGATGACTATTGTTCATTACTGTCAACAATGCGAAGCAGGGAAATAAGTTCTGTAATAATCATACAGAACCTTGCACAGATTAAAGCACTGTTTAAGGAAACTTGGGAAACAATTTCAGGAAACTGCGACACACTTATTTATCTTGGAGGTAATGAGCAGAGTACCCATAAGTATATATCAGAGCTTCTTGGAAAGGGAACCATTGATAAGAGGTCAAGCGGAGAAACAAGAGGACGTCAGGGAAGCAGTTCAAGAAATTATGATGTGCTTGGAAGAGAACTTATGACACCTGATGAGGCAAGAAAATTTGACAATAAAAAGTGTCTTATATTTATCAGAGGATTTGATCCCATTGTGGATAATAAATTTATACCGTTTAAGCATCCTGCGTTTGAACAGACTGCTGACGGTAAAGGAAAACCTTATATACACACACCTAAGGAGGATTCGACTTTTGTCGGTCCTCCTTTTGAAATCCTTAATAAACAGTCATTGGCATATTTTGAAAAGCTAAAGGAAAAAGGTGAAAACGTGTACATAGATGAAATGACACTGGAACAATTCATGCTGCTTGGTAATGACGGAATTGAAAAGAGATTAAGTAAAGCTCAAAGTAACGAGAAAAAAAGTCCTGCAGAAAAGGAAATGGCATATGAACTTGAGTATCAGGATGATGATGCTTCAGGTGGTGAAAAAAACACGGTAAAAAGAAAAGCATTAAAAGATGACACAGTTACAAACCGAATACTTAACTGGAACTTTTCAAAGGAACAAAAGGAAGAAGCAAAGGCAGCAATGAAAGAAGGAATTCCGGTTAAAAGGATTCTTGAATATTTTTATCCTGAGACATCGGTGGAAGAAATGAGAAACAAATTTAGAAGTTAGAAAAGGAGTAAGAGATTATGATAAGAGATTTAGTTAAGAAAATGAAAGATAAGAAAGAGACAGTTGGTGCAAAAATTAAAAACAATGTGATTCCGGCATTATCTGGAGCATTAATGATGACAGCGATTGAATGTACAAATGTATTAGCAACGGATACAAGCTCTGTAACAAAACCGCTTGATAATCTTAAAACATTGATACTGGCAATTATCGGAGCAATCGGTGTAATAATTCTTGCTAAAAACGTAATGGAGTTTGCACAGGCGTATCAGCAACAGGATTCGTCCACAATGAATTCTGCCCTTAAAGGAATTGTAGCAGGAATAATGATGGCAGGAATATCATCAGTTCTTGGAATCCTTGGATTTTAGAATCTAAAAACAGAAGAAAAGAGGTGATGAAAGTTGGATATTTTTAATCTGGGACAGCAGATACTTGATTTGCTTGAGATGGTTTTTGGATTCTGGAACAATCAGATATCACTTGTGTTTGCTCTCTTAGGACAGTCACCGGTAAGTTTCAAAAGCGGGGGTCCGTGGGGAGTAATACAGAATCTGGAACCAATTTTTGTAGGTGTCGGTTCTTCGCTGGTTGTACTGTTCTTTGTTATTGGTTTTTGCTCGGAGAGTGTGGATGTAAAAGAGGACATGAGGTTTGAAGTTATTCTTCGTATGCTTATGAGAATAGGAATAGCAGAATGGCTTGTAGCAAACAATGTAACAATAATGAAAGCATTTTTTACCTCCGCAGGCAATCTGGTAAAACTTGTCGGAACAGGAGAAATGGCAGAGCTTACCATAGACAGCGGACAGGCTGAGATTATAAAAAATCTTGGCTTTGGTTCAAGTCTGGTAATGCTGATACTTGCATCAATACTTTCCATTGTCATCATAGTGTGTGGGTTTTTCCTGATATATACAGTGTATTTCAGGTTCTTAAAGATACTGATTTTAGTACCTTTTGGAGCAATTGCATTTTCAACAGTAAGTGGAAACAGAATGGTAAGCCATACGGCGGTTTCATATGCAAAGTACTTTTTAGCAATTGTGTTTGAGGCTGTGACAATGGCACTGGCTATAGTAGTGTGCAATGCACTAATAAGTGCAGGACTTCCGTCATTTACGGGAGAATATGCTGACTGGACTCAGACACTTATATATCTGTGTGAAATGACATTTACAATCGCACTTACAGTAGGAACGGTAAAGGGTGCACAAAATCTTACAAGCAGGGCATTAGGATTATAAAAGTTAGGAGGAGAGAAGATGAGTAAAAAGATGAATTATGAATCTAAATGGGGAGATGTAAATGTAGAACTTTCAATGAGCCAGTATACAGACAATGGCAATATTTATCTTGAACTGGTAAATACAGAGGGTGAATATCCGGAACCTTATGGAAACATAACTGTTAATTTAGGGGGAGTACCTAAATACTGCGGATATGTTGATACAAATAACATGCCGGAGATGGAAAAGTTTTTAGAAGAAAATGATTTAGGAGACTTCACGGGAATCACTTTAAAAAGTGGTTTTTGTGAGTATCCACTTTATGTTTTCAATGTGGATAAACTAAGAGAATTATGCCCAAAACAGATGGCTGAATATGAAAAAAACTTTGAACGTAACAAAGATAAAGAACATGAAAAAGGGCAGGTGAAATAAATGTCAGTAGAAATAAATAAAGATATAGACAAATTTCAGGAATCGGTTGTGTTGGGACTTACGGCAAAACAGCTTATAGCTTCAATTCTAAGTGTGCTGGTGGGTGGAATAATAGTATTTCTTACATATAAAAAAGTAGGTCTTACGTTGTCAGCATATATAGCCATTCCGGTAGTGGCTCCGATAGCCTTAAGCGGATTTTATACATATAACGGAATGAGCTTTATGCAGGTAATGAAAAAAAGAATACAGTTTATGTTTAAAGCAAAACCGTTACTTTATAAGTCTACAGAAAATGCAGATGAGTTGAAGAAAATCGCAGCACAGATTGAGGAAGAAAAAAGAAAGACGGAAACAGATAATAAATCAGAGTTTAACAAAACAAAAAATAAAATGATTGTGGTGCTTGCAGTAAGCATCGTGTCAGTAATTGCAGCCATAGGCATTGCCTGTGGCTGTAAATTTTTATAAGGAGGAAATAACATGGGATTATTTACGGATGGGTTTAAGGAATTAAAGAAAGCATCTGAACCGCTTTACAAAAGTCCTAAATCCATACAGGAAACAATAGAAATAATGGAAGTATCTGAAAGCGGAATCTTTAAGGTACAGCAGAATAAATATTCAAAAACATACAAGTTTATGGATATTAATTATACAACTGCAACTTATGACGAGCAGGAAGAAATACTGCAGAGATACTGTAAATTCTTAAATTCTTTTGGCTGTTCTTTTAAGATTACAATCAATAATAAAAATAAAGACATGCAGGATTTGAGAAAGTACATACTTCTTCCATACTTAAATGACGGTTTTGATGATTTCAGAAAAATATATAACAAAATCATAGAGGAGAAGATAAAGGAAGGAAGACAGGGAATAGAGCAGGAAAGATATCTGACCGTAACTGTTGAGAGAAAAACATTTGAAGAAGCAAGGGCACAGTTTGCAACCATTGAGGTAAATATAAGAAAAGCATTTAATGAGCTTGGAACTGATATTAAAACATTAACGGGAAATGAAAGACTCCATGTGTTGCATGATTTTTACAATATTGGAAAAGAAGATGAGTTTGATTTTGACATAAGGGAAGCAAAACGTGTGGGAAGAGATTTCAGAAATGATTTATGCAATGGAATGATTAAGTTTCATCAGGATTATTTTGAAACAGAAAACAAGTTTTGCCGGGCATTATTTTTCAAGAAATATCCAAAGAGTCTGTCAGAAGAACTTCTTAATACAATCACAATGCTTCCTGTACATATGATAACAAGCATAGACGTTGTTCCAGTTCCAAAAGATATGACCATTAGGGTTTTACAGAAAAAGTATCTGGGAGTGGAATCAGATATTATAAAACAGCAACAGGTAAGAAACAGAAACAATGATTTTTCAACAGAAATTTCTTACGCAAAGAGAATGGAGAAAAAAGACATTGAAGACATGATGAACAACGTAAGGGAAAATGATGAGAGCATGTTTTATACTTCCGTTAATATAATCGTGATGGCAGACAGCAAGGAAGAACTGGAAAGTGCCTGTGAGACAATTGTAACAATTGGAAAAGGTAATGGAGTTACAATCGACACAAATCAGTTTATGCAGAGGGAAGCATTAAATACCGTACTTCCAATTGGTGTAAGACAGATTGAAACAATGAGAACAATGCTTACCAATTCACTTGCAGGTTTAGTTCCATTTAACGTGCAGGAATTAAATGATGAAGGCGGCAATTATTACGGTATCAATCAGGTGTCAAAGAATATCAATGTTGGAAACAGAAAGAAGCTTATAAATGGAAACGGGTTTGTATTTGGTGTTCCCGGTTCAGGAAAATCCTTTTTCAGCAAAATGGAAATGGGAAGTGTTTTTTTAAAAGGAGAAGATGATGTAATCGTAATTGATCCTATGCATGAATACTTTGACATTGCAAAGACTTACGGAGGAACAGTGGTTAATTTATCAACTTATACGGATAACTATGTAAATCCTCTCGATATGGATGTGTGGAATCTGGATGCAAGAGATTCAAAAGGATGGATTAGGGAAAAATGTTCCTTTATGTTTGGCTTGTGTGAACAGTGTCTTAATAAACCGCTTACACCACAACAACGTTCCATTATTGACAGGTGCTTAACGGAGATGTATTTGGATATCGCAAGAAGCAGAGAAAAGTATATCCCGGTAATGTCTGATTTTTATGAAAGACTATTAAACCAGACAGATGCAGATGAAAGAAAGATTGCAAAGGATATTGCCCTTTCTCTTGAAATCTTTGTAAAAGGTTCCCTAAACATTTTTAACAATCAGACAAACGTGGATATGGATAACAGATTTACAGTTTATGGAATAAGAGACTTAGGACAGGACCTTGCCCCGGTATCTATGCTTATTATGATGGAAGCAATTCAGCAGAGAATTGTTGAGAACGGACAAAAAGGCAGGGCAACATGGCTTTACATAGACGAATTTCATGTTCTCTTAAATTCAGAGTACAGTGCAAAGTATTTACAGCAGCTATGGAAAAAGGTAAGAAAGCAGGGTGGACTATGCACAGGCATAACACAGAATGTTATTGACCTTTTGCAGAACTATACTGCAACGACTATGCTTGCAAACAGTGAGTTTGTGGCAATATTAAAACAGGCAAACACAGATGCAGAAAAAATAGCGGAAGTGGTAGGTGTATCAGAGTCACAGCTTGAATTTGTAAGCAATGCACCGTCAGGCATGGGACTTATTAAGTGTGGAAACGTGATTATTCCGTTTGATAATACTATCAGCAAAGACACAGATTTATATAAGTTATATAACACGAACATTCACGAAAAGATTGCTGGAAAACTTATGAATTTGATAGAAATTAATTAAAAATATGGTGTGTACTTTATGGGGAAATAGCTCAGTTTGATTTTATTTTTACATTGTCTATGGTAAAATAAAAGTATATTAATGTCGAATAATAGCGAAAGGGATTTTTAGTATGAGCAAAATTATGAATAATATAATGGGATTATCATTCCAAATGAATAAAAATGGTATGAACAAAAAAACAATTTCAAATTTAGTTAAAAATGTTAGCGATGTTAAATTTGTAAAAGATGCTAAAGAGTTTGATAAACTTTTTAGCGAAATAATGTTATTGGATAAAAATAATTTTTCAGTTATTAGAAATCATTATATTGTTAATAATCTTTTCCCCGATAAAATCAAAAAAATGAAAGGATATCCAACAATACGATTTTCTGGAGATGTTTGTATAGAATTGCGTTGGAGATGTCAGTTGTTTAAATATTATTCGGGAGAAATATCAGAGTTTATAAAGCTTAGAAAAGAATATGACAAAAATATTTTGCTTAGTGAATATGAGCCTGCATTAAATATTTTAGAAAAAGTACTAGAAAAATATGGAGTGTCATTTTGGTATCTAGAAAGTTTGTGTTTTGTATATAAAAAATTAGGAAAAGATATTAAATCAATATATGAGAATGAAAAGCCAAGTTTAAATAAAACAATATTAAGTTATTATGGATTGAAAAACCGTGAAAATATGACGTGCAGTGAATATGAACAAGTTGTAAATAGAGAAATAAAAAATATATCAGCCATAGCTTCAGAGGACGTTAGATTAAAAGAATTAATACCATATTTTAATTATAGAATTATGCCACTGACATTTATTATTGATGAAGGAAATATATCATATTTATTAAAAACATCTGCAAGTGATACCTTGATTGATCAATATTTATTGTGTTTAAATATATTTGATTGTGCGATGGATAAGAATAAAGCAAGTAGTATATATAGAGTGGCAAAAGATAATATTAAGTTGTTATCTGGAATAAAAGATGAACATTTAAAGGCTTTAAGATTTGTATTTGATGATAATAAATGTGTATATAGTATAAATAAACAAATGAATATAGCGAAAAATTATTTTATTAATAATAAATTATTAGAATGCAGAGATATTGTTATTAAAATATTATCAGAAGAACCCTATAACATACAGGCATTGAATCTATTAGTAGAAGTAGATATATTATTAAAAAAGCAAGCATCGGAGTATGAGGGGACTGTATTGGGAGAACTTATTTATTCATTAATGAGCGTATATCCAATGGCAAAAAACAGAGATGAATATATAGATGTATTGTTTAAATACTTAAATTGTTGCAGTCAATCGGAGTGGGCAAACTTTATTTCGAAAACAGTAAATTATAGGTGTAGTTTAATAGGAACGAAAGAGGAGGTAGCAGAGCGAAGAAATGCAAGTGTGCAATGTCTAGATATAGAAACAGTATGTAACTGCTTAGATGAAAAAGAAGCAATAGAATACATAAAGCAACTGGATGAAAGTGATAATTACATAAGCTTTAGGGAGGCGATTGTTTGTCATAAGTACGATAGTGCAGAACATATGTGTAAACTAGATGTTTTAAACGTGTTTATGAAAATATGTTGTAGTAAATATTCTTTAGAAGAAAAACGTGAATATATTAAAAGCTTAAGGGAGCATGGAAGTACTATAGAATTAATGATGAAAAATTATTATCTTTCACATATAGATATGGAAAAAAATTTAATGGAGGCATTAGAATTTGCTACAGATACATTAATAGATAATATTTTTACATCATTATTTGTACCTATACAAACTATAGTTGAGGTTATAGAAAAGTGCGAAGAGGAAATATGGGGAAATATTTGTATCCCGATATTATATTATATGAGATATAGATATTATGATAGGCAGACTAAAAGTGAAGTGTGTGCGAAAACTGAAGATTTTCTATATTTTGCTGATATAAATATTCCTTCTCAAATAGATGAACACTTATCCGTTTTGCAAGAGAAACGAGTTATATATTTTTTGCGTAATGTGTGTACACAGGATATATTAAGTACAGCGTTAGCATCTCAAATTGATAATTCGAAAGATTTATTGCAGGAAAGAATCAACATTTGTTGGTTGTTGTGCGAATTAGATTCTGTTAATAAGAAAGAATATGAAAATGAAATAAGAAATATAACGCAAAAGAAAAAAATAGATTCTGAATTACGTATTATTCAAGAAAATAGAATAAATGTTAACATTGAAGGTATACGTTCTGATTTAATTGATGCATATAATGGTGATTTTATGAGATATAAGTTATATCAGGACAATAGTATTAATGATATCTTGAAGGCAATTAGAGATAAACAAGAAAAAATAATACTGTATGAGAATGATTCAGATAGAGTATTAAGAAAACTTATAAATAATATTCGCGATGCGTTTGTTTCAAGTAATGAATATGGATTAGATGGTTATTTAAGTCTAAATATTAGACATGGAGCTATATCAGATGCATTAAGAACCCCTTTATCTAAACATGGATTGTTAGCTATTTATGATTCAGAAAGTAATGATAATATTCTAAGTTCTCAGTTGATACGAATAATAAAAAAAGAGAATGATAAGGAAAAGTTAGTAGAAGCAATAAAAGGATTTACTAAAAAGACAAATGATATTATTAATGACTTAAAAAATAAATATATAAGGATCCGAAAAAATGATTCATATCCAGAAGGAATCTTTGATTATAATATTGATGAGTGGGAATATGATATTATAAGACGTAAAAGTGATGAATATTACGAGTTTGATGAATTATTAGATGATGTGTTTGAGTTATTATGGAATAAAACGGAAAAGAATTTAAATTCAATGAAAATGCTTTTACATAATTCTGTTGCTGACAGATATAAGTTGGCATTTACAGAATTGCAAGAAGCAATTGATAATCTTGAAGATAAAGAAAATATTCTTGTATTAAAGAGCAAAATATTAGAAGCTTCTAACGACATGTCTAATACTTTAAACAAAATTGAATTTTGGTTTCAAAGAAGTACAGAAAGTAAAAATACGGATTTTGATTTAGATTTTGTTTTCAATTTAGGATTGGAAACAATTATTAGTATGCACAATGAAGTGAAATTTAAACCTATAGAATTAGAACATAAAGGTGTTAACGAAAAAATTGAAGGAAAATATTTAAAATTATATTCGGATATTTTTTATAATCTGCTAGATAATATATACAAAAATGCTAAACGAAAAAATAACTGTATTGAATTTGAGTATCTATTAGAAGAGCAAGAGAACCGACAACACATTCTATTAAAAAATCCTTATGATTGTTCAGGTGACATGGAAGAAGAGGAACGGAAAATATTAGAGTTAAAAGAGATATTGAGCAGTAGAAAATATTTAGATAGGATAGGAACAGAAGGGGGAACTGGAATTCCCAAAATATGCAAGTTAATTTCAGTTGACTTAAAAAAAGAAATGAAGATAGATTTTGGATTTGAAAAGGACCAAAATTACTTTTTCATAGAGTTATTTATTAGGAGGTGAAAATGAGAGTACTAATAGTTGAGGATACATATGATAAGATGAAAGCGATTGAGGAATGTTTAGAGAAAGAGTTAATTCCATGTGAAATAGGTGAAGCACGATCGTATTCAGAAGGAATAAGAAATATATATGAAAAAGAATGGGATTTAATAATTCTTGATATGTCATTACCAACATATACTGTTTCACATACAGAAAATGGCGGAACTAAAAAGCCCATGGCAGGAAAAGAAATTATTAAGCGGATGTATAGTAGGAAAATCTATATTCCAACAATTGTTATTACACAATTTGATATATTTGGAGAATTACAAATTTCCATAGATGCTTTAAATAATGAATTTGAAGAGAAATATAGTATGATATGGAAAGGAACAATATCTTATAATAAACAGGGGTGGCAAGATAAACTTTCGGATTTATTTAGAAAAATTAAATAATTAGGAGAAGAAAATGATTAATATACTAATAGTAGATGATAATCCAGAAAAGCAAAAGAAAATTAAAAATGCAATTACATCGGTATTGAGTGAAGACGATTACATTAATGTTGAGTCATCTGTAGATGTTATATCGGCAAAAAGAATAATGAATGTAAAAGATATAAACATAATGATTTTAGACTTATATTTACCTATAAGATTTGAAGATGGAGCAGTACGGGATGGTGGTAAAAGACTTATTGAGGAGTTGTCTAGTTCAAGACGGTATAAATATCCGAATTATGTGATTTCACTATCTCAGCATCCAGAGCAGACTCAAGAATTTAAAGAGTTCACAGACGAAATACATAAATACATTAATTATGATACATCTAATGATGAATGGATGATTGAATTAAAAAAATATCTTTTAAGAGCTGTAAGAACCTTGAAAAATGATATTAATCACAGAACTTATATGTATGATGTGGCAGTTATATGTGCATTACCAGAAGAGTTAGAGTATGTGAAAAAATCTTTAGAAAATATTCATGAATTAGAAATGGAGTTTGATGATTTTATGTACTTCAGTGGTTATTATAATGTAGAAGGAAATATTATAAAAGTTGTTACAACTTGTTCAACGCAAATGGGAATGGCAGCATCGGCAACTATGACAACCAAAATCATTCATAGTTTTTGTCCTAGATATGTTGTAATGACAGGTATTGCAGCTGGTGTCAAAGGCAAGACAAATATGGGGGATGCAGTGGTTGCAGAGTACTCTTGGGATTATGGGGCTGGTAAAGACATATTAGACGAAAGTGGTAATAATAAGCATAAAAATACTATTCAGCAAATACATATTGATGCGAGTATAGCTAATAAAGTAAGAAGGTTACAGCTAGATAATGACTTCAAAAAAGAAGTAAAGCAAAGTTTTGATAAAAGAGTACCAGAAAATGATTTTGAAGTAATTATGGGACCGATTGCGTCAGGAGCTTCAGTTATAGCAAACCCAGAAAAAGTGCAGGATATCATAGACAATCAAATACGAGATTTAGTAGCCATAGAAATGGAAGTGTATGGTGTGTATTATGCGGCAAAGTGGGCAATAAGTCCAAAACCTAAGTTTATAGCAATAAAATCTATATGTGATTATGCAGACACTAATAAAAATGATGATTTTCATGACTATGCCTCCTATACAAGTGTAAAGGTATTTGAAAAGTTAGCAAAAGAGTATTTTGAATATGAATAGTTTAGATGAACTAATGAAATGATACAATCTTTAATATGCAGGGGATACAACGTATATTATGGTACATTAACAAAAAAAGAGCGATAGACATAAAATGCGTATTAAGTTTTTACTAATTAAGTCGTGAATATGTGAAATATTTATTTGGATTCATTAAAGATTTGTAGTAAGTTATATTTTGATATGGGATAGGTAAATATAATTAGTAACGAAGGCCATTACAAAGCTAAAAACTTTGTAGTGGCTTTCTTTATGCAGGAGGAAAAATGGAAAAGAAGAAAGAGAAAAAGGAAAGGCATATTCATAGCCGTGATATGCCAAATTTCCGTAGAAACGACGCAGATAAAAGAAAGGTAATTAAAGATAAAAAGAAAGTCCTAAGACAAGGAACAGATATGGCAGTAAGAACAGGAGTAAAAACCACGCTAGACCAAATGGAAGGCAGTGAGGAAGTAGAAAACGCACTGGTTACTGCGGCAGTTGTTACAACTCCCATTAGAAAAACTGCAAGTAAGACAACTAAAATTATAAGAGAGAAAGCAAAGCGAAAACGTGTAAAAGAGCAGTCTGAAAAAAATGTAAGGGAAAAGCAGAAAAGTGAAAATAGAAAAATACACAGTCAGACACACAAAGAAGACAGTTATGCAAAGGAAAAGCAAATACGTAACAGAGAAAATAGTGTAAAGAAAGATACAACAGGAGGAAATAAAGTAAAATCCGGTAAATCAAACAGCAGTAGTGATAGAGGCAGTCATTCAGCTTCAAAAAGCAGAAAGGTTGCTTTTTTTGTGGAAAAATTAAGAAGTACAGGAATGACAACATCGTTAAACAGTGAAAATCAGAAGTCTGGTGTATCTGACATAATGAAGACAGTTATGATAAAGATTGGTGCTGTTTTACTTCCAATTGTTTTACTTTTGTTTTCCATAGTTGCCATTGCCACAGCGTTGGTAGCCGTAGTTATAGCGGTTATATATAACTCTCCATTTTCTATATTCTTTCCACCATTAGAGAATGGAGATACCGTTATGACAGTCACAAGCCAGTATGTTGCTGAGTTTAACAGAGACATCAATACTATGGTTACCGAACATAAGGACTGTGATATTGGAAAAATCGTATACGTGGATTATGAGGGAACATCATCCGCACCATCCAATTACTATGATGTCATGAGTGTATATATGGTTAAATACGGTGTAGGAAATACAGCAACGGTTATGAATGATACAGCAAAAGCAAATCTTAAAACAGTGTTTGATGATATGTGTTCATACACCACATCAACGGGAGAAGAAAAGATTACAAATGAAAGTGGTAAGAATGAAAAGAAAAAAGTTCTTTATGTAAATGTTACTTTAAAAATATATCATCAAATGGAAACAGAGTATGGAATGAGTGATGATGAAATAAGTATGCTTAATTCCCTGATGAGTCCTGAGAACCTGTCTTCATTGGGTATTACCAGTGGCAGTACGGGAACACAAAACGGAGGGAATAAAAAGTCATCGCTTACTCAGAATGAGATTAATGAGATTTTAAACAAGATAACTGATGAAAAAGCAAAAACAGCAGTGAGTTTTGCATTGTCAAAAGTAGGTTATCCGTACAGTCAGCCACTTAGAAATTCAGGAACACATTTTGACTGTTCATCTTTGGCATATTATGCATGGAACAGTGCCGGCATATCTGTAATGACGGACGGTTCAAATACGGCAGCATCTGAGGCTAAGTGGTGCAGTGATAATGACTGTACTGTGAAAGAAGAAAACCTAAAGCCGGGAGACCTTATATTCTACAGTTATTCAAATAACGGAAGATATAAAAATATAAGTCATGTAGGAATTTATGTCGGAGACGGAAAAATGGTTGAAGCAGTGGATGAGGCAACTGGAGTTGTTATGCAGGATTATCATAATGGTGGTCTGGTTATGATAGGAAGACCGGATAAAAAGAAGAAAAATTAAAATTATTAAGGAAGCAGAGCATAAATTGTTCTGCTTCTTTTGGAACAGGAGGACAAATGAGAGAAACATATATTAAAAACATGGAGTTTTTGATAAGCGAACTTCATAAGGAATGGAATAAAAGCAAAGGAGACAGCAATCAAATTAAAGTATCTTTAAATAAGGCTCATAAATTACGAAGTAAGATTTCAGAACATATAGTAAAACAACAGAAAACTATTAATGAAGACACAAACATTGACTTTGAGGAAAGTATGAAAATGTCAAAAGAAAATTTTGTAATGTTAAGACTGATAAAAAAGATAAACAGAAATATGAAAAAAGGTGAAGAAGAATTTTGTGTAAATCTTGATACAGAAGAATACAATGTATATTTGAAACTTTTAGAATCGAAAGAAGGTGCGTAGCATGGGTAAAAAATATAAAGTCATTTATGCTGATCCTCCCTGGCAGTATCGTGTGTATTCAAAAAAAGGTCAGGGAAGAAGTGCAGAAAATCATTACCATACAATGAATATTGATGACATACGTTCACTTCCGGTAGCTGATATTGCAGATGACGACTGTGTATTATTTTTATGGATTACGTTCCCCTGCCTTAAAGAGGGAATTTCCGTAATGGAAAGCTGGGGATTTACATACAAAACCTGTGGTTTTAACTGGGTAAAGAGAAATAAGAAAAAAGATACTTATTTTATGGGGTTAGGATTTTGGACAAGGTCGAATTCAGAAGTATGTCTAATCGGAACAAAAGGACATCCTAAACGTGTTTCCAAAGCTGTAAGTCAGATATGTGATGCAAGAGTAATGGCACACAGCAAAAAGCCTGATGAAATAAGGAAACGTATTGTAGAGCTTTGCGGGGATGTGCCACGTATTGAACTATTTGCCAGAAAAACAGCTGACGGTTGGGACTGCCTTGGTGATGAAATTGACGGAAAGGACATAAGAGATGCCTTGAAAGGGGTGATTGAAAATGAGTGCTGATTACAAAGTACAAAGACTGTATGACGAGTATATTCATGACATTGTGTCCAGTGCAGAAAATTGGAAAAACTTTTTAAGAATAACAGGAAGAATTTACAGATATGAGTTTGACAACATACTTATGGTTTATGCACAGCGACCAAATGCAACTCTGGTAGGAGATTATGATTCATGGAAAAAGGTAGGCAGATATGTAAAAAGAGGAAGCAGGGGAATTGCAATATTCCCGTTAAAGATTTTAAAACCACATATGCGATACATTTTTGATATATCTGACACAGGAGGAAAGAACGTTAAACTGACATGGGATTTGAATGGTGATAATCTAAAAAGTCTGGTGGACGAACTGACAGAAGAGGGAAAGATTGAGCCTTATTTAAATGATGACAGAAAAAATTTAGAGAATCTCTTAAAGAACTATACAAAGGAGAACATACGATCTATAATGAAAGAGAAATCCGAAGCAGGGATTTCTGAACTTAACCGGATTACAGGTGGTGTGATTAATGGTGGAGATAATGAAACGCAAGGGCTTACTGTTGAAGAAATGTTATATGAAAGCGTTTTATATGCAGTAGGTACAAGATGTGGATTTGACATGTCCGCTGAAGAACAGGACATGAGTTTTATAATAAATATATCTGATGAAGATGATATTTACCGCTTTGGTTCCCTTGTATGTGACGTATCCTGTAGTGTTCTTAAAGAGTTTAATTACAGAGTAAGACGAATAGAAAAAGAAAGGAGCGTCACAAATGAAAGAAAAGAGAATAACTTATCACGAGGGAGCAGACGGAATGCTGTATCCGAATCTGGAATTGCCACAGGAGCAGGAAATAAGCATAACACAGATAGGAAAGTACGGAATGATGGCAGCAGAGTATCTGAAGGAAAACGAGAGGAACAGATACAACACACTGTATCGTCTGGGAAGACTGGCAGAGAAGATGAAGGAAGTGGACACGGAGGCAAACAGCCTGATGGACACACTGATGACGGATTACTTAAAGAAACACAAACCTCAGAATCCTACTTCAACAATGGAAATGTGGAAACTAAGGAATCAGGCAAAGATGATGGCAGAGGAAGTGGTTCTAAATCAGATAGTGTACAGATTTCACTAGAAAATGAATCTGAAAATTCTGACGGACAGATAAATGAAGAATTAAATAAAGAGCTGGATGAAATTAATTCATTTGGAGTATCAAGGGAAGCAGGCTTTGAGCAGGCTTCCTTTTTATTTGATGATAATACTAAAGAAATAACAGTTGCAGACAGTAAAAAGCCTTTGCCAAATCAAAGAAAAAAATATACCTATATGGAACCGAAAAAAGAACGTGTAGTTCCTCATGATTACATTGTTTCAGTTCTCTTAAGAGGAACCGGATTTGTGGGAGGAAAGGAAAGAGTATATAAAATTTATCAGACAGTGGACAGCCCATCAGAAAGGGCAAAACTTATAAAAAAGGAATTTGGTCTTGGAGGTGCAGGCTGGCCAATTGATGGCTATGGTTTACACGGATATGATACTTTTAAGCCTCAGGGAATGAGATTCCAGTGGAGAGATGCTGAAGGAGAAAAAGAAGGATATGTAAGCTGGAATACTGTTGAGGAAGAATTAAGGGTTCTGATAAATAAAGGTGAATATTATCAGGAGATAATTGAGGAAGAAATAATCGGTGAGTATGACATTCCGGATGAAGTGTTTGAAATGGGTAAAAAGCCTATATCTGACATGGAACGAGACATTGAAAAGAAAGACTTTCATTACAATCTGTGGAGAATTGAAACAGGAGGTTCTAAAACAAGGTATCAGTGGAATGTTGAAGCAATAAAAACATTAAAGCAGATTGAAAAAGAAGAAAGAAATGCAACAGATGATGAGCAGAAAATACTTTCACAGTATGCAGGATGGGGTGGAATCCCGGAAGTGTTTGACGAAAAGAATGATTTATGGAGAAGGGAGTATAAAGAATTAAAAGAACTTCTTACCCCGGCAGAATATGAAAATGCAAGAGCAAGTGTTAATAATGCTTTTTACACTTCTCCTGACATTGCCATGTGCATTAATCAGGCACTTGCAAACTTTGGAGTAACAAAGGGAAACATTCTTGAACCGTCTATGGGCATTGGAAACTTTTTCGGCAGTATGCCTGATGCAATGCAAAACTGTAAACTTTACGGTGTGGAAATGGACGATGTTACAGGAAGAATAGCAAAACAGTTATATCAGAACGCAAGCATCACAATTGCAGGATTTGAAGATACAAAGTTTCCGGATAACTTTTTTGATGCTGCAGTCGGTAATGTACCCTTTGGAGATTATAAAGTATATGATCCAAAGTACAATAAGTTAAACTTTCGTGTACATGATTATTTTTTGGCAAAGGCGTTAGACCAGATAAGACCGGGAGGAATAGCGGCATTTATTACAACGAAGGGTACAATGGACAAAGCAAACCCCAATGTAAGAAGATACCTTGCACAGAGGGCAGAATTAATCGGTGCAATAAGACTTCCCAATACGGCATTTAAAGAAAATGCAGGAACGGAAGTAACATCAGACATTTTGTTTTTTAAAAAAAGGGAACGACAGATAGACATTGAACCAGACTGGGTACATCTTGGATATACGAAAGATGGCATACCGGTTAATTCATATTTTGTGGAGCACCCTGATATGATGCTTGGGACAATGGAGTATGATACAGGAAGATTTGGAGATAAGAGCAGATATACCATATGTGTAAATCATAAAGAAAATTTCAATATCTATGAAAGCTTAAGCAGTGCAATAGGAAAACTTGATGCAACTGTAACAGACTTTGAAATTGAAGAACCGGAAGAAAATGAGGAGATAATTGAGGCAAATCCGGATGTCAGAAATTTTACATATACTTTTTTAGACGGTAAGTTGTATTTCAGACAAAACTCCCAGATGTATTTAAAGGAGTATCCAAGGACAGCTGAGGAAAGAATAAAAGTACTTGATGAGATAAGAAAACTTACAAGAAATCTTATTGACATACAGACTAAAGGATGCAGTGAGGAAGAATTAAAAAACTGTCAGGAGATATTAAATGATAAGTATGATGAGTTCATAAATAAATACGGTGCGATTACATCAAAGGCAAATAACAGGGCATTTCGTGATGATGCTGACTATCCTCTTCTGTGTTCTCTTGAAAACGTGGATGAAGACGGTGAGGTTACAAAGGCTGACATGTTTTATAAACAGACAATTAAACCGGAGGTGACGATAGACAGAGTTGAAACTGCAGTGGAAGCCCTTAATATTTCAATCAGTGAATTTGGAGAGGTAAACATTCCGTTTATGCTTAGTATATATACACCTGACATAAATGGATATGACGAAGATAAAAATAACAATTTTTCAGATGAGAATAGGTCAGATGATGCAGAGAGACAAAAACTAATAGAAGAACTAAGAGGACTAATCTTTTTAAATCCCTCAAGATATAATGAAAACAATATGGATGAGGGGTGGGAGACGGCAGACGAATATTTGTCAGGAAACGTAAGAAGTAAGCTTACATTGGCAGAAAAGTATGCTGAAGAAACTCCTGAAATATTTAGAATAAATGCAGAAGAACTTAAAAAGGTTCAGCCTAAAGATTTGGATGCATCTGAAATAGATGTAAGGATAGGTACAACATGGATTGAAGAACAGGATTATGAGAAATTTGTTTATGAACTTCTAGGAACACCGAGACGTGCAAAAGCAATAAGAAGTGCTTATTATTCATCAGGAATAATGGTTCATCTGAATAAATACAGTATGGAATGGTTTATAGAAAATAAATCAATGGATAAGCATTCTGTGGCAGCTTCCAAAACATATGGAACAAGCCGCATGGATGCTTATTCTATTTTCGAAGCAAGTCTTAATTTGAAGACCGTAACTGTAAAAGACAGGGTGGATGACGGTGACGGTAAATATCATTATGTTGTAAATAAAAATGAAACAATGCTTGCAAGGGAGAAACAAAATCTGATTAAGGAGAAATTTAAGGAATGGATATTTGCAGAACCGGAAAGAAGAAAGAAATATGTGGATTATTATAATCAGACATTTAATAATACAAGACTTCGCGAATATGACGGTTCAAGCCTGACTTTTCCGGGAATGAATCCTGAGATTGAATTAAGAACTCATCAGAAAAATGCAGTAGCAAGAATATTGTTTGGAGGAAATACATTGCTTGCCCATTGTGTTGGAGCAGGAAAATCATTTGAAATGATGGCAGCGTGTATGGAACAGAAAAGATTAGGTCTTGCAAACAAAACAGCAATGATTGTTCCTAAAGCATTAATAAATCAGACAGCATCTGAATTTCTACGTTTGTATCCGTCTGCAAACATACTGGTTGCAACAGAACGTGATTTTGAAAAAAGCAGGAGACAGCAGTTTATATCAAGGATAGCCACAGGAGACTATGACTGCATTATTATGTCCCATTCCCAGTTTGAAAAAATTCCAATCTCAAAAGAGAGAAAGGAAAGAATGTTAAATGAGCAAATAGAACAGATTTCTTATGCCATAGATGAGACAAAAGAAAAGAACGGCGAAAGATGGACTGTAAAACAAATGGAAGCCCAGAAAAAAAGACTAAAAGAGCAGTTAAAGACTCTTACAGATGAGCAGAGAAAAGATGACCTGATAACATTTGAAGAATTAGGCATTGATTGCCTTATGGTGGATGAAGCACATAATTACAAAAACCTTGCCATATTTTCAAAGATAAATAATGTATCAGGCATAAGCAGTTCGGGAGCAAAGAAAGCAACAGACATGCAGCTTAAATGTCAGTATATAAATGAGATAAATCCGGGAAGAGGAATTGTATTTGCCACGGGAACCCCTATAAGCAATACAATGTGTGAAATGTATGTAATGCAAAGCTATCTGCAGAAGGATACATTGGAAGAAAAGGGAATATATCATTTTGATTCATGGGCAGCAAACTTCGGTGAGATTACAACAACACTTGAACTTACGGTTGAAGGAAGCGGTTTTCGTATGAAAAGCAGATTTAATAAGTTTACCAATCTGCCGGAGCTTATGAACATATTTAAACAGGTTGCTGATGTACAGACACAGGATATGTTAGAGCTTGATGTTCCTAAATTAAGAGATGGAAAGTACATCATTGTGGAATCAGAGCCTGATTGGTATGTCAAACAGGTAATGGAAGATTTTGTGGTAAGGGCAGAGCGTATTAGAAATGGTGGCGTAGATTCAAGTGTTGATAACTTTTTAAAGATAACTCACGAAGCAAGATTGCTTGGAACGGATGCAAGACTTCTTGATAAGGATGCTCCCAACAATCCTGACGGAAAACTTAATAAGGTAGTACAAAATGTGTTCTACGAATATGACAGGGCGAACAGTGAAGGAAAAATAGGCTGTCAGCTTGTTTTTTCAGATATTGGAACACCCGGAGGAAAAGAGTTTGATGTATACAATTACGTAAAGTCTGAACTTGTAAAAAAAGGAATACCTGAAAATGAAATAGCATTTATCCATGATGCAAAAACAGATGCACAAAGAGATATCTTATTTAAGGAAATGAGAACAGGTAAAAAGAAGGTACTTATAGGCTCAACAGACAAATGTGGTACGGGAGTAAATGTTCAGACACATCTTGTAGCAATGCATCATATAGACTGCCCATGGAAACCGTCAAGTATTGAACAGAGAGAGGGACGAGGAATAAGACAGGGCAATTTGAATGAAGAAGTTGCAGTATACAGATATGTTACAAAGGAAACTTTTGATGCATACTCCTGGTCACTTGTGGAAAACAAACAGAGATTCATAAGTCAGGTAATGACAAGCAAGGCAGTATCAAGAACATGTGAAGACATAGATGAGGCAACATTGTCTTATGCAGAGATAAAGGCAGTTGCAACAGGTAATCCGCTGATAAAGGAAAAGATGGAACTTGATAATGAATTGCAGAGATTAAAGCTGTTAAAGTCTAATTACGACAGCCAGAGATATACTTTTCAGGATAATTTTATGATTAAGTATCCGAAACTGATTAAGGCGGTAGAAGAAAAACTTAAGTGTGTAAAGTATGACATTGAAGCAAGAGATAAGGAACTTTTAAAAGGTGACGGATTTGCCATAACCATAGGTAAGATTACATATGATGAGCGAAGCGAAGGCGGTACTGCATTGCTTGAAGCAGTAAGCAAGAGCAAAAGCGGAGATACTTATGAGATTGGAAGTTTTAGAGGTTTCACCCTTTTAGTAGAAAAGAACTATATGGGTATTAATTATATGATACTTCGTGGAAAGACAGAGTATAAGGCTGAAATGTCAACAAGCCCTGTGGGGAATATGATAAAGCTTGACAACCTGTTTAATAACTTAAATGAAAAAGAAGAATTTCTCAAAAAGAAGATTGAACAGTATAAGAGAGACATGGAGTCCTCAAAGAGCGAGTATGAGAAGCCTTTTGCCTATGAGAAAGAATTAAGTGACAAGCAAAAGAGGCAGACAGAATTAAACGCAATGCTTGATTTGGAAAAGAACATTGATGAAGAGATATGTGTGTCAGAACAGACAAATTTGAAAGTATCAGAGAATGCGAAGAACACGTATACCGTAAACAAAGACAGTAAAACACAGGATATGAGTGAATATCCTAATGAAAGTAACAGGGATGGCAGATAGCTGTCCCTGTTTTAGTAACAAGAAATTTTTAAACATAGCATAATCGAAATTTATGCGGAAAAGGAGTAAAAGATGAAATATACAGTAAAAGTAAACAAGGTAAGAAAAAATAAAGGAAATTTAAGAGGATTTGCGACAGTAGTATTTGGAGAGTCATTTAAAGTGACAAACATTGCAATCCTTGAAAACAGTGAAGGCAATCTGTTCGTATCCATGCCAAGGTACAGAAGCAGTGAAGTGGATGAAAAAAATAACTATATTTATAAAGATATATGTAATCCAATAACAAGAGAGTTTAGAACAGAATTATACGATACAATACTTGATGGATATAAAAACGCAGGAAATGAAAACAGAGAGGTAACAAAAGAGCCGGAAATGCCATCATTTGCTGTTAAGGTGACGCCGTATGAGAGAGAAGGAAGCAATATAAAAGGATTGGCAAGAATATATCTTGATGACAGTTTCGTAATCAATAATGTATCAGTTATTCATGGCAAAAACGATGTATTTGTGGCAATGCCTTCTTACAAAACAAAACAGACGGATAAGGAAGGAAAAGCAGTATATCAGGACATATGTTTTCCGATAACAAAGGAGTTTAGAGAAAGATTATATGGAGAGATTGTTGAAACATACAAGGAAGAAAAGGTAAAAGCTACAGATAAATTTCAAAGTAAGAAAGATTATGAGAACACAAGGAGAGATGAAGTTTTGCATTTTAGATAATTGAAAATTGAAATAGATTTTGAGAGATAAAAGTAGTTTTTTTTGTTAAAAAATGCAAAAATCGACCGAAAAAATGCAAAAATTTCCGTTTGTGGTACAAAATCCAAAAGAAATGCTAATATTTTTCAGGCAATATAAATTGCAAAACAAACTATAGGAGGAAAGAAAAATTGAAAGTTAAAAAAGGGATGAAAAGGGTTATAGCAATGCTTTTGGTTATTGCTACAGTCGGAACCGGAAGTGGAATATCCACTATGGCAGAGAGTACAAAGGCTAAAAATGAAAAGGGAAAGACAACAGAAAAGACACAGAAAGAGCAGGCGTTGTCGCCAGACGAGGTTGCACAGCAGATTGCAGATGGGACATATAAAGGGAGAAAACTAAAGGAAACAAAGTATTATGATACTTATGAAGCAGCAGATGGCTCAGTCGTTGCAGCATATTATAGTAGTCCTATCCGTTATGAAGATGAAAATGGTGAATTGCAGGAGTATGATTCTAATTTAATAGAAACAGATAATAAAAAAGCATCTTATTATACTGGCGAGGCTATGTCTGAAAGCTTTCATACAGAGGATTATGCTTATGTAAACGCGAAAGGAAACAGCAAGCAGTATTTTCCAGAAAAATTAGCGGAAGAGTCTCCAATACTGATGGAAAATGGGGCGCATTCATTAGCATTTGTGCCAGAGATAGATGACAAAAAAGTAAGCAAAGAAAAATCAGAAAAGGATGACACAGAAAATAAGAAAGAGACAACATCAGATAATGTTGTAAAAGCATCAAAAGATAAGGTTGAGTATGTAGAAGACGATGTAACATATCAGTATGTGTCCTTGGATAATGGTGTAAAAGAAAATGTAATTATAAATAATAAGACTGATGAACTATTATATAGTTTTTCATATACATTAGACGGTATGCATATGAAACTGGATAAGAAAACAAACATCATAGGCTTGTATGACAACAAAACAAAGAAAGAAGTTGCAGTTATTCCGGCAGCATATTTAAATGATAGCACAGGAACAAATACAAATTATGATATTAAAACAAAAATAAAAAATAGTGGAAACTTATGGACAGTAACATATGAATTACCTGAAAGTTATATGAATGATATGGATACTGCATATCCGGTAACATTAGATCCTACTGTAGAGTGGGTAACATATGCCAATAACGAAAATCCTCTTGGTATTTCGTTTGTTATAGAACTTTCACCAGGATCGGGGGATACATGCCAGTATCCAAATGCCGTAAACAGATTTGTTGTGGGAAGAAGTGGTGCAGGTGACTACTACAAGACATACATAAAGTTTAACAAGTTAAATAAACTTTTACAGGGAAAACAGGTAAATTATGCCTATGCGTATTTTAATGTGGCACAACAGGTCGGCGGAGATATGACTGTGGATATGCATGAAGTAACTGAGAACTGGAACCTGGGTACGTTAAAGTGGAGCAATGAACCGGCATCAGACAGCGAAGTGCTCTCACAGGCAGTAATCGGTACGGAGAAGCTTCCATATCAGATCGATTTTACAAAGTACTGTACCATGGTGGCAGAAGAAGAGGCGGATGCCATGGAGGGTGTGGAGTTGAGAACTGAAGAAAAATCAAAATACATGGAGTTCTGGGGAGTAAAGAGCCAGAGTGGAGCTCCTGTGTTTATTGTGTCCTATAATAGTCCTGAAGAAATCGATGCAACGTATGACGGAAGTTTTGAAATAGGCGCAGAGTATAATGAAGAATCAAAGAAGATAGATGTTTCATGGGAGGATTCTAAACAGGCTGCAACATTATACAGAGTATATAAGAGAACAGAAAATAAATTTGAATATGTAGGAAAGACCACAGAAAAGACATATGAGGTAGGAACAGATGATATTGAATCTGTTGCTGACATACGTGTAATGGCAGTAGACCAGAAAGGAACGCAGCTAGATACCACGGATGATGTGAACGTATTGAGTAATATTGTGACTTTCGAGAAGAAATCGGAAACACAAAAAAATGATACTGGGGAGGAAGTGACAACTACAACATATGAGCAGACCACGGTTGATACAGATGGTGATGGGTTGGAAGACGGATATGAAATCTGGGATTTTAAAACTTTTTGGAATACAGAAACAAAGGACAGTACGAAAGAAAATCCAAAGTATGAGCAGGATAGTGATGGCGATGGACTGCCAGATGGATATGAAGTGTTTACGCTGGGAACAGATCCGGCTGTGGCGAATGAATCAGGAGAGGACAGTGACAGTGACGGATGGACGGATGTGAAAGAGTATCAGAAAGGTACGGATCCGTGGCTGTATGATTCCGACTTTGACGGATTAAGAGACAAGGATGATGCAGGAGATAATAATCCGAGAAAAACGGACAACCCTCGTATTAAAGGAACCGATAAATCAGCAGCATCGGCAGCACAGGTCCATAAAGGACTATACGACAGGGAATATTCAGAAACAGAAAATGACGTTACAGTTACATATATTGTGAACATTTACAGAGGTGATATAAAAAGCATATATAATGACTATGGTAATACCAAGTTAAATAAACGGCTGAAATATTTTTATGATGCTGACGGGAACAATACAGCGATTATTGAACAGTATGATGATAATGATACACAGACGATTTGTATCACATACACATATGATGAACATGGAAATGTAGAATTCATTTGCGACCAGCAGACAAAATATACAATGGAATATAATTCAGATAATAAAATTACAAATCTGCAGGTTGGCGATAAAACTTTAGTATCATATGAGTATAACAGCACTGTCAATAACTTAGAAGAAGAAAAGTCAGACGAATCTGTATCAGAAACAGATTCAGGGGCTAAGATAAAGTCACAGGATGAACAGATAACATACTACGGAAGTGGTGCTGACAGACAGAAAGTAAAAACCGTAACTACGGAATATAAGGTTGCGGAGGATAACAAAAACGCTGTCGCAGAACAGGTAGAAGTGTTTTATGATGATGAAACAAAACCGTCATATGTGACCTCAATTAATGCTGAGGGGAAGATAATTACCCTAACAGATAATACAGAGGATAAGCAGTCAGCATACAGTTATGAGTATACGGATAATTCCACAAAGATTACAAGAAGTGACGGATTTATAAAAGAGGTTACGCAGGATATCGACGAAGATAATAATAAAAGTACCCTTGAAAGCAGGTATACATATAAATCATTAACAGATGAAGAGAAAACAAGGGTATCCAAAGTAGAGACGGATGCTTCAGACAATGAAAAGATTGAGAGCAAGGTAACCTTGTATAATGATGACGTTATAAATGGAGTGTTGTCTAATGACGGAAAATCAGATATAACGAGTTTATATTCAAACACATATAAAAAGAATATTGTAAAATATTCTTCCGTGGAAGACAGCCCGACGCACAGAACTTTTAATATAGAAAAATATGGCGAAGATAAAAACATTGATTATACATATGATAAAGCAGGAAACATTACCAAAATAAAAATTGACGGGACATTAACATATGCATATGAATATGATGCACACGGAAGGCTTACGTGGGAATATGATTATGATACTTCAAGGGCGTATGAGTATGGATATACTACTACGGGAAATGTGGAAGCAAAGCATACATATGATATCAGTGATGCAGATCATCCGGTAGAACTTGATGATGAGATTAAGACTTATACATACAAGAACGGAGATTGGCCAGATCAGCTTACCAAGTATTGTGGAAATACAATTACATATGACAGCAGTGGCAATCCGAAAGAGTATTATAATGGAATATCATTTAGTTGGTACAGAGGAAGACAACTTAAAGAAGCAACACTTGAAAATAGAAATAAAATATCCTATAAATATAATGAAGATGGCTTTAGAACTTACAAGGATACGGCAAAAACAACATCCGTATACGAATGGGATGATTCTAAACTGCTTAGGGAAACTGTTACATATAAGCAGACTGGTAAGAAGTATGACCTCTGGTATATGTATGATGCAAATGACAGCGTAGTAGGATTTGAGTACAGCCAGATAAGTGAAACAGATTCAATCCTTAAGACTACTAGAATTTATTATGAAAAAAATCTTCAGGGAGATGTAATAGGTCTGCTTGATGCCAGAGGAGCAGAAATAGCTGTATATACTTATGATGCATGGGGAAATGTCATTACTGATAGTGGGGCAAGTTTCTGTTATGAAGGATATGAAGTACCGTTTGAATTGAATCATGTATTGTATAGAAGCTACTATTATGATGGAAGTTGTAATGACAGTCAAAGTGATACAAATCTTTATTACCTGCAGAGCAGATATTATGACCCAGAAGTGGGTAGATTTATCAATGCAGATGATATAAATATGCTTGGAATAGAGATGGAAAGTATTTTTAAAGATAACTTATATATATATTGCAATAGTGATCCAATAAATAATATAGATCCTAGTGGATACTTGTATATTTCTCTAAAAACATTGGCTAAAATAGTAGTTTATGCAATAGGATTTAATCCTACAGCGACAGTATTATTATATTTAGGATATAAGATATTAAAGGCGAAACTTAGCGCAAAAGTTGCAAGACTTACGGCAAAAATAGGTTCAATATGTGGTCCAGCTGGAAGATTAGTAGGATGGGCAGTGGGCTTTATTGGTGCATGGTATTTTCTTGGACCGTTCGTGTCAGCATTATGGGATTGCGTAATGCAAGGCAAAAAAGGTATACAGGTTGAACTAAAAAAGAGTAGGTGGGGATTTTATTATGGATTTACAGTGTATGCAAAATAAAAAAATAAATTATATAATACTTTGTTTCTCTGTTGGTATTGGATCTAGTTTTATCTCCACTATCAAAATGACAATTTTTAAGATTTTATTAACGTGCCTTATTTGCTATGTGGTAGCTAATTTTTTAAAAAAAAGAAAGCAGGGCAAATTGGGTCAATGCAATCACTTTATTATAGAATGTATTATAATTGTTTCTTTTGCCTTAAATCAATTATTGGGAAACTTTACAAATATATATAAGTTGAATGAGTTTAATATTATTGAGTTAGGGATTGTGCTATTTTGTGTAATATCAGAAGGAATTTTGCTATTCAAGGAATGAATAACAATAGATTTACCTTTATAGGTAGAATAACACAATATATGGTAGAGTGTTTAGATGGTAAATGAGATGAATGGTTAAGTCCTGTTTCCTTGGCCTTGAACATAGATGACTAAAAAACATATTATCTTAGTTACATTTTACGGTTTATCTAACAGAGAAAAATGGGAATGCCATGACAATTTAAAAAGAAAAGAATATTTTTAATACAAAAAAAGACCAAAAATATGCAAAAATTGTCACTTATGTTGACGAATGTTAGCAAAAACGTTAAATTTATGAAAAACAAAGGAGGAAAAAATGTTTAAGAAAATTTATTCAAAGTTAGGAATAATTGCAAATTGTATGGCGCTATTAATGGTAATTCAAAGTGCAAATACAGCTTGCGGATGGATTGTTCATGAACCGAAATTTCCAGAAACTGCAAATAAATACAAAAAGGTAAAATAAATATGGTTGAAAAAATAGTAGGTCATATTATTGATTGCCAAATAGATTCTGGAAGAATAAAACAAGATGAAATTGGCGTGTACCAGTATGGGTACACGCTAATTTTAGAAAGAGGCATAAATATAGCTATTGTAATAATACTTTGTTTGATTACAAGCAGATGGCTAGAAATATGGGGGTTTCTAATAATGACAATTCCATTAAGAAGTTATGCCGGAGGATGGCATGCAGATAAGTTTTGGCACTGTGCAATAATATCAAATTTAATTGTGATTTTAATGTTACTGGTAATTAGCAATATATCCATATATAGTAAACTTGTGTATATTGGAATTGAAATGATTGTTTTGAGTGTTATATTGCTTATGGCTCCAGTACAGAATATAAACAAGCCTCTTACCCTAAAAGAAAAGAAAGTATATACGAGAAAAACTATCTGTATATGGATAATTGAATGTTGCTTGATGTCAGTATTTGTGATATATAGACAATATACTTATTCTTTAATTATATTATTTGCACACAGTATAGTAATAATAGCAGTTTTAGTAGGAAAGATTGAAGAAAAAATGAAAAAGGCAACAAATTGATTGAGGGGGGGGGCGGAACGATGTATAATATGGCCATATGTGATGATGACAAAGGATTTATAGAATTTGTAAAAGAAATTATCAGAGAATTAAATTTATTGAATGAAGTAAACATATTTGAATATTTATCAGGTGAAGAATTTCTTTTTGATATGGATAATAGGTATGATTTAGATTTAGTCATCTTAGACATTCAAATGAAAGAAATGGATGGGAATAAAGTTTCTATAGAATTGAGGAAAAGGTATAAAAATACTACGCTAGTATTTTGTTCGGGAATATATAAACCATCTCCAGAGAATATCAAGGTAGCGCCATTTAGGTTTTTATTAAAGGAATATTCAAAAAGTAAAATGCTTATGGAGTTTAAAGAAATATTTGAGCACATCAAGGCGAATAATGATGAACCTGCATTAGTATGTTATGATGGCAAACACTATTTGCAAGTACAACCGCATGAAATTGTATACGTTTGTATTGCTAGAAGAGGAACAAAAATACATACATATAGTGAAAAGGATACTGAAGAAAAAATATATTCCTGTAAATATAGCATAGACAAAATTTATGAAGTTCTTAAAGACTATCATTTTGCATATGCACATAATAGCTATATTGTTAATCTAAAACATATAAAAAAACAAAACAAAGACGAAATACAGATGGTTACAGATGAAATACTTTCTGTATCAAGATCAAGAAGCAAAGAATTAAAAGAAAAGATGACATTATATTTTGAAAGAAAATATAGATAGGACGGTGTATGAAAGATATTATTATATTAATGTTTCGTTTAATGGTGTGTATATTTGAAATTTGGATGCTATTTGGTTTTTACAATAATTTTTTGAAAAACAAGCCAAGAAAAAGCAGAAATAATATATTTATAATTTTAGTGTTTGCATTAATCATTTTTGCAATAAACAGTATTGATAATACAATATTGAATCTGATATGTGTACCGGTAGTTTATTTTGTATTAGCAATTGTAGCTTTTAACGGTAACGTCTTTAAGAAATTGTTTGGAACATTGATTGGAACAATTGTTATACTTGGAACAGAATTAATCATCGTAGCGGTTTTAAATATCACATCTAAAGAACTTATTGAGAGTAGTATGGTAAATGAACCATCAGCATTTGTGTTAACCATTATTGTAAAAATGGTGACTTTTATTGTTTTTGAAATTATTAAGCAATTTTCCTCAAAAGAATCAGAGATGATGGACGGAAAAACTTTTTGTCTGTATATACTTACGCCGTTATCGTGTTTAGGTATAATGTTTTCTGTAGTATTCTGTCGTATTGATTTTACGGAGAATAGTTTAGCAAAAAGTGTGTTAATAATCTTTTTCTTTTGTATGTTAATCGGAAATGCAGCAATATTTTATGGCTATAATAGGTATGCCAAAATTTTAGTTGAAAAAGAGAAAAATCGTAGAACTGTTATGGAACAGAAAATGGAACTGGAAAGTTACAAAAAAGTAAATGTGGCTAATGACAGATATATTACATTATTACATGATACTAATCATCATATAAAAACAGTTTATAGTCTTCTGAAAAAAGACAAAAAAGACGATGCAATGAATATGTTAAGTAAGTTGTTTGATAAATATGAAAAAGCTGAAATGATAGAATATAGCGGCAATACAATTCTTAATACCATATTGAGTGACTATAAGGAAAAATCATCAAAGGAAAATATAGAATGTGACATTTTTGTTGAACGAGGTTTTAATATAGAGTATGTTGATGAAATTGATTTAGTTGCAATGCTTAGTAATCTTTTGTCAAATTCGTATGAAGCTGCTGCTAAAAGTGATATGAAAAAGATACGAATACAGATGTTTATGCAAAATGATGGCAGCTTCAGCGTAATAAAAATAGAAAACTCATATACTTCAATGATAGTGGAGGAAGACAGTGTATTGAAAACAACAAAACAGAATAAAGAATTTCATGGTTTGGGGATTAAAAGCGTTCAGCAAATAGCAGAAAAATATAATGGATGGCTCAGTAGCACATGGAGCGATAATGTTTTTAAATCAGTACTTATTCTGGAAAATAGTATGTGTTGATAATTGAGAATGATTTTGCAATGTATAGTTTAATATTAGTGAACGATAAGACCTTATAGCAATATTAAAATATTGTTGTGGGGTCTTATTTTTACAAAAATCGACCATAAAATGTAAGCGCTCAATAAAAGAGTGTCTTACATCACTTTAACATCCATGAGATAATAACCTCGACCAACTACATAGTAATGCTAATTATAGTTGTGTATAGTTATGTTAGTCGGAGGTGCTTATGAATTAAGTAACTAAAGTAAGAAAATATCTCAAACGAGAGCAATGGAAAACTCTCATTGGTCCAGAAAAATGGGAAGTGAAGGAAATGGAAAGAACATATTATATCAGTCTTGAGAATGATATAAGTTGGATAGAGTATATATGTGTGGATAAAACGGATTTAGACGATAATCTAGTTGCTGATATTACAAAACTTTATGTTTTGGAATAAGTTTGCTTAAAAACGCATTTAATTTGATTTGTTTAACGATTTTTATTTAACGTAACGCTTAACGGATTTAATTTGATTATATTAATAGTAAAGATCACATTGACTAATCGAACAAATGTTTGTATAATGTATTGTATCGCTACTAGTAATCAGCTAAACAGTATAAATGTTCAGTTTGACGTTCCCTTTTGACTGACATTCTAATGAGAGGTTGTGGTATGATAAGTTGTTGTATGATTATAACCTCTAAAATGGAGGTGTTAGTGATTGAAGAATATGATTCAGATACGTTGTGTGAAATGCAAAAAGAGATTATTTGATTATTCATCTGGCGAATTATCTATTGCAATTAAATGTAATCGTTGTGGAAGAGTTCTAAGATTTAAAAAATGTACTGAAAAATATTTAAAAAAATGTTCTTTACATGGACAAATATATATATAAAATTGAATAATAAGGCCCACCTGATAAGGGCATGCGGTTAAACATATATATGTGACCGTAGGAGCACCAGAGACGCAGGGGAAAGATATCAGTTTATTAACTGACTTTCTCTTTGCGTCTTTTTTTGTACGTAACTGAACTTCAGATAAATGATTAGTAATTAGTTTTTTTCTACCTGAACTGGTATCTGCCAGGAAAGGAGAAAGAAATAATGAACTATAACGTAAAAGAAAGCGGAAAAAGAATCAAAGAATTAAGAAAGGCAAAAGGTTATACACAGGAGAGCTTTGCCGAAGAGCTAAATATATCCCATAGAACCTACAGTGGAATAGAATTGGGAAATCATAGCACAACCATAGAGACCTTTGTAGAAATGGCATCTATTTTGGATACAACATTAGATTATCTAATAATAGGAAGGAAGAGTAGTGAATTATTAACTGACGTTCCAGAAGAAAAGAAAGAATTAGCAATGAAAATATTAAAAGAAATTCTGGAAAATATATAAACTACGCATATGATACGTAGTTACTACGTATGAAACCTCATAAAAATAAGAATTTAAAAGTTGTAAAGTTTAATTGTGATTAAGAAACGTGCACATTGATTAGTCAAATAATATGAAAGTAGGTATATAGATTTATGTGGAAAATTTTTGATGGAAAAGAAGTTGCAAATGGAGTGATATTTATCAAATCACAGAAGGATTTTAATACAGTAATTGATGTTACAAAACGCATCGGATATGAATGTAAGAAAAGACTCCTAAATGTGAATTACTGGTTTTTAGATGCAAGTGGTGAAACAGGAGTTCAAAGAAAAACTATTAATCAGTTTTTAGATGAAATGGCAAATAAGAATATTAACCTTATTGTGTTAAGAACATTAAATGACATAAGTGATGATCCTATTGAAAAAGAAGCATTTCTTTCAGTAATGAAAGAAAACGAAGTAGGAGTTTATCTTTTTGATGAGGGATGTTTTGCAGCAGTCAATTACGATTATGAATGTTAAGGAATATCAGAAAGTAATCTATCCCTCAGAGGTTATTGTTTATGACTCATCGGGCAGGCGAGTAGTTGCCTGTCCGACAGAGCAGGAAGCGGATTAGTACATAGAGGAGAAGGTAAAGTGAAATATGAAGGTTGGAACGTCGGCTCTATTATCCGACAGTTAAGAAGAGATAAGAATATGACAATAGATGAGCTTAGCGAAGCTGTTGGAAAAAGTGTTTCTCACATTACGCAAGTGGAAGAGGGAACCAGAAGAATTAGCATAGATTTGTTATATGCATTGGTAACGGAATTAGATACGGATGCAAATACAATTCTTGCTATACAAAATAAACAGGGAAACATATCTGTTGATGAAGAATTAAGAAAACTCTCACCGGAAATGAGGACTTATTTCAGTCAGCAGTTTGTACAAATGATAAAGGAAATACCAAATTAATAGGAGGAAACAATGAGTAAAAGAAAGAAAAGTATAAATGTGATTGCATACTTATCTGTGGCGAATGCAACAGATAAAAATGTGGATTGGAAAGAAGAAAAACAGCTTAATTACATTAGTGAATATGCTAAAGCACATAACTTGAGAATTATTAAAATTATGCACAAAAACATTATGGGATGCAGTGTTGTAAATACGCACTTTAATAAAATGGTAAGAGAAATACAAAACGAAAAAGCAGACGGAATTTTAGTATGCAATATGGCAGCAATTTCACAAAATATAGAAGATGCCTATCAGAAAATAGGAAAAGTTATTCAGGCAGGAGGGCAGATAATAACAGTTGACGAAGGAAAATTAAATTTACAGCTCAAGATAGGAGAAAAGGCATGAAGCAAATTATTAGAGGAGATGTTATATATGTGGATTTAGGTCAACATCCGAAAACTTCGATACAGTCAGGTGTTCGTCCGTGTGTAGTAGTAAGCAATAATAAAAATAATAAATATTCAAATACATTATCAGTTTGTCCTTGCACAAGCAGAGTACCAAAGAAAAAAATTATAACACACATATTGGTTACACCAAAGGATGTGAAAGGATACTTTGAAGAAGAATCATTATTGTTAGTAGAACAAATTACAGTTGTGGCAAAAAAGAAAATAATAAGTAAAGTTGGGCATATTCCAGAAACATCAGAAGTCATGAAAAAAGTGAATGACGCGATAATAAAACAGCTTGGAGTTGATATGTAATGGAGATTCAACATAATGAAAAATCAAAAGAACTAGAGTTAACAAAAAAACTGGCTGTTTTAGGATGGATAATGAGAAAAGAATACATTTCAATGGATGAATATTCAAGAATTAAGAGAAAACTGATGAATGAGTATGACATAGTAAGTTTTTAAAGAAGAGCCGACATTTTATGTTGGCTTTTCTGTAGGTTTGTTCATATTTAAGTTTATATATATACTTAAGAAAATTACAAAAAGGAGGTCACAAAAATGGATGTCAAGGTTATTAAAGCGAGTGATGAACCTGTTATTAGAGATAGAAAATTTGAAGGAAACGCACTTGAATTTAATAGGAAAAGAGTGGCGGCTTATGTTAGGGTAAGCACAGATGATGAAGAACAGCTAAATAGTTTTACGTCACAAAAGCAATATTATCAAGAAAAAATATCTCAAAGTAAAGAATGGATTTTAGTTGGCATTTATGCTGATGAGGGAATTACAGGAACTAAAACAAAAAAGCGAGATGATTTTTTGAGAATGATTAACGATTGTATGAATGGAAAAATAGATATTATACTTACAAAATCAATATCAAGATTTTCAAGAAATTTAGTTGATACCATACAATATGTTAGAATGCTTAAAAGTAAAGGCGTCACAGTTATTTTTGAAAAAGAAAATATAAATACTTCAACGATGGAAAGCGAGATGCAATTAGCTTTATTATCAACGCTTGCTCAGAATGAGGTGGAATCCTTATCGGCTAATGTAAAAATGGGAGTCAAGATGAAGATGAGGCGTGGAGAATTAATGGGATTTAATGGCTGCCTTGGATATGATTATCATAAAGAAGACAAGTCTATTACAGTTAATGAAGAGGAAGCTGAAACAGTGCGGCTTATATTTGATTTATATTTGTCAGGTATGGGAGGAATATCAATTGCCAAAGAACTAAAAAGACAAGGCAGATTGAATAAAAAAGGAGTTTGTAAATGGACTGATAGTGGTGTAATAGGAATAATAAAAAATGAAAAGTACAAAGGAGATTTGTTATTAGGAAAGACATATACTGTTGATCCAATCTCAAAAAGACGTCTGGAAAACAGAGGTGAAGAAGACAAATTTTATATTGAGAATCATCATGAGCCTATAGTATCAAGAGAGGTTTGGGATAGAGCACAGGAAATAAGAAAAGGTAGATACAGATGTGCGGTAAATAATGACCCTGTAATACGTATAAGAAATAATAAAATGTATGCTCTCAGTAGTATGTGCGAATGTGGTTTTTGTGGAGAAATTTATACAAGAAGAATACATCATCAATCAAGAAGTACATTAAAACCAGTATGGAAATGTTCAAATCAAATAAGAAATGGAATAGCAGCGTGTGAGCATAGTAGGGCAATTGATGAGTCAATAATAGAAAATTCTTTTTTAGAGATGATGAGTTTAATGGCAGATAATTTTGATGATGTATTAGACAATTTGTTGGCAACTATTGAAGAATCTTTAAACAGTGATGACTGTGTAAATAAGTTAAAACGCATAGATAAATCGTTGGCAAAGCAAGAGGATAAACGTAATAAATTGACCGATATGATGTTGGATGATAAAATTAGTGAAGAAGCCTACAATAAAAAATATGAAGAGTTGTCATACAATATTTCAAAGTTAAAAAATGAAAAGAGAATGCTAACAGATAATAATTTGAATCAAAAAACTATTAAAAACCGAATGTGTGAAATTCGTAATAATATAAAAGATGCAAATGTATTTGATGAATTTGACAGAGTTGTTTTTGAGAGCATTGTTAAAAAAGTTATAGTAGGCACGGTGCTCGATGATGGTACAATAGAACCATATAAACTGACATTTGTTCTGAAAGGAATGAGCGATGTTGAGGTAACATGTAAATAAAATAAACATTTAACTAGGAGGACTGGATATGAGTAATCTGGAAGAACTAGAAGTAAAAAATGTTTGTTCTTTATCCTGTGACGCCCCTACTAATATGTGTTCTTTACTTGGGGACCACACATGTAGAGACTATAGTTGCACTACATCGGACAGATTCATAAAAATCCTTGATTTGCGCGAAGGCAACGAGGAGAGTTCCGAAAAAACAACTGGCTGTAAAGCCAGTGTTTATGCGGAATTCGACGACTGCCCGCGAGTCGGGAAGTTTGTAAAACTTCTCGACTTCCGGCACTTTGAGAGGTTTTTTCGGTTTGACCATAGTGACAGAAAAACATACAAAAAAGCAATTTCAGACGGTGTGAATGTCTCAGTCGTATTGGACTGCGGCTTCGGAAACACATCAAAGAGAAAGTAATACATTTATCATTCAACTAAATAACAGAAGCGTGAAAGACCGTTCATTTTCAAGAAAAATTGAAAGTGAGCGGTCTTTCTTTGTATATGAAAGTCATCGTATCAGATGAATTTCAGAATAGATGAATTCGATGTATTCAAGAAAGGCGATTTTATGGAGACGATACGGAATGTGGAGATAAATCAGTTACATGATTTTAGGAATCATCCGTTTAAGGTAGAGGTAAATACGGAATTATGTGAGTTGATGAAGAGTATTGAGAAAGAAGGTGTACTTGTGCCACTACTTGTAAGGACAAATCCCTATGGAGATGGGTATGAGGTGATATCCGGTCACAGGCGAAAGGAAGCTGCTATATGGGCAGGAGAGACGAAGGTTCCGGTTGTGATAAGAGAATTGGATGATGATCAGGCAGTTGTGGCAATGGTTGACTCTAACTTGCATAGAGAGAATCTGAAGCCAAGTGAGAAAGCATTTGCGTATAAGATGAAGCTGATGCATGAGCTATCTGCAATAGACAATAACATCAACCAGATAGCGCGAATGGCAAATACCAATGTATTTATCTCGAAGTCAGATGTACAGGAGGTAAAGGAGCAGTTGCAACAGATACAGCGGCTATTGATGCAGTATATAAGAAGTAAGTGACAGATATGCTTTGCGGGTATCCAATGGATAATGCGGCATATCAATTAATTTAGCAGAAAGAAGGGATGAACATGGCGATTACAAAAATATGGAATATAGCCAAAAGCAAGGATGGGAACCTTTCAAATTCCCTGCACCGCTCCTTATTATATATCGTAAATCCGGTAAAGACGGATGGCGGGGTACTGGTGGGAGGTGTAAATGTCATGCCGGATGCAGAACTTGCGTACGAGCAGATGTGTGAAACAAAGCAGATATTTGGAAAAGAGTTAGAACGACAGGGGTATCATGTCGTCCTTTCGTGTCCTGTGGGGGAAGGTGATCCACAGACTATGTATCAGCTAACGCAGGAGTTCATAGAGGAATACCTAAAAGATAGATACGAAGCATTATTTGCGGCGCATATGAATAAGGGACATCTGCACAGTCATATCGTATTCAACAGCGTAAGTATGATAGACGGATACAAGTATCAGTACACCAAAGGCGATTGGAAAAAGATCATCCAGCCTATTACCAACCGCCTGTGTGAAAAATATGGCTGGTCAGTCATACCGGCAGAATATGTTAAAGACTCTGAGCGTATGAGCAGGGGCGAGTACGAGCATCAGAAGTCCTTGAAGGAAGTTATGCTTGCGGATGTGGAATACTGTATGTCAAATGCAGAAAATATGGACGAATTTATATGGAACTTAAAAGAGCTGGGATATGAGGAAAAACAAGGAAAACACCTTGCAATCAAAGCCGGAGGAATGAAAAAATTCCGAAGACTGGATACGCTTGATGAAAGCCTTTCGGTAGAGAAGATAGAAGAAATGCTTGCGGCAATACAGGGAAAAGATACTACAGTAAAACTGATAACCAATGATGATTATAAGTCCTTTAAGCACTGGACAAGCGAATACCAGCGCAGCTTCTATGTAAAAATAGTACACCTGCGTCAGATGGAAGTGTACCGTTTCCAGTCAAAGGCAGCACGTCGCTATCATGACTTAAAACGCATGAATGAACTGCAGGAGCAGTATCTGTATCTGGTAAATTATAAAATCGAATCAGCTGATGAAATGCTTGACCGCCATGCACAGATAAAAGAAAAAATAGCAGATATCAGTGTCGAGCAGAAAATGATTTATGCAGAAAACAGAAAGCTGGGAAAAATTACAGAGGACGAAGCAGAGATAATCCGACAGGATAATACAGAAAGGCTTGAAGCACTAAAGAATATGAAGAAAGAGCTTAACCATGAGTTAAAGCTTGCAGGCAGCATTATAACAGAATCTTTATATCAGTCATATCTTCGACTAGAATTTGAACCGGAAACCAACAAGGATAAGGAGACAGATCCACTGCATCTTGCCATACCGGAATTCCCATGGGAAAAAAAGCGAAAGGACGCAGAATACAAGAAAAGGCTGGATGAATTACTTGCTAAGATCCATGCTGACGAGGAAGCCCGCAGGGAAAAAGAACGCAAAGAGGTGGAAGCACAGCAGGAGCGGAAGCGCAGGAAGGAAGCGGATACAAAGCGTAAGGAAAGAGAGCAGGAGGAACAGCGGACAAGGAAGTCTCTTGCATACAGCAGATGGCATCTAGATGCAAGTAATAAGTTCTATGAAGCTGTAGGACTGCCAGCATCGGAGGAATATACAGGTGAGTATCTTACTTGGATGAGTGAGCAGATGAGCATAAAGAAGAAGCAAAAACCACTGGAATATTTTGAGAGAATGCTTCCGGCATATGACGAGTATGTGAGGGAGAAGTATCCTGAAAGCATTGTGTTAGAGCATGGGGGATCAGAGCAAGAATTAGAGATTTCTACATGTCAACAGAATGATGATATGGCGGTTGATATTATCGGACAGGGAGAAAATAAGGAGTCAGAATCACAAGCAATACCACAACTTCCAGCAAACTTCTCTGATTTCAAATCCTTACCTGTTTCCACACAGTCACAGTTACTATGCACCGAGGTGTGCGACACCATGCAGGTATTTGAGCAGCTACAGCAGTATACAAAGGATACAGGATATCATGGCAGTTTCGATGAACTTTACGAAATGGCAAGTGCTATCAGTGAGGAAAACATCAGGTCATACAAGGACAGAAAGATACAGATGATAGTAGATGAACTGATAAGAGCCGGGGCAACAGCACAGAATTTCTATCAGATAAAAACTGAGAGTCTGGCAGAGGCTTTTTTGTTGGTCGGGGATACCGATTCATCACTGATTCCATTGATTATCAAAATGGAACAGAAGCTAGGTGTTGCACCAAATTATGAAAAGAATCTTACATTGGTAAATGCAATTCTAACTGATGCAAGAAACTATGGAGAAAAGCAGATAAAACAAATACGATAGCTAACTAAACGCTATTAAGTCAAAATTAATTGGGGACTAAATGATAGTCTAATGATTCTGAATAGATGCCTTGTAATTGGCTACAATCTCTTTGATTTTTTCAGCAGAATCCTTTGCAGTTTGTTTATCATTGTTCCCAAGAGATGCTTGACCGAAAAAAATTTCTATTACTGTTTGGACAATTTCGTAAGGCTGTAGATTATTATACATTTCAGCACCTTCTTCGTATTCTTCTACTACAGTAGCTGCAAGTAGACTGCCATTGTATTTTAAAGACTCTAGTTTTTCGTGTGGGCATGTTCTTAGTAATGCACGAGTTATACTGGAAATAGTACGAGTGGCAATAATAGGTGTTTCTGACTTAAGTCGAAGTTGAATGGTTCTATTATCTAATTGGGATACAAAAGAAAAATTTCTACCATATCGATTTGAATTAGTAGAAGAATTTGCTTCAACACAAGCATGTTTGATATCTTCAATTATTTCATCATTGAATGTGGCATTTTTATTAGATGCCGTTACATTTAGCAAATAATTATACATAAAATAATCCTCTCTATTCTCCTTTTATTGATTAAGCAGAATATAACATATTATTACAAAATAGTCAAATGAAAGCAGAAATAAAAACATTAAAATTATACTTGACACATAAATAATTAAAGCAGAATATAAAAACATTAAAATTAAACTTGACACACAAATAATTAAAGCATAATATAAAAACAGAAATAAAACCATTAATAATTTTGTATGTTAAAGGAGAACATAAGAATGGAAATAAAAATTGCAGAAACTTCATTAAATCTACGAGTAGAGAAAAGATTTGGCAAAGTAAATAGTGATTATCTTTTATCAAAGGATGTGGCTGAGAAACAATTAAAATTAGGAGCAGATTTGTATTGTAATGTCGAGTATATGGAGTGTAATGATGCTAAATACATGGAAACATTTGACGAAGCGGGATATGTTCTGTATAAAGGGCTGGATGCATTAAATCAGAGGGGAATCTTGTGCATGGTCAGAAAGGAGTATCCGGTAAGGTTAATAAATATGTTTGAAGATCCACATATGTTACACATTCAAGTAGAAAAAGATGGGAAAAAAATTGATGTCGTTACAGTCAGAATATTGGTTTCTGGTGGCAATGATGCAGATTATATCGATAGAAAGACACAATGGGATAAGATACTAGATTATATAGATTCTATTGAAAACAAGGAAAATCTATGCATAACAGGAAATATTAATCATGGAGTGATTAGCGAAAAATATAGGAATGATCAAGCACGTAGATTTTTTAATTATCAAATGTTTGCAGAATCGCTCGAGAAGAAAGATATCAAGGTGGCGCCTATAGACGGAATGAGCTATAGAGGCTATATGAAGATTGATCATTTATGTACTTCAGATAAATTGATGGTATTAGAAGCAGAGTATTTGGATGTATTTGGACAGCATAGGATAATAGGGGTGCCAGACCATAGTTTGATTGTAGCCCGTGTAGCAGTTTGATGGTGAGAATATGAAAAATGTGATAATTGCAGTTGATTTTGACGGAACCCTATGTCATGGTAATTGGCCAGACATAGGGGAACCGAATATAAGACTGATTAATAAATTGCTGAAACTACAAAGAAAGGGCTATAAGATTATTTTATGAACATACAGGGAGGGCGAACCATTACATCAAGCCATTGAATGGTGCAAAGAATTTAATTTGGTAGTTGATGCCATAAATGACAATCTGCCTGAAATAAAGGAACTGTATGGCAATAATTCGAGAAAAATTAGCTGCGACATTTATATCGATGATAGAAGCTATATTCCTAAATGGTAATAGAAGTTAAAAGATAACACTACAGGTGTATTGATTTTACTATTTGCATATAGGGATTAGAGGAAAATTCAATTATAATGTAAGGAGATCACTTGGACATGGATATAAAATACATAGGAAGAAATATAGCAAAATTACGTAGTTCTCGAGGGTTATCCCAAGGTGACCTTGGAAAAGAAATAGGGCTAACACCAAGTGCTATATCAAATATTGAAAATGCTGTAAGTTACCCTTCTATTGATACATTAATAAGATTTGCTGAGTTCTTTTCTGTAACAATGGATTATTTGCTTTCAAATAAGGATATTGAGCAACTAGGAGAACTTCAACTCAAATCAAAGTTGCTTACAACGGAAATGTTCTTAAGATCAGGTAAGCCCCAAAAGAGCTTATATGAAATAGACAATAAAGAATATTTCTTTGAGGAAAAGCAGCATGAAATTACTTATAAGGTATCAGAAGTTGATAAATGATATTTTTAAAATAAGGAGCAGATTTTGAAATGAATAGATTAGAAAAGGAAAAACTAAGAAAAATTGTTGTGAAAAATTCCAAATTATTTCAAATGACAATAAAAGAGAGAAAAGAATATTGCATGAAGGAAGACTTTCATTTATTCACATGTATAGAAAACGAATTATTTAGCTGGAAATTGCAGATCGCAATTGACTGTGCTACAGAAGGTCGAATTCATTTGATGATGTTCCTACATCCGGTTGTAATTACAACAAAAACAAAGTTGGCATATATTGAGTTTGCGAATGAGGCAAATTTATATTTGGCATCTGCAATGGGGAGATTTTGGGTAAATGATGATAACGACTATTGTTATGAATGTTATCTTCCAGAATTCTTGCTTGAACATGAGAAGGAGTTGGAAAACCAGTTGTTTGATAAGCCATTTGCCCATTTTAGAGACTGTTTAACACCACTTATGAAAATGAAAAATGGAGGATGGAATTCAGAACTTGCTATAAAATATCTTACGGAGTTGAGGGATAAAGGTTATGTCGATAATGAAGAATATAACCTGTGGTAGTTTATCAGGGGGTGTTATGATTTGAGTTTTAAATTTGAAGACCTAAACGATAATTTATTTGAAAAATTAATCGCATTCTCATATAGCATAGGCTCAGGACTTGGTGGTCCGGGAATGATTATTATGCTTACAAGTGATGGGAAGGAATATTTGATTGGTCAAGAAGGATTTGAAGGCGATTGGCTTCATCCTGAACATACATTTCCATTTATGGTAGAAGCATATTCAGAGAAAAGTGACAATTGGATCAGAATTAGCAAAAAACATGCATCAGAAAAAATTTATTGCCGCAAAGATTTGCAAAGTCAGATTAACTATGTAATTGAAAATTATCGCAAGAAAAATGGATTGTTATCCAATTGGGAGTCTATGATATGGCAGATACTTGGGATAGATGATGTGGAGCATATTATCTATGATAAAACTGAAGAATTTCGCGAGCGGGATGAACAAAAGAGAAAACAATCAGAAGAGCATTTCAAAAGTGTATTATTAAAGCCAGACTCCTTCGAGTGGCATAAGCTTTACTATAACGATTGCATACCGAAGGATGAAGATGTGGAAACATCGTTCCTTCAGGGATACTATCTGTTGTTATTTAAGAGTATTAATGCTTCTAGAATTGATGGTGTCATGATGACCATTGCATTTCAGAGAGACCAGTGTAGTGAAGGTGTGGAAGAAATAAATGCAAAAGTAGAAGCGTATAATCTTTTTTATCAGCGATTTGAGGATGTGCGAGGACCATTGGAAATCCCTGCAAAGCAAGATAAAAGTCCAATGAAAGAATTTGAAAAATCGTTTCAGGGAAGATTATCCTGTTATAGTGTTAATACAAGAGGTAAATTTATTCGTTCATACAGTTCACTGGAGGAAGCGAAAAAGGGAGCTATGTATTGGCTTAAGGTCTGGGGAGGTATTGACAGCGAGAATGTTATTCCATATGGAACTATCCGTAGTGATGTAGAAGAGATTCATAAAAGGGAAGTTCGTGAGGCTGAATTGTATATGACTTTCATCACAAGATATGCGGATGTTATTGAGGCAATCAAAAAATATGATTATCCGGGAAATGCTGTAGATGAAGTGGCAGAGGTACTTGGAATTACCAGAGACGAGGTTGGATTCATATACGGTTTGTTTGATCCGGTATTGTTTTCTACTTCAAGACTCCAGACAATAAAGAAAATGCTAGGAGAAATTCTATGAGATATTATAATTTCGCACTGTATGCAAGTAGAGCAGTCAAAAGAATAGGATTTGCCAGCTGACAGTATTATTTGGAGGTCGAAAATGGAAAAGGATTTTATTGATGAATTTATTCCATCAAAAGATGCAAGAACTTACCTGCATAGCATTCATCACGAATTTACAGATATAGAGAAGGCTACAATAGTTGCAAATCACATTATGATTTCATATGAGGAAAAGGTAAAGTGGTTAAAGCAGTTTATGGACGAAATAACTGATGATGTATTAAGGAATAGGATATTAAAGGCGATATCACAGATTATGGAAGACAAGCAATATTACAATGAAAGTAATATTGCATCAGGGAATATACCTTATAGTGAATCATTGTCTGACTTCATATTTATACCACATAATTTTCGACATGGTGACATTGTAAGAAGTCTCTATGGTAATTGGGATACAACTGTGTTCAATGAAAAAGTTGGAATAATTCTTAATTATTTTGATGAGAACTATGAGTTCTATAAAAATCTCAGAGGAGATTATTCTGATGTTCAGGTATGCGTAGATATTAAGTTTGATGGAGTAGCATATCAGGGAGAGTTTGAACATGAGCATATTAATCCGATATATATTGAACGTATGTCCTTGAATGAAAAAGATGAAAGAATTGCATATCTTAAATATCTCACGAATCTGTATAGCAAAAACAGACATATGAGTGAAGTGGAAAACAAGCCTGAATATGCAGGTGGTATAGATGATTTATTAGAGCAGAGATATCTTGGTGAATATATCCCGGTTTATGATGATACTTCTGGTATTTGGTGTGTGCAGATGGGATATGGTTTTGAAAGAGGAGCTGTTGATTATATTGCGGCGGAGTTCTCTGGAACAGGGTTAATATATCATTTCGTGCGTAATGGTCAGTTGGATCATGCCCATGGATTTGATAGTGTGTTGGAAGAAGTTTTGCAGGATCCAGAAAATGTAGATATTGTCACAGACTATGGTGAATATTCACAGCAGGAAATAAATATGGTTAGTGGGATAAAGAGAACTGTGATGTTTGTACAATCACACCGCAGACCTATGACAAGTGCGGAACTGCGTGAAAATAGGTCAGATATAAAAAACAAAGGAGAAGATAATTATGGATATAAATGAGGCATTTGCTATATCAAATAAGCCAGGAGAAATAACATTAACAGGATTTCATTTCATAAAAGATATGCTCCCCCAGGATTTTGAGGTTTGCTTAATTATAGAGAAGAATGGCCACCTATCTGCTGGTTGTTGGGACACTGGATTATGGAGCACTGAAAATGGAAATGCGGGAAGCTTCAGGCAAAGCCGAGGAGGAGTAAATGAACTTGATAATGTACTAGCATGGCTGCCTATAGAAGAAACAACAATAAACATAAAAGAATTATGGTGGAATCCTGAGTATCGTCTCATAGCTATTCTTTTGAATTGTGTTATGGTGTTTGCAAAAGATGCTGATAAATATCTAACTATCGAATATTACGGTGGAAATGAAAAGAAAATCATCTTTCACATGGATGTAACGACAGGCAACATATTAGAGCTTGATGAAAATGGCAGAGGCGAAATATACTATCTCCAATCTACAATGAGAGCATGGTATGATGATTTGGAGGAAAAACTTTTGGAAGGCTATTATAGTGGCAGATATACTGTTTTGCCAAAGTGGGAGGAATAGCACTTATGAATTATTACATCAGCGATTTGCATTTATTTCATAAGAATGTAACAAGAGAAGGAAAAGATTTTGATGACCGCCTATTTGATAATTTGGACGAAATGCATTCAACAATTAAGGAAAAATGGAACAAAAAAGTGACGAATGGAGATACAGTATATATTCTTGGAGATATGGCTATGCGTGGCACGCAGGAAGACTTGATTGCATTTGTTTCCACACTCAAAGGACACAAGATTATGGTCAGAGGCAATCATGATGATATTCGAGATATGCGATATAAGCAGATGTATGATGAGATTTGTGACTATAAGGAAATCCGAGATACATTTAACGGAGAAAATGTGAAACTAATTCTCTGTCATTATCCGATTCTGATGTGGAAGGAGCAGCATTATGGTTCTATCCTTTTATATGGACATGTTCATAATTCTGTTGAAGAATATTATTTTAGGAAATGTTTATATGAAATGAATACGGAAACTTTCTTTGATAGAAGAAAGGGAGGTAAGCTGCTTCGTGCATATAATGTGGGCTGTATGATGCCATATATGAATTATGAACCAAGGACATTAGAAGAGATTGTCGTTGGGAGTGAAAGATTTAACAATGAGCAGAAGTTATAAGCATACACCAGTATACAAAGTCGGTGGCAAAACGAAATTTGCCAAGAGAGTAGCGAATAAGAAAATACGTCGTTCGGGAAAAGATAATCTTGAAAATGCATATTCCGGTAAATCCAATGATTATCGCAAAGAAAATGAATCATGGCATATTTGGGATTATAGATTTTGGGGAGAACCAATATGGAGAGCGGAATCTTGGCGGAACATAGAGGGGGAATTATGGGAAAAACTTTATAAGAGAAAGTGAGGCAATAGATTATGGCAATTCAGTTTAAAGAACTTAGAAAGTATTTGGCAAGAAATATCAGGTTATCCATATGTTTTGAAGATGGTCATTATCACGATTATCTGATGATTTCGGACATACCGGCTGAAAAATACAATGACTTATGTCTTTATGGTGTGGGAATGGCAGATGTTGAATTTTCTAAGGATATATACACATCTCAAAAGGATTTAGACGGAGTAATTATTTCAACAAACGATGATACGATAGAACCTGCGATTGAGATTGTTCTTCATGAAAAGTCACGTGAAATAGAAAGAAAGGCAGAAGATGTTCTTTTGTTCAAAGATATAAAGCCTTATTTACAGATAGGGCGAAATTTTGCTGTTGTTAATAGAGAAGACTGGTCATACAGATTATACGAATATCGAAATGAAATTCCAGCTAGTTATGACGACATGTTTGTGTATGGTATAGGCATGGAGGATAATTTAGAAGAAAGCGATAAAAATATCGCAAAAGTGTTGGAAAAAAGAGAATTTGATTCATGCTTGAATAAGCGGATGGTAATTGTGTTGTCAAATACAGCGAGGACGGATATTGAAATATGAAAAATAGGGAAATGATTCATTATTGGATTGGAACTGAGACTAAAAGAGAACTTATCAAACAGTTGGAGACGGATGGCAGACAAATATTTTGTGTGATTGATGAATTGCCGTTACTGTCAACACATAAGAAAAGGAAATCAAGGATAGAGGAAAACTGCGTTGTTCTAAAAGAACTTAATGAATTTAGTCAGAAATATGGAGTTGAATAAATGGAAAAACTATATATGGAATATTTTAGAGCGAAGGATGGTTATTATTATGAATTTGTCTGAGTTTTTGGAAAATTGGGATGGTAATACACAAATTGTGGTAAAGACTGATACAGAGGAAGTATTTTGCTGGAAGGTTGCGGATGTATCCGTGGATATAGCATGCAGATATAGTATTCTTAAAGCTGGTGTAAAGCATAATAGAGAAATAATGCACATAATTGTAGAGCATAACGGCAAAGAAAAAAGCAATTGATTTCAGTAAGAGGATTAAAAATAGAGTACAAAAATGGAAGTGGGTTTTGTTATGGAGAATAGATTATTTCTATTATATTTTCCGGGTTATTATGATGGAGATGAAATCATAGGAATATATGATGATATATCGAAGTTGAAAGCTTCATATGAACGCGTGATTAGTAATCCTGCAGATGAGCATGGATTTCAACAATATGATTTTTATCTCAATAATCCTTGTATAAAACTTACAATAGAAGAATTCGATCAGGACAATGAAATATTTGTGGAAGTAGAACCTGAATTGCTATGGGCAGAGTTTGATAAGGAATCTGTTTATGGGAAGGGACCGTTCTTTCTCCTTGTTACAGCAGATGAATGGAATCATGATGCTGATGAGTGGCTTGGAATATATGTAAGCAAAAAGACAGCAAGGGAAGCCTATGATAGGGCAGTTGCATGGTGGAATGAAGAGCAGAAGCGGGTGTCGGTTTCTACATCGCAAAGAGTTGCGATGTTTGAGTATATTGCTATGGATGACAGATTTAGGGAAGTGGAACGAAAAGAGCTAGACTGAAACGAGAAGGAGATTATAAGTAATGGCAACTTATGTTATTTCAGACATACATGGTCAATATGATATGTTTATAGAGCTGCTTGATAAGATTCAGTTTCAGAATACCGACACACTTTATATTTTAGGGGACATACTTGACCGGGGACCACATCCAATAAAGACCCTTATGAAACTTATGGAAATGCCCAATGTTATATGTATAGTTGGCAACCATGAGTATATGGCGTTAGAATGTCTGGAATTTTTGATGAAGGAAATTACAGATATGTCCATAGAGGAATTGGATGAAAAAATGCTGGATAATCTTGTGACCTGGCAATATAACGGAAGCAAATCAACAATTAATGAGTTTAGACAATTAGATTCAGAGACAAGGCGAGATGTGATAGATTTTATAAAGGATTTTCTGATATATGAAGAGATAGCGGTAAATGGCAAAAACTATCTTTTGGTTCACGCAGGCTTAGGAAATTATTTGCCTGATAAGGACATAGAGGACTATTCTATTCACGAGTTAATCTGGACAAGGGCGGACTATGATGTGCAGTATTTTAAGAATACTTATGTTGTAACAGGACATACACCTACGCAGATGATAGAGGATAATCCACATCCGGGTTATATTTATCGCAGAAACAATCATATAGCAATTGATTGTGGAGCAACCTATCCTGGAGGAAGGCTGGCGGCCTTATGTTTGGACACTGGAAAAGAATATTATTCATAATCAATGAAATGGAGGTGATTGATGTATGATATATGCCATGAGTGACATTCATGGATGCATTGATGAACTAAAAGAGATGATGAAAAAGGTTGACATTGCCGAAAATAATCGCATTGTTTTTCTGGGAGACTATATGGATTATGGGGATAATTCATATCAGGTTTTAAAGTATCTCAAGGATTTGCAGGGAAGATATGGAGTAGAAAAGGTTATAGTTCTCAAGGGGAATCATGAGCAGATGTTTTTGGAATGGATTAATGACTACAGGAATCTATATCCCGATGGATCGGAAGAAAATATGGTTTTCAATGATTGGCTTCGCACGGATTTGGAGTGTGGAGGAAATACTATAAGTACATTTCTATCACAGTGGCAGATGGATTTTCTGAATCAGATATCGAGAACCAGTTCTATGGAAACAATCAACAGGGAAGCAGTTCAGATGATACTTTCAAATCATGATGAACTGATTGAGTGGATTCAGAGGCTTCCTTCATATTTTGAAACAGAAAACCAGATATTTGTGCATGCAGGAGTAGATGAAGAGGCAGGAGAGTACTGGATGTGGGGAACATCTGACAGCATCCTTCTTGGTAAATTTCCTGCGACAAAAGGAAAATTTTATAAAACAATAGTAGCAGGGCATGTTGGCACAGGTTCGTGGAGTCTTGCTGATAATCGAAATTATCATGATGTTTTTTACGATGGAGAAAGTCATTACTATATTGATGGCTCGGTTTATATAGGTGGAAAATTATTGCTGTTGGCATATAATGAAGAGAATGGGAAATATTATCAAGTAGAAAATGGTAAGATGATTCCGGTCCTCTCTTTTGATAAGTATAAATGATTGGAGGTAGGATAACCTATGAGTTTTATTATATCTGGAGATATTCATGGGACGCTGGATATCAGCAAAATTGTCAAATTCTTTAATGAACATGAAGGTGAATACACAAAGGAGGAGATGGCAAACAGATTAGGCATGACGACACCGGCTGTAAACAAATGGGAGAATAGTAATTCCAAGCCGGATATTGA
>ENA-OWPB01000206-OWPB01000206.1-human-gut-metagenome-genome-assembly--contig:-NODE-206-length-83299-cov-9.370297_pt1 | contig 83299 bp, 122 predicted proteins | sample MGYA00248260_ERZ651838 | MGnify/ENA primary metagenome ERZ651838 (study PRJEB26924, sample SAMEA4378304) | human gut metagenome | biome: human gut; feature: human-associated habitat; material: faeces... | reverse complement strand
ATCCTATATTTACATCAGTGTACCATTTGATAAATGAAGATATGCTAAAGCAATGCCATAAGGAATTAGATGGGAACAAAGCAGTCGGAATTGACAAGGTAACTAAGGATGAGTATGGGAAGAACCTTGATAGAAATATCAAGGAACTGGTACAGAGGTTGAAAAACAAATCCTTTAAGCCACTTCCGTCACTGAGGGTATATATACCTAAAGGAAATGGAAAGAAACGACCATTAGGGATTGCTTCCTATGAAGATAAGATTGTACAAATGGCAGTGAAGAAAATACTGGGAGCTATTTATGAACCGAGATTCCTAAACTGCATGTATGGATTCAGACCGAATAGGGGGTGTCACGAAGCAATAAAAGAAGTATACCAACGGATAAGCTATGGAAAAATCAGCTATATCGTAGATGCCGATATCAAAGGTTTCTTTGACCATATCGACCATGATTGGATGATGAAGTTCCTTGAATGGAATATACAGGATAAGAACTTATTGTGGCTAATACGTAAATACCTTAAAGCAGGAATAATGGAGCAAGGAAAATTCGAGCCAACAGAGGAAGGTTCGGCACAAGGCTCAGTAATGAGTCCGATGCTTGCAAATATATACATGCATCATGTGCTGACGCTGTGGTTTAAGCTGGTGGTGCAAAGGGAAATGCAGGGAGAGTGTTTTCTCGTCAACTTTGCGGATGATTTTGTTGCAGGATTTCAATATAAGTCAGAAGCTGAAAGATACTATAAAGAGTTAAAGGAACGAATGGAAAAGTTTGGACTGGAGCTGGAAAGTAGTAAAAGCAGACTGATTGAATTTGGGAGATTTGCAGAGCAGAATCGTAGAGCAAGAGGAGAATGTAAGCCTGAAACATTTGATTTTCTGGGGTTTACCTTCTACTGTAGCAAAACTCGAAAGGGAGGTTTCGTGCCAAAGGTACAGACTTCAAGAAAGAAGTTTGAGCAAAAGGTTAGAGCATACAAGAACTGGATTTACGATAATCGAAATCGACCAATGCGAGAAATAATTAAAGAGTTGAACGTAAAACTAATTGGACACTATCGGTATTATGGTGTTACATGGAATTTTCGGAAGATAACAACATTCCTGCATAGAGTACAACAGTTTCTATTCAAAGCCATGAATCGGAGAGGTTGTAGACGGGCATACACATGGAATGGATTTGTGGAAATGCTCAAGTATTACCCGTTAGCAAAACCTAAAACGTACTATTGTTTATATTGAAGCGAATGTTACTATGAGGAGCCGTATGCGGGAAAGCCGCACGTACGGATCTGTGAGGGGCTAAGATTGAGAGGTCTTAGTCTACTCGACTGGAGAATTGAGAAAATCGGGATTTGATAAGGAGCGAAAAGAAAAATGTGTGAAGAATGTTACTCTGATGAAAATAGAATAACACCATTACTAAATCCCTTGGACTGCTTAGAAAATCACACTCAATATATTTGTGGAACTTGTGGACGTTGCATTTGTATTGAACATGACCCAAACAGAGGATTACAAAGATGGAATTTTCCTTTTAAGTCATTGGAAATTGCAAAATATTATTTACGAACAGCCGATTATACAACGAAAGGTTCGTGTGGTATTTATGAGATAGAGAACAGTAAAGACAGAGTATCTTATAAAATATTCGCCGGGAATGAGGATTTACATCTATTCTTGAAAAAGAATAAAGACAAGAAATGCAAACAAATGACACCTGTGTTTAATGTTGGAGAGTATAAAGAATATCCACATGCAGAAATACGAAAATTGACTTCTGATGAAATAAAACAATATATGAGTGAACGTTAAATTCCAGTCTTGGTGTTTAGGAGATTACAAAAATGAAAAAGCTTTTTGATGTACCAGATTCATATAAAGAACACATAACTAAGTTTGATAGTAGTGATGGCTTTTTAGCGTTGGGGATAATAGTAACATATTTTGTTGTTATGACTATTTCTGGTATAATTGTACAATATATTTCTCAATTGCAAATCACTATTATAGGTGGAGAAATCAATGTGTTTTGATTGATTCACTTGTTATTCAGACAGATGCTAACAGTAAGCAGGTAGCGGATTTTGCATTAATCACTTTTGTACAGTCGCTAAATCTGACAGATAATCAAAGGCATGAATTAATTAGCCTGTTAGATGATAAGTACAGAGTCTCAAGTATAATGGCTATTGCAGCTGGAAATTTAAGTATCTAAACAGGTGGGTTTTGATAGCATTTGTGGCATTGCTCATAGGTATGGTTGTCAGCACTTTTTTCAATTTTGATGGGAGTGATATCTTTGTTTGTCTGTATTATGTTATAGTAATATTTATAGCTGGAGCATGCGTTCTGACAGAGAATGCAAATATAAGACAACTGAGAAAAAAGCAGGTGTTACAGTATGATGTTGTACTTGTGCAAAAGCAACCAGTGATTGAGACGGAGTCTTATGGCGCTGAAAATATCCGGGATACGAAGCGGTTTTACCCAATATTGGGAAGGGATGTACATTCGGGATATGAGAGTACGTGTTTCCTTTCAGAAGAAGACTATAAGAAAAGAGAAATTGGTGACACGATAACAATGACACGATTTATATGGAAGTAGGGAATGATTGCTGATGTATCCATTTCATTTTCTGGGGTAGTAGCATCAAGTGTATTGATTACAAAACGTAGATCGCATTCTAAATGAGATTTTCTTATATGATCTCTCGGAAGGGAAATATAAAAAAAGATCTGGCGATTATGTTTAACCACGGAGATATCGGCGAAATTGTCTGCAGAGGATACGAAGATGATGAACGGAGATTCCGCTCGTTATTTTTAAATACAGGAGCATAATGTGATGAAAAAGATGTATTTCCTTAAAGATAGAAAAGAGGCGGTTATCGATCGACTGACCTATATGAGTAAATATAGACAGGAGTATCTGCAGGATAAGGAACATGGCATGATAACGCTTCAGTTCAAGCAAGGCATGCCGGTGATTCGTTTCTCATCAGGCAGGGTAACGTCATATTGGGATTTTTCTTTTGATGGGAAAAAGATGACCGTACAGCGAAGGTGTTCTTTATCTGATAAAATTATCTGGGGAACACTTTTGATTATAGATTTGTTTATTTTATATTTGTTCAGACAGTCGATATGGCTGGGGCTGGCATGGTTTTGTGCGTTGCTGTTACTGGAAGTATTACCGTTCTATGCGCTGGAATCTTGTGTTACTTTTAGACATGTGAAAATGTTTGTGACTCATTATCTGGCTGATTATATAGGGGAAAGCGAGGAAATCTACGAAATGTAAAAGTTAATGAAATGTTTGTGCCTGATGGGAAGGTTGTTCCTAAAAAAATAGAGTATACAATGATGGAGAAATAGAAAATGATTATTGCGATTGTAATAGGCGTCTCATGTCTGTTCTGGATCATAGCTGCCATATTGTTTGTATGTGCAAAAGGTGTGGATCGCAGGATTAGTGAGTCGAAGAAAGACTGCGTGGAGAAGACGACTGCGACAGTTGTGGATGTGGAAGAAGTCTACAAGAGAAATGTGGATACCTATAATTACACATGGTATCCCGCATACGAATTTTATGTAAATGGCGAACGGGTAGTACAAAAGAGTGTGATTGGAACAGGAAAAAATTCTGTTCAAACAGGGCAGCAGACAATCTTATATTATAATCCGGAGAATCCACATATGATATATGTTCCGGCAGAAAATCAGACGTCTGTATCGACGATCCTGAAAATAATAGGGATTGCTTTTGTGATTTGCGGATGTTTAGCGGGAATCATTGGTTTCGTTGTGTCTAAGAATATGTAAACATATAGCGTGAGTATTTATATGAAACGGGGGTACACATTGAGAAAAATAAATTGGGTAATACCTGGTGGCAGAAGCAAGCGCATGTTTCTTATGCTAGGATGTGTGTCATGGATACTTATGCTTCTGTGTAGTTGCGGAAGAAATCTGCCTGATTCAGAACAGGTGATTAAACGATATTTGAAGGAAAAATACAATCAGGAGTTTCAGATTGTACATACTGAGAGAAAAAATATTGGTCAGAATTTTGGTGAGTTTATAAATACTGGGGAGGCAGTATCACTAAATGAATCAGATGATGCTTTTTCATTTACGATTTATGAAGATGGAAGAATCACAGATAATTATCCCAAGGTGATACTTGGGAATCAGATCAAACAGGATATTTATTCAATATTAGATCACGGGAAACTAGAATACACGAATGTTGATATTCGTTTCATAGAGAGTGATCAGGAATATGTTACTTTTGAGGATTATAAAAGCAACCATAATGTTTTAATATTCAGTGACTTGAAAGGTTTGGAGACCAATGTCGATAAGAATATTGAAAATGCATATGACCTTTTATGTGCACTGAGAGACCAAGGCTATTATTTTTGTTTGACAATAGATATTGATAAAGCCAGTAAAACGATTATTTATGATCAAGACAATGAAATGATTTCCAAAGATTCATTCATTCAGAAGTTCAGTTAACCGGAATGTATGCAAGGTGGATTGCTATGCCGAAAAATAGTAATAGTGGAAGTAATCTGGCAACATATATTGCAAGCAATGCGGAACTATTGACAGAGCAAAATTATACAGATATTGATGCGTTGGTCTTTGCAGAAATTATTCATAGGGGGTTTTACGGATGAGGAAGGTGAAGTTTTTACGAATAAATATTTGACTGCTGGGGTGAGACAATGAAAAAAATCCAAACGAATCAGACGAAAGAGAAATTCTATGAAAAATTGAATATGGAATATCAAAAAGAGCGTAACCATGACAAATGGCATCCGTGTACACATCTGATAAAAAAAGATGGGAAGTATTATGTATATTATCGTTCAGGAAAAAATGTCTATAAATGGTCTGTGCAATACCTTGAGGATCAACAGATCATTGAACTGCAACATGTGTGGAATATAGCGAATTATGTGATGTGGATTCCGTTAGCGGCAATGGATGTATTTTTTGCGTGCTTTTGTGTGTTCAATAAACTATGGCAGTATATACCTGTATTATGCATGGTAATTGCAGTACTGGAATTTCTGCCCTATTATGTGTTTGTGGTTCGTTTAGGAGAAAATGTAGTGACGAAGTATATAATAAGCTGTTTGGAAGACAAGGATCTATAGAACAGATACTAGGATGAATGATATGCTGAAAGCAAGGAAATCTACGAAATGTAAAAGTTAATGAAATGTTTGTGCCTGATTCTGGGCAGCAGACAATCTTATATTATAATCCGGAGAATCCACATATGATATATGTTCCGGCAGAAAATCAGACGTCTGTATCGACGATCCTGAAAATAATAGGGATTGCTTTTGTGATTTGCGGATGTTTAGTGGGAATCATTGGTTTCGTTGTGTCTAAGAATATGTAAACATATCGAAGAAAAATAATGTATGGAGAAACGAAAAAGGATTTAGTGGAAATCATAAAAAAATTGTGTGAGATGAAGCAGGTGTAACTTATTGATGGAAAGGTGTGTGTAGACCACGTACATATGTATGTGGCTATTCCACCAAAGATGTGTGTTTCTGAATTTATGTCATATCTAAAAGGAAAAAGTACATTGATGTTGTTTGACAGACATCCTGAGTATCGGACAAAATGGGGAGACAGACATTTTTGGGCAAGAGGATATTTTGTTTCTACAGTAGGTAATGTGAATGAAGAAACGGTAAGAAAATATATTCAAGAACAAGAAGAAAATGATAAGTTAGAGGATGGAAGAAAGTAGCAGGCCTGATTTAGCGGGCGACTAGTAATAAAGGTGCTGCGAAACCCCGCCTCTGGCGGAACCAGTAGTAGACCCTGGAGGGGTAAAAGTTAACCCCCCATTTGAAATGGGGGTTGCTAACTAAATCATATTGTGGAGCTGCATGTCGTAGAATTGGATAATTAAAAAGTTTAAGACTGTGTTATAGAAAATAAGCATTAAGCAGCACTCTTATTATTAATTTCAATGTAAAGCGATAAGGGGAAACCTTATCGCTTTATTAAAAGAAGAATGTGGGATTGATAATCATTTAATTTTACATAATTAGATGTCAGTAGAAAGTTTATTAATTTTTCTTAGAGCAATACGATAAGAAATGTAAAAAAATAACAATGTTACAAGGAAATAAACAGTTAGAAATATTAAGGAGACTATAATTCTTTGATTAATTAGTTCAAGATAGAAAAAAGTATCAATTTTGGAACTCATAACAAAAATGGTAATACTATTTAAACTAGAATAGCATAGTGCAAATAGCCAACACCAGTGTGGAAAATGTTGGGTTCCATTAAAAAGAACTCCTTTTATTGACATCCAAATGAATAACGCACAAGGCGCTAATGAAATAACCCAACCGTTTAAGCTTGTTTGAAAAAAATAATCTAGTAGATTAGTAAGATTATCTAATATAATTATACCCCAAAAAAGTTTAACATAAATTGTGTTCCGAATATTTGTGATCCTTTCATCACAGTGAATGGTGGTTTTCATAAGTTGTCCTCCTCCCAAAATAAATCGTTTAATGTTTTGTTAAGTACTTTACATATCCGAATACAAAGCTGAAGACTGGGATTAAACTTTCCGCCTTCTAGTAAGTTGATAGTAGGGCGTGTAACATTAACTTTGGCAGCCAGTTCTTCTTGAGAAAGATTCATCTCAACGCGCGCTAATTTAAGACGCATATTTTTCATTTATATAACCTCCTTTCTATATGTATTATATGATATATCAAACAAAATGTAAAGTATATAATACAAAAAATAATAAATATATAACGTTATGTGAAAAAGATTATTATGTTTTGGTAATAGAACTTTTAAGTATTTGATTCAAGTGTCGGAGTAATAAAAGAGTTACGAAATAAAGTAAAAGCAAATTAGGAGGAATTGATATGATGCCATATGAAGTAGGAAAGACGTTTATTATTAGGGTTCCATTATTATCTATAGAGACTTATAAGGAATTATGTTCAGAAAAGGATAATGATGCTTTATAATCGCTTCATTTTAGATTAGTAGTAGATTATTACAGTTATGTATTTTATATCGCAAAGAAAAAATAGTAGTTAAGTTTAAACCTAGGGTTAAATGATGAATATGTTGAGGGCATTTTTGTTTCTGGTGAAATGCAATCGCAGGGTATAGGTAAAATTCTGCTGAATTATGCAAAGGATAAAAGGAATAAGTTGTACTTGAACGTATACCAAAAGAACGCACGGGCAATATCTTTTTATAAGAGAGAAGGATTTGAGATTCAGCATAGTGGCTTAGATGAGGCTACCGGAGAAAAAGATTATGTAATGACATGGCAACACAAATAGAAATTCCAGTTTTTGAAACTGAGGAATTTGAATTTGGAGGATTGAATTATGTGGAATGAATTAGGCATAAGCGGAGGAACCGCAATTGTTATTTTGATAGCACTATATTTTGTCATTAAGTGGGCTGTGAAGAATGGTGTGAAAGAAGCATATAAGGATATTACCGGAAAGAAACCTGTTGAAGATGAAAAAAATGAAAAAGAGCTAGAAGGACTGGTAAATGATTCACAAGACGCAAAAATTTAATATGAAATCTGAACGTAGAGCGTATAGAGAAATCTGTTACTTGTTTAACAGCTTCTTGTTCTTTTAAAGATAATGGTTGAAAATCTTTCATAAAACTTAAGTTATCTTTCATTTGATTCATATCACTCATTCCCGATAAAACCATCATCATACCATCAAATCCAACCGCAAAGCGTAAAGCATAACTTGCATAAGACATTGTTCCTCATTTATCATAAACAACTTTTTCTTCTTTTGGAAGATTTACAAGGTTACCACCTTTAACAGGTTCCATTACAATAACAGGTTTATTGTGTTTACGACATACTTCATAACATGCCTTTCTTTGGATGGCAGGATCTTCATAATCAACATAATTAAATTGAATTTGAACTACTTCAATATCAGGATTTTCAGTTAGAATCATGTCTAAAACATCAGCGTTATCATGAAAGGAAATTTCAAAGTGTTTAATTTTTCCTTCTTCTTTTAATTTACTTGCTTCATCATAAGCGTGTAATTTTTTATATTTTGCATAGATTTCATCGCTTTGAGCATACATTAAATAAAAATCAAAATAATCAACACCACAAGCTTCTAATTGACTTTCAAATAAAGGAAAAATTTCTTCTTGTTTATTGAAATGATGTGTTGAAAGTTTGTTTGTAAGAATATACTGATTTCTAGGATAACGTGAAGTTAAACATTCTTTTAAGGCAATTTCACTTTTTCCTCCTAAATAACCATGGGCTGTATCAAAATAATTAAATCCTTGTTGGATAAAGTAATCAACCATTTTTGAAGTTAATTCATAATCGACTTCTTCACTATTCATTGGAAGTCGCATGCAGCCAAAACCAAAATTTTTCTTTACTTCGTTAAAATATGTATTCATTTTTCCTTTCTCCTTTAACGACTATTAAAAAGAAAGATAACTGAAGAAACAATCTTTTCTTAATAGATGTAATAAGTAAAACTTATTAAAGGAATATTTAAAAATATGAAAATATTTCTTGCTCCTAAAGTGGACTTTAGGTTTATAGTGAAATAGAGATAGGAGGATTACTTATGAAATCAAAAGTTTACTTTACAAGAATAATAACACCTGAAAAGGTTTTAGAAATTTATGAAGTATTAGGAAAAGAATTAATAGGAAAGATTGCTGTTAAACTTCATTCAGGGGAAGAAGGAAATCAAAACTTTTTAAAACCTGATTTTTGGAGACCAATTATTGATAAGTTAAATGGAACAGTTGTTGAATGTAATACGGCTTATGAAGGGTCTAGAAATACAACAGAAAAACATTTAAAGACTATTGAAAAACATGGATGGTCTAAATATTTTAATGTTGATTTAATGGATGCTGAAGGCCCTGATATGGTTTTAGATATTCCTGAAGGAAAAGTGATTCAAAAAAACTATGTGGGAAAAGATATGGTTAAATATGATGGAATGATTGTTTTATCTCATTTTAAAGGACATCCTATGGGTGGTTATGGTGGTGCTTTAAAACAACTTTCAATTGGTTGTGCATCATCTTATGGAAAAGCGTATATCCATGGAGCAGGGGAACCTGAAAAAATTTGGACAGCAGAGCATGATTTATTTTTAGAATCGATGGCCGATGCGGCTAAATCAGTCCATAAATATTTTAAAGATAATATTGTTTATATCAATGTTATGAAAAATATGTCTGTTGACTGTGATTGTTGTGCAGTGGCAGAAGATCCATGTATGGATGATATTGGTATTTTAATTTCTACTGATCCAATTGCAATCGATCAAGCATGTATTGATCTTGTTTATGCTTCAAATGATAAAGGAAGAGATCATTTGATTGAAAGAATTGAATCACGTAATGGTGTTCATACCATTGAAGCAGCAGCAAAACTTGGTTATGGTTCAAGAGAATATGAACTTATTGAAATTGATTAGTTTCTATGCTTTTTAAACATAATCATTTATTGAAAAGAGGTATTTGCGCCTCTATTGTTAGAATGATACAATAGTAAAGAAGTAAGGAAAGCACTTACTTAAAGGCTAATTTAAGTAATAGGAGGAAAAAGGAAATGAGTAAAAAGAAACTTGGTTTTGGGTTAATGCGTTTACCATCTTTGGATCCAAATGATCCATCAAAAATCGATATTGAACAAACCAAAAAGATGGTTGATACATTCATTGAAAGAGGTTTTACATATTTTGATACAGCATGGATGTATTGTGGATTTAATAGCGAAAATGCGGCTAAAGAGGCATTAGTTTCACGTTATCCAAGAGATGCTTATACACTTGCTACAAAATTACATTCAGGGTTTATTAAAACAAAAGAAGATCGTGATCGTATTTTTAATGAACAACGTGCAAAAACAGGTGTTGATTATTTTGATTACTATTTATTACATGATATCAATACCCATAGTATTGAAGTTTATAATGAATTAGATTGTTTTAATTGGATTCAAGAAAAGAAGAAACAAGGTTTAGTAAAAACAATTGGTTTTTCATATCATGACGGACCTGAATTATTAGATAAAGTTTTAACTGAACACCCAGAATTTGAATTTGTACAATTACAAATCAATTATTTAGATTGGGACAGTGTTGGTGTACAATCAAGAAAATGTTATGAAGTTGCTACAAAACATCATAAACCTGTGATTGTTATGGAACCTGTTAAAGGTGGAACACTTGCGAAAGTACCAGAAGATGTTGAAAAAATGTTTAAAGAATATCATCCAGAAATGTCAATTCCTTCTTGGGCTATTCGTTTTGCAGCAAGTCAAGAAAATGTGATGATGGTTTTAAGTGGTATGTCTAATATGGAACAATTAGAAGATAACTTAGGTTATATGGAAGATTTCAAACCATTAAATGAAGAAGAATATGCTTTAATTAGAAAAGCTGTTTCAACTATTAATTCAACAATTACTGTACCATGTACAGGATGTGCTTATTGTGTAGATGGTTGTCCAATGAATATCGCCATTCCTAAATATTTCTCATTATATAACGCGGATTTACAAGAAGTAGAAGAAAAAGGATGGACACCACAAGGAGAATACTACAATAACTTAACAAAAACATTTGGTAAAGCAAGTGATTGTGTTGAATGTGGTCAATGTGAAGGAGTATGTCCACAACATCTCTCAATTATTCAATATTTAAAAGATGTTGCTGGTCATTTTGAAAAATAATAGAATATAGAAAATTACCTCATGGTAATGAATTGATAAGTATTATTGGTCTTGGAGCAAGTTCTTTAGGTGCTGCCAGTCATGAAGAAATGTTAAAAACGTTAAATCATGCATTTGATGCAGGTATTAATTATGTTGATCTAGCAGCAGGGCATGCACCTATTTTTAAAGCAGTTGGAGAAGCTTTAAAAGGTCGAAGAGACACTATTTACTTACAAATTCATTTTGGGGCGGAATATACCTCTGGAGAATATGGTTGGACAACAGATTTAAAACGTATAAAAGAATCAATTCAATGGCAATTAGATTGTCTTCAAACAGATTATATTGATTTTGGCTTTATTCATTGTATTGATGAAGAAGAGGATTTAAAGGCAATTCAAGAAAATGGTGTTCTTGATTATATCTTAGATTTAAAGAAAAAAGGAATAATTCATTATATTGGTTTATCATCTCATAGTCCAAAACTTGTTCATAAAGTATTGGCTATGAAAATACTAGATATGGTCATGTTTAGTATTAATCCTGCTTATGATTTGAATTTTGGGGATTATGCAATTGGTGAATTTGATGAACGTATGAATCTTTATCGCCGTCTTGAAAAAAAAGGTGTGGGAATTTCTGTTATGAAAGCATTCTGTGGTGGCAAGTTACTTGATGCAAGTGAATCACCATTCCATCAAGCACTTTCTAAAACACAATGTATTCAATATGCTTTAGATAAACCAGGGGTATTAACAGTTTTGCCAGGAATCCGAAATGATCAAGATTTACAAGATGTTTTAGCATTCTTTAAAGCATCCCAAGAAGAAAAAGACTATTCAATTTTAGGAACTTTTCCTAAATTAGAAAGCTATAATCAATGTGTTTATTGTAAACATTGTCATCCTTGCCCAAAAGGACTGGACATTGCATTAATAAACAAGTATTATGATTTAGTATGCCTAGGTGATGATTTGGCGAAAGATCATTATCATCATTTAACTTTAAAAGCAAGTGATTGTGTTGTTTGTCACCATTGTGATAAACGATGTCCATTTCATGTTCAACAAAGTAAACGTATGCAAGAAATTGTTGCTTACTTTCATGAATAAGATATAGAGATAAGAAATCGAAAATAAACAAGAAGTTTATTATATATCAGGAGGAAACATGGAGATTGTTGTAGTTGATGGACAAGGTGGCGGTATTGGAAAAAATATTATTCAGGTTTTAAAAGAAAAACATCCTGAATATGTTATTATTGGTGTCGGGACAAATAGTATTGCGACAGGACAACTCAAAAAAGGAGGAGCTGATATTATAGCAACTGGTGAAAATGCAGTTGTTTATAATGTATCGCATGCTTCTATTGTTGTTGGCCCAATTGGTATCGCTTTTGCTAATTCGATGTATGGTGAAATTACACCAAAGATGGCAAGTGCAATCAGTGAAAGTGAAGCTCATAAATTTTTAATTCCAGTATCGAAGTGTAGTGCTCAAATAGTGGGTGTTGCACAAAAATCAATAAGTGAATATATTGATGACCTTGTTAATATGATTGAAAAATTAAATAAATAGAAAATATCGTATACATGAAGTAACGATTATAGTAGAAACTATAACTTTGCCAAATGTATACGATATTTTTGTTCTATAACTTATAAGCCTAAAAAAGTAAGAAAGAATTAGGGGATTTTATGAATAAATTAGAATTATTACAAACTGAATTAAGAAAATATGAAAACGTAGCAATTGCTTATAGCGGGGGTGTTGATTCAAACTTTTTATTTCATGTCGCAATTGATACATTAGGAAAAGATCATGTATTACCGGTATTATGTCGTGGTGCAATGATGTCTAAAGAAGATATTGAAGGAGCTCTTGAACAGTTACAAGGAGCAAATTATGTTGTTTTAGATGTTAACCCTTTAGATGTTGAAGCTTTCCGTTTTAATCATAAAGATCGTTGTTATCATTGTAAAAAAAGTATTATGTCTAAAGTAAAAGTGGTAGCTAAAGAACATAATTTTGAATATGTATTAGATGGAAAAAATAAAGATGATGAAAAAGTATATCGACCAGGTTTAAAAGCATGTGAAGAATTAGGAATCATTTCACCTTTAGCTAATAACGAATTAACAAAACAAGAAATTAGAGATTATTCTAAACAATTAGGTATTTCAACTTATAATAAACCATCAAATGCTTGTTTAGCATCTCGTTTTGATTATAATACAGAACTTACATTTGAAAAACTTCAAATGGTTGAAAAAGGTGAAAAATATCTTCACGATTTAGGCATGTTCCATGTTCGTTTAAGAGTACATGGAGATATGGCACGTTTGGAAGTTGAACCTCAAGAGTTTACAAAAATTATAGATCATAAAGAATTAATTCAAAAGATTAAAGACTTAGGATTTAGATTTGTTACTCTTGATTTAGAGGGAATAAAACATGGAGGATATGACGTTGAAAACAAACGAAATTCTTAATAAATTTAAAAATAATGAGTTAACTCTTGAACAAGCTCAAAAGCTTTTAGATCAACCACTAGATTATGCAACCATTGATTATGATCGCAAAAAAAGAACAGGTAATCATGAAGTCATCTATGGTGCAGGAAAAACAAAGGAACAAATTATAGGTATTGTTCAAAATATGTTAGATCATGATATTCATTCTATTTTAATTACACGTGTTAATGATGAAAAAAGTCAAGCTATCTTAAAAGAATTTCCGCAAATAATTTATGATGAACTCTCTCATATTTGTTATATTGATGAAGAAAAGAAAGAAATCAATAAAGGAAAAATTGTTGTTGTTTGTGCAGGAACATCTGATTTACCAGTTGCTCGTGAAGCTTATTTAACAGCACAATTTTTAGGAAATGAAGTGGAACTTGTAAGTGATGTAGGTGTAGCAGGCATTCATCGTTTATTTCATCGTTTAGATGTTATTCAAGAAGCGAATGTTCTTGTTGTTTGCGCAGGAATGGAAGGGGCTCTTGCTTCTGTTGTTGGCGGTCTTGTTGATAAACCAGTGATTGCTGTGCCAACTTCGATTGGCTATGGGGCTAATTTTGAAGGGTTATCTGCATTACTTGCCATGCTTAATAGTTGTGCAAGTGGCGTGAGTGTTGTTAATATTGATAATGGTTTTGGAGCAGGGTATATGGCTCATATCATTAATTGTTTAGGAGGTAAAAAGTAGTGAAAGCTTTATATTTTGATTGTAGTAGTGGAATCAGTGGAAATATGACATTAGGGGCTTTGTCAGAATTAATTGATGATCCACATTATTTGGAAAATGAATTAAAGAAATTAAATGTGGATGGTTATCATCTTCATATCTCTAAAGAAAAGAAAAATGGTATTACAGGAACGTATGTAGATGTTCATTTAGAACATGAACATACACATCATCATGAACATGATCATCATCACTATCATCATGAACATCGTAATTTGTTTGATGTTAATAAAATCATTGATGAAAGTGATATTGATGAAAAAGCAAAAGAGCTTGCTAAAAGAATCTTTTTAAGAGTTGCTAAAGCAGAAAGTAAAGTCCATGATGAAACTTTGGAAAATGTGCATTTTCATGAAGTAGGAGCGATTGATTCTATTGTGGATATTATTGGAACAGCTATCTTGCTTTGTAAAATCAATCCTGATGTCATTTATAGTAGTGTTGTCAATGATGGTTATGGCTTTATTGAATGTGCACATGGTATGATTTCTGTACCAGTACCAGCAACCTCAGAAATTTTTGCCGCAAGTAATGTGATCTCTCGTCAAATTGATATTGATACAGAACTTGTAACACCTACTGGAGCTGCGATTATTGCTGAAATTGCTAGTTCATATGGAATGATGCCTGCTATGGATGTTCAAAAAGTAGGTTGGGGAACAGGAACTAAAGACTTAGTCATTCCTAATGTTTTAAAAGTCTCTTTAGGAGAAATCAAAAAAAAAACGAAATTATAGTCATGGAAACGAATATTGATGATTGTAGTGGAGAAATGTTAGGATTTGTTTTAGAGCAACTTCTAGAAAATGGAGCGCTTGATGTTTTTTATACATCGATTTTTATGAAAAAGAATCGCCCAGCATATCGTTTAAGTGTGGTTTGTCTTGAAGAACAACTAGATGTTTTACAAAAAATCATTTTTAAACAAACAACAACAATCGGTATTCGTTATCGTAAAGAACAAAGAATAGTTTTACCTCGTCATATTAAAGAAATAGAAACACCTCTTGGTAAGTTATTAATAAAAGAAGTAATTATTGATGGTGAAAAAAGATGTTATCCAGAATACGAAAGTGCTAAAAAATTAGCACTAGAAAATCATTGTTCTTTGCAAGAAGTATATCAATTTGTTAAGTAAAGGAGTATTTATGACCACTAAACTAAATAAAATTGCAGATTATTGGAATCAGCGTTCTTCTGGTTATTCTTTAGATAACCAAGAAGAACTTTTAAATGACCAAGAAAAATGGTTGAAGTTAATTCATACATACGTACCTCTAAAAAAAGATTTAAAAGTTTTAGATTTAGGATGTGGACCAGGTTTTCTTTCTATCTTACTTTCAAAACAAGGATGTCAAGTGACAGGGATAGATTATAGTAATCAAATGTTAGAAGAAGCTAAGCATAACGCTAAAGAAAATAATGTTCATACTGACTTTAAAAAAATGGATGTTCAAGAATTGACCTTTGATGATGAATCTTTTGATTTTGTCATTACCAGAAATGTGACATGGAATTTAGAAAAGCCTAAACAAGCCTATCAAGAAATTTATCGTGTACTTAAAAATAAGGGACATTTGTTAAATATTGATGGCAATCATTATTATCATTATCAAGATCATGATTATCAAAGAAATGGACATAGTGACCATCAACATATGGAAGGTATTGATGTTTCTATTATTGATACGATTGCTAAAGATTTAATGCTTTCTTATGTGTTAAGACCTCAATTTGATAAGGATTTATTAAATGAAATTGGTTTTGGTCTTGTTGAAAGTCAAATTCTAAAAAGTGAACAAACAAAGAAAGGAAAAGAATTGATCCGTCAGTTCTTAATACACGCTATTAAATAATGAGAAGGTTTTTATCATTACTATCTATTCTTTTCTTTGTAACTTTAATTACCTTTTTTATGATAGATTTGGCTCCTAGTGATAGTGCTGAAATGTATTATTTATCTAAAGGCATTACGCCAAGTGAAGAAGTACTCAATCAAACTCGTCATGAAATGGGATTGGATCAAAATATCGCTTTACGTTATGTCAATTGGCTAAAAGATGTCCTTCATGGAAATCTAGGTTATTCTTATCATTATGGTCAAGATGTAAATACGCAAATGTTAAGTAAACTTCCTAATACATTAAAACTAGCAGGTTTTTCTTTTGTGATTGTTATTTGTTTTTCTATACCCTTAGGTATTTATAGTGCGACACATCGAAAAAGTTTTTTAAATCAAATTTTAAAAGGAACAACTTTTTTAGGATTGTCACTTCCTAATTTTTGGTTAGCTCTGATCTTGATTTTAGTGTTTTCTGTAAAATTGAATTTATTTCCGGTTATTAGTGGGCAAGATTTTAAAGGTCTTATTTTACCAGCGTGTTGTTTGAGTATTCCTATGATTTGTTCTTATACACGTATGATTCAAAATGCTTTGTTAGAACAACTTAATCAAGATTATGTCGTTGGTTTAAAAGCAAGAGGTATGAGTTCTAAAGAAATATATGTTCATCATGTTTTACCTCATGTTTTAACAACACTTTCTTCTTTGCTTGGTTTGTCTATTGGGCATCTACTTGGAGGAACAGCGATTATTGAAACTATTTTTTCTTATCAAGGATTAGGAAATATGGTGATTGAAGCGATTCGCTATCGAGATTATCCAATTATCCAAGCTTATGCTCTTTATATGGCTTTAATTTATGTATGTGTTAATTTTTTTGTTGATTTTTTACAACAAGTTTTAAACCCACAATTAAGGAGAGTAAGACATGAAAAGGAAATTAAAAATTAAAATTATTTTAGTGGTTTGTTTACTCCTTGTTGCGCTGTTGGGTTCTTTGATTGCTCCTTATGATCCTTTAAAAGTCAATTATAATTTATCATTACAAGGGTCAAGCTTATCACATTTATTTGGGACTGATAAATTAGGAAGAGATATCTTAAGTCGTATTTTATGTGGAGCAAAAACATCTTTTGGTTTAACATTTTTAATGTTATTTTTAATTGTTATTATAGGTGTTAGTATTGGTTTGTTTGCTGGATTATTAGGAGGAAAAGCTGAACATTTTTTAAACAGTTTAATGAATGGTATACTTGCTTTTCCTGATACGATTTTTGCGATTGCTGTTGTAGGTGTTATAGGTGCAGGATTGTTTAATACCGTTTTTGCTTTGGCTTTTGTCTGGTGGCCTAAGTATGCAAGATTAACTTTAGCTCTTGTTAAACAAGAAAAGAATAAAGATTATTTGATTGTGGCTAAGACGTCAGGTGTTCCTTTGATAACACGTATTTTACGTTATCTTTTACCAAATATTTTATCACAAATTTTGATTACTGCCTTTTTAGATATTGGTAATATGATGCTCTCCCTTGCAGGGCTTAGCTTTTTAGGACTTGCTAGTCAACCACCATATCCTGAATGGGGTGCAATGCTTTATGAAAGTAAACAATTTATGCAAGTAGCCCCATGGATGATGGTATTTCCAGGTCTTGTTTTATTTGTTTGTGTTCTTTTATTTAATTTATTATCAGAAGATTTAAGGGATTATTTAGATCCTAAACATTATTAGAAAGGAACTGTTTATGAAAAAAATAAAATTATTATTATGTTTATTGATGCTAACGTCTTTATGTGGCTGTTCTTCAAATGATTCATCGAGTAAAATACTTAATGCGGCGATGTTTTGGATCTCTACTTCTTTAGATCCTACGAATAATTATGATGGTTGGGTTTTAAGTCGTATTGGTGTTGGAGAAACACTTTTAAAATTAAATGAAAAATATGAAGTTGAGCCTTCTCTTGCAAAATCCTATGAACAAATCGATGATACAACTTGGAAGTTTACTTTAAATGATTCTGTTACTTTTTCTAATGGAAAAAAAGTAACAGGAAAACATGTACAACAATGCTTAGAAAGAGCTTTTAAGAATAATACGCGTACGGTTGATTATTTTGATTTAAATCATGTAGAAGGCAAAGGACAAGAAGTTTATCTTTATTTAAATAAACCAAGTGGAGCACTTTTAAATAATCTTTGTGAACCTCTTTTTACAATCTATGATGCCAGTCAAAGTGATGAAGATATTGCGAATCATCCAATTTGTACAGGTCCATTTGTCGTTGATGACTTTGTTTCAGAAAAAACAATAGAAACAAGTAGAAATGAAAACTATTATGATGGTAAAGCCAAATTAGATCATGTCCATTTTTCCCAAGTTTCCGATTCTGATGCACGTGTACTAGCTTTACAATCAAAAGAGGTTGATCTTGCAAATACAATTGATTACTCAAGTTTAAAACTTTTTAGAAAAAATAAAGACTATCAAGTTCTTGAAGTATTGGGTCCACGCACAAATGTAGTTTATATGAATAATGAATCAACATTTTTAAACGATAAAATTATTAGACAAGCTTTATCTTATAGTGTAGACCGTGAAAGTATTGTAAAACTTATTGGTGGTAAAGTAGCCCAAGGGCTTTATTCTTCAGCTTTACCTTATGGTCATGTCTTTAATGGATATACTTTTGATTTAGCTAAAGCAAATGCTTTACTTAACGAGGCAGGATACCTTGATAGTAATCATGATGGTATTCGTGAAAAAAACGGGCAAAAGATTGTTTTAAATTACTATGAAAGTGCGGATCATGGGTCTTCTGATGCTAATATTATTGCGCAATCACTTCAAAGTGAAGCTAAAAAAATTGGTATTGAAATAAAATTGAATCAAGTAGAAAATGTCAATGATATCAAAGCTGCAGGAACTTTTGATTTATGTTCTGCTAATGATTCGAGTGCACCTACAGGTGATCCTGAAACATTTGTACAACAACGCTATTTATCAACAGGTTCAAATAATACCGGGCGTTATAAAAATGAAGAAGTAGATCACTTGATACAACAATTTTCCACAGCCTATGATTTGAATCAAAGACAAGATCTTGCTAAAAAAATAAGTGAACAAATTTTAGATGATGCGGGAAATATTTATGTTTCTTATGTTCCATTAAATACTGTCGCTTCTTCAAAGGTTAAAGGAGCTATTTGTCATCCTGTTGACTATTATATGATTACAAAGGATTTAGATTTAAAGTGAGTGTTTTAGAATATAAAAATTTAACTTTGGCTTATAAAAATCATGAAACTCTTCATCATATAAATTTAACAATTCCTAAAAATGAAATTACTGTGATTGTTGGACAAAGTGGAAGTGGAAAATCTACATTGCTTAAAGCAACTATTTCTCTTTTGAGTGAGGATGCGCGACTTGTTGAAGGTGATATTTTATTTAAAGGACAAAGTCTACGTAATGAAGATTTAAACAACTATCGTGGTAAGAAAATAGGTGTGATTTTTCAAAATCCACTAACTTATTTTGATGACTTTCATACTGTTGAGTATCATTTTTATGAAACGCTTCATTATCATTTTAATTATACAAAAGAAAAATCAAAAGAAATTGCAATCTCTTATTTAAAACAAATGGGACTGGATGAATCTATTTTACAAAAATATCCCTATGAATTATCTGGAGGAATGGGACAAAGAGTGATGATTGCTCTTGTATTATGTTTGGAACCAGAATTGATTTTAGCGGATGAACCAACAAGTAATTTAGATGTTGTTTGCCAAAAAGAAATCCTCGATTTAATTTTATCGTTAAAGAAACAAACAACATTTGTTTTTGTTACACATAATATACAGGTAGCTAAGTATCTTGGAGATCAACTTGTTGTTATTAAAGATGGTCATATCATTGAACAAGGACTTAAGGATGAACTTTTTAACAATCCAAAGCATGAGTATACGCAAAGACTGGTAATGAAAGGAAAATAAGATGGCTTTATTAGAAGTAAAAAACGTATTTAAAAGTTATGAAAGGGAAATTCTTCATGATTTAAATTTTTGTGTTCAAAAAGGAGAAGTTATTGGTATTATAGGTGAAAGTGGTTGTGGTAAAAGTACGCTTGCTAAACTTCTATGTGGCATTGAAAAACAAAATACAGGAGATATACTTTTTGAAGTTCAAAAAAATAAGATTAGAGAAATCCAAATGATTTTTCAAAATCCAATTGAAAGTTTTTCTCCAAGAATGAAGATTAGACAGTTTCTTTATGAACCTTATCATTATTACGAACATTTAAATAAAAAAGAGGCTTTACCTCTTATTATAAAAATGCTTTATCAAGTAGGTATGGATGAAACTTGTTTAGATAAATATCCTCATGAATTAAGTGGTGGACAACTCCAAAGGATTGCAATTGCAAGAGCCTTAATTGTAAAACCTACATTACTTATATGCGATGAAATAACAAGCAGTCTTGATCAAATTGTTCAAGATGACATTGTTTGTTTATTAAAACAATTTGTTCAAAATAAAGATACTTCGATACTTTTTATTAGTCATGATTTATCTTTAGTTCAACAGTTTTGTAAACGTGTTATCGTTTTAAAAGATGGAAAAATCATAGAAAAAGGAACAATACAACAATTATATAAAAGTGAAAATGAAGTTGTACAAAACTTATTAAAAGCAGCTTATTTAAATGGTTAGGATATTTTGCAATATCCTTTTTCTTTACAATGATAAGAAGATATTGTTATAATTATAACAAGAGTTATATATAACATTGGTTATAGAAAGGAGGCTTTTATGCCAGCAAAAAGAAAAATACAAAAAGAAGATATTTTAAAAGCAAGTATTTCGATTATTAGCCATGAAGGACTCAATGCTTTAAATGCCAGAAAGATTGCAAAGAAATTGGGCTGTTCAACACAACCACTTTTTTATATTTATGAGAATATGGATGTTTTAAAAAAAGATGTGATAGATGAAATTGTAAAGATTTTTGATCGAGAAGTTTTAAAAAGTGAAACAGGTCAATTAGAATACAAGGATATTGGAATCAATTATATTCGTTTTGCTAAGGAAGAGCATGAATTATTTAAAATTATGTTTAACCGAAAAATAAATGAAGGAGCATTTGATTTTATTGATTTAACAGGATCAGCAAAGACAATCCTTGAAACAATCTCTAAACAAACGGGTATGTCAAATGAAGATGCCAAACAATTCCATTTAAGAATGTGGTTATATGTCAATGGGATTGCTAGTTTAGCAGCCAATCAGACCGTTGAATTTAATGATGGAGAAATTGCAGAATTGTTGAAGGATCAATATGTTTCAATGCTTCTTTATGAAGTAAAAAAAGGAAATGTAAAAGAAGAAATTTTGGTACAACTTGCAAAAAAGAATAAGGAAGGAAAAGAATGATGGAAAAAGTAATAGAGGTTTCACATCTTACAAAAGAGTATAAAAATTTAAAAGCAATTGATGATTTATCCTTTAATGTTTATCAAGGAGAAATTTTAGGATTATTAGGACCTAATGGTTGTGGAAAAAGTACAACTATTAACTCTATTTTATCATTACTTAAATATCAAGAAGGATTTATTAAGGTTTTTGGTAAAGAAATGAAACCTGATTCTTATGATTTAAAAGCAAAGATAGGAGTTATTTTTCAAGAAGTAGCTGTTTTTGATGAATTGAATGTTTATGATAATATTAATTATTTTTGTGGTTTATATATTCGAGATAAAAAACAAAGAAAACAATATGTTGATGATGCAATTAACTTAGTAGGATTAAATGATTTTAAAAAGTTCTTACCTAAACAACTTTCCGGAGGTTTACTTCGAAGATTAAACATTGCCTGTGGGATTGCCCATAAGCCTAAACTGATCTTTTTAGATGAACCAACTGTTGCAGTTGATCCACAAAGTCGTAATCATATTTTAGATGGTATAAAAAAATTAAGAGATCAAGGGGCTACAATTGTTTATACAACACATTATATGGAAGAAGTAGAAATACTTTGCGATCGTATTATTATTTTAGATAAAGGAAAGATCATTGCCCAAGGAACAAGTGATGAATTAAAGAAAGAAGCAAATATTGAGGAAAAGATTGAACGTGTAGGTCCAACTCTTAATGACGTTTTCTTAAAATTAACAGGAAAGGAATTGAGGGATTGATGTTTATTCATAATTTAAAGTATACAGTTAAAATACTTTTAAAAAATAAAGTTCTTATTTTTTGGATGTTTGCTTTTCCTATTATTTTAGGTTTTTTCTTCCACATGGCTTTTGAAAATATTGAAAAAGACGAAGCTTTACAAGTTTTTGATATTGCAGTTATTGACAATAAGGAATATCAAAACCAAACAATTTATCAAGAAACCTTTAAAGAGCTTTCTGATAAAAAAAATAAGGATCAGTTATTTCGTATTCATTTTGTAAATAAAAAAGAGGCGATTCAGCTTTTAGAAGATAATGAAATAGAAGGATATGTTCTCTTTAATAAACAAGAACCACAAATTGTGATTAAAGAAAATGGTATGGAACAAACAATCTTGCAATTTGTTATGGATGAAATTAAACAAAATAAGAGGATGATAGAAGATTTAACAAAGAAACAAATTGAAGATGAAATACAACAAGGAAACTATAATTTTAATGTTCAACAAATTGTACATGATATTCTTCAAAAGCTCAATAACCAAGAAGTATCTTTAAAAGACACATCAAGTAGTCATTTAAGTTATATGCAAATTGAATATTATACCTTAATTGCCATGGCTTGTATGTATGGTGGGATGTTAGGTTTAACAGCTATTAATAATCAATTGGCGAATATGTCCGCTAAAGGAAAAAGAGTTTCTGTTTCACCAAATAAAAAAGGAATACTTGTCTTATCTTCAGCACTAGGTTCTTATTTAGTAAGCCTTGTTGGTTTAGCGATTCTTTTAATCTTTTTAAAATTTGGTTTAAATGTTGAATTTGGTAGTCAATGGTTTTATATAATCATTCTTTCTTTAGTTGGTGATTTAGCAGGTATTTCGATGGGAATATTTATTGCTTCTGTTTTTAGAGTTTCTGAACAAGCAAAAACAGGAATTAATATTGCGATTTCTATGTTTTTCTCGGTTCTGTCTGGAATGATGGGTGTTACTTTAAAATATGTTATTGATAAAAATATACCTATTATTAATCTTATCAATCCTAATAATTTGATTACTGATGGTTTTTATGCTTTATATTATTACAATACATTTAATCGATATATCAGAGATATTTGTTGTTTAGGAGTATTTATTATTGTATGTTTATTTATTTCTTTTAGGACTTTAAGGAGGGAACAATATGATTATATTTAGTACCGTTTTTAAAATCTTAAATAAATTAAAAGGAAACTTAATTCTTTATACAGTGATCTTACTTGCAATTACATTATTTAATACAACTTCTGGTAATATGAATCATTATGAGGCAACAAAACCAGATATTTTGATTGTAAATAAGGATCGAAACAATGAAATAACCAAAGGATTTGTTTCGTATTTAAAAGAACAAGCGACATTAAAAGATATCGATATCAATGATCAAGAAAAAGTAGACGATGCATTGTTTTATCGTGATATAAGTTATGTTGTGTATATTCCTGAAAACTTTGGTGATGATCTTGTAAATGATAAAAATCCAACGATTGAATATAAATCAAATGGTAATGAAAATGCATCTTTTACCCAAATGTTAATTGAAAAATATATAAAGACAGTAAATCTTTATAAAGAGCATTATCAAGGTAAAGCTTTAAATCAAAAAGTCAAACAAGTGATTAACCAAAAAACAAAAGTAAACCTCAACACATCCTTAGATAGTTCTAAATTGAATCAAGTGAATGTTTATTTTAATTTCTTAAACTATGCCTTACTTGCCGGGGGAGTTTATTGTATGACAATGATTCTTGCAAGTTTAAATCAAGAGGGTGTACGTAAAAGAACAATTATGAGCAGTTTTTCATATCGTAAATATAATTGGATTGTTTTTGCTTCTTTAGGTCTTGCTTCTTTTATTGTATGGTTAGCCTATATGATTATTAGTTTTATCTTATTTAAAGAAATTATGTTAAGTGGGAATGGGATTGCTTATATTTTAAATTCATTTGTTTTTTCAATATGTAGTTTGGCCGTAGGATTCTTAATTGGAACGATTACCCATAATAAGCAAGCTATTGGAGGTATTGTCAATGTTGTTGCTTTAGGAACATCGTTTCTTTGTGGATGTTTTGTGCCAATGTCATTTATGCCAAGTTATGTTTTAAAGATTGCTCATATTTTACCAACGTATTATTTTGTACAAAATAATGAACTTATTAAAACATTAGAATATTTTAAATTAGAAACATTACAACCAATAATTATTAATGGTATTATTGTTTTAGGATTTACATTAAGCTTTGTTTTGATTACCTTAATGATTAGTAAAAGAAAACAAAGGATTGGGTGAGTGTATGAAAGAATTTCTATTAATTGTTGTCATTGTTATTTTAATGAATACAAAGAAACAAATATCAAAAGATCATTATTTAAGTTTAGGAATGTTAATGGGAAGTAATAGGATACTATTTTAAAAAGGACGAGTCATCAAGATGGATAAGAATGAATTATTAATGAATATTTATAAAATTCACACAACATATTTAGGCATATCAAGAATTAAAAGAAATTTAGGAATTGAAGAAGATGTTGTAGAATTTTGTAAGAATAAAGTTTTAGATAAAAAGAGTTTGATATATCGTAAAGGGAAAAACTGGTATATTGAAAATGGTGCTATAAAAATAACAATTAATGCAACAAGCTATACCATTATTACGGCACATATAATAAAATAGATTTTCACAAGTTGTGCACATTATGCACATTTTATTCACATTGAAATTAAAATATAAAGTTAGGTTATCATCATTTTGATATAGGACAATCATATGGTAATGAAAAAGGTATAGGCAAAGATATCCGTAAACATGTCAAGTAACCAAAGAAAGTATTGTCCAAACCATTGAAACAACGGGACTAGGTTATTTAGATAGGATGATTATTCATAGAGCTTAACCTTAGGAGAAAGTCAATCAAAGTGATGATCGTTATCTAGAAGGAAATAAAATTGCTTGTAAAGTTTTAGAAGATGTTTATAAGGAAGGTAAGTTAAAAGCAATTTGTGAAATTTTATATGAAGAATTTCGTGCAGAACACATGGATTTTATTGATAGTCCAGCTACTAATACTTCTATTTTAGATGAAGATTTAAAAGTGATGTTATTTGGGTTTGCTATAGAGCATAACGATTAAAAGATATTGACAATTTGTTAGTATCTTTTTTCTTGACAATCTTTTTTATAATTATATAATTACCAATGATAATTAACATCGGTAATTAATAGGAGAAATTAATGAAAAGCGAAAAAGTAAAAGAAATGTTAGATAGCTGTTACATGGCTAAAAGGATTTTAGATATGTTGCCTAAACTTCCTGAAGGAGTTTTACCATCCTATGTACGTTATTTAGAAACGATTATCGAACTTGAAGAAAAAAATCAAAAAGTGAAGGTTTCAGATGTGAGTGAAGTTTTAAATCTTCCTCGTCCGGGAGTTACACGTACAATTCATGCAATGGAAGAAAAAGGATATTTAAAAAAAGAAACAGCTAAACATGATGGACGTGTCACTTATGTGACCGTTACAAAAGAAGGAAAAATGATTTTTGAAAAATACAATAAAGATTATTTTCAAAAATTAGCCTTGTGTTTGAATCATGTTTCTAATGATGAAGCAGATTGTATGATTCAAACTATTAAAAAGTTTTATGAAGTTATGTGTGAAGGGAGAGAAAAATAATGGATCACTCTAAATCGGATTTTACACAGGGAAGTATTTTAAAGAAATTAACGTTGTTTATGATTCCTGTTTTAGGAGCGCTTATTTTACAAGCGGCTTATGGAGCGGTTGATTTACTTGTTGTTGGAAGGTTTGGAACAACAGCAGGACTTTCAGCAGTTTCTACAGGAAGTCAAGTTTTAAACTTGATAACATTTGTGGTAACACAATTTGCGATGGGAATTACAGTTTTAATTGCAAGATATATTGGTGAAAAGAAAATGAATTCGATTGGTGCTTTAATAGGAGGAGCAACGGTAGTTTTTGCAATTATTTCTGCAATTATATTTGTAGTTATGATTATGTTAGCATCACCAATTTCAACTTTGATGCAAGCACCTAAAGAAGCACTTGGTTTAACTGCTACTTATGTAAGAATTTGTGGGGCAGGTATTTTCTTTATTGTTGCTTATAATCTATTATCAGCAATCTTTAGAGGTTTAGGCGATAGTAAATCACCTCTTTTATTTGTGGCAGTTGCCTGTGTTATTAATATTATTGGTGATTTAGTTCTTGTTGCAGGATTACACTTAGATGCAGCAGGAGCCGCCATGGCCACTGTCTTTGCCCAAGCAATCAGTGTTGTGTTTGCTTTAATGTTATTATTTAAAAGAAAATTACCATTTAAAATTACAAAGCATGATTTTAAAATCAATCCACATTGTGTTCGAGCTTTAAAAATTGGATTACCATTAGCGCTTCAAGAATGTTTAACACAAATTTCATTTTTAGCTTTATGTGCTTTTATTAATCGTTTAGGATTAGAAGCATCATCCGGTTATGGTGTTGCTTGTAAAATCGTTAACTTTGCTATGTTAGTACCAAGTTCATTAATGCAATCAATGGCTTCTTTTGTTGCCCAAAATGTGGGTGCTGGTGATGAAAAAAGAGCAAAACATGCAATGTTTACAGGAATGGGTATTGGCTTAATAATTGGTGTTGTTGTCTTTATCTCAGTTTTATTTAAAGGAGATTTACTTACAAGTATTTTTACAACAGAAAAAGCCGTTATTTTACAAGGTTATGCTTATTTAAAAGGATTTGCTATAGAAACAATTGTAACAGCAGTATTATTTAGTATGGTTGGTTATTTTAATGGTCATTATCAAACGGTATGGGTCATGGTACAAGGACTTATTCAAACACTTCTTGTACGTTTACCACTTTCTTACTATATGTCAATTCAACCACATGCAAATTTAACAAATATTGGTTTAGCTGCACCAAGTGCGACAATTGTTGGTATTATACTAAATGTATGTTTCTATATTTATTTAAGTAAAAAAATGAAAAAAGAAAATGCTTAGGAAGTGTGAAAAACACTTCTTTTTTAATAAGAAGAATTTTTTTTTTGGAGCTACTGTTGCCATTGCTGTTGCAATTGAAGAAGCTGTAAATATTGATGAATATTTTATTGCTCTATCTTTACAATTACACTGAAAATTAATGGATTTTCAGTGTAATTGTAAAACACCTTTTATAAGTATATTAGATGAAATAATGCTGAATACGTTTTAATCAGCATTATTTTTATTTATAAAATTTTCCATTAAAAAATCTTTAAATTGTTTTTTATGTACATCATTATCCGCAATTTGAATACGTCCACCAAAACCGATGATCCATGAATAAAATGTACTATTTATAATGTGTCTTACTTGGACTATCTATTTTCTTTTTATTATGATAAAAAACGTTGATATATCAATACTTTCAGCTGATTACATATTAGTTGATTTTGCTTTTTGGCATACTTTTGACATCTTTTGTTTTGAAAACATCGTTTACAGTATCTAATTTCTTGTTTTCTTTTAGATGAGTATAGATATCTAAAGTAGTCTTAATATTACTATGTCTTAATAATTCCTGGGTAGTTTTTATATCTACATTATTTTCATATAAAGTGGAAGCAAATGTATGTCTTAGGTCATGACAAGTAAACCCATATTTATTTTTTAAAATCCTATTAAAATAGCTAACATAATAGAATTGATTATTTTTTTGACAAATATATTCATTATGATGCGTTTTCAAATATTCCAATAATATTTCTTTTAATTGGTTATTCAAAGGTATAGTGTCTTTTGATTTTTTTGTTTTCAATTTTGAAACAACTTTATATTCCTTTATATTCCTTCCTGAATAGATCAATTGATTATGAATGTTTATTTCATTATTTTCAAAATCAATATCACTTTCTTTCAATGCTAGAATTTCAGCGATTCTCATGCCTGTATAATATCCAATAGCAATGGTAATTGCATAGCTATCATCCAACTCATTATATGCTTGAATAAAAGTTTCAAAAGGAACTATCTTTTTTTCTTTTTCTTCTTTTTCAGCCCATTTAAATGTTACAAGGTTCATGGGTGAACTGTCTATATATTCCATTTTAATTGCAAATGAAGTTACATTTTTAACGATGTATCTGACAGTTTTAACTGTTGAAAATGTCATTTCTTCTAAACTGTTGAAAATACTTTGTAAAAAAGCATAATTGCTGAACAAGTTTATTTTAGAATTTCCAAACGAGTTTTTTATATACTTGTCAAATGTAACTTTCTTTCTTCTAATTGTGTTTAATGATAAGTTTTTTCCTTCAGATTCCATAAACTCTTCAAACACATCATTAAATGTTTTATTTGTTCCTTGATTCAAAGTGCCTTTTTCTTTTAATCTAGCCTTCATTTCAGTCTCATGTATCTGTGCCTCTTTTTTTGTTAAAAACCCACTTTTAGAATAATACTTTCTTTTGTCAAACATGTCTCTGTAATAAAAATAAACTTGATAAGTATATCCGTTTTTTGCTTTTTTTGCAGATCTTTTTCTAATCATATATCACGACTCCTCTCATATTTTGTATAATAAAACGCCCATAACGGAAAAAACAGGCGTAATATCTAATTTAAACTTCTAAACTTGTCTATCTTGAAAGCTTCTATCATTTGCATGATGTCATCCATATCTTCAGGAGATATCTCATGATCAACAGCAAATATTGAATTTTCATAGACATCTATATAAGAATCCAGCATATCAGGATGATTATCATAAATGTAATCTAGGTTTTTATCGTGGTTGGTATTTTTCATATTATTGTTTCTTTAGTTCAACTACTTTGCTGACACCTTGCATAGAAGCGGTAAATGAAAGAATATCATTTTTATATGTAAATTCTTTTGTATCATCATTTGAAGCTAATAGTGCATTTTTAGTTTTTTCATGGTCATTATTAGATACCCATGAATATTCACTATTGGCAGTAGTAGGAGCATCATATGAACCAACCCAATAAGTTGCTTTTGTTTTTCCTTCATCCGTCACCCAATCGATAGAAATAACGTTATCAGAAATTGTAGCTTCCATCCATGTGCCCTCATTTTCATCTGATTTCCAAGTCCCTGTTAAATTTAAAGGTTCTTTCTTTTCTTCTTTTTTTGTTGTAGTTGTTTCTTTTGAAGATGAATTGTCTTTTGAACTGCTATTTCCACATGCAGTTAGAGATAGAACTAAAGTTCCAATTAATACTAGACTTAATAATTTTTTCATTTGTTTTTCCTCTTTTCTTAATATTTTTATAATTTGAATTGATACCATATATTAGCTATACTTATATCAAAGAAAGGTGGTATAAGTATGAGTGAGATGAATATATATTTTTTAGTGTTTATTATTTCTATAGTCATTAATTTAATTTGTGGTTTTCACTATTCAATAAAACTTCTTAAAGAAAAATTGAAAGGGGCTAACGAACATGATCAAAATTATTTTAATTAGCTCTATAATATCAATATTGACGACTATATTTTTTATAAAGTTTTTTAGTTTGGTTATTAAATATGGATTAGATGAAATCAGCAACAAACACTAACAAAATTTGAACCAAGCTGAGTAAGTTCAACTCGATACTTATCCATTCTTAAATAACCATTTTCTCTTCGCATAGTTTCTTCAAATAATTTATATTTAGTTCTTTGTTTAAAAGATTCGTAGGCTTCATCAAAACAAACAATATCTTTTCTTATTGTAATCAGCTTAAGTCTTTCTAAATTCTCAACAGCAGCTATAACATCGAAATCAGAGTAATTTTCACTTTCTGGTAATGCAAACATATCAGGTATGAAAGGTGTTAATGTCCTATTCTTTTCGTGAACACCAAAAAATTTTGCATAAGGTAATGAGTCTGCACTTTTAATCATCACAAGTATTTCAGCATCTAATGAATTTAATTACTGAATTATTGAAACAAAAGAAGGATGGATTTTATGTTCTTTGTTTTTGTCAAAAGATGATGCTAAAAGTTTTCCAAACATCTCTTTGTAGTTTGGCTCTTCAAAATATGTAAATAAACTATCGATGACAGGAGCAACAATATTTACGGATAATTGCTTCTTATCTTTATCATCAATTTTATTGAAATTTTTAAGAAAGATATTCATTGTGTTCTTTACATTATCTTCTTGTATTTTCTTTGTTTCTTCTCCCCAATATGGTGAATTTGATAATTTAACTTTTAAATAATTTGCTAAACCTTTACCAAGAAATTCAGCAGAAGGACCTAATAACTTATTTAAAACACCTTCACCTGTCTTACCTGCTGTTTTTATTACTTGTTCTTCTACTGCTGACATTTTATACATCTCCTTACTTCTTAATTTTCTTTACTATTTTACTCAATATACATACTTCTTTTTGATTTTTATCTTCTAGTAGATTTAGTATTCTTTGATTTTCTTGTTTTAATTTTTCAATTTCGCCATGCAAATCTTCATTTGATGGATTTAATAAGTCAATTTTTTTAGAAATAGCTTTAAAATTTTTATTGATATCTTCTTTTAATTGAGCAGCTTCTTCGTTGTTTTTTCTTGTTTGATGTATAGATCCAGCCATGCTAAATAAGGAAACACCGAATACTAAAATTGCAAAACCATCACTAACATCTACTTCTTCCTTCACTAAACCACATATAAATTCTATAAGGTTACTAATCATAAGTATTAAACCAAAAATGGAAAATAATAGACCGAGTGAAAAAAATATACTGTCTAAATTATTATTGATGTACTCTTTTACTGAGAGTGAGTTGTTTTTTTTATAGTCAACAATAAAATATCCAATAAAAATAATTATAAGTATAATTACAATAATTTTAATGATTGTATTCATTATCTTAACCTCCTAAATAATTTTCTCATTTAACGAATACCAAATTTTTAATGGTATTCCTTTTTCTTTTACAATAAATTCAATATTTTCTAGTTCTTTTATATTATGTAGTTCTTCATACATCAGTAATCTAATAGCAAATTCATTTGCTTCTCTTTCTAAACGAGTTTTATAGACTCGCCTTAGAAAATTAAAACTGATGTTTTCATCATAATGCAGGACGTAGTGTCCTAACTCGTGTGCTATAAGAAAATTATCATACGCACAATCTAAATCACTTCTTACAAATATGTAGCCTTTAGAATCAACAATCATCAGTCTTGAATCTAAAGTTTTCGCTTTGAAATTTTGATACTGGATAGATACATCTAAGTGATCAGCAATTTCTTTTACATTTGATGTTTTAAATTCATTCAATAAATCATTAAGTTTATTTTCTACGTTCACTCATAAGCACACTCCTTTAAATAATATTATTTGTGCTTTCTAGATATAATCTTCAATATATCTTTGATATCCAATTTGATAGATTCTACTTCTTTATAATCGTTAGACAATCCAACATATTCTATAAAGACTTTTTGATTGATAATATAATCTATTAGGTCGTCTATCGAACTAAACGAATTATCATTTGTTTCTAATAAAGAATCATAAGAAATATTAAAGTATTCTTTTATCTTTTTTAAAGTGGATAAATCAGGTTCTCTTTGACAATTTTCCCATTTACTAATAGCGCCGTTAGATACCTTTAATTTTTCAGCTAAACCATGTTGTGTTAAATGATGTTTTTCACGTAACTTTTTCAAATTGTAAGAAAAAACAGATATGTTGTTATCTTCCTCTGCGATATTGGCTTTATTTACATCACAACAAAGGTAATCTAAAGATACCTGAAAATAATCAGCAATATTAATTAATCTATCTAAATCAGGAATACGCTTGTTATGTTCAAACTGAGATATTGTTGCTTTTGACTCATTAAGATGATAACGAGTATTTAATTCATTAGCTAATTGTTCTTGTGTTAAATTATTTTTTTGCCTTAGGTTTTTTAATTTTAAAGAAAACGAATTATTTGTTGCTATCATTTTTTGTGTCTCTTAGAAACAATTTTCAACATATCAGCAACATCTTCAGCCATTTCCATAATTTCTTCATCCGACATAGAATCTAAATCATATCCACCGAAATCTGCAATCATATCTTGCTTTAAGATAAAACTTAACGCCTCTTGCGGAGTGGTAAATGATTGATATTCTTGCTCAAAATTATTTGTTTTTACATAACCAGATACTTCTAAAAGATATTCTAAAGAAACATGTAATGCTTTGCTGATTTCATTTAAGGTTTCTATAGTAGGGGACACCGGCTTACCATTTCTTGGATCTTTTCCATTTTCTAATTTGTTTAAATAGGTATGACTTATTCCCAACAATTCAGAAAACTCCCTTAAACTCATATTTCTTTTTTCTCTTTCGCTATGTAAGTATTTGCCTAATGTGTTCTCCATGAGGTACACCTCCTTATAGATAAGTGTAAACCACAGTTAACAGTAATACAAACAAAATAAACAAAGAAATTGTATTTCATAGTTGACAATACATGTAAACCACGATATACTTAACTTGTAAAACATGAGTTACAGGAGGTGTAATATGAAAAACAGAATAAAAGAGACTCGTGTTGCAAAGGGAATGACGCAAGGAGAACTTGCTAATAAATCAGGTTTAACTAGACCGTATATTTCAAAATTAGAAAATAATGAAGAATCGGTAATAAAAAACACAACCATGAATTCCATAGCAAATGCTTTAGGAAAATCGGTTAGTTATATTTTTTTTAATAGTAAGTAAACCATGATTTACAAGCACCATTTCTATCAAGCACAAACATATTTTAACTGATATTTAATAAAGTTTCCTAAAAAGACACTTTATTAAATACAAGAATTTGGAGTTTAAGAAAGGAGCAAAGAAAAATGGAAAATGTTGAACAAAGATATCCAATTACCATGGCTGTTTTAAGAAATGCTGCAGATAGAATTACTAATTGGAAAAACGTAACCCCACAAGCAAAAACAAGAAAGCAATCGGAAATTGCGGTTGTTATTGTTGCTTTATCAAACACGTTATAGAAAGGATAAATCTAAATGGACAAATTAAGGGAATTCAGGGCGAGCTTGCATATGTCTCAAAAGAACATGGCTAAGAGAATAGGCGTTTCTCCATCGTACTACTACAAAGTGGAAAGTGGTTATCAAAATCCCAGTTATGAATTTCTAGCAAAATTTAAGAGAAGTTTTCCAAATGCGAGTGTTGATCAAATATTTTTCAGTAAATAAAAAAGCCATTAGTAGTGTTGGTACTAACGGCTGCACGATTTGTTTACTTCTTTGATATCCAACACTTATCAAGTCTCAAACTTAAAGCAGTATGCATCTGCTTTGTTACCCTACAATGAGACAAATAGAATTTACCTTAAAGCTACAGTTTATAAAATAGCCGTTTTTCTTGAAAACGTACTAGTCGTTTATATAAATAAATTGGCTGTCACTAGTACAAACAAGCATCACCTGCTAGCACATGAATGTGTAAATTTTATTTTAGAAGAATAGGGGAGTTTAAAGCCGCTTTTAACATGCGACCACCTCCTAACTAGATATTAACTTTCGATATCGTAGTGTAACAATATTTTATCACAATTTGGAAATTTTTGAAAGGAGGAAACACACATGGAAGTCAGACCAACAAAGATGCTCACTGAAAAAGAATTACGTGAAGATCTAGGAATTTCAAGAGACCAGTTACTTAACTTTATTGACCTTGAAATATTTCGTCCTATCAGATTAGGGCGTGGTAGAAAATTCAGTCAACAAGAAATCTTGGAATTTCAAAGAAAGTATGCAGGTCTTGACGTAAGCAATTATTACAAGGCAAAAAAAGCTAAAGAATATGTAGATAGTTTAGCTTAAAAAAATTAAATAGATTACTGGTCATCAAGGAGCCAATCTCAAAGGCCTCCGATAACAAAATAGCATTGATGATTTACTAACTACAGACATAAAAAAGAACTAATACCATACAAGTTTTTATTTAAGAGGTTGGTTCCTTGATGGCTAGTAATGGAAAGGAAAAGAAAATTTATGAGTAAAAATTCATTAATTATCATCTGCTGTATTTTATCTGTTGTCATTGCGGTTTTAGTACACATGTTAAAGGAATTCAAATGGTATCAAAAATCCTACTATGAATTGGCAAATAAGATTGCCAAAGATAGAAGAGATAGAAAAATGTTGGTTCGTGCGGATAGAGAAATGATCAAGAGTGAAATAGATAAAAAATTTCTAGCAATTCTTAGAATTTCTCAAAGAGAAGATTATCCAAGAAATCGTTTTGAATTGGGCTATGAATCAGGAAGATTTGAAGTAGAAGTTAAAAACTTATTTCTATCAGGTGGTCTTACAACACATGAGGAAAAGTTTCTTAAAAAGTGTGAATACATTGCAATGTTTGAAGTGAACGAAAAGGAGGTGTGATTTATGAAATTATCAGCAAGAGGTTTGGCCACGATTATTGTTATCGGTTGTTTTATCGCTAACTGTTTAGCAATCTTGGTCAGGAGTATATAAAAAAGGTGCCTATATCTAGGCACACAACATAGCAAGTAAATTCTAAGTCATTAAAGGAGAAAATGCAATATGAAAGTCAAAAAAAGAACATATTTTCTTATTTCAATATTAGTGATGTTTTGTATCCTTACTCCAGTTTGTTATTACCAAAACAAATTGGATGCTTATGAAACAAAAATTCAACAACAAAAGGGAAAGATTTCTCTTTTAGAAGATTATTACAGTGATGCGTTATCTGATAAGAATCGTTTCGAAGATTTATATGACAGTGTTCAAGAGGATAACAAGTATCTCATAGCTCAATTAGAAGAACTTCAAAAATGAAGAGCTCTTGGCCAATTTACTGTTACTTACTATTGGCCCGGAGAAGATATTTACGGTCGTTTAACTTCTACAGGTGCTATTGCTGAAGAGGAAAGAACCATTGCGGTAGACCCTTCAATCATTCCGTATGGTTCCATAGTTTTAATCAATGGCAAGGAATACGTGGCTCAAGACTGCGGAGGGGCTATCAAAGGAAACAAGATAGATATCTTTGTTGACAGTCCAAAAATGCAAAAGTACACAGTAGAAATCTATATAAAAAGAGAGGAATAGAATATGACAAAAAAAGATTTAGAAGACATTATCCAAACAGCTAAAGCTGCAGGTGCAAATGTCAAAGTTGTTCAAGTTGGTTCAGCAGAAAATGAACCTGTAGAAAGACCAAAAATTCCATTATTTAAATTAGAAGTTGGAATCAAAAAAGAAGGTGATGAACTTAAAGTTATGCCAACTGATGATTGGTGTTTCTTAGGAAGTATTTTTCTAGAAATGGCACCAATTGATATTGACATTGAAAAGGTCAAAGAAATGTTTACACCAGCAAAAAATGCTTTCAATCATTGCTGTAATGAACTGAATAACTACATCCAAGAACAATATAAAGGGGCGTTAGAAGATGAAAAAGAAAGAATTAGAAGAAAGAGTTGCTGATATTGAGGGTTCAATCATGTGTATGGAGTGCAAGGATCATCTAGATAGTGATGATTATCTTCAACTTGGTTATCTCAATCAAGAATTAGCCAGTGCAAAAAAGGATCTGGAAAATGGCAATTACGAACTATGAGGAGTTTTTTCCTAACTGCAACATTGACTATGTAAAAGATGAAAAACATTGGCATAGTCTAAGAGGAAAAGGAATTGGTGGTTCTGATGCAGGAATCGCAATGAATGTAAACAATTACAAAACACCTTATGAATTGTGGGAGGAAAAAACAGGTGTTAAAAAGCCTGTATTTCAAACGAGTGAAGCAATCGAAAAAGGGAATGCATTGGAACCCATCCTCATTGAATTGTTCGGTGTTCTTTATAAAAACAAGTTTGAATTGATTGATACGAAAGATATCAGCTTGTCAAACAAGAAATATCCATTTTTAAGAGCAAATCTTGATGGAGCAATGATTGAAATTGCAACCAAAGAAAAATGGGGGTTGGAAATCAAATCAACAACTATTCAAAATGGTGCAATGTTAAAAGAATGGGCCAATGATCACATTCCAATTACTTACTACGTTCAAGTACTGCATTACATGATAACCACTGGATTAAGACATTTTGTCTTATATGCAATTCTTGATATTCCGTGGGCCAACAACGGCGCAGGGAAGCAAGAAACAAGAGTTGTTTATCTTCACTATGATGATTTGGTGCTAGATGCAAAATATCTATTTAAAACGGAATTGTGGTATTGGAATTTAATCAAAACTAAAACGCCACCACCTTTTTTAGAAAGTAGGAATAAGGAATTAAAAGAAGTTAGCTAGAAAGGGCAATCCAAATGAGAAAAATCACAGACGAACATTTACAAGAGTTTGGCTTTTTTAAAGAAGAAAGAGATTTCTTTGAAATGCTATATAGAAAAAGACTCTTTTATAGAGTCGTTATTGTAATCCAAATTTTATTAGAACTAGTGTTGTTACTAATGTTGTTATTATAGAAAACACTATAGAAACAACGCCACCAACAACAGCTGGCCAAATGCTATTGCTAAAGAATTGTCGTCTTCTATAGACACAATATCGATAATAGCGGTCGCTCAAGGTGTATAAGATCTTCTTAAGTGTTTCTGTTTGAGTAACATCATTAAATTCATATCTGGTTTCAATAAATTTAATTCTTACAAGCTTATATGTAGTGTTTGGACCAAAGTAATTTTCATCAACGTACTTTTTAAAACATTTCATATAGTAAAGCTTCAATCTTTCTTTGATGTAAAGATTTATGTTTGAAAAATCATCATTCATAGTCGATACCCCCCTAGAAAGATTATAACAAATAATTACAAAAAAGATTGAAAGGAAAACTTATTATGAATGAACTAATGAATAATCAATTAATCAATGCATCAGCAACTGAAACAATCGATAGTAGAGAAGTTGCTGAAATGGTTGATATGGAACATAAAAATTTATTATCAAAGATTAGAAAATATATTGAAATATTGGACGGCTCAAAATTAAGCAGTCATCAATTTTTTGTACCAAGCACATATGTAAATAATCAAAATAAAGAACAACCTTGTTATTTATTAACCAAGAAAGGTTGTGAAATGGTAGCAAACAAGTTAACTGGAGAAAAAGGTGTAATCTTTACTGCTAAATATGTTAATCGTTTTGAAGAAATGGAAAAACAAATAAAAATTCCAAAAACTGATAGAGAAATTTTATTCTTAAGTGTTAAGGTTCAAGAAGAGACAGCTCAAAGAGTTGATGTTCTTGAAGAAAAAGTATCAAGCTTAGAAAAATCAACAACGATTGATAGCTCTCAACAACAAATACTTGAAAAGATTGCTAAAGCAACAGTGATCAGAACTTTGGGAGGTTTTGATTCTAGAGCCTACCAATTAATGAGCAGAAAGATTTTTAGCAATATCTGGAGAGACTACAAGAACTATTTTAAGTTAGGTTCATTTAGAGATACTTTGAAGACCGAATTTGAAAACGCAAAAGAATATCTTGAATCTTGGTCACCTGAAGTCAATACAAGCTTGAAAATTAAAGAGTACAACAGTCAATTAGCAATGAATTTAGATGCTTAAAAGGAGGAAAAGAAAGAACATGAATGAGTTTCAATCAGGGCTACTCAATGAATTGGTAGCTGTAAAAATTACAACCAAAGAAGAATTTGAAAAAGTAATCAATTTCTTATCAATCAATAACTGCTTTCTTGTGAATGGAGAACTAGTTGTAAAGCTAACATATCCAGGAGATAAAGCATTTGTCATTTTAAAACAAGATAACGCAATCTTCTGGCAACCAGCTAATCAAGTGTTAGATGAACGTTATAAAGTTGTCAGCGTTATCGAATTCTTTAGACCAACTGAAGAAGAAAAGGTTGTTGAAGCAAAAGCTGAAGTTATTGAAGAACACGTTGACATTGATGAAAAACACCTTTCATTAGAAGTTCAAAAAAGACCGGCAAATGAAGCGATTGTTTCAAATATTGATGAAATGATCAAATTGATTCCAGCAATTGAAGCTAAAAAAGGTGTGGTTGTAGATGAAAAGAACTACAAAGATTTTGTTAAAGCTAAAACTGGAATGGTTCCATTATATCGTTCGTATGCTAAAAAATTAGAAAATGAAAGAAAAGCAGTCAAAAAAGCATATATTGAGCCTTATCAAGAATTTGAAGCAAAGGTAAATAAAGTTGTTAAAGCTTTAAATGATACTGCAAGTGTTGTGGCTGAAAATGTGGATGTATTTGTTCAAAAGCAAAAAGAAGCTCTTAGAAAAGAACGTCAAGGAGCTATTGATCAGTTAAAAGAAGTATTGATTTCTAGAAAGATGATTTCAAAGGAATATGCTGATCAGTTCGTTTTTGATGAAAAATGGCTTAACGCTTCAACATCCAAAAAGAAATTTGAAGAACAAGTTGAAGCACAATTCAATGCTTTAATGGAAAAAGAAAAGAATGACAAATTGAATTTAGAAATGGTTGAAAAAACAATCATCAATTCATGCTTGATTGCTAATATTGATGAAAAACTCATTTCAAGAGAAAAGTATCATGCGCTTTTAGCAACTGAAGGACTTCCTAAAGTGACTGAAATGATCAGCGATGAAGTTGACAACATCAAAAAGCAATCGCAAGCGGTTGCTCAACAAAAAGAAGCAGAACTTCAACACCAAAAGGAAGAGTTTGAAAAACAAAAGATTGAATTTGAAAAGCGACAAAAAGAAATCTATGAACAAAAACATAGAGTACTTGAAGCTCAACATCAAAAAGAAATGGAGCAAGTTAAAGAGCAAGCTTCAGCTGGTGTTACACAACCTAAATACACACCAGTTAAACGTGGAGAAGAAACAATTGCAAATGTAAACGACAAATATGTCGTTACAGAAATAAAACAAACCCCTCCAAAATTTGAAGGTCAAAAATGGAAAAGAACATTTGAATTCGAGGGCGATTTAGCAGCACTTCAAATGTTGAACAGATACATGGATGTAATCAAAAGCATCAATCCATCGTTTAACTTTAGTGAAGTCAAACTAACTGAAAAAGAACTTAGCGACCCACAAACAGGAGTAATCAATAAATATAACGTAAAGGAAGTTAATTAATGACTGTAGGAGAAAACATAAAGAAAATTAGAAAAGAAAAAGGACTAACACAAAAGGAATTAGGCAAGCTATGTGGTATGAGTGAAGCGCAAATTGGACAATACGAAAATGGTTTAAGAAATCCTAAAATGGAAACGTTAGAAAAAATTGCGAACGCTTTAGATATAAGCTATTTTGAATTATTGGATATTAGTGAAACAACTAAAGAATCCAACATTCAAAAAATCACACTGAATGTTGAAATAAAAAACATTGATGAAGAAACAAAGAAAGCTGAAAAATTAATAGAATTATTAAAAGAAGCCAAATCATTGGCAGATGATCTAGCTTCAATTGATTTTGAAATTCATGTTTAAAAAATATTACAAGACAAAAGGAGAAAATAAATTATGGCAGTACAAAGCATGGTACAACAAGCAAATGAAGTAAGAGAAAACAAGGTAACAAAAATCAAAACAGATACAGGAGAAATCAAATTATCTTCTAAAATCGTAAAGGCTTATCTAGTTGCTGGAGGAGGTAATGTAAGTGATCAAGAAGTCAAACTATTCATTGCATTATGTTCAGCACAAAAATTAAACCCATTTATTAAAGAAGCACATTTGATTAAATATGGTAGTTCACCAGCAACAATGGTTGTTTCTAAAGATGTCTATCAAAAACGAGCAGATAAGCATCCTGAGTATCAAGGTAAAAAAGCAGGAATCATTGTTTTAACTGCTGAAGGTAAGATTGATTATCGTGTTGGTACATTCTATATTCCATCAAGAGAAGAACTTGTGGGCGGATGGTGCGAAGTCTATAGAAAAGACAGAGAACCTGAACGTGTAGAAGTATCACTTGATGAATATGTTGGTAAAAAGAAAGATGGAACAGTTAACGCTCAATGGAGTGGTAAACCAGCAACAATGATTAGAAAAGTTGCAGTTGCTCAATGTTTGAGAGAAGCTTTTACATCAGAATTCCAAGGAATGTATGTTCCTGAAGAAATTGGTGTCGAAGATACGACAAACAACTTTGTTGTAGAAGAAACTCCTCAAGTGCATCAAGCAATTGAAGCAACTACTGCACCAACAATGCAAGACATCATCAATGAGGAAAAACAAACTGAACCAGTTCCAGTTGATGATTTTGACCCAATGTCAATGTAGGAGGTAACAAGATGCAAGAAGAATACGTTATACTTCCTCGATCATTTACAAACACGAAAGCCTATAGAGATACCTATTCTCTATGGACTTTCACTTATCTATTGTTCAATTGTGATAATGATGGGCATCTAGAATTGAACATTAGAAATCTAGACTTGCCAATCAGTGAAAATAAATTCAAAGCATCATTGAAGAAGTTATATGATGAAGGATTGATTTATGGTGATACACAAGGAAATCATAGAGAGATCTATATAAGTGATTATCAAGAAAAGTATGTAGAATAAGAGGTTTAATCAATGGCTGAAAAAGAGGTAAAGAAAGGGTACACAGGATTTTCAAACGAGCTGGTGAATGATCCTATTATTAAAAATTCAAAAGCATGGACTCTGTTTTCCTATTGCCTCTTTAAGGCTTATTTTGATGATAAGTATGGAGAGGCAGGAACCTTTACAACCACACAAATAGAAATGAGAAAGAATTTGAATTGGGACAATAAAACCTTAAAAAAATTTATGGAATTCCTAAAAAACAAAGGCTATATAGATTATAAAACAACTCCTCAAAATACGTTTATAAAGGTGCTGAATTATAAGAAGTGGCGAGGGTATTAGTATAGGAAAAATTCCTACATGGTATAGGAAAAATTCCTACATGGTATAGGAAAAATTCCTACATCCCTTTCTATATATAAACAATATAAACAAAATAAAACAAGAAAAAACAAGATAAAACAAGAGTGGTGTGTGCACACTCACAAATAACAATCCTTCGCATACGACTTTGCAGATTGCTATATATAGTAAGCACACAACATTTTGAAAGGAGTTTAGAAATTTTGGAAAAAACTGAAATTAAAAAAATTTTGAAATTTTACAAAAGTATTTATCCAAATTCCAAATTAAGTGAATTGAATATTGAAACAGTTAATTCATGGTATTTGATGTTTGAAGATTACTCGTATGAACAAGTTCAAAGAGCTATTATCAAATTTTCAAAATCTAATAAATACATTCCTAATCTTGCTGAAATCATTTCTAACATTGAAGTTCCTGAATACACAATTGAATTAATTGAACCCTACACCGTAATTGTTAGTTTTGAAGATGAAGAATATGGAAACTTTCCATTTAGATTTTTCAATTCTCAGGAAGCTAAGAAAAATATCGAAAAATTTAAAGAATGCAGTTACGATAAAGAATCAATCAAGATCTTACATGAAGAACATGTTAGAAAACGCAATTCTTCGGTTCTTACATACAGGGGAGAAGCAAAGGCAAGATTAGAAATGAAACTTCAAAATCAAAATAACAAGGGAAGTAGAAGATATGATAAACAGAGTAGTTTTAATTGGTAGGATGACACGTGATCCTGAACTTAGAAGAACTCAAAACGGTTCAGCAGTTACAAGCTTTACTTTAGCGATTAATCGTAACTATAATTCTGCAGATGGGCAACAAGCGGATTACATTTCATGTGTTGTTTGGAATAAGACTGCTGAAAATGTTGAAAAGTACTGTTCCAAAGGTTCGTTAGTTGGAGTTGAAGGAAGACTTCGTTCAAGATCATATGACAACGCTCAAGGTCAACGTGTCTATGTTACTGAAGTTGTATGTGATTCAGTTCAGTTTTTAGAAACAAAGCCTAGAGACAAATATGAAGAACAACAATATCATTCACAATCGACATACAATCCAAATCAGTACCAACAACCAACACAAAATCAGCAACAAGACAGTTTTATGAATGAAAATCCACCTTTCAACATCATGGAAGATGACATTCAATTCTAGTCTAAAATAAAAAACTTAAAATTTTCGTTTCTAGCGAGTGTTTGTTTTAAAGATGATTAACTTTACCAATTATCTAAAAACATTCGTTAGGATGAAGATTTGACCAAGAAAATAACAAATTAAACAAAAAAGGAGAGATGAAAATGCTCATAAAAAAGAATGAAGAACCATTTTTCTATAAATTTCTAGCAATCGCTAAAGAAATTATCAAGAAGAATCCAAAGTACACACCAGTTTTCTATGGTGATGATGAAAGATTGTATTTAGCGTGTGGTAATCATGCTGCAGTATATGATTTTCAAAGCAATTTGTTATTGGATGATGAGTTAAGAGAATTTGGAAAAATTCCTTATGAATTGTCTGAATTGCCTAATGGTGATTTGATGCTTACAAAAGCCGACCACTTCAATTGTCAAGAATCGTATCTAATTGCAATTAGAAATTTCTTCAAGCATACGGGGTATATGTCGAAGAAAATCATGCAAGTTGCGAAAGAGGATTCTTTTAGGGTTCCAAGAATAGTAGAAACTACAGGTCGTTGGATTTCAGAAGATGACAATAAAATTTTAGCAAAAATCGGATATCCAAATATTTACATGTTAGAAAATATCAGAGTAAATGAATTTAGAGCGCTTGCTGAGGGGTGGAATCCACGCTATTTAGCTGCACATGATGATGTTGAACTTAATGGTGGCCAAACCACTATCTCAATGACGGTTTATTTCAATATCAAAGAGGACCCTAGAGAAAATGCTCATGATCAACAATCAATGGATTTTGATGCGGTTGATACAGTCGATAGAGATTCAGAGAAATTTGAAAGTCTTGAAACAACAGAAAGCTATGGAGAGATTGAAAACGTTGAAAATATCGAAGATATTGAAGATTATCAAGAGGAAGAGCAATTAGATGCACTTCTTGAAGATGCTGTTGTTCCAGAGGAATTAGAAGATGATTTCGACCCAATGCGAGCTTAATCTTGGAATACAAGCGAACTACAAGAAGTTTTGGTTTACCGTTCCAGGAGCAATCGTTGGAAAAGGCAGACCGAGATTTACTACGCAAGGAAAATTCGTAAGAGCGTACACACCTAAAAAAACAAGGGATTACGAACAAAAAATAGCAATGTGCTATCGAAAAACTACAAGTTATCAAAGCGATAAGGCATTGAGGGTGAAGATATTTGCATACAGAGAAATTCCTAAGTCGACCACTAAAAAATTAAGAGGTTGGCTATTAGATAAAACGTTTCTATGTACCGTTAAACCGGATATCGATAACATCATAAAAGTAGTTTTGGATGCACTCAATAACGTAGCATATTGCGATGATATTCAAGTGTGTGAACTGGTTATCATTCGTGAATTTGCTGAAAATGAATGTTTAAAAATATGTCTAGAAGAAATTGGCGAAAGAAGGCCAAAATAGGAGAATAGAATTATGGGATTGTTTGATTTAGTTAGAGAAGAACAAGAAGCAAAGAAAAAAGCTGAGGAATCAGCTAAAGAAGATGTAAAAGATACAGTTGTCAAAGAAGTGAAAAAGGTTGAAGAAGCACCAAAAGAAGCTGATCAACAACCTGCTCCAGTTGCAAAAGCTGAAAAACAAGCAACTGAAATTGCAGAAGAATCTAAAAAAGAAGAAAAACCTGCAGGTAAAAAAGTACCTAAGAAAAAAGCAAGTACTGAAAAAACTTACAAGTATCCATTTGGAGTCTACTCTGAAGGAAGATTGATTGATATTTCTTCTTATGGATTTGTTCCAGGAAAAACTTACAAAGAAGATGAAATTACAAAGATCATGTTGCAACATCAACATTATGAATTCGCAGGAAAAATGGAATATAGTTTCATCAAAGAAGATAACGTTCTTGTTGTAAGTATTGCTCAACACAGAAAAGGATAGTGATTCAAAATGACCAAAATAACCAAGTATAGATTCTATGTGATTGGGGTAGGTGGAACAGGTTCTCTTCTTGCAAGAGACCTTCCAAAACTCCTTTTAAACACCAATCATAAGATGAAATTAGTCGATGGGGATGTTGTTGAGAGAAAAAACATCAAACGTCAAGGCTATCAGGAACAGGATATTGGAACGAATAAAGCAATATCGTTATCGAGAAAAATCAATTCGCTTTATTCAATGGAATGTGAGTTTGATGATGATTACTGCACTTTTGATGATCTTTACAAAATGGCAACCAAAGATGAAAGATATATTCCAGTAATAATTGGTTGCGTTGATAATGATGCAACTAGAAAGATACTAGAACAAGTATTTAATAAGCTTGAAAACGTTATTTACATTGATTCAGCAAATAGCGAATACGAAGGAAACATCTATGTAGCATCTAAAAAAGACGGTATTCAAAAAGGAAAATTGAGAAGTCAATGCTATAAGCTTGATATGGACAGACACCCGCTAGAAAAATCATGTCAGGAACAGGCTGCAGACGGGAATGTTCAATTTCTTGTAACCAATGCAAAAATGGCGGTTTCTATTCTGGAACATTGCAATGCGTTGCTTATTAGAGAGTTGAAAGAGGGTGTTCAAATTGTCAATCGATTTGAGACAGTTTTTTACAACTGATTATGTGCCAAGAATAATACATGACAACACAATAGAAAGTTTCATAGCTAATCTTATCAGTTATCTTCCACAGACAACCATTGATGATGCAACTGAATATTTTGAAAATGAACTTGAGTTTCAGGACATTTCTTTCATTGAAGATAAGAATTATCTCGCTGATCATGTTTTTGAGGACATCATCATTGATAGAGGTATGATATTTGCTCTGCTTTCACCTTTTTTTGATGAACAAGACTTAGCCATTACATCTGATGATGCTCAAATGGAAAGCTGGTATGACAAGCATAATGAGCAATTTGTTGATTTGGGTACGGATTATATTCCACAGATCAAAAAAGAATTTGAAAAGGAACTGTATTTTGCTGCTATTGATTGTTGTACGGATGAGAAAGGTAATGTTGATGAATATCTTTTGGGAACTGTAAGATTAAACATTTGTCATGTACGTTTTAAAGATAAATCCAAAGCAAGAAAATTCAGGAAGCTTTATAAAAAACATTATGAAATAAGGGCACTCTTTAATGAATTTGGCTTTTTATTTAGAAACGGACAACTTGCAAAAGGCAATGTTACTGATATCGAATGTGAAGATATCCAGGAGTTTGAAACTGCTTTTTCGTTGATGAATGAAGCTATAAATATCATATCGGAACATTCAAAAAAGCAAAGAGGAGATTCTGATGAATTAGAAACTTTGTTGTGTGATGCAAACGGAAAAACATTAAAAAGATTGAGAGTATCAGCTCTCATAAATACATTTATTGACACTTTGAGCACGAACGAGGAGGTAATCATGTAATGAAAGAGGTAATTATAAAATTTTCAAATGTCAAGTCTGATGCTGAGTTATGTATCAAAAAAGGTGACATAATCACCTTCAAAAAGTTAGCGATAGAAGATGCTTTAAATGCTATAGAAGAATGTGCAACTAATTCATTAATGATAAAGAAAATTAAACTGTTGCCTGAAAATGTTATTGCGAAAGGTGGAGGTTACACAGTCATTAGACAACCAGAACATGTACAGTATGTTACTTTCAACCAAACAAGCTATAAAATCAATTTTCCTAATTCAATCTATATCGTTTTGCACTCTTCTAAGCAAATCAAAAGCATTAAAAACTATTGTTATAAAGAGTACAAAGGTGAAGAAACGGAACTTTATGACTATGCTATGCCAAATGTCCTTGTTGAAAACAGAATGTGTATTGGAACTGCTGATAGAACAATAAAAGATGGTGATGTAGAGGGGGCTTTGAATAAGATCATTGCAACTCCTTACTCACACAATACATTCAATGGAATCAATGGTTTCTCTAGCACAATTAAATATTTTGAGTATCTAGAAGATAATCCATTCCCATACAAATTATTGAAGAAACTGAACAGGAAATTGAAAGATGTCACAATTTGATGAACTAAGAACTCTACTTCTTGAATGGGGCGAGAGCAAATACTTGCCTCTTCTTGAAGAAGCAAAGCAATTAAAACAAGTAAATTATCGACTTCGTGAGCAAAATTCAAGATTAAGGCACAAGAATAACAGACTTGAAGATATTCTCGAAGGAAGAAACGTTATTGCTCCTGACGAGGGAAAAACAATCTACGCTGTATTTGATAGAAAGAAAAAAGAAAAATTAATTGTGGTAGGAACGATTCAAGAATGTGCTGAATTTGTAGGAAAATCAGTAAGTGTAATGCAGAATTATGCGTCTCCAAATGGCCGTAAAAGCGAAGAAATTAAAATTGTTAAAGTAGGAAGGACTTGAAATTATGACAACTGCTAGAAAATATGATCCAGTAAATAACACTTATGAAAATTACATATTGCCTGAAGGAGCTAGTCTTTATGAAGATGATATGAACAAAGACATTGCTTGTGCTGAATGCGGTAAGAAAATCAAATATGGGATGTCTTATACATCAAGAATCATCTTTAATAGCGGTGGATTTGGCTATGTAGTATGTGAAGAATGTTATTACAAGAATGACATGAAGGATATCGTTAAGAAAGGTTAAGGAATTATGAAAACACATGAATTAAAAATCAAACCTCAATATTTTTGGGATGTAATTTGTGATATTAAGACATTTGAAGCTCGTAAAAACGATCGCAATTTTGAGGTTGGAGATATCATAACTTTAAGAGAATTTGAGAATGGTAAGTTTACAGGAAAATCTATAAATGTAGAAATTGTTTATATTTTAAATGATGAAGAATATTGCAAAGAGGGTTATGTTGTTTTAGGTTTTAAACTTCGCTTGGATTTAGGAGGTGCTTTGTAATGACAGCACAAGAAATGTTTGAATCAATGGGATTTAAAAAAGATAAATTTGATTATTTTGGACTAGATAGGCTTGTTTACAAAAAGCCGATTGTGGACGAAGGAGACTACTTATATACATTTGTTGTTTTGTTTGATAAAGAAGAAAAAATAACATCTGTATATTGTGATGAGTATTCTGAAGATTATGAGTACGGTTATGATGCACCACCTGCAATTGATATGGAACTTTTAAAAGCTATCAGTCAACAATGCCGTGAATTGGGGTGGCTATAATGGATGCTGCTTTATTTGAAATTGACAATATGTGTCATGCTTTAGGGTTTGATCCTAATGGAATTAGAAAAGGTCAAAAAGTCTATGAGTATTATAGAAATTTTTTTGTTGCTAGTGGAGAGTATAAAGAAAGCTGGGAAAGTTAGTTAAATGGGGAAATGCTGCTAAAGCTTCTAATGCTATCGTAGGAAGTTACTATTATGTAACCCAAAAAGGAATAGATTTCTTAAGCAGTATTTATAAGATTAAATTGCAACCAAGAAAATAAGGCGGTGGATAGAATGAAAAAATCAAATGTCAAAAAAATGAAACTTTATAATAAAGCATTACAATTTTATTGTAAACAATTAGAAAAGGCTCTTGATAAGGCATGTGAAGAACTGGAAAAATGTGAAAAAGATTTTGATAAAATATATGGTACCAGCTATGCAAAAATAAAGAATAAAAAATATTGGAAAAAGGAGTTGATGGAAGATGACTAAATTTGAATTAGATTTATTAAAAGAATTTTCTGATGATGGATGTGGTGGAGATGACTTTGATGAAATCAGTACATTAGTCGGCATGAGGATGAGAGGCTACTTTCAAGATGCCGAAGATGATGAAACCATTGATGAATTGATTTGGAGGTATGAAGAATGTATAAGTCACCAATAGAAATAGTAATGGAAGAAGTGTTTCAAAAGATGAATGAGGATTTTGAAAATTCAGTACTTAAAGCTGTACAAAAAGTCGGCATAAATGTTGATAAAGAAGAACTCCTAAAAGCTCTAATTTATGATAGAGGACAATATGATGAAGGCTATGAGGATGCAATGAATGAAATCAAGCATCCTCAACCCCTTAAATTTGAAGATTTAAAAGAAGGAATGTGGATATATGATGCTCCTTATGAAGAAATTGTAAGAATTAAAGAAATAGAATCTAATGAATGGATATTTCTTGAATGCATAAAATCCAAGGATTTATCTAATACATTTTTTCAAGAAGGAAGATTTTATCCAATTACTATTCCAAATATAGGAGATAAAAATGGGTAATCAGTATAGAAGAATGCAAACAGTAAAACATGCTTTGCAATACTATATCACTAGACCAGGAGCAAGTGAAAAGGATCTAGTAAGAGAAAAGAATTTATTAAAACGTGTTGAAGAAGATATTGAATGGTATGAAGAAAGACACCACATCAAAAAGAAAGAGGAGAGAACAAATGATTAAATATTGCCCAGATTTAACCGGGTTTGAAATAAGAGAATCGTATTTGCGTGGCGGAGGAACGAATAAAACAGTTATTTTAAATCACTGTTTAAAAGATTCATGCGTTGCTTATAAGAATGGTAAATGCATTAAATATAATAGCAATGTAGAAATAAAAGAAGGCGGTGATAAATAATGTACATTAATCCATTTTGGTGTGGAGTTGCAGCAACTATTCTTGTTGAAGTTGCGGTGTTTGTCGTTTACGCATTTTATTCAAATAAAAAATAATTATTTTGGAGGGCAAGGAATGAAATATACAGATGAAGAAAAGAAGATCATTGATGAAGTTAAAAAATATCTTAGAGAATTGCGCCTAATAAATATTGAAAAATTCTCTTTAACATTTGAAATTGAGGACATCCCAAGCCCTCAATCAATTAAATACAGTGATGAAGCTCCTGGAGGCTTTTCAAAATCAAAAGGAGAACAAATTACTTCTAATATGTTGCGCAGAGAACTTTTAACAAAGCGTCTAGAGCTCTTTAATATGGAACTTGATAAATTTATGCCATTGGTGTATTTGCTCAATGCAGGACATAGAAACATCATTAGAACGTATGTATGCTCAAGAGGGTACAATGAAATGATTGATACATTAGAAGAGTCGTTTTGTATCAGCAAATCAACTTACAAAAGAGAGTTTCCAAAAGCGTGTTTAGAATTATCCAAGTATATTGATTTCAACAACAAGCCATCTTTAGAAGAGTTGAATAACAAATTTTATAACAGTATCAAGGATGAATAATTATGTTCATTCTTTTTATTTTCAAAATATTTTAAAAATTTACATTTTCTTGTACGTAATGTTATAATTTTTAAAACAGGAAGTGAGAATTATGAATATTATTAAAAAGAGTGGAAAAATATATATAGAAGATGAAACAAAGGAGCTTAATTTACTTCTTATGAAGGCGCCTACTAATTTTAGTATTATTAATAATACTAATGAAGTTGTATCATATTTCAATCAAGTGAATGCAGCTATTAATGCAGAAAATTTTCATGGTATATTGGTTTTTGAATTAGAGGGTGTAAAGAATATTACAGCAGATGCAGTAATGTATATGAATGCAATGGCGATTAATAGTTTGTCAGCAAATTTAATAAATAAAGCAGTTTTGCATTTCCCAAAAAGCAGTAAATGCAAAGGCTTTTTAAAAAGATGTGGATTAGGACAATATTTGTCAGATAAGAAGGGTAATTTAATTGAAACAGATAAATATTACACAATTGTAGGCGGAAAAAAGGCAGATGTTGATCGCATAAGAGAAATAGGATTGTTTACAATGGAAAAATTAGGAATTGAAAAGAAAGATTTAGATTTTATAACAAGTTCATTTGTTGAATTGATGAATAATACTGAACAACATGCGTATGATAAAAATATGGATAAATTATGGTATGTTTTTATTGAAGATACAAAGAAGACAGTAAAGTATACTTTTCTTGACACGGGAAAAGGAATACCGGAAACGATGAGAAAAACATTCATAGATGATTTTATACCAATAGCAGTAGAAAATCATAGTTATTTTATTTTTGAAGCTTTAAAAGGAAATGTTCCTAGATCTTCAACCGCACAAGTTTATAGGAATACAGGATTACCAGAAATATATAGATACTATAGAGAAGGTAAATTATCAAAATTAAAGATAATTTCTTGTAGAGGGATTTGTGAATTTTTTGATAGTAATAGAAGAAATCCAAAATTGCTTAACATGAACACTAGTTTTTGTGGTACATTATTTACATGGGAAGTAGAAAAACTATGAAAGGGGCTGATGATATGGTTAAAATAAATATTGCTCAAGATTTCAATGATGTATTAGGTGGGAGATTTTATAGTGACGGCCAATATTCAGGGCAAGAGTTTTTTGAAGAAATTTTAAAAAGAAAATACGAAGAAGCAATTGGTAAAAAAGAAAAATTAGAGATAAATTTAGATGGAACATTTGGATATCCAAGTTCATTTATAGATCAAAGCTTTGGCGAATTAGGTAGAAAATATGGTGAAAAAATGGTTCAAAATACTTTGACGTTTATATCTGAAGACCAACCTAGTCTTGAAAACAAAATAAGGGATTATATCAAAAGAGGAAGTAATGATGAAAAAAACATTTAATTGGTTTGTTATTATTTTGTTTTTTCTTGCTGTAGGCGCACTGGTTTTTTTAAATTTTAAAAATAATAATTTTTTTGAAATGAACTTATATCAAATATTATCTTTATCATTTGTTGTAATTGTTTCTTATTATTTAACTCAAAAAAAATTAGATTCAAGAAAGCAAAGAGAGGTAATAAATGAATTGATAACGGAAATTATCAATTGTACATTTGAATTGACTTTAGATGCTTTGCAAAGTGAAAAATCTAAATTATTTATGATGGAATTAAGGAATATAGAAAACAGATTATCATTATTAGAAAAAACTTCTAAAATGTATGACACAGAAGCAGAGATTGAATATTTAAAAAGTCAGCACAAGAATATACACGATCTAGTTTCCACTCATATTGGAGACAATGTAACTTTAAATAATATATTTGTCGATATCGAAAGAGACGCAGATAATATTCGAAATAAATGTAAAGAAATTCAATTTAAACTCTACTTTAATTAAGAAAGCACTTTAACAGGTGCTTTTTGTTTTTATCATTAATGATAACTTTTTATCAAAAGTGGACCCTAATTGGACCCTAATTGGACCCTAATTGGACCCAAAGTGAGCCCTAATTGGACCTAGTATGAACCCTAATTTCCATGTTATTATGCTATTGTGGTTTTTAAAGAAACGAAACAATCCCATTTAATTTAAAATCACAGTTCAGACATATAGGTTAAACCCTTTGCTAAAAAGTTCCTTATGGAGCTTTTTTCTTTTGCAAAAACAACGATGCAGTTTTAACTGCTATTTCTATAAATAAAAAAATGGAGGTGGTGACATGATTTGGAAAAACACGAGTTAGCATTTGAAGACTATAAAAATGGCATGAAGCAAAAAGAAATTGCTAAAAAATACAATACAACTATTAATACTGTTAAGTCATGGAGCCGTCGCTATGAATGGTCAAAAAAGAAGAAAAAGGGTGCACACCAAAATAAAAGTGTACACACCAAAAAAGAATGCAAAAAAATAGCTGAAGAAATAGTAGAAACAAGTGAGCTGGATGAAGAACATCAGCTCTTTTGTATTTATTATTTAAAATATCATAACAAGGTCAAAGCATATCAAAAAGTAAAGCCAAACACTCCGTACAACAGTGCTTGTGTGATGGCTTCTCGCTGGTCTAAACAATCAGCCGTAATAGAAGAAATAAATCGTCTAAAAAAAGAACTGTACGAAGATGCTCTTCTTGATCCGCATGACATAGTTCAAAAGTATATCGATATTGCCTTTGCTGATTTGAACGACTATTTGGAGTATGGCCAAGAGGAAGTACCAGTAATTATTAAAAATCCTATTACAGGTGAGGATGAAGTTTTAAAGCAAACTGTTAATATGGTTAAATTCAAAGAATCGGCATTTGCCGATGGAACTATTCTTAGTGAAGTTAAACAAGGACGCAATGGAGCAAGTATCAAATTGGCGGATAGAATGAAAGCTCTTGATTGGCTATCTAAACACATGAATTTAGCAACCGAAGAACAAAGAGCTAAGATTGATTTAATCAAGGCACAAACAAGAAAGATTACAATTGACGATGAACAAGAAGAAATTATAGATGATGGTTTCTTGGAAGCATTAAACGCTAGTGCAAAAGAGGATTGGGAAGATGAAGAAGATTAGAACAGTATTCAAATTCAAACCTTTTAGCAAAAAACAGCGTAAAGTTTTGAATTGGTGGACTGAGAATTCACCAGTTAAAGATAAAGATGGAATTATCGCTGATGGTTCAATCAGATCAGGAAAAACTGTTTCAATGTCTCTTTCATATGTGATTTGGGCCATGTCTACATTTGTTGAGTGCAATTTTGGCATGTGCGGAAAGACAATCGGTTCTTTTAGACGTAATGTTTTGAATATTTTAAAACTGATGCTTTGGTCGAGGGGATATAAACTGAAAGATCATCGAGCTGATAACATGGTTGAAATCAGCAAAAATGGAATAACCAATTATTTTTACGTGTTTGGCGGTAAGGATGAAAGCTCTCAGGATTTAATCCAAGGTATCACATTAGCTGGCTGTTTTTTTGATGAAGTGGCTTTAATGCCTGAATCGTTTGTTAACCAAGCGACAGCTCGTTGTTCCGTTGAGGGCTCTAAATGGTGGTTTAACTGCAACCCCGATGGTCCATTTCATTGGTTCAAACTCAATTGGATTGATAGAGCAAAAGAAAAGAATATCATTTATTTGCACTTTACAATGGACGACAATCTTTCTTTAAGCGAGAAAATCAAGCAAAGATATAAAAGTCAATGGAGCGGTGTTTTCTATGATAGATACATCAAAGGACTTTGGACTGTTGCAGAAGGTATCATTTATGATATGTTTAACAAAGATAAACATGTTGTTGATGATTGTGATTGTTTGATTGATAGTAAAAGTTATAGATATGTCAGTTGTGACTATGGTACACAAAATGCCATGGTCTTTTTGCTTTGGAATAAAGGAACTGATGATATTTGGTATTGCATTGATGAGTATTACTATTCAGGACGTGATAGGAAAATCCAAAAAACCGATAGCGAATATGCTGATGATTTAGTTAAATTTCTTAACGAAAGAGAAATATTCCAAATTGTTGTAGACCCCTCTGCAGCATCATTTATTGCTGAACTAAAGAAAAGAGGATTTAGGGTTAAAAAAGCTAAAAACGATGTCTCAAATGGTATTCGATTAGTCAGTACAATGCTTAATCAAAGCAAAATCAAGTTTTTTAGTAAATGTAGAAATACAATTAAGGAATTTTCAGTCTATGCATGGGATCCTAAAGCGAGTGCTCGAGGAGAAGATGCTCCAATTAAGCAAAATGACCATGCAATGGATGCTATCAGATATTTTATCTATACAATTTTAAAAGGCTCAGGACTTAACACTAATTTGGAAGGAGGTATTTAATGAAGACATTAGAGGTAATTGCAAAAGATGAAATTTTTACCATTTCCGATGATGAAACAATGGATATCAAACATTTGAATAAATACATTGCTAAGCACCAGCAATTAAATGGTTCAAGATATAAAAAGTTAAAAGATGGATATGAAGGGTTCTATCCAATTATGATGTACCAGGATAAACCACAATACAAACCGGATAACCGTATAATCGTAAACTTTGCTAAATACATAGTAGATACGTTTAACGGTTTTTTTATTGGTATTCCAATCAAGGTATCATCAACAGATGAAGAGGTTGCTACTTACATCAATGAATTGGATAAGAGAAATCATCAAGATGATAACAATGCAGAGATTTCAAAAAACTGCAGTATCTATGGCAAATGTTATGAAATGTATTTTATCAATGAAGACGCAAAGGTGGGTATTAGGTACATTGAACCAACTAAAGGATTTATTATATATGATGATTCAATCGTTCCAGAGCCAAGGTTTTTCGTTACATATTACTATGATTTAAATAGTATTATGCATGGTTATTTGAGTGATGATTCTTACGTTTATGAATTCAGTAATAAAAGTGGTATGCATTTTATTGGTGAAGGTTCACTTCATGGATTTGATGGTGTTCCAGTTACTGAATATGTAGAAAATGCCGAACGCATGAGCGCTTTTGAAAGTACATGGTCAATGATCAATGCTTACAATAAAGCAATAAGCGAAAAGGCAAATGATGTTGATTACTTTGCGGATGCATATCTAAAGATTATCGGTGCAAAAGTTGATAAAGACGGAATTATTCATATTAGAAATAACAGGATCATTAATTTTGATGAAGAATCCAATACAATTGATGTAGGATTTCTTGAAAAGCCTAATGCGGATACTTCTCAAGAAAACCTTATTAACCGTCTAGAAAGATTGATTTTTCAAATGTCTATGACACCTAATATCAACGATGAAAACTTTGGTACAAGTTCAGGAATTGCTCTTAAGTATAAGTTGCTTTCTATGTCAAACTTAGCCAAAGCAAAAGAAAGAAAATTCACTGGTGCTTTAGATAGAAGATATAAGCTGATTTTCAGTAACCCAATCAACACAGTTCATGAAGATAAATGGGTTGATGTTACTTATAAATTTAGTCAAAACTATCCAGCAAACGTACTTGAAGAAACTCAAATTGCTCAAAACTTAGAAGGAGTTGTTTCTAAAGATACTCAACTATCTTCTCTTTCAATCGTTGAAGATGTTCAAGAAGAAAAAGAAAAAATTAAGCAAGAAGATGAAACTTCTAAAGAATCTATTGTTGATAAAAGGATGTTCAAATAATAGATGAACAGCGCTGAATATTGGCGTTTAAGAGAAGAAAAACAACGCTTGAAGAATATCAAAGACGAAAAAGAGTATGATAAGAAGATTAAAGAAATCTATCAAAGAATGATGGATGAAGTACAATCTGAAATCAATAACTTCTACGCTAAATATGCAAAGGATACTGGTATCACAATGGCTGAAGCTAAAAAAAGAGCTTCTAATTTGGATATGGAAGTTTATTCAAGAAAAGCTAAAAAGTATGTTGAAGAAAAGAATTTTTCAAAACAGGCAAATAAAGAAATGAAACTTTACAATTTGACAATGAAAGTTAATAGACTTGAATTGTTAAAAGCGAATATTGGTTTAGCTTTAGTGAGTGGCCATGATGAATTGGAAAAATACATGGATGAACTTCTTGAAAATAGAACACTTGATGAAATACAAAGACAAGCTGGTATTTTAGGACCAACAATTTTAGATAATGCTGATACAGTACATTCAATTGTCAACGCATCATTTCACAATGCAACATTTAGCGATAGGATTTGGATGCATCAAGATTTGCTAAAGTATGATCTTGAAAGTTTGCTAGCAACAGGACTTATCCAAGGAAAAAATCCTAATGAGTTGGCCAGATTATTAAGAAAACGTTTTGATGTTAAAATCAGTGATGCACAGCGACTAATGAGGACTGAACTTGCTAGAGTTCAAATTGCTGCGCAGCAAAAATCATATGAAGCAAACGGATTTGATGAATATGAATATATAACATGTGGAATCGGCGATGCGTGTGATACTTGCAGAGCGTTAGATGGCAAGGTTTTTCCAATAAATCGGATGAACATTGGAGACAACGCTCCGCCAATGCATCCAAATTGTCATTGTTCAACAGGCCCTCATATGGATAGAAAAATCTATAATGAATGGCTTGATGGACTTGCAAACGGAAAACACAGTTTGAGATTGGATGAATATAAAAAGATTTCAGATGTAAAAAATGATTTAAAAAAACAAATTGCATCTTTATCTAAAAGTGAAAAAGAAATTCTTACAAGATATACTGGCAATCTTGCTATGCAAATTAATTTTGCTTTAAATACTGGACGTGAAAGAAAATTCAAAAAGGAAATAGCAATGTTAGATCATGCACTAAGTAAAGGAAAGATTCCAGATGATTTAATTTTATATCGAAAAATAGATAGTAAAGTTCTACTAAATAAAAGAAATGTTTCTGATAATGACATGTTTAGTTTAAAAGGTACTACGAAAACAGAGAAAGGATATTTGTCTACATCATTTAAAAACTTTGATTATAAATTAAGAGATGTAAATCTTGTTATGAAAATTCCAAAAGGTTATAAAGGCGCATTGTATATTGAACCATTAGCAAAAGAAAGTTATAAAAATCAAGATGAGGTTTTGTTTAAAAGAGGTGTGTGCTACAATATATGTGAAGTAAAAAAAGAAAAAGATAAATACACTTTAATAGTGGAGGTAAAGATAAATGATTGATTACGATAAATACCAATTTCATATTAAAGTTATAGGAAGCAAAGAAGAATTTATAAAGCATATTGAAGATTTTAAAAAAGCTGCTCCTTATTATACAGAGGAAGACATAGTAGCAATTCTTGATGAAGAACAAGACAAAAAAATAAGGCCTTCTTTTTGGAATAGACCTTGGATGTAAGCCGACAAATAGTCGGTTTTTCTTTTGATCAAATTTAAAGAAAGGAGAATGCCAATGTTAAATGCATTATTAATTATTTTTGTTATAGCAAAAATATTAGGCTTTATAACTTGGTCATGGTGGATTGTATTAAGTCCGTTATTAATTCAAGTGTTAATTGTTTTATTAAGTTTAATATCTTGCATTATAGCTAAATTTAAAATTGATAAATTATAAAAAACTTTAAAGAAAGGAGATTATTTATGGCGGAAGGATTAAGACCACATCATCACCAAGAGTTTGAGTATCGTACGGAACAATACTTTGATAAAAAGAGAAGCTGTTTGGTTAAGAAAATTCAATATATGTGCATGATTTGCGGCCGCATTCGTTATGAAAAATATGACTGTTATGTACCACCACCCAAACCAAAAACAAAATCATTGGAAAGAAATAAGAAAAAATATGGCAATCGAGAGTGATTGCTTTTTTATTTTCTAAAAGAGGAATTTATATGATTAAAATTACAGTTGGAATCTCTAAAGAACATATAGCAGTTAAATGTGTTGGTCATGCAAATTACAACATATGTGGTGAAGATATTGTATGTTCTGCAATTTCCACACTCTTACAAACGCTTTGCTATAGTTTGGAAGAATTGACACCAAACAAAATAAACACTTCTCTAGAAAAAGGAGAAGGATATATAGGTATATATCATCCAACATGTAAAGCAATTACACTAGTCAAAGGATTCATGATTGGATGCAGAGAAATAAGTAATAGATACCCTGATTACGTACAACTAGAAATTAAAGAATAGCACTACAATGAGTGCTTTTTATTTTGTCCAAGCATTTACGACATTAAAAGATATGGATGAGTCAGGCGTGGAAACTTTAAGCTACGGAAAAGAGCAGGCGTGTAACTCTCTAAAAGATACGGATAGGAGATAAAAAAATGAAAAAAGAATTAGAAGAATTATTAAAATTATCCCATAAAAGAAACTTCAATTTACAGTTATTCGCTGATGATGGCGGAGAAGGTGGTTCAGGTGGAACTGACGATCCTGAAGATAAATCAGGTGATGATGAAAAAGAAGATAAAAAATACACTGATGAAGATGTAAACAACATCATCAATCGAAAATTTGCTGAATGGGAAAAAAGACAAAAAGAAAAAAGCGCAAAAGCTGCAGAAGCTGAACGTTTAAAAAATATGACCGAAGAAGAAAAAAGAAAGCATGAAATGGAAGAACTCCAAAAGAAAATTGCCGGTTATGAAAAAGAAAAAGCTATTGGGGCAATGACAAAAGTTGCTAGAGGAATCTTGAATGATTCAAAAATTGTTGTTAATGATGAATTATTAGTAAATCTAGTAGCTGAAGATGCTGAGACAACAAAGGCAAATGTAGAAAACTTTGTTAAAAACTTCAATGATGCTGTTCAAAAAGCAGTAGCTGAAGCATTAAGAGGGAAAACACCTCGATTAAAGGATGGTTCAAAAGAGTTGACAAAAGAAGATATTCTAAAAATTAAAAATAGAACTGAACGTCAAAAAGCAATGGCTGAACATCCTGAATTATTTAGATAAAAAAGGAGAAAACTATATGAGAAAACAATTCAATTTACAATTATTTGCTGCACCAACAAATACAACAGTTACAACTGATTTAGAACCAGGTATTTCTATCGATTATACTTCTAGAATCAGCTCAAATATCAATGAGTTACAAGACTTATTAGGAGTTACAGAATTAACTCCAATGTCTTCAGGAACTACAATCAAAATCTATAAAATGGAGGTTGGTACAGTTGCCCCTCAAGTTGGCGAAGGAGAAACAATTGGCTTAACTAAAGTAACTAGAAAGAAAGTTAAAGATATCGATTTAGTATTAGAAAAATATCGTAAATCAACTACTGCAGAAGCAATTCAACGTTCAGGACGTAATATTGCTATCAATCAAACTGATGAAAAAATGGTCGGTGTCATTCAAGGACAAATCAAAAAGACTTTCTATTCTACTTTAAAAGAAGGTACAGGAACTGCTACTGGTAAAACTTTACAATCCACTTTATCTGCGGTATGGGGAGAATTATCTAAACGTTATAAGGATGAAACTATGACACCTATTTATTTCGTGTCTACAGATGATGTTGCTGAATATTTAGGCTCAAAAGAAATCACTTTACAAACTGCTTATGGATTCACATACTTAAAGGATTTCTTAGGTTTAGGTGATGTCATCGTTTCACCTGAATTAGAAAAAGGTACAGTATATGGTACTGCCAAAGAAAACATTGCGGGTGCTTATATTCCAACAAACAATGGGGATGTTGCTGATACATTTGGCTTAACAAGTGATACAACAGGTCTAGTAGGTATGGTTCACACTTCTAAAACAGACAATGCAACAATTGAAACATTATTAATGTGTGGTGTTAAATTCTTTGTTGAATACGTTGATGGCGTATTCAAAGGAACAATCACTCCAGGAGAAGCTGCTTAATGTATGTTGCAATTAAAAGATTCGTTGATTTAACAGATGATGATCATATTTACAATGCTGGTGATATGTACCCTAGAGATGGTTTTGAACCATCTAGGGAACGTATCGTTGAGTTAGCAACATCAAAAAACAAACTAGAAACACCACTTATTACTTATATCGAAGACGAAAAACAAAGTGTTGCAGGAAATGACAAAGTAGAAGATGAAAAAGACATACCTAAGAAAATAACTAAAAAAGCTAAAAGTGAATAGTTATGGCAATCATTAATGATGTAACTGCGTTGTTAGGTTTTTTTGATGAAAAATCTAACAAAACATTAGCTGTGATTATTCGTCTTACTACTAATCGTTTAAAAACACTATTGGATGTTGAAGAAGTACCAACTGAATTAGAATATATCGTTACTGAAGTTTCAATTGTTAGATACAACAAGATTGGTTCTGAAGGAGTCACAAATCATTCAGTTGAAGGAGAAACCATGTCATTCAGTGATAATGATTTTAAAGGGTATTTGAACGACATAGAAGCATGGAAAAATAAGAAAAATGAAGTAAAAGGGGTTGTCAAATTCTTATGAGATATGACACTCCTGTTTATTTTCAAAAAGTTACACAAGGTGAGTATGATCCTACTACCGGAGATTATGGAGAGGATACAGTAGATGAAACCTGTGTAATGGCATCTGTCATGGATACAAGGACTGAAACAATGCAAGTTGTTTATGGTTCTATCAAGCAAGGAAGTAAAACGATTCATATTCAAAACCATTATGATAAGTCCTACGATTCTATTAGAATTGATAATAAGATTTATCGAGTGGATTATTCTAGAACCCTTAGAAATAAACATTCATTTATCGTTCATGAGGTACAAAATGGGTAGAAGTATTAAGATCACAGGCATCAAGGAATTGGAGGCTAAACTCAAAAAAAATGCTACTCTCGATGATGCCAGAACAGTTGTAAAAAAGAATGGTGCTGAATTGCAAACTTTAATGACAAGAAATGCTAATTTCGTTAAGGGGTATGCAACAGGCACAACAAAGAGAAGTATTCGATATACATTTACTGATTTGAATTTAACAGCAACGGTTGAACCAACAACATACTATTCACCTTACCTTGAATATGGAACACGTTTCATGTCGGCCCAGCCCTTTGTAAGGCCATCTTTCAACATTCAAAAAGAAATCTTCAAAAGAGATTTGAAGAAATTAATGAAATGAGGTGTGTTATGGATCCTCAACAAGAATTGTTCAGTTATTTGTTAGTAACATTAAAAAAAGAATATCCGGATATGGTTTTTGATGGATTTATGCCACCAGAAGGAACACCATATCCTTTTATTTATCTTGCTGATAGTCAACAAATTGATGATTATGGCAATAAAACAGCAATCTTTAACAATGTGTATCAAACTATTCATATATGGAATGATTCACCTAAAAAAAGAGGTACTGTTTCAAACATAGCATTGAAAATTAAAAATATAACAAGAAGATTAGAATACACAACTAATTATAAGTGGGAAATTAGAAATATCGAACAAAGGATTTTGGAAGATACGACAACCAAAACACCACTTATGCACGTTGTACTAGAGCTGGAGTTCAAATCTTCTAGTAAAGGAGGAAAAAGAAGTGATCAATAAATTTGATTTGCAATTATTTGCTGATGAAAGTCCTGAAACAATTTCAGGTAAAAAACTTGTCTACTTATTTAGAGTGGCAGAAGATTCTAAAATAGAAAACGCAGGTGCTTTAGCTTTTGTAACTGAAAATGAAAGAACAACATCTAAAGATGCTGATTCTACACAAACGAAAGATGGAAATGTTCGTACACCTGGTGCTGCTGAAATTGAAATCACAAGCACATCATTATTGCCTAAAGGGGATAAGATGATTGATAAATTAGAATCAGCAATGCTAAATGACAAACTTGTAGAATGCTGGGAAGTAAATTTAGTTGAGCCAGGTTCTAGCACAAACAGTGGTAAATATAAATCAAAATATTATCAAGGATATATTACTGAATTAGGAATTTCTTCTAATGCTGAAGACAATGTTGAAGTAAGTATCACTTATGGAGCTAACGGTCAAGGTGCAGATGGATATGCAACATTGACTGATGAGCAAAAAGAAATTGCATCTTACGTCTATAAAGATGTAACCAAAGAAAGTGAATAAAGCGGATAAAAATATCCGCTTTTTATTTTGAAAAAAGGAGAATAATCATGGAATTAACTATTAACGAAAAAGTATACAACTTTAAATTTGGAATTGGATTTGTAAGACATTTAGATGGGAAATCTTCAATCAAACAAGATGGGATTCAGTTTGGAATTGGATTAGAAACATTGATTCCTAATTTATTGACAGGGAATACCGTTACTTTATCTGATTGCTTGTTTGTAGCAAATATGACTGAAAATCCAAGAATTACTCAAGATCAACTTGATAACTATATCGATGATGAAGAAACAAATATCGATTCTCTTTTTGACGATGTGCTAGAAGAACTAAAAAAGTCGAATGCTACAAAGAAGAAAGCGGAGAAACTGTTAGAAAATTATCAAAAAGAACAAGAAAGATTGGAAGCGATGGAAGCAACTCAAATTCAAGCGACAGAATAACATATGAAAAAATAGTAGAGAACTGTTTTAGATATTTAGATATCAACGATATTGATAAAATCAATCGCTTAACGATTAATGAATATAAGTATTTGATGTCAGGTGCTAAATATAAGCTTGTTGATCAACAGGAACAAATTTTCTTGTTGGCGTGGGCCATTCGACAAGCTAAGTCTAGGAAAAAAAGCGGTAGATATTTTTATCGCACATTTAATCAATTCTTTAATCGTAAAAAAATCGAAAATCAGTTGGATAACAAAAAAGATACTTCCTCTCTTATTTCAAGAATTCAAGAAGCAATAAAAGTACAAGAAGGGAAGTGATAATTATTGGAAACATATAGTGTAAAGGCCGTACTTAGTGCTGTTGATTCAAACTTTACAAGCACTATGAAAACAGCTAATAGCAGTCTTGCAGGAATTAAAACTGCAAGTGAAAGTGCCACAAGTTCCATTATGAAAATTGCTAGTGGTATAGGTGTTTTTAAAGCATTATCTGCAGGTGCTAACTTAGTTAAAAGTTCTATTTCAAGTGCCATGGGTAGACAAGATACTATGGAAGCGTTCAACCGTACTATCACACAGATTACTGGCAGTGCTGAAAATGCCACTAAGGCATTAGAAGATTTAAAGAAAATCACTAAAGGTACTGCGTATGGATTGGATATTGCAGCAAAAGCAACTCAAAACTTTGTTACTCGTGGTATGGATTTATCAAAAGCGACTAAGTCTGTTGGCATTTGGGCAGATGCGGTCAGTTTCTATGGTAAAGGAACTAATGAACAATTAGAGACAGTTACTGATGCCTTAGCAAAAATGCGAACCAAAGGTACAGTTGAAATGGAACAATTGAACCGATTATTTGATGTTGGTATCAACGCAGTTGGAATCTATGCTAAAGCAGTTGGAAGAAACGCAGCCGATGTACAAGAAGATTTATCGGCAAAAACAATCACTACTGAACAGTTCTTAGATGTTGTAGAAAAAGCTATGGCAGAGGGAACTAATGGAGTTGATAAGATTGCTGGTGCAGCGTTACAAGCCGGTTCATCTTGGACAGGTACGATTGATAACATGAAAGCTGCAACGACTCGTGGTGTTCTAAGCATCATGCAAGCAATTGATAATATGCTTTCTAAAAATAAACTGCCTCAAATGAGAGAAATGATTTCTCAGTTCGGTAAAACCGCTGAAGCAACTATGAATGTCATAGCTGGCGGAATTGAAAATTTAAAAGATGTTGGAGCACTCATTCCACAAATTGGAGCACTAGGAAGCGCTCTTTTTGTTGTTGGTGGAAGCGTCGATTATATAAAATCCCTAGGTGGAGGTTTTGATTTATTATCAAGCAAAGTTACCAGGCTTAAAAGCTCTATCGGTAGTGTAAGAAAAAGCCTGAATATTCTTAAAAATACATTCGTCGACAGCATGAATAAATTAATGCCGGCCCCTATTAAAAAGAGAGTACTAGGGAATTTATTAGGCATAAAAATGAATGGAATATTAGTCTCTCAAGAGCTAGGGGATGCGTTTGATAAAGTATCAAAAAAAATCCCTGATAAATTCATGAAGATGGGTTCAGGAATCAGCAAAGGATTAAAAAAATCAACGGATGTCGGTATAAAAGCTATGTCAACAATGACGACAGGATTAACTAAAGTATTTGCAATTGCTATGAAATCAGTAGGACCTGCAGCTATTTTAGGATTAGTTGTTGTTGGTTTAGGAATTGTAAACAATCAGTTTGGAAGTCAAATTGATCAAATGATTGCTACGGTTGTTACACAGGCACCTAAAGTGATTAGTAATTTTGTAAAAGGAATTACTAGTCAAATGCCTATGTTAGCAAGTTCAGGAGCTCAGTTACTTGTTCACTTATCAGTCGGAATAGCCAAAACATTACCACTTGTTGTAAATACAGGCATGCAAATATTAAATTCAATCGTTAAAGGTATATCAAATAACACTGAATCAATTGTAAAAAGTGCATTATTGATTATTGGTACTTTAAGTGGTGCAATATTAAATGCTATACCTCAATTGCTTGGAATTGGATTACAATTCATCGTTTCAATTACACAAGGTATTTTAGATAACATGCCTTTAATATTGGTAGGAATTCAAACTATGATTACCAATATTACAACAGCAATTCAAACCCAACTGCCTACAATGATACAAATGGGCGTTCAAATACTTCAAAATATTGCAACTGGTATCGTTCAAATGCTACCACAAATAGTCGTAGGAGCAATTCAAATTATCACAACGTTAATCGATACAATCAGTGGAAATCTTCCTACAATCCTTAATGGTGCGGTAGAAATCATCAATACATTAGTTGATGGTTTAATCAATAATTTACCGCAAATAATCAATGCTACAGTTGAGTTGATAGGAGCGATTTTAAGCGCAATTATTACAAATCTCCCTCAAATCATGACTGCAGGTGTTCAAATTATCTTGAAGTTGGTTTCGGGATTGATTTCAGCAATACCTCATGTTATTTCGGGTGTGGCTAAGGTTGCTAAGAAAATTATTTCAACTTTCAAGGATACAAACTGGTTAGAAGTCGGTATCAATATTATCAAAGGAATAGCCAAAGGTATTTCAAGTGCTGCTGGTCAGTTATGGAATGCAGCTAAAGGTGTTTTAGGCGGTTTCAAAGATAAAGTGTTAGGATTCTTTGGTATCCATTCGCCTTCTCGTTGGGGTAAATGGGTAGGTAGAATGCTTGATACCGGTGTTGCTAAAGGTATCGGTGGTTATACTCGTTTGATTGGAAATCAAGCTCAAAAAATATTCAATACTGTACAATCGTATGTTGGTGATATCAGTAATCTAGGAATGCAATATTCGTTTGCTGGAGATATGGGCGTTGCAAGCGTAGAACATTACGTTGATTACAATGACGACTATATTAATTCTAATGGCGGAGATAACAGCAAGAATGAATACTATTTCACAATTACAAATGAAATGGATGGAAAAACGTTAAGTAAAGAAACTTACAAGTACGATCAGGAAAATGCTAAAAAAGATGAAAAATTTCTAAAAAAATTGAGAGGTGATAAATAATGTCTTATGAATTCATAGATGTAGATGATATTGTAGAAACATTTCTGCCAGCTGAAGCAATGTCATATAACGGAGTTTATCTTGAAAATGAAATAGAAGGGTATAGAACATTAAATGTGAGCGGACGTGAATTAATGTCCGCTTCTATTAAAAGTTCCTCTGTTGATGGAATTAGTGGTTCTAAATATCAATATAAGACATATCCATCTCGTACAATCACAGTAAAGTTTCAATTGATATGTGATACTGATAGAAAATTTAGAGAAGCGTTTAATAAAATGAATCATATTTTAAGTGCGGAACAAGTTAAAGTTATTTTTAATGACGAACCTGATAAATACTTTATTGGAACAAAAGAAGGAAATACAGATATCGAACCCGGGAAAAATAGCGTTATTGGTGAGTTTGATATTTATTGTGCGGATCCTCGTAAATATTCCACATCTTTAAAAGAATTCGAAGGGGTTATTGAAGATGGAAGTCTAGTAGCTAATATTATTAATAATGGTACTGAAGATGCAATCATTGATTACGAGATAACAAATAATGCTGAAAGTGGATATTTAGGAATTACTTCTGAAAAAGGAACAATGGAATTTGGAAAAATAGAAGAAGCTGACGGAGAAGACTATCAACAAAATGAAACTCTCGTATGGCTAGACGATTTCATAAAATTATCTGATGATGTAGGTGGATATGATGCGATGCACCCAATCTATGGAACAAAGGGATCATTAGGCACTTCAACATGGTTTGGCCACACTTTTTTGAGAATGACAAATGCAGGAAGACCATACAATACAGCTGGCGGAGGATTGAGGACCTTAATATTGCCCGTTGATTCTAATGGGGATAAAGGAGCAGTAAATTTCTACTCTTATTTTCATCTGATTTTTTATGCTGGAGCTTGGGGACAAACTGGAGAAATGAGCATTTCATTTTTAACGGAAGATGATAAGTTTATTTGCGGTGTAAATTGGTATAAGTCAGGGAAAAATGACAACACAGGGTATTATGAATTGATGTGCTACGATCCAAAAGCAACGTCGAAATCTAATCCTGCAGCCAAAGTTCTTAGAACGTACACTTATACAACTTCCCATCTTCATACTGAAAATCCTTGGTATTGGGATTGGGGACATTGTGATATTAGAAAGATAGGTTCTGAGCTTCAATTTTATTACTGGGGTAGCTATCCTAAATACAATATTCCTGAAATCAAAGATATGAAGTGTGCAAAAGTTCAAATAGCAATAAAAGAATATGATAATCACAGTCAAATGTCATATTATGGATTTAATAATTTCTATTTTCAAAAAATGTATGTAGACAAATGGAAAGATATTCCAAATAGATATCCTGAAGGGTCAATTCTAACAATTGATGGAGAAACTTCACATTTTTTTGTTAACGGTATGCAAAAACAAAGTGAAGAAATTTTAGGAACAACCTATTTTAAAGCACCTCCAGGTGAAATGAAAATAAAATTTCATGTTAGCACATGGACTAAAACACTCCCAAGTGTAAAAGTTAGGATTAGAGAGGTATGGTTATAATGAATTGCATTAGAATAGCGGTTTTAAGTGCATATGATGAAGTATGCACTTTTTTAGATAATTCAATTACAAAAGCAATGCATTATTGGAACGATGAGCTACACACGTATTTAAAAGGCGGAGCGTATACTTACAGTTTTAAAACATTTACCGACTATGAAGATGCTCAATATCTGACTGTCGGAAACAAAATATCGTTCATTTACAAAGATAAAGGGTATTATTTGAATATTGTTGATGTAGATAGGGATGAGGTATATACAACAGTAACTGCCTATGGTCTCTCTTTGGAATTAACGAATGAAGAGACAGGGCCATACAAAGCAACAGGAGCAATGTCTTTTGAACAATATATAAATGTTTTTAATTTTGAAAAGCCTTTTGTAATAGGAGTAAATGAAGTTTCTGATAAACGTATCACCCATGAATGGGAAGGAACTGATACGATTCTTGCTAGATTGTTTTCTTTAGCAAATGTTTTTGATGCTGAATTAGAGTTCATTACTGAACTTGATAGAAATTATTCCTTAAAAAGGATTGTTATGAATATTTACCGAGAACACGACAGCAAGCATCAAGGCCTCGGAAATGACAAGAGAGGTCAGGGAAATATCCGCTACGGAAAAGAAATAACAGGAATATCGAAGAAAAGTGACATCACTGAATTATATACAGCCATAAGACCAACTGGAACTGATGGCTTAACTTTATTGAATCTTGATAAAAAAGAATATGACGATGATGGGAATCTTGAGTATTCAAGCCCAAAAGGGACTATTGAAATTTTGGCACCTCAAGCAAGAGACAGATTCCCATCTACTTTAATGGCAGGTATCAATGGACGTTATATCTGCAAAGTTTGGAGCTATGATACAGACAATCCAGAAACATTATATGGTCAAGCGTTGGCTCAATTAAAAAAGAATTGTGTTCCGCAAGTATCATATACCGTTGACGGTTATATCGATGCCGAAATAGGAGATACATTCATTATTGAAGACAGTGAATACGCTCCAACGCTATATTTAGAAGCTAGAATTACTGAACAGTCAATATCATTCACAAATAGAGATAACTGTAAGACTACTTTTGACAATTTCGAAGAGTTACAATCACAAATCAATGAAAATTTGATTGATGAAATGAAATTATTGATAAATGCAAATAAGTTATATGATGCATCTATTGGCACAGATAACGGAATATTATTTAAAAATAGAGATGATGTATCAAAACTTACAGCTCTTATAAAAGATAATGGCAATGACATAACATCAAATTACAAAATCAAATGGTATAAAGATGGAAATGAGATTTCTACAAATCAAACTATAACTGTTAAGGCATCTGATTTTGAAGATAAAGCTATTTATAGATTTGAAGCGTTAAATGGTCAAAACATAAAAGCAAATTGTGAAGTTACTTGTATGTTCTTAAAAAATGGTGAAAAAGGTGACAATGCCTATGTTCACATTATGTATGCTGATGATGAAAACGGTAAAAATATGTCATCTAATCCAAACGGAAAATCATACATGGGACAGTATACCGATAATTCAATGTATAATTCTGAAAATCCTAGTGATTATATTTGGGCAAAGATAGAAGGAAAAACAGGAAAAGGAGTTGCAACACACGTTACACAATATTATCTTTCTACATCGGATACGGAATGTAGCAATGGTTCGTGGAGTGAAAAACAGCAAGATTGGGTTAAAGGATGTTACTACTGGACTAGAGAATATACTACATGGACCGATGGAAGCTCATCAACTAGTGAGCCGATTTTAGAAGAAGGGTTGAATAATGCAATCAATACAGCCAAGGATGTAGAAAATGATGTTGTCAATTTCAAAAATTTAACAGCTGAAAAATTCACCGCAATTAACGGACAGTTTAATGGAATTGATACCGATATAGCCAATATTAATAAATCGTTGTCTGCACAAGAAGCCAGTATCAAAAAAATAGATGCTGAAAAACTAAGTGCCAATGAAGCCGAACTTTCTTATGCAAAGATTGATGCTTTAGAGACAGTTAGTGGTAAATTCAATACTTTAGAATCAGACTATGGTAAATTTAAAGAATTAACTACAACTAATATTACAGGTATCACCGCTGATATTAAGCAAATCAAAACTGATAATGTTAATATTGCGGGTAGAGTAACAGCCAATGAAGGTTCGATTAAAAACTTAAATACGGATAAATTAAACTCTGCTGATGCCTATTTAGTTTTTGCTAAGATTAGTGATTTAAATGCTACAAATGCAAATATCACAAACTTGAATGCGAATTTAGCTAAGATCAGTACTCTATTAAGTGGCTCGGTAACAGCTGGATCAACTGAGACAATCGTATTAAATGCAAAAAATACAACTATCGAAAATGCATTGATAAAGGACGCTATGATTGACAGTCTTTCTTTTAATAAATTGAAAGGTATCGACATCAATACAACTAAACTTACTGTCCACTCAAATGATGGCAAGTCTACTTGGAAAGATAACACTATTAAAATTGCTGACAGTTCAAGGACACGTGTACAAATCGGTAAAGATAGTGAAGGTGACTATAATATTTACATTTGGGATAAAGCAGGAAATCTTATGTTTGATCCATTAGGCCTAACTGATAAAGGGGTAACAAGAGAAGTTATTGATAATTCGAATGTAAAAGAAAATGCTGGAATTGTTGGTTCCAAATTAGATATAGATTCAGTGATTAGCTCAATAAATGGAAGTACTACTGCAATTAAATCATCACAAATAAAATTCGATGATAAGAATCAAACATTGGATATTGTTTTTAAATCAATGGAAACTTCTTTGTCTAACCAGGAAAAGACCATTGCAACAATTCAAAATAATGTTAAAAGTACTAATGATATTGCTAGTTCAGCACTTTCTTCCGCTAAAAATGCGAATACGGATGCATCTAATGCGTTGTCACAAATAAAATCTGTTGAAGAAAAAGTTACATCAAATACAACTGCCATCAACACGGCAAATGGAAAAATCAATACACTAATTACTGACGTAACACAGTCTAAAACGGATATCACAACTGTAAAAGGAGACATTTCAACAACCAAAGCAAATGTTGCAACATTACAAAATGATTACAGTTCGTTGACCCAAACTGTAAACAGTTTAAACAGTACGCTTGGCAGTCATACCAGTACAATTGCAACAATTCAAAATAACTTAAAAAACACTACTGATAAGATTGATAATTTGTCAATCGGTGGTCGGAACTTGTTGAAACAATATATAAAAGCTGGTGCTCAAACTATCAAAATTAACGATAAATCTATAAAATTAGTGGGAAACGATAAAGATACGTACTTCGCATTGAAACCATGGGTATCTTTAACTAAAGGAGAAACATATACCATCTCTTTTGATGCAAGTGGTGTTCCTGACGGATGCAAATGGAGCTTTGGTGTGAAATTACAAGCTTCCCCCTTTAGATTTTATATCACAAAAAATGGTAGAATTTCTGCAACAGGTCAATTAGTTGATTCTGTAGGTGCTGATGCAGACCTCCTTATCGATGATTATGGTGATAGACCGTCTGGAGCACAAAACATTATCTTATCAAATTTTAAACTAGAAAAAGGTAATAAAGCTACCGACTGGACACCTGCTCCTGAAGATACACAAACACAAATAACAACAATCAGTGATAAGCAATCAACTTTTGAGCAAACTTTATCAGGATTGAGCAATACTGTATCAAGCTTGGAATCTACTGTTAAAACTAAAGCTGATAATTCAACTGTAAGTTCATTAAGTACTACAGTCAATACATTAAAAAGCGATCTAAGCGGATTTAAAACAAGCGTTTCTCAAACGTATGCAACTAAAACAGAATTGAACACTGCAAACAGCAATATTACTTCCTTGACAAGTCGTGTTCAAACAGCAGAACAAAAACTGACGAAAGATGGAATCACTAATATTGTCAGTGATTACTATACTAAGAAAACTGATTTTGATAATTTGCAAGTTGGTGGTCGGAACTTACTTAAAAATAGTCATGCTACTGAACAAGTATATACTTATCCTTCGTCAAGTTATAGTGACAAAGCTTCGTGGGTAACTTCTGTACCTTTAAATGGAGATACTTATACATTATCGTTTTGGGCTAAATCGACTGTTGCAAAAGATGTAGTTAGAGTGCACTTTTATAGTCCATCTAATATTATTTCCGTAAAAGGTAGTCAAGGACAAGTTTCGTCCGCAATAGATGGTCTATGCGATTTTACATTGACTACAACGCTCACCAAATATTGGGTTACTTATAAAATCCCAAAAGGTGGTAATTCAACTAGAAGTATAATCATTCCTAGATTGGTAAATGGTGCTGGAACAGGAACGATTACAGTTAAATGGGAAAAATTAGAAGAAGGCAATAAAGCTACTGACTGGACACCAGCTCCTGAAGATATTAATACATCAATTTCTTCTGTCAAAACTGTAGCCGACCAAACTGCAACAAAATTCTCATGGTTAGTCAAGTCGGGAACAAGTGCTACTGATTTTCAATTAACCGATAGAACTGCTACGTTGGTTGCCAGTCAAATCAACCTAAATGGGTTGGTATCATTCGGCGGGTTAAATTCAGATACTCAATCTAAAATCAACAATGCCAGCAGTAATGCGTCTACAGCTTTAAGCACAGCCAATACTGCCAAATCTACGGCATCAACAGCTAAGAGCACAGCAGATACAGCAAAAAGTACAGCGGATAGTGCTAAATCTACTGCATCATCTGCTCTGACAACTGCAAACAGTGCAAGCAGTACGGCATCAACCGCTAATAGTAACGCCAGCAGTGCTTTGACAACTGCGAACAGTGCGAAATCGCTTGCCGATACATTAAATGGTAACACGTTAAAAAGACATCAAATTACTGTCAGTCTAGCTTCTAGTTCTTATGATGTCAGCAAGTATTATCCAGTTCTTTTAAATGCTGGAATACCGTCAAATGGGACATATACTTATGAAGTTAATGTTCAATTAAATTCAGGAACGAAACCATCATGGGCTACTCATTCAGCAGGCTTCACGTGCAATTTAAAAGCAAATGTTAAGGCGAATGGCCGGGGGACAACAAATGGATATGGTTGGATAGAAGATAATTATTATTCGTTTTGCAATAAAATGCCAGCATATATTACTCAATTTGGATATGGATCAAAAATCGTCTTTTATTTAAGAGGTGGGGGAACATATTATATTTATTCGCCACAAGTAAATGACAGCGCAACAATTTATACAGCAAAAACAAATCTTTATGATTCAACTTATCCTTATTATGTAGAGCCAACCACAAGTCCATCAAACGGGTTTGATATTGTTCAACCTGCAACCATAGGTTCATGGTGTGCAGCGAACGATAAAACACTTATCAACGGGGCGAAGATTTACACAGGTTCCATTACTGCATTGCAAATTGCAGCTGGAACTATAACAGCGGATAAGATTGCTTCCAAAGCCATTACAACAGATAAGCTCAATGTAAGCAGTCTTAGCGCAATCTCAGCCAATTTAGGAACTGTTACTGCCGGTTCAATATCTATCAATGGTAAGTTTTCTGTTACTTCATCGGGTGTCTTAACTGCTACAAGTGGAACCATTGGTGGAATAAATATTTCTTCAGATAAGATTTCGGCGAAGGGCACTTCTTATGACGGATTCACATCTTCTTATGAAATACGTAGTGATGGAATCATATCAATGAAAAATACTGGAAGTGGTAGAAATTATTATATAGATATGAGAGCCAATGAAATAACAATAACCGGTATGAATGAAACAGGTTCCTTTACACGTTCAACAAGCATAGGGGAAAGATCGATAGTATTTAAAGCTCCTACTGAATATGATAAAGCGTTTATAGGATTGGCAGAGATTGGTGGTTCTAATAAATTATCAGGATTAATGGTTGAAGCTGATAATATAATATTGAAAGGCGACATTTATAATAAAACAGGGACACAAGTATATATGTTTGGATTACAATCAACATATGATTTTTAATTAGGAGGTATTTTAAAATGAAACATATTACATCAAAAATCTTCGGGGGGGGGGGGCAATATTTAGCCTTAAGAAAGAAGGTGTGCTTCTAGATTAGTTAGTAAGCATTTAAAGAGTGATATCCAATGGCTTTCGTAGATTTCTTTGGAAATTTTGTCAGGAAAAAGGATGTATACCTTAAATATTCAATATCAGAACAGCGGACGGGCGAATATTGGATAGATGGTCAAAAAATCTATCAGGTATCCTACAATTTAGGAACAATCAATGCTTTTAAAAAAATCACCAACATACCTAATTTTGATAGAGTCGTTAGATTTGAGTATTCCACAAGAGAAAACGATAAATTTAGCGGTGTAAATGGCACTGCTAATATTGATTTGTTTGTTACGACAGGCTCGGATGTTTATGTAAACACCAATGGAAAAACAAAGTATGATGTTGTATTGACATTGTGGTATACAAAAACAACTGGATAACATTATTTAAATTAATTGATTTAGAAGTAAAGTTATGAGTTTTATTGATTTTTTCGGTAATAAAGTTAGAGCAAGGGATGTAGTATACTCCAATGGAAACAGTTTAGAAATTTCAAAGGAGTGGCAACAGCTGGATATAAACTGTGGTGGGTTTAAAACAATTACAGTAGATTTGTCAAAATATAATGAATTGCTTCTCACCATAGGAACATATCCAGCGGATCAGTATAGAATATTGAGTTCTACAGTAATTCCTAAATTAGCTTTAGAAAAAATGATAGGGCAAGATAGTAACGGTTATTTTCAGGCTAGATATAGCGATTATTATTGGGCTGGATTAGATTATTTAGGAAATAATAAAATTCGTTATCGTACGAGCAACAATGATAGTTTGGCTACTATCTGGGCTAGATAACCAATAAAAATAGTAAATATTAATCAATATGTCTTTTATAGATTTCTTTGGAAATGTAGTTAGAAAGAAAGACGTGTATTTTAAGTATTCTACTGATGAGCAGTGGACAGGGGAGTACTGGATTGACGGTAAGAAAATATATTGCAAGGTAGTATCTGTACGTGGATTTACTGAAGACAAATACGTAGCACATAACATTTCAAACTTGCACAGGGTGTTGAGTTGCGATTTGTTTGTAAAGTTCAATGATGGAACAAACCACATGATGCCACGTGCACATAAAGATAACGATCATGACGGTATTTCGATACAGGTAAACAAAACAAATTTAATATTGCAGGTTGGACAATCAAATGGCTTTGCTGATGCAACAGGGTATGCGATACTGAAATATATTAAAAATAATTAAAAAAAAATAGAGGAGAATATCAAAAATGGAAATTACAACAAAGGGAAATAAAAATGTAACTTTAACTAAAGAAATTTATGTAGATGGAAAAATGGTAAAAACTATTTCCGCTACAATCAACGAAAATGGGGAATCTATTTCATTTAACACTGATTATGTATATGACATGGAACTTTACAAATCTAACAGAGAAGCTATTAGAAAAATTGAAGCTGATTTTGAGGATGAAGCATTTACAGAACAAGATAAAATTATTGAAAATTCTAGTGCATCTAGCGATAAACAAGGAGGAAAATAAGAATGAAAATTAAAGATATTTTGAACAGTAAAAATGTATTAGTTAAATTAAATAATACGGCTGGTATGTCTAGTGTAGTAGCATATCGTGTAGGAAAAAATATTAAATTATTGGATGATGAATTAAAGCCTTATGATGATGCACGTACGAAAGTATTAGAAGAAGCTGCAAATAAGGATAAAGACGGAAAAGCTATCATTGATGAAGCAACACGTCAATATGACATTCCTGAAGACAAGTTGCAAGAAGCTTTACAAGAAATTGAAAAACTTCAAGATGAAGATATCAACATTGATATTAGAAAAGTAACTGTAGAAGATATCAATAAAGCTGAGTTGACTCCTAGAGAATTAATGTCAATTGAATTTATGTTAGAAGTTTAGAAGGTGAGGAAAATGGAAAAAATGGAAATGTTGTTTAATTATTTACAAGCACATAGAATGTTGGCGCTTGTTGCTTTTGTCATTATTTTTGATTTATTCTTAGGTGTAATGAGATCATTCAAAGAGAAAAAGACAAACTCTACAATTGGAATTGATGGAATGATTAGAAAAGTAAGCATGATTGCATGTTTGCTTTTTTTAGTTGTACTTGATTTTCTAATTCATTTAGATTTGATTGCGTGGTTGCCATCACAAATACTAGATATCTTTAAAGCAATCGGTATCACCACAATTGGAATTAGTGATGTGTTTGCTTTATTATTTATTGTTTTTGAATTGTTAAGCATTCTAAAAAATTGGGCATTAATTGGACTTCCAATGTTTAAAGGGGTTAATGAAAAAGTGACTAGATTTCTTGAAACATTTACTGATGAAATGCCAAGTATAAATAAAAATGAATAGTTGAAGAGAGCGAATAGCTCTCTTTTATATTACAAGGAGGAAAAACAATGAAATTCGGAAGAGCGTTTAAGCTTATGCAAAGCGGAGAAAAAATTAAACTCCCATCATGGGGTGGATATTGGTATTGGGATGATGAAAAGAAAACAGTGATCATGCATACCAAAGAAGGAAAAGAGATGGATATTAGAGAAACTGAAAGAGTTATCTATACTTTATCTAATATTCTTGATGATGAATGGGTTCTTGCTGATGAAGAAAATTGTCCTGAATTAGGTGGAGAAGCTACTTTTGGATTTGATGAAGCAATTAAATATCTAAAACGTGGAATGAAAGTAAAACGTAAAGGATGGAATGGTAAAGACCAATACATTGAACTTGCTACAAATGTATCATTCAAAACACCTAATGATGAAGTTATTAATGTAGATCATATTGATATGGGTAATAAAGCAATTGCCTTTCATGGGACAAGTGGTGTACAGCTAGGATGGTTAGCAAGTCAAAGTGATATGTTATCAGAAGATTGGACTTTTGTAGAAGATTAAGGAGGAAATAAAAAATGAATATTATTGAAAAAACATATAACTGGAATGGCAGTTTAAAAAATAGAACTTCAACAAAGAGAATTATTTTACACCACGCTGAATCAAAATCATGTACTGCAGATGATATTCATAGCTGGCATTTAGCAAATGGATGGGCAGGTATTGGCTATCATTTCTTTGTTAGAAAAGATGGCTCTATTTATCGTGGTAGACCTGAAAATACAGTTGGATCACATGCAAAAGGTTCAAATAGTGATTCTATTGGAATTTGTTTTGAAGGTTCTTATATGACAGAAACAATGGGTCAAACACAAATTAATGCAGGTAGAGAATTAGTTTCTTATTTAAAGAAAAAATATGGAATTTCTAAAGTTCAAAAACATAAGGATGTTTGCTCTACTAATTGCCCAGGAACTAATTTTCCTTTTGATGAAATCGTAAAAGAAGTTGTTGCTTCAGCACCTACACCAGCTGCTACTAGACCATCACAATCAACTTCATCAAGTGAAAGACCAGCAGGAACATATGAAGTTACTGCTAGTGATTTAAGTGTTAGAACTGGTCCTGGAACTAATTATCGAAGAAAAACTCATAATGAATTAACTGCTGATGGAAAGAAACATGATAAAGATAAAGATGGATGTCTTGAAAGAGGAACAAGAGTAACTGTTTACGAATGGAAGAATGGATGGGCTAGAACTCCTTCAGGTTGGCTATCAGGAAAATATTTAAAGAAAGTATAATTTTAAATCAAATTTGATGTATAATATATTTGTTAGTTAACAGAAAAAGCAAATGTAATATTATCTATTCTTCAAAAAAAACAACTTTTATATTAACTAATAATTGCATGAAAAGACCTACTCAAAATTACATGAGTAGGTTCTTTTTTTATGAGTTTTTTCAAATTTCTCTATCCTTATTGTGTATAGGGATAATAATTACAAAAAAGCAATCAAATTTATTTTTGGCATATTTTTGACACATTTCTAACTTGCTATCTACTGGATAGCTACTGTATGTCTACTGGCGTTTTGGATTTTTTTATTAAAAATTGGCTAAAACTGTGACTGATACTCTACTGGATAGCTACTGTATAGCTATCGACATTTCAAAAGAAAAGGCATGGAAAGTCTTACTTGGACACAATAAAGATTTTCATTTATTTTTTTTGGATGAATATTTTTACCAAATTTATCAATCATATTGGAATAGACATTTGGTGTAAATTCAAGTTCAATAACTTCGATTTTCCCTTCACCATACATATAAGTCATATTATTGAGCTTCTTTTCAAATGAGTTTAATTGATAATCATCAAACTTTACATCACTATCTTTAACGATCTCAACATTTTTTACATAGTCTAAACGATATTGAATGCATGTATTTGGATCTTTTGCACCTTGACATAAAAGATAATATTCATTGTTAGAAAAGACAGTATCGATAGGAGCTAATTCGGTTAATTTATGTTTTTCATTAAATGTTAAAGAAGGTTTTTGATATTCAAAGCGAATTTTTTTCTTTTCTTTGATAGCTTTGGTAATGACTTCTAATTCTTGGTAGAAAACTTGTTCATTTTCATTTTTAACAACATGCAGATTTAGTCTTTTTTGAAAATAAGCTTGGTTATGAATACTAAATAGATCTTGCATTCTTTTTTTATAGTTTTCTTTTGTTTTTAAAGTAAAGAAATGAGAACTATAAACAAGATCAATAATCGCTTTGGCTTCCATTAAGTCTAGATTTGGATTTTCATAATAAAAGTAATTATTTCTTCCTTCTTTATAAGTTTTAATGATTGTATCTTCATAATAATTATTATAGTTTTCTACAAATTTTTTAACGATTCTAAAGTCTATTTTAAAATCATAGCCTTTATCATAAATCAAATCTTGAATTTGATTAATCGTGATTGGATTTTTTTCATCACTATTTTTAATAATTAAATCAATCACAGATATATATTTAATATATGAATCATGATCTTTATTTCTATTCATTTAAATCACCTCGTATCAATATCATAAACGAAAACATTCGTTAATACCTGCTTATATAAGACGGTATTAGCTTTTTTATCATTATATAATAGATTCAAAGAAAAGGGGGATTTGCATGTTAAAAAGAATCATAAATAAAATTAAATATCATTTGATTAAAGAAATTGTTTTAGTAGATAGTGAAAATATTGGTTATCAAATACCAGAAGAAATACCAAAGCATACATTAGTTTATCTTTTTATCAGTGATCCATTTATTGATGAGAAGATAAAAGACTATAAAAATAATAAACATATAAAACTTATCAATATTTCAAATATCAGAAAAGAATGTATAACGAAAAATATTATGGATTTTTGTATTGTTGCAGAACTTACAAATTTACTTTCTTATGTTTCAAAGAAAACAAGAATTGTCATTTGTTCAAAAGACAGAGGTTATGATGCAAGTATCTTATATTTAAAAGAAAAATATCCAAAACAATTAGTTTCAAGACATCCAGGATCATTTTGTTATTACTATAACGAAGGAAATGAGGATTACCTTTCTATTATGTCAAAGATAAATGATTCTTTAAGAAAGAAAGTATTAAGTTATTCATGTATGGATTCTTTGAAAAATGCTTTAAGTAAAAATGAAAAGAAATTATTTGTTGTAGAAGAATATATTAATACAATTGGTATGGTTAAAACATTTATTGAATTTGATATTTATCAAATGAGTTATGAACTTTATTATTCTGGAACACATGTTAGATCTTTTGAAAATAAAGAGGATGTTTTCTATGAATATCACCAATGTATTGCAAAAATTCATCATATTTATGATAAATATGAATCTCATGAAAGATTTCTAAAATCAAGACATCTTCATATTAGACATTATATTGAAGAAGCATCAATACAAAATCTACCATTAGAAGAATGTTTAATTAATCATTTAGGAAAGGAACAAGGACATTCTGTTTATAAAGAATATGTTAGTTAGGAAAAAATATTATGGAAAGAACAATAAGAGTAACAGGTAAAGGAAAACTTGCAGTCAAACCAGATTTAATAGAGTTAACTTTATCAATAAAAGATATAAAAAAAGAATACGATGAGCTACTAAAAAGATCGTCAAGTGCGACAAATGAAGTAAAAGAATTACTTGAAAAAATTGGCTTTGAACGAAAAAATATCAAAACAAAAAGTTTTGATATCAATATAGAATATGATAGTTATAGAGATAAAAATGATAAATGGGTTGAAGAATTTAAAGGCTATAGCTTTATTCATAAAATGAAAATAGAATTTGAAGCAAATAATAAAATGCTAGGCCGTGTTTTATATACATTATCTAAAAGTACATCTTATCCATCATTTTCTATATCATATACAGTATCAAATCCAGAAAAATATAAAAATAAATTATTAGAAAACGCCATTAATAATTCTAAGGAAAAAGCAATTGTTCTAGCAAATGCTTCAGGTGTTAAATTAGGAAATATTCTATCAATAGATTATTCGTGGAGTGAACTTAGAATATCGTCATCACCATTTGAAAACAAGAAATGGTTCTTTGAAGAAGATAATGATGAATCTGATTATGTAATAGATGTAGAAATAGATGATATAGATGTTACAGACACAGTAACAGTTATTTGGAATATAGAATAAAGAGGTGATAGACTATGTGGACAATATTTAAATTGTTTTTTTACATCATTATTTTGCCATTAAGAGCAATTTGGTGTTTGTTGATGTCACTGTGTGGAATGTATAAGAAATAAAATGTAAAGATTTAATCTAGCAATATGAGACAATTACTTAATAAAGAAAATGCATTTAAAAATTTCTTTTAATAAGGTATGATGTATTTAATAATAGTTAAAGCGGTAATAAAGATGAATACAAAAAAATACATGATCATTATAAAAGGTGAAATAAAAACAAGAGATGTCAAATTTTTGGAACAAGATGATGCAAGTCACAAAATGAATGTTACGTTTAATAATAGAAAAACATATTCTTATACTTTGGATAATGTTGAATTTCTAGAGAATCCTAAATTTCTTGATCCAAGAAAATACCATTTAAGTAAGGATGGAAAAAATTTTTTTAGTGTAGAAGCAATTTATGAATTTGTAGGAAAAAATGCAACTTATATTCATGTTTGTTTCAAAAATAATGTGGAAAGAGATTATTATAAAAGTCAATTAGATATTCAAGAATCCTACTTAAATAAAAAAGATGCAGCAAATGTATTTGATTATATTAAAGAAATATCAAAATTAAGTAATTTAAAAAATGAAAGTAATGGGGAGCAATTGTTACCTAAAAAGTTTAAAAAAATTTCATTTCTTAGAAGTGATGTTGCACTTACCAAATATCTTAATCCAAAATCATTAAAAAAAAGTATTGATGGAGAATACATGCCTATTTTCCCATTTGGCTGTAATAATAGTCAATATGTTGCAGTTAAGCGAGCTATGGAAAATCAAATAAGCGTGATACAAGGTCCACCTGGCACTGGAAAAACGCAAACAATTTTAAATATTATTGCTAATATATTAATTCAAGGAAAAACTGTTCAAGTTGTTTCTAACAATAATTCCGCAACTGAAAATGTTTTTGAAAAACTCTCATCGTCAAAATATAATTTGGGATTTATTGTCGCAACGTTAGGGAAAAGTGATAATAAAACAAATTTTATTAATAATCAAAAAACAAATTACCCAGATTTTACGTCATTGAAAAGTGATGACATTCAAGATGATTTTATGCAACAGGTTCAAGAAAAATCAAAGAAATTAAAAACAGTATTTGATAAACAAGAAAGATTGGCACAATTAAATCAAGAACTGAATCGTCTTAAAATAGAACGAAAGTATTTTAATGAATATTTAAATGAAACAAATGTAACTGTGGATTATACAAAATATAAAAGAAGTATGAAGTCGAATAAATGGATGAAGTTATGGCAAGAATGCCAAAGTATTTCAGAAGTAAATAAGGATATTGATTTCTTTTTAAAACTTAAATTCTTTTTTAAATATGGTTTATACAATTTTAGTATTTATTCATTAGAAATATCTCAAATTATAACAACTTTCCAAGCTTTTTATTATGAAACAAGAGAAAATGAAATCTTAAAAGAATTGGATGACATTACAGCATATTTAAATAATACAAGTAATCATTTATTAGATAATTTAACAAATGATTCGATGAAATTCTTAAAAAATTATCTGGCAAACAAGTACGAAAAAAATACTTACAGGCAGTTATTTACATCAGAAGATTTCTTGAAAAATCCTTATGATATATTAAATGAATATCCGGTAATATTAAGTACAACATTTTCCTCAAGAGATAGTTTGAATGATAATGTCGTTTATGATTATGTAATTATGGATGAATCTTCACAAGTTGATATTGCTACTGGAGCACTTGCTATGTCCTGTGCTAAAAATATGGTCATTGTTGGGGATACAAATCAATTACCAAATGTTGTAGATAAACATACTGAAATACGAGCAGATGTGATATTTAATCAATACAATTTAAGCAAAGGATATCGATTTACAAACAGTTTTTTACAATCTGTTTTAGAAGTTATGCCAAATGTGACACAAACGATGTTAAGAGAACACTATCGTTGCCATCCTAAAATAATTGAGTTCTGTAATCAAAAGTTTTATCGAGGCAATTTGATTATTATGACAGAAGATCATGGCGAAAAAGATGTTTTAAAAGTAATTAAAACAGTAAAAGGAAATCATTCTCGAAATCATTTTAGTCAAAGACAAATTGATATTATAAAAAATGAAATCATACCAAATGATATTACAAATAAGAAAGAAACGGGTATCATTTCACCTTATAATAACCAAGTTCAGTCTTTGAAAGAACAAATAGATGGCATTGAACAAGCAACAGTACATAAATTTCAAGGAAAAGAAAAGGATACTATTATTATTTCTACTGTCGAAGATGAAATAACTGATTTTGTTGATGATCCGTATTTGCTCAATGTTGCTGTTTCAAGAGCAAAGAAAAAATTGATATTGGTTGTTACTGGAAATGAACAAAATAAAGAAAGAAATATAATGGATTTAATAGATTACATTCAATATAATAATTTTGAAGTTGTAGAGAGTAATGTTTATTCTATTTTTGATTATTTATATAAACAATACACAAAAGAAAGAAAGTTATTTTTGAACAAAAAGAATAGAAAATTAGAATATGATTCAGAAAACCTAATGTATACTTTGTTAGAAGAAATATTAAAAAATGATGATTATAAAATGTTAGATTTTGTGTGCCATTTTCCTGTCAATATGCTTATAAAAAATCCTTATTTATTAAATGATGATGAGTGCTTATATGCTATGAATCCAGCAACGCATGTTGATTTTCTTGTTTATAATAGGATAAGCAAAAGAGCAATTCTCGCCATTGAAGTAGATGGCTATGCTTTTCATCAGAAGGAAACAGCACAAGCAAAGAGAGATTTGCTAAAAAATCATATTTTTGAACTTTATTATATTCCTTTATTAAGATTTTCTACAACAGGTAGTGGGGAAAGAGAAAAAATTATTAATATGCTAAATAAAATCTTAAATATAGGTGATTTAAAATAACAAGGTGTACTTTTTATTTTAAAAAAAGTGATATTCAAAAAAGAAGACAAATTGATGTTACTAGATTTTCATAGCTAAATAAAACTTATCAACATAATCATTTTCTATAGCTAAAAGTAATTCATCTTTATACTTGCTATCATTAATTAATTTAACTAGTCGAGCATTCCTTTCTTTTAAACTCTCTATTACATCTTGAGAAGGAATGATATTTGATTTTGATGAATTATTTGATTTGCTTGTTAAAACTAAGTTCCAAATATCATCACTGTACATGAAAGACCACGGAATGACATGATCAACAGAAATATCATTTTCTTGTAATACTTTTCCAGTATAAAAATCAATTGCCTGATAGTTATTGCTTTTTAAAAGAATATTTTTATATTTTGTTAAACTGCTTCTTTTAATAGTATTATCAGAAATGACTTTTACTTTAGAAGCAATTCTTGGAGAATGATTAAATTTTTCAAGAAGTTGAGACCATTTAAAATTAATAAGTTGAGATAAAACAAAACTATACTCTTTAAGCGATAGTGCTTGTTGTTTAGTAAAAGAAATAAACATGCAATTTTTATCTAAATAGTAAAGATCATATTCTTTTTTATTTGCTAATTTAAATCTCCAGGAAACATCATTTTTTAATGTTTTAGCACTGTCGTTGATAATTTTACAATATTGTTTTTCATGTTTTAAAATAGTCTCAGCTTTATCAAACCAAACAGGAACATGAGTACGTTGAATAGATTCATATAGATCAATTAGAAAATTGACATTTTGAACTAAAACGGGAATTTTCTTTTTGTTTGGACTTTGATCAAGATGAAAGAAATAGGTTTGATTCCAATAATATTTAATCATCTTTTTTGCAATATGCTGAAATGTAAAAGTTACTTGTTCATCTAATTGATTTGTTTCAAAACATAGTTCAATAATAGCTCTTCCCCATGCAAGTTTATATGTATTATCATTATTCATATTTTCTATAATTTCTAACCACTGTTTGATATAGCTGTTCATTTTATTTCTCCAAATATTTAATATTATTTCTTTATAAATTTTAACATAAAGAAAATAGATTTAAAAATTAATTTCTCTATATTTTGTTTAATAGTACTTTTGCATAATGCTATGATTAAGAGAGAAAAAGCAAACACTTAGGAGGAAAAAGTGTTACAGATAAGTTGATTGCTTATCATGTAGAACGTGCTAAGGGTGGCAATGGTTTAAATGCTATTGAGGTTGCTGCTGTTGATAA